>WNFZ01002716.1_pt1 | contig 16745 bp, 10 predicted proteins | sample 5400081 | NCBI WGS metagenome assembly WNFZ01 (sample SAMN13153365, study PRJNA577476) | soil metagenome | isolation source: 80 cm soil or saprolite under grassland replicate 1 | place: USA:California | collected 2016-06-15 | reverse complement strand
CGGCGCGCTGGAAAGCCTGGCTGATGAACGTCGAGGCCTCGTCGTCGAGCAGCGGCGGGGCCCATCCGAAGCGCTCGAATCCGCCGCTGCGCTCCTCGTCCGGCGCGCCGGCTTCGCGTCGTGTCCCTGCATCAATCCGCCGATGCCCCTGCGTCACTCCGTCGAGGGAGACGTTCGTGACGGTCGTCAGTCTCATGGTCACAGGTCCCTTCGCGCTTGCGTCGTCGTTCAGTATGACCAGACCGCGGCGGCGATCTCATCGGTCGTGCACTCTTCTGCCGCGATCCGGTGCGACACGGAGTCGCACGTTATGAGTAGTCGGTCGATTGGAGGTTCGACTTGATGTCGAAGACGTGACTTCGGTCAGTGTCCTGGACCGGTCTCCGCCTCTGGCGTGCGTGGCTAGCAATGGCCGGGTGCGAAGCCCAGAGGGAAGCCCAAGGCCGCGCGCGCCGACCGGGTGTCACAGGTGAGGAGAAGACCGAAAGGGTGAGCGTGAGTGAACCAGTGGTGATGCCTCGTTACGCAACTTCCCAGGTCGGGTCGTGATGGTGGGGATGATGAGGAGCGGGCCGTTGAGAATCGGCGAGCGGCGACCGAGGACTCTTCTACGGTCGCGTGGACACCGCCGCTCCCGGGGTAAAGCTGGCACCCGACCCGGTCGTATCTGATGCGTGCGGAATGTGGAAACCCCGTCAGGTCCACCATGCCGTGGGGTGTGGTGGTAGGCCGACCGTGAGGGAGGTCGTCGTGGAGTCGGTCAACAGTCGCACCAGCTCGCTGGGGCTTCGTGCCGTCTGATCGGAGAGCAGCAGCACGGCGCTACCGCGTACCAGCGGTGCGAGCGCCTGTTTGAGGATCGCGTCGAAGCTGGGTGCGGCGAGTACTGGCATCGCCGCCTGCGGGTGTACCAGCGTCTCGGCCGCCCACAGCAGATAGCGCCGAAGCGCCTCGCGCCCCACCGCAACGGGGCGAGGCGTTCCGGTCGACCCGGACGTGAAAAGCACGTACGAGATGCCGTGCAGGCCATGCCGGATCAATGTCACCGGAGGCTTCCCGTCCGGTTCGACCTGATCAATACTCATGTTGCCGGCCGCGTCGCCGGTGACCGTCGCGCGCAACGGCAGGCGACGGAGAAGCCGCCCGCGGCGCAGCGGCGGCTCCTCCGCTGAGATCGGCACGGCGGCACCGCCTGCGATCGCGATGCCGAGCATCCCGACCACGTAGGCCAGGTTCCGTCCGGTTATGAGAGCGACGCCGTCGCCGGGCAGACATCCTGCCGACGCCAACCGGCTGGCCAGGTCGCGGGCGCGATCGACCAGCTCACCGTAGGTCAACTCAACTGCGCCGGTGACCGCACACCGGTCCGGATCACGTTCGGCACGGTCGAGAATCAGGTCAACGTAACTCGCTTCGGTCACCTCGCGCCTCCGGGAGGCGCCGTGGCAGCCGGTTCGCCAACGGGCAGCGACGCCCAGCTCATCGCCCCGGCCAGAACCGCCCGAACCGCTCGTTCACCGGAGAACGGCTCACGGCCGTGCGCCATCCTCATGTTGTCGACGACCAACACGTCGTCCTGCTGCCAGTGAACGCGCCTCGTTCCCCCCCCGCGTACGCGGCGGCAATCTCGTCGACGATCTCGTCGTCGACGACCTCGTCATTGCCGAACCGAACCTGTTTGGGCAGCAGGTCCGCTCCGACCAGGTCGGTCAGCACCTCGCGGACCTCACCGGGCAGCGATCGTGGATGATGTGCCAGCACCTGATTGAAGAAGAGCTCGTCGCCGTTGGAAGGGCTGCGAATCACCGCGGGTCGGGTCTGTCGCGTTTGCAAGACATCGCGCCGGATCCAACACGCCGAGGTGCCACGCCGGGCACAGATCGCCAGCACGTCGTCGGGGTTCTGCGAGCCGAACGCCGTCTGCCATGGGATTCCCAGCCGTGGATGAAAGGTCCTGAGATAGGTGACGCCCGAGTTCCCGGAACCGACGCACCGTGGACGGGGACAGATCAGCCAGGACCTCGCCGGCGTCGGCCAGAGTTGTAGCGCCACCATGGGTCGCCGGGCGGACACACGCGAAGTAGAGCCGCCGTGGCCAGGTCACCGCATACACCGCCTCGTGGTGCGGCGGAATCAGCTCGCTTGCCGGGTAGTCGGTCGACGTGTACACGCCGCCGCCGAGAGCCGTGCGCGGAGTGGCAGGGTCCTCATAGGTCAATGGGGTATCTCCACACTCGCTGACCAACTCGCTCAGGCGACTGGCGGGGCTGTCGGCGAATCCCCGGTACAGAATCGCCCCGTGCGTCGTGAGGTCCCGGTCCAGAACGCGCGGGTCGAGCCGCGATTGAAGCGTCTCGCCGTCACGGTCGGGTACCCGCACCAGCGGAGGGGAGGTGTGTTCGTCATTGTGGGCCTCCGGTAAGGGCGGGCAGCCGGCTGAGCGACCGATCCGGGTGCGCCGGCAGCCGCACATTCACCTGGCCGAAGCCGCCGCGCTGCCGGGGAGACACGCCCACCACCGACCGGGCGCGCGTCGGCGTTGTCAAGTGAAGGGGTGACAGTGGTGGTCGCACTGCTCCGCGCGGCCTGGACTACGTTCGACGACACGGCCGCCCGCGTCTCGCCCGAGTTCCGCAAAGGCCCGCGCGGCGGCGGCCGCAGCCGAGAGGAGATCATCCGGCACGTCAACGGCGCCGAGATCGACGAATTCGCGCCGAAGGTCGGTGTGAAGGTCCCGGTCGATACCCGCGACGACCCCGCGGCCCTGCGCGCCTACCGCGAGGCCGTCGTCGAGGGGATCCGCGACCGCCACGTCCGCGGCGAGCCCGCGCGGTCCTGGGCCCTGCAGTTCCTGATCCGGCGCTGTGCCTGGCACATGCTGGATCACGCCTGGGAGCTCGAGGACCGCGACCTGACGAACGCGGCCCCCGAGCGATGACCGCTTCCCCCGTCCGCCCTTGCGGGCCGAGCCGGAGACCGCGTGGTGCACGCGGCCCGGACCCGTATGCCCGCTCGCGAGAAGTGCACTTCTCCGGGACAACAGCCCCCGTACAGGCGGCTGTACAGCGCGCGCGAATGGAGGACGACGCTCGTCCGCCCGATGGTGCTAGCCTTCCGCCGCTGTCGATGTCCGGAAGACTGCCGTCACGGTCAGACCATCGCGGACGGCGAACCGGCCGCGGAGCTCGCCCCGGGACCCACCGACCAGGGCCGGATCCGGCACCAGAAGGCGGGCCACGAAGGAACACGCCGCCGGATCGAAGGTCACGTCGGCCTCCACGAAATCCAGGAACGAGCCGGTGATCGGCGCCCACGCCTTGTAGACCGACTCCTTGGCGCTGAACAGCAATCGGTCCCAGGCGACCCGGGGAAAGGCGTCGGCGAGCGATGCGAGGCGGGCCCGTTCGCCCGGCAACGAGACCAGCTCGGTGACGCCACCCGGCAGGGGCTCGTTGGGCTCGGCGTCGATTCCGATGGCCAGCATATCGGCAGTTCGCGCCACCGCGGCCCCACGGTAGCCGGCGCAGTGCGTGATGCTGCCGACTACGCCGTCGGGCCAGTGCGGTGCGCCGCGCGCCCCTTTGATGATCGCGGCCGGCACCAATCCGAGCCGTACCAGCGCGGCCCGCGCACAGTACCGTCCGGTCGTGAACTCACGCCGGCGGCTATCCACCGCGCGGGCGACGCACGCCTCCTCCTCGGGATAGAGCGTGGCGCCCGGCGGGTCCGCGAAGACCTCGACCGCGCGGGCCGACCTCGGCAGCAACTGCTCGAGCACCTTATGCTCCCGGCAACGGCAACACCTGGCACGGTCCGGTGGAGCGGTTCCGCGTACTCCACTCCCTGGGGTAACCGACCGAGACGTCCATGAACGGCCGGCCGTCGTGCCAGGTGGTCCGTCGGATGTGCAGGTGCCCGTACACGACCGCGACCGCGTTGAACCGGCGGTGCCAGTCGGCCGTGCGCGTGGTGCCGCACCAGAGAGCGAACTGCGGGTACCGCAGCACGCTGGTCGGCTCCCGCACCAGCGGGAAGTGGTTCACCAGCACCACCGGCCGGCCGCCGAGGGCCGCCAGCCGGCGCTCCGTGGCCCCGACGCGTGCCGCCGACCAGGCGTCGCGGCTCCCGTACGGGTCGGGATGCAGCAACACCTCGTCGGTGCAGAGCACCCCCGACTCGTACGCGAGAGCGAGCGCGTCCTCCTTGGTCCGGACGCCCGGTGGCCGGAACGTGTAGTCGTACAGCAGGAACAGAGGTGCCACCGTGACCGGTCCCCCGGGTCCTTCCCACACCGGATACGGATCCTCCGGCGTGATCACGCCCAGCGCCCGGCACGCCTCCACCAGCCGCCGGTACCGCTGCTCACCACGCAGGGTCACCGGATCACCGGGCGTGGTCCAGAGCTCATGGTTCCCGGGCACCCATATCACCCGGCCGAACCGTTGGGTGAGCAGCCGGAGCGCCCACACGACGTCGGCCATCCGCTCGGCAACGTCGCCGGCCACGATGAGCCAGTCGGTGGGCGAGTCGGGCACGAGACCTGCAACCAGCTCACGGTTGTCCGCGTGACCGACGTGGAGGTCGCTGATGGCGAGCAACCGCGAGCCGGCATTCATACCGGCGAGACGGGTTCGCTGAGGTACGAGGCGACGGTCCGCCACGCGCGACGCCGGCCCGTCCCCATGGTCCCGAGTGTACGAGGCACTCGGGCTGGCGGGCGTCGCGTGAAGCGGTGACGGGACCGGCGATGATCCCGTGCCTACGCTCGCATCGGTCCCATCGTGAGGAGTCGACCTATGAACGCCTCCGCCGACGAGGCGACATGAGCGGTGAGCTGACCGTCGCGGCTGTCGGCCGGGCCGCTGACGCCCTCCGTCCGGTGGTACGCCGCACTCCGCTCGAGCGGAACGCGCGGTTGACCACCGCCGCCGGCGTACCCGTGTGGCTCAAGCGCGAGGACCTCCAGCTGTGCCGCTCGTACAAGGTCCGCGGCGCCTATGCCATGATCTCCTCGCTCACCGCGGCCGAGCGCGCTCGTGGCGTGGTGTGCGCCAGTGCGGGCAATTACGGGCAGGGCGTCGCGTTCACCTGCCGCCAGCTGGGAATCCCGGGACGCGTCTACCTGCCGGCCGGGACGACGCGGCAGAAGCGGGATCGCATCGCGGCGTTGGGCGACGACCTGGTGCGCACGGTGGTGACGGGCGACGACTTCGACGACGCCAACCTCGCCGCGCTGCACGCCAGCGAACGGACTTGTGCGACCTTCGTGCATCCGTTCGATCATCCCGCGGTCGTGGCGGGCCAGGCCACGGTCGCCGTCGAGGTCGTCGAGCAGCTCGGGAGCGACGTCGACACGGTCATCGTCCCGATCGGCGGCGGCGGGCTGGTTGCGGGGATGCTGACGTGGCTCAAGCACAAGCTGCCGCACGTGACCGTCGTCGGCGCGGAGCCGGCGGGCGCGGCGAGCATGCGGGCGGCGATCGACCACGGCGGGCCTACACCGCTGCGTCCCATCGACACGTTCGTCGACGGTGCCGCGGTTTCCTCCGTCGGGCGGATCGGCTACCGGATCGTGCGCGACCTCCTGGACGAGCTGGTGTCCGTACCCGAGGATGCGGTATGCGCGGAGATGGTCGACCTGTACCAGACCGACGGCATCATCGCCGAGCCGGCCGGAGCGCTCGCGAGCGCCGCGTTGCGGATGCCGCTGCACAGCCGCCTTCGTGGGGCGGTGGTGTGCGTGCTGTCCGGGGGGAACAACGACATACACCGGTACGGCGAGGTCCTCGAGCGCAGCGACCGGTACACGAGCGCGGGAACAGCCCGTCCGCTGCTGGCGACCGGTGGGTAGACGCCCGCGAAGGGGGCATTGCGTGCGACTGAGTCTGCGGACGGTCGGCCAGATCGACTCCCCGATCGGTGCCGCGTATGCGCTCCTGGATGGTCGTCGCGGGCAACGCCCGCTGCTCGATCTGGCGCAGGCGGCGCCGCGGTACGCACCACCGCCGGTCGTGGTGGAGCACATCGCCGCGGCCGCCCGCAACCGGCACGGCGCGGAGTATGTCGAGATCGCCGGTCTGCCCCCACTGCGCGACGCGTTCGCGGCCGAGCTCCGCGAGGCATATCAGGGCGACGTCCGCGCCGAGCACGTCACCGTCACCGCCGGCTGCAACCAGGCGTTCTGCCTGGTCGCCTCGGCGCTCGCGGAGCCCGGCGACGAGGTAGTCGTCGCCCTGCCGTACTACTTCAACCACGACATGTGGCTGCGGCTGAACGGAGTCGTGCCGGTGTACCTCGAGCCCGGGCCGGACCTCGTCCCCACGGCCGAGGCGGCCGAAGCGCTGATCACCCGGCGGACCCGGGCGATCCTCCTGGTGTCGCCGGGCAACCCTAGCGGCGTGACGTTGGGCGCCGACGCGATCGCCGCCTTCGCGATGATGGCCGGGCGGCACGACATCGCCCTAATCCTCGACGAGACGTACCGCTCGTTCCGCGCGGACGACGGACCGGCCCACCGGCTGTTCACCGATCCGGACTGGCCGCGGACGCTGGTCAGCTTGCACAGCTTCTCCAAGGACCTCGCCCTGCCCGGCTACCGGGTCGGTGCAGTGGTCGCCTCCCCGGAGCTCAACCGCGAGGTGCGCAAGCTGCTCGACTGCGTGGCGATCTGCGCGCCCCGGATCGGTCAGGAGGCCGCGTGGGCTGGCTTGACGTGGGCCGGACCATGGCGACGGGAGCGGGCGCGGGAGGTCGCCGAGGTGCGGCGGGATCTGGTGGCCGCGATGGCTGCGCGGCCGGGCGGGTTCGAGCTGCTCTCGGCCGGCGGGTTCTTCGGCTGGGTCCGACACCCGTTCGGCGCGCGCTCAACGGAGGATGTGGTCCGAGAGCTGGCCCTCACGTACGATCTCCTGGTCGTACCCGGAACGGCCTTCATGCCCGACGACCGTCGTACCTTCCGGGTGAGCATCAGCAACCTCGACCGGACGGCGGTGGCCGACCTCGCCGAACGCCTCGCGGTCGCCGCGGAGTGAGCCGGGCGGCGGGTCGGGTGCTAGGCCGCGCCGTTGGCCAGGGAGCCGATGTCGGGCTGTTCGGACCACGACGTCTCGGCCTCGACGGTCGTCAACAGGCCGGCGACGTGGTGGTCGACCAGCGCTACCCGGGTCAGCTCGGCCTTGTTGCCCACTCCGAGTTTGGCCCGGATGCGCTTGACGTACGTGTCCACCGTGTGTGGGCTGATCCCCAATCGCGTGGCGATCTGCCCGTGGGTCAGACCGCGGGAGATCTGCCGCAGCACTTGCAGCTCCCGGCTCGAGAGGCGGCGGCAGGCGGCATCGCCCTGGTCGGTGGCCGCCGTCCGTTCGACGACCGGAGCCGGAACCGCCGCGCCGGCGGTGCCCGTCGTACCGCGGATCACGGTGTGCACCGCTCCCACGATCCGCTCGGGCATGGCCCGCTTCGTGATCACGCCGGAGGCTCCGGCCTGAGCGAAGCGGTCCGCGTCCGGGACGGCCTCGTTGTCGAGCACCAGGACCGAGGTGTATCGCGCCGCTTCTGTGATGTGCGACAGATCGTCGCGCGAGGTCAGGGAGTCGACGTCGATGAGCACGGCGTCCGCGAGCCAGGACGGCTCCTCGTCGGGCGAGGTTCTCATCGCTACCACCCGTATCCCGGCCTTGGTCAGCAGATCGACGAGTCCGACGAGGAAGACCGGTGAGCTGACGAGAACATCGACGCGAATCACACTGACCCCCCGCATCCGCGAGATCACTCGACAACGCCGTTGGAGCACCTCGCGTCGCGGCGGCCCATCAGGTTCTGCCCGTCGCGCCCGGGGAGGAGCTTGCTCGGGGTTTCGTTCTTTCAAGAACGCCAATGACGCTAGCACCAATCCGGAGCCTGATGACGGTCCCTGCTTTGGGGGACCGTCACCGCCGGGTCGCCCTCGTCCACCCCTCGAACGACATGACGGGTGGCCGTATTCTGTGACTTTTCCTGCTCTGCCGGACCAATCATGGTCGATGCGCGGTTGCATGACAGCGAGGGCAACTACCGACGCCTCGACATTGAGGTTGATCATCCCGACCGAGTCCGGCAACTGGAGGATGGGCAAGACGTTGGCTCCGCAAAGGGTCGCAGTGGTCACCGGCGGCAACCGCGGGCTCGGCCTGGAGCTGGTCCGGCGGCTCGCCGAGCTCGGCATGCGGGTCGTGCTCGCCTGTCGCGTCGCGGAGCACGGTCGCGCGGCGATCGAGCGGCTGGGCGGCCTCGCCGACCGGGTGGCGGTGCGCCAGCTGGACGTCAGCGACGCGGACAGCATCGCGTGGCTCGTGACCTGGTTGGATCGGCGCCTCGGCCGGTGCGATGTGCTGGTGAACAACGCCAGCGTGCTGCTCGACGACGACGTGGCCGCGGCGAGCGTCGACCTGGAACTGGTCCGCCGAACCCTCGAAACCAACCTGTTCGGTATGTGGCAGCTCGTCCAGGCGGTCACGCCGCTGATGCGCGCCGGCGGCTACGGACGGATCGTCAACATCTCGTGCGGGCTGGCCTTCATCCCGCGCGGAGCATCGGCCTACCGCGTCTCCAAGTCCGCCGTCAACGCGCTGACCCGCGTGTTCGCGGATGAGTTGGCCGGCGACGGGATCCTCGTCAACGCCTGCTGCCCGGTGGTCAGCGTCGATCAACCCGATGGCCGCGGGCTGGCGGATCCCTCCATGTCAGCCGACACGCCCGTATGGCTCGCCACCTTGCCGGACGACGGTCCGACCGGGGACTTCTGGCGCAGCCGGAGCCCCATCGACTCGTGACCCCGGCGGTGCGCCAGGACCTGGACCACACGCGCCCGAGTGGGCGCCGGAGTCACTGACCGACCGGACCGGGTGGGGACGCGCGGGTCGAGACGCGGGTCGGCGGAACGGGCGCCCGGTCGTGGTGTGCGTGGCGATGCGGTTGTGGTCGTAGCGGTTCTCGCCGCTCACCACGACACGCTGGCCACCCGGTCGGTGATCCGCGGATTGGTGATGACGTCGGCCAGGAGGCCATTGTCCAGGTGCCGGTCATAGTTGGAGATATTGGTATTGCCTGAGAGTGCCCAGTCCTCGGTGTAGACGGCGTTGCTTCGATCCAGGATGGAAAGCCGCTCGGTCCGCCAGGTTTCACCATCACGTCCTCATCGAGAACGTGGAAAGGGCCGAAGTAGCCCTGCGTCCAGAACGTTTCCTGCTCCGCGGCAGTGAGCGAGAACTGTGCGTGGGCGGTGTCGGTCATAGCTCGCCGCTCCTTTCTGGTGTCGGTTCCCTCTGGTCGCGATCGGCGGGAGGATCGGGCAGCAAATCCAGGTCGTATTCGCCGTCAATGGTTCGCGGGAGCGCTCCGACCAGGACCACCCGGGCTGGCAGCAGGTACTCCGGCAGCCGCGTCAGCAGGTGCTGGCGCAGACGGGCGAGGTCCACCGCACCGCCGGTGCCGGCCACGTACGCCACGGAGGCGCTCGCCGACCCGGTCCCCGGCGCGTCGATCACCAGCGCGTCCTCCACGTCCGGCAGGTCGCGCAGGGCCGCCACCGTCTCGAGCGGATCCGCGTACGGCATCCCGGCCGGACCGCCGCCGGCGAACTCGAGCACGTGATCGGGCCGCCACCGGACCCGATCGCCGGTGGCCAGCTCGCCGAAGTGCAGCGCGCCCACCTCACCGATCGCCGCCGGCCGACCGGCCTCGTTCCGTACCTTCGCGCTGCCGCCGGCCAGCTCCGTGCCGATCGGCACGCGCAACGGAGCGCTCGCCGCCGACCAGGTCGCCGGGACGACATAGCTGGCCAGCGGAGCACCCGTCGGTTGCACGCCGTAGACCCCGACGACCCGGCATGCCGGCGCGAGCTGGCGGAGTCGCTCCACGTCCTGCGAGGTCAGGTCGCCGCGGTTGGCCACGAAGGCGTACCGCAGTCGCGGCACCGCTGGACCGGCCCGGTGCGCGGCCAGCGCCCGCAGCAGCGGCGGGGTGAGGTAGATCGCGGTGATGGCGTCCAGACGCAGCCGGTCCAGCACCGCCTCGGGTTCATCGTCGGCCGGCAGGTGCAGCACGGCGCCGGCGGCGATGGCCGTGGACAGTGCCGACATCATCAGGTCGGGTGGGCCGGACAGGACGGCCAACCGGTCCTCGCCCGTGAGGCCGAACCGCTCGACCGCCCAGTCGGACGGCTCGGCGGCGCCGGCCGCCACGGTCTCATCGGTCTCGGCCGGCCGGAGCAGCGCGGCGGCGAACGCGGCCGACCGGCGCCCGATCGGCCGGCGGCCCGCGTCGGCCGGACCGGCGCCCGCGTCCGCGAGCTGCCGATAGGTCCATGCGCCGTCCGGGTCGACCACCGCGATCCGGTCCGGCGTCTGCTCCGCCCGGCGCTCGAGGGCGGTACGGGGGCCCGCGACCGAGGCCGGCGGTGCGGCCACCATCGCGGGGCCCGGCAGCTCGTACTCGAGGATGCCACGCGCCGGGTCAGCCGCGACTGCCGTGAGAAGGGCGGCAATCTGGTTTAGGAACACCTGCATCGCCGCACCGTCGTAGCGGTCGGCGTGGAAGACCAGCTCCAGCCGGAGCGAGCCGTCGCTGTGGTGCACGTTCAGGTTGAGGTCGACCTTGCCGGGCTGGGGCGGCGGGTAAGCGCTCTCCTCCACCGAGATGCCGGGAAGCTGCCAGTTGCCCTCGGCGGTGTCGACCATGCTCAGCAGCACCTGGAACAGCGGTGTCCGCGACGGGTCGCGCACCACCGGCAACTTCCGGAGCAGGTGGTCGAGCTGTGTCTCGCCGTGGTTGACGCAGTCGTCGAGACAGGCCCGGCGCACCCGGCGGAGCAGCTGGTCGAACGCGGGGTCGGCGGAGAGGTCGACGCGCAGCGCAACGGTGTTGACGAACAGTCCGAGCAGCGCGTCCACCCCGGCGTCGCGGCGGGTGTTCACGGCAACACCGATGACCACATCGTCCTGGCCGGACCACCGGCGCAGCACCGTGGCGAGCAGGGCGACCGTGGCCATAAACGGCGTCACCTCATGCTCGCGGCACAAACGCCGCAGCGCCGCCGCGTCCGCGGCACCCAACGTGGTCTGCACGCGGCCTCCGACCGCGCCCTGCGCCGGCAACCGGCGGCGCGCCACCGGCAGGTCCACCGCCGGGGGCGCCCCGGCCAACCGGTCACGCCAGTACTCGACCTCGGCCGTGCGCCGGTCGCCGGTCAGCCAACGTCGCTGCCACAGGGCGTAGTCGGCGTACTGGACGGGCAGGGCGGGCAGCTCGGCCGCGTCGACGTCCCCGCCGATCCGGTAGAGGGCGGACAGCTCGCCCAGGAGCAGGCCGATCGACCACGCGTCGGAGATGATGTGGTGGATCGTGACACTCAACAGGTGGGATGCGTCGCTCAGCCGGACCAGCAGGCAGCGGAACAGGGGCCCGCCGGCCAGGTCGAGCGGGGCAGCCGCGTGCACGTCGGCCAGTCGCTCGGCCTCCTCCGCCCGTTCAGCGTCGGCCGTCTCGATCCGCCAGGCCGGGTCGGGCGGTGTCACGCGCGGCTCCGGCCGGCCGCCGATCACCGGGAAGGTCGTCCGGAGGACGTCGTGGCGGTTGACGATCGCTGCGACGCTGCGCTCGAGCGCCGGCACGTCGAGCGCGCCGCGCAGCCAGCGGCGACCGTGCACGTGGTAGGCGCCGGGTCGGAGCTGGCACTCCAGCCACAGCCGCTCCTGGTCGAAGGAGAGGACGGGCTCGGCGTCCGGCGGACGGGGCGTCACCGTGGGCCGGCCGGCCGCGCCATCGGCGGTCGCCGCCGCGGGCAGCGCGGCGGCCAGGTCGGCCAGGCGGGAGTTCTCGAACACCAGCCGCAGCGACAGGGCTGAGCCGGCCCGCTCGCGTAGGCGGCCGAGCACCTGACCGGCCAGCAGGGAGTCCCCGCCGAGGTCGAAGAAGTCGTCGTCCCGGCTGACGCTGTCGAGTTCGAGGACCTGCCGCCACACTTCGGCGACCAGCTCCTCGTCGGCCCCCCGCGGCGGATCGCTGTGCGTCCCGGTCGGGTCGTCCGGCGCCGGCAACGCTCGGCGGTCTACCTTGCCGTTCGGCGTGTGCGGCAGCTCGTCGAGCACGACCAGGCTGCCCGGGACCATGACGACCGGCAGCGTCTGGCGCAGGTACGCCCGCACCCCGTCGAGGTCGATGCCGTCCGGTGGGCGCGCGACCAGGTAGCCGACGAGCCGGTCGCCGTGCAGCGCGACCACCGCGTCGCGGACATCGGGATGGTTCTGCAGCGTGGTCTCGATCTCACCCAGCTCGATTCGCTGCCCGCGCACCTTGACCTGGAAGTCCTGCCGGCCGAGGTAGAGCAGGGCGCCGTCGGAGCGGTAGCGCACCAGGTCGCCCGTCCGGTACATGCGCTCGCCGGGCACCGGCGCGAAGGGGTCGGCGACGTACCGCGCGGCGGTCAGGCCGGGCCGGTTGATGTAGCCGCGGCTCAGTCCGCGGCCGGCCAGGTACAGCTCCCCGACCGCGCCAACCGGTACTGGCCGCAGCGCACGGTTGAGGACGTACCCGCGCGAGTGTGGCAACAACGCGCCGATGGGCGGTGGCTGCACCCCGGGGAGCAGGCGAGCGTGGGTCGAGTAGGTGGTGTCCTCCGTCGGGCCGTAGAGGTTGATCACGGACTCGACGTGTCCGGTGGCGTAGAGGTCGTCGACCAGGGTCCCGGTGACGGCCTCGCCACCCAGCCCCACCACCTGCACGCTGCGCGGCAGCGCGCCCGCCTCGACGAGGGCCTTGGCCGCCGAGGGCACCGCGCTGACCATCGTCACGTCCGGCGTGTCGGCGAGCAATGAGAGCGCGTTGTCGACGACCACTGCCGTGCCGCCGGCGCCCAGCGGCGCGAAGAGCTCGAAGACCGACACGTCGAAGCAGACTGACGTCGACGCCAGCACCCGGGACAGCTGCGCCGACGAGAAGTGCCGCAGGGCCCAGGCCACCATCGTCACCGCGTTGCGGTGCGTGAGCAGGACGCCCTTGGGGCGCCCGGTCGACCCCGAGGTATACAGCACATAGGCCGGGCTGGCGGGGGGCACCGGTCGATCGTCCAGGGCAGACAGTGGCTGCCGGTCGAGCATTGCGAGCTCCGCGGCCGTGACGACCGTTCGGGCCGAGCTGTCGCGGAGCATGAAGGCCGTCCGGTCGGCCGGGTAGGCGGGATCGAGCGGAAGGTACGCCGCGCCGGCCTTGAGGATGCCCAGCATGGCCACGGTCAGGTCGACGGACCGGCCCAGCCGGATGCCGACCACGTCGCCGGCGCCGATGCCCTGGCCGCGCAGGTGGTGGGCGAGCTGGTTGGAGCGTTCGTCCAGCTGTCGGTAGGTGAGCGCGCGGCGCGGGTCGCAGACGGCGACCGCGTAGGGCGTGCGGGCGACCTGTTCGGCGAACAACCCGGGCAGGCTGAGATCCGGGTCCTCGGTGACCGCGCCCCGCCCCCAGCGCTCGAGCAGGGTCCGGTCCGCGTCGGTGAGCGGATCGAGCTGATCGACCGGCCGGTCCGGCTCGGCCAGCGCCCCCGCCAGCAGCGTGGCTAGACCCTCGGCCATCCGGGTCGCGGTTTCGGGGTCGAAGACCTCGGTCCGGTAGTCCCAGTTGCCCCGCAGCCGTCCCCGTTCCTGCCACAGGTGCAGATCCACGTCGTAGCGCAGGCCCGGGCGGGCGACCGTCACCGGCTCGAGGGGCGCACCCGCCAGCGTCGGTTCGCCGGTCTCGCCATGGAAGACCAGGCCGGCGGAGACGAGCGCGCCATCGAGGTTTCGGCCCGGCGCCAGCGCGGCGACCAGCTCCTCGAACGGCACCCCGCGGTGGGCGAACGCGGCCAGGCAGGTGGCCCGGACGCGCCCGATCAGCTGGCGGAACGTCGGGCGACCGGTCAGGTCGGCCCGGAGCACGAGCATGTCGGCCAGCAAACCGACCGCGCCGTACCGGCCCCGTCCCGACCGTCCCGCCTCGGGCGAGCCAACGGCGAAGTCATCCTGTCCGCTGTGCACGGAGAGCAGCAGCTGGAACGCCGCCAGAACGACCATGAAGAGGGTCGCCTGCTCCGCCCGGCCCAGCCGCTCGGCCGCCGCGACCAGGTCCGGCCCGACGCTCAGCGGAACCGACCCCGCCGAGAACGTCGGCCGCGCCGGGCGTCCGCGGTCGGCCGGCAGATCCAACTCGGGCAGGCCGGCGAGCTGGGCCCGCCAGTAGTCCAGGGCGGCCGGCCCGGCCAGCTCGAGGTCGGGATCGGGCACCGTGTCGCCGGGCCCGCCGGTCAGCTCCCCGCGGTACGCGGCGTCGAGCTCGGTGACCAGCACCTGCATCGAGCCGCCGTCGCAGACGAGGTGGTGGGCGACGAAGACGACCAGCCGCTCGTCCTCGGCCAGCCGACAGACCTGCACCCGGACCAGCGGCCCGCGGGCGAGATCGAACGGCTCGGCGGCAAACCGCCGCGCCAGTTCCCGAGCGGCGATTGCCCGCCGGGCCGGCGGCAGCTGCCGAAGGTCCGTCCACTGTGCTCTGAGTGCGGTCCAGTCGTGCACCGTGCGGACCGGCCCATCGTCGCCCGTTTCCGCGAACGTGCTCCGCAGGGCCGGATGCCGGCGCAGGAGGGTGGACAGCGCCCGGTCGAACCGATCCTCGTCGAGGGCCCCGGCATGGCGGGCCACATGGTGCAGGTTGAACACCCCGGTGCCGGGATGGAGCCGCTCGAACACCAGGACCCCGCGTTGGGCGGTCGACACCGGAGCGGGGCCGGCCGGCGCCGCTGCCTCACCGCCGGAACGCCAGCGCTGAACGAGGTGCCGCCCCACAGCCAGATCCATCAGCGCACCCCGGTCCGGTCGTCCGTGCGGGCCAGCCGCTCACGGATCAGGCTCGGGGTGCGGCCATCGCCGCACCAGCGGGCCATCAGTGCGTCCGCCAGCGCCCGCGGCGTAGCCGCGGTGAGGACGGTTTCCAGCGGCAGGTCCAGGCCGAGGGCGTCCTCCAGCACGGCGGCCGCCTCGGCCGCGCGCACCGAGTCAACGCCCAGGTCGACCAGGTTCTCAGCCGGCCGGCAGTCCTCGGCGTCGCACACTCCGGCGACGACGCCGCAGATCACGGTGGCCAGCTCGGCGACCGCGGTGTTCCGGACCCGCACGTCGGCCAGCGCGGCCAGCAGGGCCGGGTCCCCGTCCAGCGAGCCGTCGAACGCACCCGCCGTCAGAGCCTCGCGACACGCGGACCGGCGCACCTTCCCGCTGGACGTGCGGGGAACCGAACGCGGTGGCACCAGCGCCACGATGCCCAGTCGCAGACCGGTCTGCGCCAGCACCGCCGCCCGGACCGCGGCGGCGAGCGACGGGTCGGGCCGGCCACGCACCTCCAGGACGAGGGCGGCGACCGGCTCGGGCTCGATGTCGACCGCGAACGCGGCCGCCGTACCAACCGACCGGGCTTCCGTGCCGATGGCCGCCGCCTCCACGTCGACCGCGTGATGGTTGACGCCGCGGACGATGATGATGTCCTTCACCCGGCCGGTCACGAACAGCTCGCCGCCGGCCCGGTAGCCCAGATCTCCGGTGCGCAGGTAGCGCTCCCCATCGAGGTCGCCGAACAGGTCCTCCTGGTCGCGGCCGGACAGGTAACCCGGCGTGACGTGTTCTCCCGCGACCCAGATCTCGCCCTCGTCGCCATCGTCGACCGGCACCAGGCGCTCCGGGTCCACCAACGCGATCCGCTGGCCCGGCACCGGCGTCCCACAACTGACCGGTGCGCCGGCGGCGCCGTCGGTAGCGCGCCAACGGCCGGCGCTGACCATCAGGGTCGCCTCGGCCAGCCCGTAGCAGGGCAGGAACGACTCGGGACGGAAGCCCGCCGGGGCGAAGGTCGCCGAGAACTCGGCCAGCGTGCGGCGCCGGACCGACTCGCCACCGTTGAAGGCCACCCGCCAGCGCGACAGGTTCAGCCCGGCGAGCGCGTCCTCCCCACGCGCCTGGGCTCGGCGCACGCACAGGGCGTACGCGAAGTCGGGCCCGCCGCTGTGCGTCGCGCCACTTTCGGTGATCTGCCGCAGCCACCACAGCGGCGACTTGAGGAAGTCGCCGGGCGGCATGATGCGCACCGGAATGCCGGCCGCGATCGGGGTCAGCAGGCCACCGATGAGGCCCATGTCGTGGAAGGGTGGCAGCCACACCAGCGCGCGCGAGGCGTCGGTCAGCCCGAACCGGTCGCTGATGGCCGCGACGTTCGCGGCGACGCTGCCGGGCCGGACCAGCACGCCGCGCGGTCGTCCCGTGCTGCCCGAGGTGTACTGGACGATCGCGACGTCCGCCTCGGCGGCCCCGGCCGGCCGGCCCCAGGGCGTGCCGTCGACCTCCGGACCGGGCACCGCCAGGACCGTGGGCACGCCAAGGTCGGGCTGACCCGGCCCGGTGACCACGACCGGCGGACGGGCGTCGGCGACGATCCTGGCCAGCCGGTCGCGGTCAGGCGCGGTCGGCCCGGGTGGATAGGCTGGGATCACCGGCCGGCCGGCGAGGAACGCGGCGAAGACCGCCACCGGGTACTCCAGCCCGGCCGCGCAGGCCAACAGCACCGGACCGTCGCCCGGGCACCGCGCGAGCTGCTCGGCCAGGGCGGACGCCCGGGCGGCCACCTGGGCGTAGCTGAGTGCAATGACCCTTCCCGAGGGGTCGACCAACTCGTACGCGACCGCGGTCGGCGTC
>WNFZ01002715.1_pt1 | contig 16746 bp, 14 predicted proteins | sample 5400081 | NCBI WGS metagenome assembly WNFZ01 (sample SAMN13153365, study PRJNA577476) | soil metagenome | isolation source: 80 cm soil or saprolite under grassland replicate 1 | place: USA:California | collected 2016-06-15 | reverse complement strand
ATCATCGTTCCCTCGATCGGGTAGCCGCCGATCCAGGGCCGCTCCGCGTGCGCGCGGCCCGCCAGCAGGGCCCGCGCCTCAGTGACGTCGAGCTGGTGCAGCCGCAGGCGCTCGGTCAAGATCTGGTTCACCATCCCGGTCCTCGAATGCATTGGCCAGGCCGGCGCGAGCCGGGTATCCTTCGCATCGCTTACGCGTGGTGATCGTAGCTCAGTTGGTTAGAGCGTCGGGTTGTGGTCCCGAAGGCCGGGGGTTCGAATCCCCTCGATCACCCCAGTGGGCCGCGCCACCGCGGTTCCGATTTGAGGCACTTGGCCCTGTGGTAGCCTTGCGCCTCGTGCGCCGCTAGCTCAATTGGCAGAGCAGCTGACTCTTAATCAGCGGGTTCGGGGTTCGAGTCCCTGGCGGCGCACCGGTTGACCCATTGTCCGAACCCCGCTGCCTGGCACTGGGGGCGTCGCTGCGGGCACGCGGAACACCGGGACGATGCTGTCACAGCGCTCGACCTGGATCTCCTCGACAAGGGCGTGGATGACCTTCTTGCGGGTGGGCATCGGCCCGGTCTGCACTGCCAGGCGGACCTGCTCGGCCAGGTCGACCAGGTCTTGGCGGCTGGGCGGCTGGGCGGCTGGAGGTGGACGGCGGCCAGTGCGATGCACAGCTCGTCGTGGCGCACGCGCAGCTCGGCGATCTTGCCGCCCAGGCGTTGGACCCGCTGGCCGCACTGGTCTTCTGGCAGGCTGCCGGCCTCGAAGGCATCCAGGTAGCGTTCGATCGCGGCCTCGGCGCGGGCGATCTCGGTGGTGACGGCCGAAAGCTCGGCCTGGTGCTGGTGGCGGAGGGCTTCGGCTTGGGTCCGGGACGCGGCGACGGCCTGCTCGAACAGGTCGGTGCGTTGGAAGGTGTCCAGCAGAGCCTGGAGGACGGCCCGGTCGAGCTGCTCGGCGGGCAGCCGGTCGGCCGGCCGGAGGCTGCGCAAGCGGCTCATCCAGCACCGCCACTCACGACGCTGTCACCTCGCGCGAGGTGATCTCCGACACGCTCGGACAGGGCGCTGACAGGATCGCACCGTCGGCATGGGCGCCGGGAATGGCGCCCAGGTCGCTGCGCTGGCCCGAGCCAGGCCAGCGGCACGAGGGCGCGCTCGGTCCTGCTGGCGGCGAAGGTCCCGTTAGCTGTCGGGATCTGGTAGTTGGCGACGAAGGCGATGTATGCACCAGGGCGCCGACGTTGGCCGCCCCGCCCGGGGAACCGAGCGGCTCCTCGCCCTTGGTGAAGAACGCGGCGTTGGCGGCGGTACGCTCCTTCCACTGAGCCGGGACGCCGTCCTCGCAAAGATCGCCTCCACCAGGCAGACCGGCTCGCAGGCGCCACAGTCCACACACTCATCGGGATCGGTGTAGAGCGTGCGGTCGCCCTCGTAGATGCAGTCGACCGGGCACTCCTCGATACAGGACCTGTCCTTGACGTCGATGCAAGGCTCGGTGATGAGTAGGTCACCGATCAGCCTCCTCTCCTTTCCATGTGCCCCGTCAGATCCAACCCCAGAGTCCGCTCACTCGGCCAAAGCCCACAGCAGGCGTGGTTGTGATCCCGTTCGATACCGACCTGGCCCGACGCTCGGTATCACGGCTCTGGCCTGCACCTTCTCGCTCGGTGGTTGTTGCGCTCTGCCGTCACTCGTGGACCTCGGACGGCCTGGTGGCGCCTGGCCAACCCGTGACCGCGCCCGACCTGACCCGCTCGCCCGGCTCGCATGCGTGCTCGCCCACTCCGCGCCGTTCCCGTCGCCGGCATCGCGGCCGATTGACCTTGCTGGCTTGTCCGTCGCGTCTTGGGCGAATAGCCTCCAGCCAGCGGGCGATTCAGGATCCCAGGGACGCCTGGTGGAAGGGGTAGGCGGCGATGTCGAAGTACGCGGTATTCTTCACCCTCAAGGCCGAGGCCATCGCCCGGGCCATGCAGCAACCAAGCGACCGGGTCGCAGTCGTGTCCAAGGCGGTCGAGTCCGCGGGGGGCAGGCTTGAGGCGTACTACTTGATGTTCGGCCAGTACGACGGCTTCGTCATCGTGGACCTCCCCGATTCCCGGGCAGCTGCCGCGTCCAGCCTGGCGGTGAGCAGCACCGGGGCCTTCGAGCACCTGGAGACCCACGAGCTCATCGAGGCAGAGGACCTCACCCCGATTCTGGAGCAGGCCAAGAGCATCACCTCCCAGCTCCCCGGCACCTAAGGGTCCCGCCGCGCAGGGCGACCGGGGCGAGCTGGCTGGGCCGCCGGTCGGGTCGGGCGGCACCAGATCACCTACGGAGCGGGTCGGGGACCGCCCGTCACCACCGACGGTGGGGCCTGCTGGCCCGGGCAGTAGATCCATGACCGCGACGAGTGGGGGCGGCGTGGCGCCAGCCGAGCTGCTCCCCGCAGCGGCGCCTGCCAGCCGTCAACGCCATGGCCACACCCCTGCCGCGCACTGCGGCGCTTGCCCGTCCCCCTGACCCTGTGGTGCTCGGAAATCCGGATCCGCGCCGTGGGCAGGGACTTCGCACCATCCGCGATGCTGTTCATACTCTCGCTGATCATCGGCACGCTCGCTCGCCTGCTGACCCAGCCGCATGCCGATGACGCCACCAAGGACCTGGAGATCCTGATGCGCAGGCAGCAACTCCGAGTGCTGCGCCGCACGACCGGCCGTCCCAGGTTCACCACCCTCAACCGCGTCCTGCCCGGCACCGCCAGTCGGGTCGTGCCCAAGGACCGATGGTCATCGTTTCTGGTCACCCCCGCAGCCGCTGCTGCGCTGGCACCGCGAACTCGTCCGACGCACGTGGACCGACCGCAAGGCGCGCACCCCCCGGGGGAGACCACCGATCGACGCTGCGGTCACCGCGCTGGTCCTGCGGAGAGTCAGGGGCGACATGGTCACCCTCAAGGTCATCCGCCAAACGCGTCGCCGGTGACCACACCGCGTGACGTTGATGTTGCCGACGCGACCGGGGGTTTACTGCTCGCGGCCGCCAGCCGGGCCCTCCCCAGGGGCCGGTGGATGAGTCCCCGCTGGCACTGCCAGTTCGTGCGTGGAAGTGGACCTCGCCAAGGGGCGCAAGCCGCTGGCCGCGAGGCCGGCATCACCGGAAAGGTTGACGAGACCTCATGTCAGCGTCGCCGGCCGCTGGCGCTCCGTGTACCGCACGATAGATGAGTTCGGGCAGGTCATCGACGGGTTCGTATCGGAGCGTCGCGACGCGAAGGCCGCCCGCTGCTTCCTCGAGCGGGCCATCGGCACGACGGCGATTGTCCCGGTGGAGGTCGTCACCGACCAAGCGACCGCGTACCCGGCGGTGCTGGACGAGCTGGTCCCGGCGGCCTGGCATCGCACCGAGCAGTCCGCCAACAACCGCGTCGAGGCCGACCATGGCCGTCGCAAGGCACGACTGCGACCGATGCGCGGGCTCACGCAGGACCGCAGCGTCAGGGTCGTCATCGCAGGGCATGCCGTCGCGCAGAACATCCGTCGAGCGCACGACGAACTGGCGGTCCAGGAGCCGGTGACCTTGCGGCTGGCCGTCGCGTTCGACGAGCTGGCCTCGGCGATCTGATACCTGACCAGTTGCGCCGCTTCAGCATGCCGCGTACCGACCAGATGCAACACTGCCCCTGGAACTACCCGTCAGGGGCCACCGGTTCCGAGCGCAGTCTCGGAAGCGGCGTAGCCTACTTGATCCTGGACGAGGGCCTTGAGAGCCGCATCCTGGTTGAACAGCTGCTTCTCGCTCTCGAGGACGGCTGCGGAACCCTCCAGGCAGCGTTCGTCCTGCGCCGCTGGGTGCAGCAAGGCTAGCAGTCGTTCGACGCCGTCGAGGCGTCCGCAGAGGTAGTCGTGCTCACGGTCCGCACGTGCCTCGAAGGCGCCGAAGTGGTGCAGCGCATTGTGAACCGCTGGTCGAGCACGGCCCCGACGCGTTCCACCAGCGCGTGCAGCTCGGTCCCGCGCGTGTCGGCGAAGTGGGCCGGGTCCGGCAGCGCCGAGTCGGGAGTCGTGGCGCTGACCGCAGGGAACGGCTCGCGGGGCACGTCGGTGAGTTCTCGCTCGAGCGCTTGTGGGGCTGTGGCAGACCACAGTTCGGTGAGGAGTGCGTACAGTTCTGCCTTGACGGTATTGAGGACGGGCCACTTCGTCTTCGGCTGGCTGGTGTAGCGGTCGTTGACGCCCGCGATGATGAAGCGCAGGCGCCGCTCCCGATAGCCCCGATCGAACCGCTCCAGGAGGCGGGTCCGCTCCTCGGCGGAGATGGTGGCGATCCATCGCTGCAGGGCGTCTCGCACGAAGCTCGCCAGGCTGGACTCTGGCGGGTAGGCGAGGGTCGCCGCGACCACGGACGCGAGGTAGTCGCCGGCTTCGTGCAGCTTCAGCAGGACGTAGGTGGTGTACGCGTCGCCGGCCTTCCTCACGGCCAGGGCCTGCATCCGGTCTCGAAGCCGCCGGGCCTCGTCCTGGCTCAGCCGCTCCGACTGGACACGCTTGATGTCCGCCGTTAGGGACGACTCGATCCCCTCGAAGTTGGCGCGGGTGATCTCGGCGACCAGCCCCACCCGCTCGTTGAATGCTTGCAGGGAAAGGAGCGCGTCGAGGATCGGCTGGTGGGCGGGGATGGTCGACATGGATCGCCAGAGGGTGCCAAGCCAGCCAGGAGACGGCGATGGGGCCTGGGCGGCGGGTGGCGTGGTGGCGCCGGCCTGCTGCCCCGAGCCGCCCGGGTCGGGCTCGATGTACACCAGCAGCCGCTCGACCTGCCTGGCCGCCGGCTTGCCGATGATCGCATTGACAGCATGGTCGAACGGAAATTGTCGAGGACGCCACCGTCCATCAGGTAGGTGTCGTTGGCCGACTCCCCCGGTCGGGACGGGAATAACCGCGCCGCGATCTCCTGCGGCGCGCCAGGCGCGCCCACGTCTCGGTGGAAGCTGGCGAAGGTGACTGGGGGGAACGCTCCGGGGAAGGAGGCCGTGGCCCGGGCCGCAAAGGCAATCCCCGCCGTGCCGTCGGAGTCGAAGTCGTCCACGCCCTGGTCACGGCGGAACCGGAGGACACGCCGGTGCGGTGCGATCTTTGATCTCGGCCCCCTGGATGGTCAGGAAGCGCCGGAACCCGGCGAAGTCGGTCGCGGTGACAAGCAGCTCGAGGGAGCCTCCCCGTGGGATCAGGCTGTCCCAATCTGCCTCGTCGGCCATGCCGCCGAGCGCCTCGTACAGCCACCTCGACATGCGACCGCCATGGAGGGGCGGCCGCAGCCAGAAGGTGCTCGCCGCGACCCGCAACCCGAGGAGTGGGCGCCTGAGCCCCAGGTGCGGGCGCCTGGCCGGTGGCGGGATGAGGCTTGGGAAGCGCAGGAGCTTGTTGAAGTCGGCGTCGGCGAACCAGATGTCACGCAGGTCGTCTGCGTCTGGTTGCGCGCGACCGCCTTGGCGAGCACAACGCCATTGATCCCGCCAGCCGAGGTCCCGCTGATCACGTCGACCACGACGCTGGTGCGGACGCCCTTGTCGCGCCGCAGGTCCTGCAGCGCCTGCCAGTACGTGCGCTCCGTCTCGTCAGGCCGGAACGGGTTGTCCTTCCGGTCGGGATCGGCGTCCAGTTTCGCCGACGCCTTCACCAGGCTGTGGATCTCGCGGGTCACGCCATGCATGTAGATGGCAAGGGAGACGCCGCCGTAGCAGACCACCGCCAAGCGGAACTCACGGGCCGGCTCACCCTGATCGAGTTCTCTGACCTTCCGCTGGTTGACGGGCTGTGCCGGCGGAGTGCCGGCGCCGATGGAAGACGCTGCCACGTGCATTCCCTCCCCGCCTACGGCTTGCTCACTTCGTTCGGGTCCTTCTTGCCATTCTTCGCCTCCTGGAGGTTGGCGATGAGATCGTGCAGCGGCTTGGTGCCGCCCCCGATCGCCAACCCGGTGATCAACAGGTCGATCATGTGCCGGACGCTTGGCCCGCTGCGGATGGCGGCCGTCCACCCACCCTGCAGATCCAGGCCGTCACCCTTCAGCCCGACCACATGAAGGAGGTACAGGCCGAGCACGCCGCTCAGCAGCAACCCGAGGGCGCTCCCGATGGCCCAGTAGACGACCGCCTTGTCCGCACGTCGCTGATCGAGTTCGGCCTGAGACACGGCCACCAGCTTGGCGGCCGCCTTCTGGACCGCCGCCCTCGGGTCACGCTCGGCGGCTAGCGTGGCCGCCGCGTTCCCGAACGCTTCGGTCGCGCCCCGGTCACTGGGCGGGTTGAGCCTCTCGGCCACATGCTTCAGCGCGGCGGCCACGTCGCGGCCATCCCAATCCTTGGGCACCGCCGTCAGCACATCGGCCACGTGCTTGCGAACCTGCCGCGTCTCGTCGGCGACGGGATTTTTGCGCCAGCTTTTCTTCGTCTGTGCGTTCGCCACAGCGGCCAGCTCCGTCACCTTCATCGCAAGATCGCTGCTACCGGCGTTCTGGACGTTCACCGCCGCCGCGAGCGCGGCGTCCCGGTTCCCCGTCTGCTGCTTCGTGCTGTAGAAGAACGCGGAGATCGGCTCCAGGAGCCGCTCCAAACCCTGGGTCACCGCATAGAACATCGCGAACAGGCCGATCCCTGCGGGGATCACCAACGCCGATGGCTTGGCCGCCCTGTTCAGCCAGATGCTCAGCACCCAGATGGCCAAGATGCCGGCGAAGCTTGTAGCGATGACGATAAGGCGTGGCGTCGTCCCGCTCGTCTCGGCGGCTGCCGCCGTCACGTTCGGCTCGGCCTGCGTCGCCGGTCCGCCGACCACCGGAGCAGGCGTCTTCACTTGGACGAGCGCCATCACAGATACCCCACTTCCAGAAGGCCTTTCGGCAAATGCCGCTGGCCCGGGCCGAGAAGTCGGGGACGACAGGGCAGCCCCAGGCGATGCATCACCACGGAATACCCTCGCACTCGTCCCGCAGGTCGCGCAGTGATGGGTGTCACAAGGGTGGTGTGTCGTCGAACACCGCGCCCCGGCGCGGAGATCATGCCGGTGCCGCCGCCACCGGTCGTTCGATCACCGCTGCTGGCATTCGCGATCCTCCGCCAGGTCGACCGCGAGGACGCTGGCCGGGATCAGCAGTCGTCTTGGCCCGAAGCGAGGCCACCGCGTAGGTGTCACGTACGCTGAACCGGCGCTTCGAAACCGTCGCCACCGTCTGATCCCCGCCGGACGCAGGGTCCTGGCGTGTTCGTAGTTCGGGTGATGCTGCTGCTGCGCTCGCTTGGAGACGACGCTGCCCGTGTGCCGATCGTTACGGCGCGAACGGGTCCCAGCTGCTAGCCGCGCGCAGCATGCCGCGGGCCAGATCGGGATGGGCGGCGGCCCACAGGTAGTCGAACAGCGCCCACGCTCGGTAGCCCAGATACTCGGTTATGTGCATCGCCAGCTGGGCCAAATGCTCGCACTCGCGGATCTGGGACGCCGACGGGTCACGCCCGCGGTCCTGCCACCACAGCCGGCCGTCCTGCCGCAACCGCTCCACCGCACACGCACGGGCCAGCTCATGCGCGTCCAGCAGCCACCGCCGCTGCGGGCGGATGTATCGTCGTGCCAGGAGAAGTAGTCCGGCCAGCGGTTGCAGCGCTCCAGCGCGGGCGCCAGCCGCTCCTCCCCGGGCGCGACCAGCGTGCGCAGCGACACTGTTGCATCTGGTGATCAGCTCGCTTGATGCCCTCCACTGATGGCCTGAAGGCGCCACGCGATATCCTCGATCGGCAGCTTTGAGCCGTTCTCGGGACCCCTCAGCGTGACGACAGCCTCCACTTGGGTACTCGCCGGCGACGCCTTCTACGCAGATGCAACAGTGCCGGACGGGGTCTGTGACTTTGCAGCTCAGTTGGCCCCTGTGCGCGGAACTTGGCCCTGGCTCGCCACCTGATCCCCGCCTGGTGGTGGTAGGAGGTGCTGTCGTTGTCGCGAGGCAGCTACGTAACCGTAGGTCCGTCCAGGCCACTGCCAGGTAGGCCGTCAAGGCAGAGGCGTACGGGGTTCTGGGCGTGCTCCGAGACCAGGTGACGAACGCTGGTGCCAAGGAAGTGGGCCATCTCGGGTGCTGGCGAGCCGACGAACCCCCATCTGCGGTCCTCGCCGGGCAGCGGTGAGGGAAACCACGACTCCACCCGATAGACACCCCGGACAAGCCCAAACGCCACCCCGAACGCATACCGGGCCTTCTCGCGGGCTCGCCGACTGACACGCCAGTGCCCCGAGGTGACCTGGTAGACCTCGTCGGCGCTCAGGTCGGGGCGCCACGCACGGTTGACAACGAAGATCACGATGGGCTCCGGGCAGGATGGCGCCGGCGGCGCCGACAGGCGGGCCACGGCCGCTTCGACGGTCGCCAGCCCATGCACCGCCGAGTCGTGACCGCCTTGAAGGTTCGTCAGCGGGATACCCGCCGCCCGGAGCGCATCGATGACGGACTGCTCCACGACCAGCGCCAACTCCGATGTCGTCAACCCCGTGCGGGCAAACAGGTGCTCGACCTTCAGCCCGGCGTCATGGATGGCGCGGATACGCGCGACCTTCGCCCGCTCGACCTCCCGATCCTCGCCACCCTCGCCATCCGCATCGCCCACGTGGGCGTAGACCCGGCTGCCCCCTCCCTTGCCGACATAGAAGACCTGGTGGTCACGGGGGTCGCGAAGCAAGTACACGTAGAACCCGAGCGCCTCCGCCACCTCCAGCGGGATGCGCCCATACCCAGCAGCACCCTGATGGTCGGTCATAGCCGGAAGTCTCGCACTCGTGCCGGAGTCCCGCTGGATCTGGATGGGAGGGGTCAGCGGCCACGTCGCAGTCGTAGGTGACCAGGGACGCGTACGCCTGGGCGCCGAGCTGGGCGTTGCACCGACCGCCGCAGCCGTATCGGTTACGGCAAACCTGGTGTTGTGCGGCGGTCCGCTCTGGGTGCTTTGATTACGCGGTGTCCGCAAATGGTTGGTTCTCGGTTGCCGGGGTGCCGGCGATCATGGGCGGGTCTGGTGTGGTCTTGTCGGATCGCTGCGGGATAGGTGACCTGTGCCTGCCGTTCGATTCGGGCGGTGCGGCGAGGGCGGCCCTGGACCTGCGGCCTGGCTGGGTGCGGCGATGGTCGGCTTGCTGGCAGGTGGCCGGGGAGGACGTCGTCTTCCCGGTCGGCGACCTGGCGTCGGCGCCGCTGGCGGTGTGTGAGCCGGTCCGGCGCTTCGGCTGGCACCCCAGGCAGCGGCACCGCCCGGGGCTGCAGTTCATGGTCTCCACCGGCCGGCACCACGGGTTCGAGTCGCTGGCCGAGCAGCGCCTGCTGCTGGCGCTGGACTTCGCCGGCGCGGCGCGGGTGGTCTCGCAGCCGTTCCGGCTGCGGTTTGCCACCTCCACCGGGTGGCGGGACCATACGCCGGACTTTGTGGGGGTGCTGCGCGACGGGAGCACGTGGCTGGTCGACGTGCGCCCGTTGGATCGCGTGGACGAGCGGGCCCGAGTGTGCTTTGCGGCCGCGGCGGAGGCCGCGCTTGCTGCGGGGTGGCGCTACCTGGTGGTGACGGGGTGGCGCGGGCAGGTGCTGGCCACGCTGGACGCGCTGTCGGCCCAGCGGCGGCCGCTGGAGGACCGGCTCGGGCTGCGGGGCCAGCTGCTGCGGGGAGTGGAGGCCGGGCCGCGCACCTTCGGGGAGCTGGTGGCCGCGACGGCGCTCCCGGCGGTGGCCCGGGCGCATGCCCTGCACCTGCTGTGGCATCGCCGGCTCGGTGTCGATCTCGCCCGGCCGTTTGGGGATCGCTCGGTGGTGTGGTCGGCGACCGGGGCACGGCCGCCGTGAGCGGGCGGGCGGGGTTGCTGGAGGTGTCGCCGGGCGCAGCGGTGGTGTTCGACGGCGCGGAGTGGATGATCGTAGCGGTCGAGCCCCAGTACGGCCGTGTGCTGTTGCGGGCCGAGGACAGGGCGCTCAAGCAGGTGGCGATCCGGTGGCTGGTCAACCACCCTGACTGCCGGCCGGCAGGACCGCCAAGGGCAGCCAAGCCGGCGGCGGGTGGCAGGCAGCCGGTGGGCCTGGCCGACCTGACGCCAGCCCAGCAGGAGCGGCTGCGGCTGCGGGTCGCCCATCTGCTGGAGGTCGAGACCGGGTTCCGCAGCGGTGATCCGCACCGGGCCCTGCCCGGAGAGCCTCGGCCCGCCTATGACCCGGCGACCACGACGTTGGGGCAGCGGCGCCGAGCGAAGGTCGCCGAGTTGGCCGCGCTCGGCCGGCACGAGGTGCGGTTGCTGGGCTTGGCGCAGACCAGTGAGCGGACGCTGAAGCGGCTTGCCGCCCGCTACCGCGCCTTGGGCGAGGCCGGCTTGATCGACGGGCGGCTGGTGCGCCGGCAAGGAGGCCATCCGAGCATCGGTGCGGAGGTCGCGGAGGCGATCCTTGCAGTTCGCGCGGAGACGCTGCGGCGGTCGAAGATCAGCATGCGGACGCGGGAGCGGCTGATCCACCAGTTCGTGCGGGAGAAGTTCGGTCCAGCTGTGGTGATCCCGAGCTACCACACGTTGTGGAGGGTCTGGGCCGAGTGGTTTGGGTCCGGCAAGGCCCGCCAGCGGTATGTGCGCTCGGCGAGCGCGCTGGAGGGGTCGCAACACCACGTGGTCGTGCATCGCCCCGGGCAGGTCGTCGCGCTGGACACCACGATCCTGCCGGTCAAGGTCCGCGAGCACGTCTTCGGCGATCCGGTCTCGGTGCACTTGACCCTGGCCCTTGACGCCTACACCCATTCGCTGGTGGCGTTTCGGCTCACCCTGATAAGCGACACCTCGGTCGACGTCGCGATGGTGCTCCGCGACGTGATGCTGCCGCTGCCCCTGCGCGACGACTGGGACCAGGACATGGAGTGGCCCTACCCCGGCGTCCCGGCCGCGGTGGTGGCGGAGTTCGCCGGCCACCGAGTCGCTGGCCTGCCGTTTTTCACCCCCGAGACGGTCACAACCGACCATGGCGCGGTTTACAAGAACCACCATGTGCGCGAGGTCCAGCGGGTGCTTGGCTGCAACATCCTGCCATCCCGGGTGCTGCGGCCTACCGACAAGCACGCCATCGAGCGCGCCTTCGGCGCGATCCGGAGTTTGCTGTTTGAGCACCTGCTCGGCTACCAGGGCGTGGACGTCGCCGACCGTGGCGTCGACCCGGAGGCGGACGCGGCCCTGACGATCGCTGAGATGGAGCACCTGATCGCCACCTGGATCGTGCGGGTGTGGCAGAACCGGCGGCTCGGCGAGCACGCCCCGGCTTGGGACCCGGGCGGGGAGCACAGCCCCAACACGCTGTTTGCCGCCGCGATGGCCCAGGGCGGCTTCGCCCTGCAGATCCCCACGCCAGAGCTGTATTACCAACTGCTGCCCGCCCACCACGTGAAGATCCACGGTCAGCGCGGCGTGAAGATCCGCGGGCTTTGGTATGACGGCCCGGCCCTGGACCCCTACCGCGGCAAGCCGTCGTTGCGGGGTGGCCGGCACAAGGGCAAATGGGTGATCCGCAGGGAGCGGCGCGACCGCCGGGCGGTGTTCTTTCAGGACCCGGACGGCCCGGCATGGCATGTCCTGCGCTGGACCGGACTGCCGCCGCAGGGGGAAGTGCCGGCGTTCTCCGACGCCCGGGTGGACGAGCTCCTCCAGGAGGCCAAGCGTCGCGGCCTGGTCCCGCGCTCGGACGCCGAGCTGCTGCCGGTCCTGCTGGCGCTGCTGGGTGGGCAGACCCCGGTCCAGCAGTGGCCCACCCAACAGCCCACGCGATCCAAGCAGCGGCGCACCGACCACGCCCGGGAGATCGCCCAGGCCGAGACCGCTGCCAGCGACCGGCCCGACGCCGGGCAGGCGCCCACGTCGGCCCCACCGGGCGAGGTGGTGGTGTTGCAGTGGCCAGAGCGGGTCCGGCAGACCGAGGAAGCGATCGACGCCGAGCGGCGCCGCCGGCGCGAGCAGGCGGTCCCTTCCCGGCCAGAGCCGCCACCCCGGCTCGGTGAGGCGTTCCGACGCCGCAGCCTGTTCATCCTCCCCGACGACGAGGACGGCGAACAGGAGCCGGAACCGACAGTGGAGACACCACCATGACGGCCCATGACCAGGACCAGAAGGGGAACGTTCCGAGGCCGTTCGTCCTTCCCAACCGGCTGGCCGACCGGGAACGGGTGGACGGCTGGAAGCAGTGGCGGCTGACCCGGCACAGCTTCGCGCCCGCCCCCCTGCTGAGCCTGGCCGACTACCGCCGCCTGAGTCCTCGCCGGCGGATGCTGCACGACCTGCATCGCGCAGCCACCCACGCCAACCTGGCGTTCCAGGAAACCCCGATGAGCGCGGCCGTGACCCGGGTGCTGCGGTCGCGGATCCAGACCAACGCGCTCAAGCACAAGCCGACCACCCGCGCCGGCTTGATGATCAACGGCGGGGGCTACCAAGGAAAGACGGAGACCGCCTGCGAGGCTGCGGCCGGGTTCGAGGACCAGTGGCTGGAGCTGCACCGCCAACTCAACCCCGACGCGGCACCCGGGACCCGGGACCTGCACGCCCCGGTCGCCTACGTCCAGACGCCCGTCACCGCCAAGCCCAAGAGCACCTGCGAGGCGATCCTCGACTTCTACGGCGCCGACCACAAGCACATGACCCTGCCGCAGCTCGTCCACGCCGTGCGCACCTCCCTGCACGACCACGGGTCCCGCGTGCTGCTGCTGGACGACATCACGCGGCTGCGGATGCACCGCGCCGACGACCAGGACGCCCTGGACCTGCTGCGCAGCCTCATGAGCATGCACGTCACCCTGGTCTTGATCGGGGTCGGCATCCCCCAGTCCGGGCTGCTGCGGGAAGGCCGCCACGACTCGCGCACCAACCAGTGGGTGTTCCCATCCGCCACGGGCACCACCCGTCGCAAGAGCTGCAACGACGAGGCCGCGACCCAGACCGAGCGCCGCTTCGACCTGGTCAGCCTCGACCCGTTCCGCTACGACACCCCCGACGGCATCGCCGCCTGGATCACCCATCTGACCGGGATCGAAGAGCAGCTACGCCTGTTCCAGGCCGAGCCCGGCATGCTCACCGACGGCGCCATGCCCGAGTATCTGTTCCGCCGCACCAACGGCGTCGTCGGCCTGCTGGAGCGCCTCATCGAGGACGGCTGCATGCAAGCCATCGACACCGGCACAGAACGCCTCACGATCACGCTGCTCGACAGCGTCGAGATCAACCTCGGCAACGTCCCGAACCGGGATCCGTCCGCCGGTGAGATCCCCCCGATCCCGCCACGGCCCGAACCGACGAAGACGAAGCGGTCCGGCGGCAAGCGGCCAAGGAGCACCGTCTTCGACGACCAGGGCCCGCCCACGGCGGCGGCCGACACCTGAAGGACCGCACCTGGTGGCAACCATCCGGCCGCTGCCCCGCAGCCTCGACCCCCTCCCGGACGAGTCCCTGCCCGGCTTTCTGCTGCGGCTTGCGCACCGCCTCGACCTCGCGCCAGCCCGCGTGGTGGCCCTCACCGGGCTCTCGACTGGACCGGGACTCCAGACCCGCGCCCCGCTCGGCCTGATGGTGCACCTCGACCCCGCGGTCCGGGACGTGTTCGCGCGGGCGACCAGGCTCACCCCCGGCGAGGCCGCCGGTCTGTGCTTGAGCGCCCTGGCCGAACGCTACCCACCGGCCGCGCCGATCCGCGTCCAGCGCGCTGGCGCCGAGGTGATCCGCCCGGACCGCTGGGTGTTCACCACCGCGACCCGCTACTGCCCACACTGCCTCGCCGGCGACGACACCGCGGTGATCCAGCGGGCGCACGGCGGGGCCTGGCGACGATCGTGGCGCCTGCCGCCGGTGTTCGCCTGCATGACACACCGCCGGCTCCTTGCGCATCTATGTCCGGCCTGTCGCCAACCCGCCCACGCTCGGTCACGCACGCCCGTCCGGATCCTTCCCCGCGCCCGCGACAGCACCCTGCACCCCGCGCAGTGCCGAGCCGCCGCAGCCGCTGATGCCGGGCCTGGGCGCCCGCCCGCCTGCGGCGCCAGGCTCGACACGCCGTCGACCAGCGACCCGGAACGGCCAATCCCCGCTAGCCTGCTCGACTTCCAGCAGCGGCTTCTCGGCCTCCTCGACCGCGACGGCCCGGCCACAACGGTGAGCATCGGCCACGACACCACGGTCGAACGCTACTTCACCGACCTTCGCCTGCTCTCCTCCCTGATCTGCGCGTCCTGGCCGCAAGCCAGGAGCCTGGCCCCATCCGCCGCGCTCGCGGACGCGATCGACCACCACGCGGCGAGGCAGCGCAAGCAGATCGAGGGTCTTGGCGGCCACGCGGCCCGGTCAGGCGTGCACCCCATCCACGACACCCCGCCGCTTGACTCCATGGCATGCGCGGGCCTGCTCGCCACGGCCGACAGGATCCTCAGCCTCGACGATCCCCGCGCGGTCGGCGAGCAACTCCGTCCCCTCCTTGCCCACGGCGGCCGGGCGGCCCGCCGCACCCGGTGGGGGCAGCAGTTCCTCCGCGCCGACCCCGACTGCTCAGCGGGGCTCCGCCAAGCCGTCGAACCGCTGCTGCGGACCTTCACCCGCACCGACAGCAAGCCCCACGGCCGCCGGGCACCCACCCGCCGGACCCGCTTCGGCCCGCAGCACATCCCCCAGTTTCTGCACGACGACTGGTATGCCCGGCACTTCCGCCACCTGACGGGCATCAACCCCAAGCTGCTCCGTCGCACCGCGGCGATCCGGCTCGTCCAGATGGTCGCGGGCGGCTCCATGGGCGAGGCCGCCGACTACCTCGGCATCCCCCCTGCAAGCATCCAGCACGGCAGGGTCTACTCCGGCGCCGGCCACGTCCACGCCTGGGCCCGCGCCCGGCCCGACCCTCGAGCGTTCGACGCCGCCCTCCATGCCCTCGCCGACGAACTCAACGCAGCCACCAACCTGATCGACTACCAGCGGCGACGCGACGCTCTCCGGACCTGGTGCCTCGACACCGACACCTGGCAACAGCTCACCAGCCGGCTCCCACTCACCCCTGGACCGATCCAGCCGGACTTGGGAGACCGCAAGCGTCAGTGCGCCTCCGTGGTCGTCTGGGCCCGCATCACCCAAGGCGAGCATCTCTTCGCCCCACACCCCATCGAGGAGGAGCAGCCACCGGCCGTCCGACGGGCCTGGAGGCTCCGACGAGACACCACCTGGTTCCTGTTCCAAACCGACCGGCCCAAGCGCCACTACGCCGACCTAAGGAAACTCTTGGACGCCTACGCCGACCAGCTCGCCGAGCGCATCGACGCCGGATGGACGGCGGCCAACCAGGAGCAGACCAGCCCACCGAGCAGCAATCCTGAGCCCTCTCGTCCATGACACCCGCGAGGGCCAACTACCTTGCAAAATCGAGGCCAACTCGCCTGCACAACATCGCTGCTACCTGCCTCTCATGACCACGAAGAGGCCAACTAACCTGCAAAGTCACAGGGGTCGTCGTCGACCAGCACGGGCGCACGAGCTTGCCGTGGCTGTTCGCCGCCGGCGACGTCGCCAGCCGCCCGCATGTGCACTGCCTGCGGCGGGCGCGCATCGAGCACTGGAACACTGCGCTCTATCAGGGCGCGGCGGTGGGTCGGACGATGGCCGGTCGGCCAAGCAGCGACGACAGCGTCCCCTACTTCTGGTCCGAACAGTACGACGTTCCGAGACCGCGGCTACGCCGAGTTCGTCACGGAGGGGACGAAGCTTGGGCTCTTTGTGTGAGCGAAGCTGCCGGAGCTCATCGGACGGCATGCGCGTGGCGACGGACCCGGCGGGGAGATCGCCTTCCTTGTCGGGGACGTCGATGGCGAGGCGGCCAGGCTGCGGGCGGCCGGTGCCGAGATCCTTCTCGGCCCAACTGATCGCCGTGGGGTCACCGGACGCTGCATCTGCTCGACCCCGACGGGTTCGTGGAACTCGCCAGGAGATCGAGCTCCCCCAGTGTCCCGATGACGCCGACAGACGTCATCCGCTCAACCTCCCCTGAGGGGCCCAAGTTTGAACTTTTAGCTTTAGAAACCGCCGCCACCCGGGTTCGGTAGCAGAGTCAGTCGCCGCCCTCGTAGATGAAGGCGATCTTGCAGTTCACCTGTACACGGTGAGGTTGCCGTCCTCGTCAACGTCGGCGTTGCTGGAGATCACCTCAACGGCCATGCCGGGCAGGAGACAATCTGCTGGATCAGTCCCGCCTGCCTTGAGGGCTGCCGTGTTAGCGTGGAGGCCGCATACCATGCAAGCGCCGAGGCCCCGCGTGGTCGTGCGGGGCCTCCGGCACCAGTCCAAGCCCTGGACCCGCGGTGGGCTGGCTGCAGCGTGGCACGCGGGACCCGCACGCTCGTCCACGCTCTCGCAATAAGCGCGGGCGCGATGACGAGGAGGTCTCAGAACACCTGTCGGCAGCGGCGGACCTGACAAGGACTTGGGTTGCAGGGGCCGCGCTGAGTCGGACATCCGCGTCGAAGTCCTTGTCATGGGGAGTTGGTGCTGTCAGGCTCCGGCTATCCGACCAAGGGGGTCCGATGGCAGCGGCGGCCACAACCCGAGCACCTGTCGGCACGGTTCAGGTGGTCGATCCGCACCCGCTGAACTGGCTGTTCATCACGTGGAACACGATGGAGGAGCCGGTCCGGACCGACCAGCAGGGTCACCTCGTCGGCGCGGCGATGGAGGATTCCCGCTGGATCGACCAGACAACAC
>WNFZ01004616.1_pt1 | contig 16750 bp, 18 predicted proteins | sample 5400081 | NCBI WGS metagenome assembly WNFZ01 (sample SAMN13153365, study PRJNA577476) | soil metagenome | isolation source: 80 cm soil or saprolite under grassland replicate 1 | place: USA:California | collected 2016-06-15 | reverse complement strand
CAGATGATAAGATTAATAAATTGGTGTATGAGTTGTATGGATTAGGTGAGGAGGATGCGAGGGTAGTGGAGGGGATTAATCTTAATTATTCTGCATATTTTTCATTACATTTATTTTTTGTTTTTTTTAAAATGACAAGCCCTCAGGAAATAATATAATCCGTCTGGAAAAGAATTAACATCGTAAATATGTCTTCAAAAAAAGGAAATAGATAACCTTTATGGATAGTTCCTACGCATTGGAATTAATTAATCAGGCTGCACTAAGGATGTTGGAAGGAAATGCAAAACCCTTAAACTTATAATCAATTCAATTTATGAAAGAAATATCTCAAATAGACCAGGAAAGCTATAGGCTTTTGGTTGAAAGCGTAAGCGATTATGCAATTTTTATGACGGATGTCGAAGGGTATATTATCAGTTGGAATAAAGGTGCAGGAAAAATAAAAGGATATACTGCTGATGAAATAATTGGTAAGCACATTTCAATTTTTTATACGGTCAATGAAATTGAAAGCGGAGAACTTGAGCGAAACTTACAAATGGCAAAGGAGTTTGACCGGTTTGAAACTGAAGGATGGCGCGTTAGAAAAAATGGAACGATGTTTTGGGCAAACGTGGTGCTTACAGCATTGAAAGACACTGAGGGGAACTTGATTGGATTTGGCAAGGTAACCAGAGATCTTACAAAACGAAGAAACGCAGATGAGGAGATCAAACGGCTGTATGCGGAACGCGGGGTAAGATTACAAGAAAGCCGGACTGAAATACTTGATTATAAACATGCCCTTGATGAATCATCTATTGTTGCCATCACTGATCAGAAGGGAATCATTAAACATGTTAATGATAATTTCTGTAAAATCTCAAAATATTCCAGGGAGGAATTAATCGGGCAGGATCATCGTATTATCAATTCCGGTTATCACCCGAAAGAATTTATACGTGACTTGTGGACAACTATAGCTAATGGAAGTATATGGAAAGGAGAAATAAAAAACAAAGCTAAAGATGGAACCTTTTATTGGGTTGACACTACTATTGTTCCTTTTCTGGATGAAAAGAAAAAGCCTTATCAATATGTTGCCATCCGTTCTGATATAACACAACGAAAATTAGCCGAAGAACAAATTTATAGAATTAACAAAAATCTCGAAAAGCAAATAAAAGAAAGAACATTTGAACTTTCACAGGCATTAGAACGGGAAAAAGAATTAAATGAGATAAAATCACGTTTTGTTTCAATAGCGTCTCACGAATTCAGAACACCTTTAAGTACTATCCTTTCCAGTACTGACCTGGTAGAACGCTATAAAGCACCAGAGCAGGAGGAGAAACAGCGCAAGCATCTGCAACGCATCAAATCATCAGTAAAAAACTTAACGGAAATTCTGAACGATTTTCTTTCATTAGAAAAACTTGAGCAAGGAAAGATGGAAATTACGTACATGGACTTTAATCTTTATGAGTTTATTAAAGACATAATTGAGGAAATGTATGGTATGCTGAAGAAAAAAAACCAGAAAATTAATTATGTATATGATGGTGCCGTTGATGTTTACCTGGATAAAAAAATACTCCGTAATACACTTTTGAATCTTCTTTCCAATGCTGCAAAATATTCCGGTGAAGAAAAAGAAATACATATTAACGTGAATGTAAAAGATGAAATGGTTTCTGTATCTGTAAGAGATGAAGGAATTGGAATACCATTAGAAGTTCAAAAAAATATCTTTTCCCAATTTTTCCGTGCTGATAATGCAGCACATATACAAGGCACAGGATTGGGATTAAATATTGTAAAAAAATATCTTGAACTATTAAATGGAGATATTCGGTTTACCAGCAAAGAAAATGAAGGTTCAACTTTCATAATTGAGTTCCCTCAAAAATAAATCCGCTGTTTACGCTATTCCTTCAATTCTATCTGCCAAAACATAAAAAATATTTACGAACGGCATTCTTTAGCCTTCCCAATATTAAATACAACAAGCTTTTCCAATATTGATCTCTAATTCATGACTATAATTACTTCTTAGAATGATTAAACTCATACTTTCTTAAAATTCGATGAAGTAGTTTCGTAAATACATGAAAAAGATATTAATCATTGAAGACAATCTTGAAATAAGAGAGAATACGGCAGAATTACTCGAATTGAATAATTATTCTGTATTCACCGCAGAATCCGGACATTCGGGATTTGAACTGGCTAAAAAAACTAACCCCGATATTATTCTCTGTGATATGATGATGCCTGAATCTGACGGGCAGGAGTTTTTAAGATTAGCGAGCAGCGATGATATTGTTCATCAAATTCCGCTTATCTTTTTTTCTGCTGGTTCTTCTGCTTCTGAAACTAAAAAGAGTTTAATAAAAAAATCTGCTAATTATCTCCAGAAACCCTTTACAGAAAAACAATTACTCCAAACTATTGAAAGAGGCTTGAGCAAAAAAGAAAAATATGACTAAAGTCATTTTTACAAATGACTTAAATCATTTTGCAAAAATCATAACGACCACATCTTTGCAAAAAAAAATATAATTATGCGAATGCAGTATTTAATTAATGAACTTACATCGCAGTTAAAAAACGAGGTAAATAGTTATCATCAAGCATTAAATAATAAGGAGTTTTGGGAATTAAAAGAAATCCAATAAAGGATAAAATTACTTCGGCATTCGCTTAATCAAGTTTTAGAAGTTTTAATAAGTTAATGATATTATCCATTTTTCTTTTCCTCTTTGTTTTTTCTTATTATGGCACAGTGTCGGTTATTTTTTGCAAAAAGATAACGACAGTCCCACTGCCGTTGGGTGCTGCCATCTGCAAGAGCCAAAGGCACATTTTTTACAATCTTTATTCTACAAAAAGTCTTCTGAGCATAAATAAGCAAGTGAATGACGACAATCATATTTAGCACTGATTGAGAACATTGATAAGAGTGGAAGCGTAAAATAACTTTGTTCTTGAATATTAAAATAAACCATTCTAAAAACATCTTATGCAAACGCCTACTGACACTCAATTGCGTGAATTAGCCCGTAAACGGGTAGATTTCAGGGCCCACTTAGTTGTTTACTGTGTGACAAATGTCGCTTTCTGGATAATATGGTTCTTTACTGGTCGAGGCTACCTCTGGCCAGTGTGGCCAATGGTGGGATGGGGCATTGGTGTGGTTTTTCACTATATGTTCGAATACCGTTCTTCCAGATTTCTTTCACAGGAGGAGGAGTATAAAAGATTGAAAAAGGAAATGGAAGAACACGAAGGTATCGCTCGATAAACTAATAACATGGTATAGGTGGCAATCATAGTCTTTGTACTACGGTTCCAATTGATTTTTTAATTAAAAATGATAGAATTATATACTTAGTCCGCAAATGCGCCTGCACAAAAGCGGCCTTGTTATTTACTTTTTTGTCTTGACACAAAAAAGTAACAAAAAAAATCAAGAAAGAAACGATATACAGCCCGTTTCTTTCTTTAGCCTTGATTGAGCTTTTGTGCTACTGTAAACTCGGCTTTTGAGCACTGATGAGTTAGATGCTTCGGTATTAATTATGCGGTTAATGTATATAACTCTAAAAAATGATTTATTATGAACACTTCCATTGTAACATCCCAAACAACAAAAAGTGAATTGCCTTTAAGCATAAAGGGCAACAAGCCTGTTAATCAAAAAGTACATAAGATGTTGCTTATCTGCGGCATCCTTGCTTCACTGCTTTACATCGCAATGAACATCTTTATTCCTTTTTTTTATGAAGGATACAATTGGGTTTCACAAACAGTCAGTGAACTATCTGCTGTTGATGCTCCGACAAGATCTTTATGGCTTCTATTAGGCATCTTGTACAGTTTACTTATAGCCGCATTCGGTTGGGGTGTCCTTCAATCGGCAGGAAGAAACCGGTCTCTTCGCATAGCAGGGATTCTATTGATCATCAGCGGACTCATCGGCCTGACGTGGTCTCCTATGCACAAACGTGAAGTTCTTGCAGCGGGCGGAGGCACGGAATAGAATCTCCCGGTATCTCAACAAATCAGCCCACACCAATGATCGGAGTTTGGGAACGCATCAACATTGTTGCTTTTATGCTTTGGCTAAGTGTCTTTGCCATTGCCATTCTACAAATGGAAAAAAGAACAGGATTATATGCTTCGACGAAAACGAGCCCGGTAAGGAGGTGACACTTAAGAAACAAAGTTCTACAGTGAAACAAACAGTTTAGATGACAATTTCATTTAACAAATAGCTGTTAAACGGAACAGCTTTTCATTTAAGATCAAGAAGAAAACAGGAGGACGTTATGAAAACGATCATTGAAATCATAGCTGCAGTTGTAAGCTCTTTGGCTGCCCTGATGAGCATTCTGCTTTTCCTTCGGTTGCGTTGGCCTGCACCCGTTTTGTGGTTCTTAAAGTTGTATGTCTCCGCTTTATCACCCTGGCTTGCCCTGACTGGATTGCTGACCGTCATTGTGGGACTTATAACTGGTTCAGTCTTCATCAGCTTGATTGGCATTTATGTCGTTTTAGTTTTTCTTATACACATATTCAGGGTTACACGACCACCAGATCTTTCAAGCAGCTTTGAAAACGCATTTGGTTTGCATTGGAAAGATCAAATAACTGCGGAACAAAAAAATCACTTCCTTCCGTCACGTAGAGTGATAAAATTACCGGCTGTTCCCAATCCCCGTTTGCAACAAAACATTTCATTTGCAACCATCCCGGGCACCGACAGAATACTTTTGTGTGATTTATGGCAACCACCCGAAAATATTGTGCCTTCAGGTTTGGCTTTTATCTATCTGCATGGAAGCGCATTTTATTTCCTCGACAAAGATTTTGCTACTCGTCCGTTTTTTCGTCATTTGACGGCGCAAGGTCATGTAATTATGGACGTGGCTTATCGGCTTGCTCCGGAAACCGACTTAATGGGAATGGTAAACGATGTAAAACGTGCCATCGTTTGGATGAAAGAAAATGCAAGTACTTACAAAGTAAATCCCAATCGAATTGTTGTTGGCGGCGGTTCTGCCGGTGGACACCTTGCGCTGCTCGCCGCCTATACTGCCAACGATGCACGGTTTACACCAAAGGAACTTGAAGGAAAGGACATCAGCTCATGCGCAGTGATTTCACTTTATGGAACAACCGATTTAGAGGCACTTTATTACCATACTAACCAGCATCTCACCACCCGCTCAATTCCTGGTAGACCAAAAAAATCTGTCCCTACTAAAATGCCCGGATGGATAGTAAAAAAAATGGGGAAGGAATATTATCGTCTTGGAATGAACAAAGGGTTTGAAAATGTGGGGACTTTGGCCCCTCTTTTGGGCGGGCATCCGGATGAGTACCCTGAACGCTACGCTCTATTCTCAGTTGCCCCACATGTTCATTCGAACTGTCCTCCTACTTTATTGATACATGGTGAACACGATATTATGGCTCCGGTAAAATCTACCCGCTTTTTGCACACTCGTTTGTTGGAGGAAAAAGTTCAGGCGGTAATGCATATTTTACCACAGAGCGACCATGCTTTTGACCTAATACTGCCCAAAATATCTCCGTCAGCACATAACGCATTTTATGATGTGGAGCGCTTTATGGCACTACAAGTTAAAATCTTTGAAGAACCGGTATATGGCCATGCAATTTTGGATCCTGAAAGGGTATGAAGAATATTAATTATAACTATAAATAAGAAATGGAATGAGTACAGCAATTTCAATTCCGAACGGACTCTCGGGAAAAGTGTTCTTGCGAAAGAACCGCAGCACTCATACGATCTGCACATCGCTGATCTCTCGCCGTCAAACCCGAAATCACAGTAAAGAAAAACAGGAAGAATGAAATTGATTAAAGATTTTTCAATGATCATAAGCGGATTGGCAGCTTTGTTAGTCTTTATTGCAGGGTTGACTTCAGTACTAAATATCGCAAAACCGTCATTAATATCTGGTTTTTTGTTAGTTCCAATTTTCATAACCTTGATGGTATGCATTCATTACAACAGCAAAAAAGAAATTAAATTATTTAGCTTGCTTAGTGTTCAATTTGCTACCATGTACGGCATTTTGATAAGCTTTAATTACTATTTGCAGCTAGCTTTAATTCCAAATAATTCCTCTGGTCTTGAATTGTTTGTGATGTCAAATCCTAATTCAATGATGTGGGTAATAGAAGTACTTGGATATTTTTTTATGGGTTTATCAACATTGTTTATGGTTCCTGTTTTAGGTTCCACATTGTTAGAGAGACTTATTAAAATCTTCTTTAGTTTAAATGGTTTTTTAGGTATAGGCGGTTTAATAGGATATGCAAGTGGTTTAAGTATAGATATTTTTATGATTGGCCTTATGAGTTGGAATATTATAATGCCAATTGCTTTTTTATTGATATTTTTCCATTTAAGAAACACGTGAATATGCCGCTTGCTTTTGACCTCATGCTGCTCAAAAAATATCTCCGTCAGCACACAACGCATTTTATGATGTGGAACGCTTTATGGCACTAATGGCTGGAGAAAACAAAATGGTAGAAAATCGAACAACAGTAATAAAGGGTGTGCAGGTATTCTAAATTAATATCATTAACAAACTATAAATCGTACATATATGAAACCAGATAAACAGTTTTACAAAGATGCTTTAGGCTGGGGAACTCTTTTATGGTTCTTCGGTTATATCCTTGGCATAGTATTCTTTTTCATTATGCCAAAATCCCTGATTGGTTGGATTATTACTCCTATTGCTACATTTGTTACGCTTTGGGTCCTAGCGAAAAAAATAAAAAGCAATTCCTTTCAATATTATTGCGGGTTAGCTATCTCCTGGACTGTCATTGCCGTTGTCCTTGATTATTTTTTCATAGTGAAAGCTTTTAAACCAGAGGACGGCTATTACAAGTTGGATGTGTATCTATATTACGCTCTGACATTTATTCTACCATTAATTGTTGGATTGAGGAAAAGAATAAAGTACAATGAAAACATGGTCGGATAATTTTAGGTATAATCTCATAGTTCAGCTAATTGAATATAAAGACAAATCAGTTTCATTATCGGCTCGAAAAGATTTACGGGATAAAGCTATATCATTACAAAATTTGTAGCGACTTCTTCAGCCTCAAAATTTTAAGAACACTTCTAATGGCAGCATTCTTCTAATATGAAAACTTTTTTCTTAATTGTGCTATAAACCTCGCGAATAGCGTCCTGTAATGTTTTTACAAGTTCATATTCTTTCTCATCCTTGATATATATCGGCTTAAATTTATGATTCTCTAAAATAAAAAAATAACATTCGCTGTACTTACGGATAAGATATGGATTAAAAAATTTTATTGTAAACTCACACTTGTTTAAAGAATCAGAAATGTAGTCAATAAAAACTTGCGAGGAAAAAACAACTCCTTCAAATAAGAATTTCATTTCGATCGTCCGCATAAGCAGAATTTTAAATGTTGGTTAATACAATTAATATCTGGTCTGATGCTTAGGAATGAAAGACTGAAGGGAAAGTTAGGGTGTTACAATATTTTTGGAGTTCAAAGGTATAAGATACTTTGCGCACACCCCAACATTTTCTAACGATATTTTTTAACTACGGAACATTTGTTATGGTAAACTCTGATAAGGAATATATGCGTGTTTCTCTCTATCAATATTAAAACCCATAATAGAATGTTTGAGAACATTATTGCAAGAAATGTATCCATTTGTTGAAAATTCCTGCGCTTTAGGCTGCCATTAAATTATCTTCTATAAATTTTATGACTTAAACTTCAGATGTAATGAGATTGTATTGGAATTAAGACCTGTGCTTCTTGTATAGTGCCCGTACCGCAACTCAACCGCATTTAATTTTTGCATGCCAAACACACCCTTGGGCGGTGCAATACGAAAACCCATTCCAAAAAAATTACTTGTGAATTTTGAAAGATCATAATCACTTGTGAAATTTATTTCATGAGGCTGATGCATACCATAAGGAGCAAAGTAATTAACCGCATTCTGCGTGTAGAAACGATAGAAAGGACTTAACGAAAAGAAGGGCGTGATCTTAACCGGAACTTCAAGATCGAGTGTGTGTGCTTTCAATCCCCAGTTATCAGTATAAAAACGATAGTAAGAGCGAATGATAAAACGATCGCCGAGAAAATAATTTGCACGAATGCCGATTGGAATTTTAAAACGGGTATCCGGCAATGTTTCTGCCTTCTCCGAGCCATCTGTAAAATATACGCGCTGATATTTTGTTGCAAGCAAACCCTGCTGGTAAGTGGGTTCGAATATAAGCATTGCCTGTAAACGTTGATTGATCACCTGCGAATAACTAAGCGTGGCACTAAAGGAATTTCGTGGTTTAGAATCAATATACCCGCCGCCATCTTCTCCGCCGGTGCCGTAGGTGGATGGTTTTAACTCGATGGGATAAATGACTTTCCACCTGTCTAAATAAGCCTGAAGTTTTGCACTAAATTCTCCGTTTTTATTTTTTGTTGTTTTAGCAAAATTTATTGTTGCACCAAAAGATTGATAATCGAATTCCTGTGAATAAGACACCGCTGCACCAAAAGTCGTTCCTTTCTTTTCATTCATTACACTCCATGATAAAGAGGGATAAATGCGCGTGTCTTTCATAGATGCGGAAGAAATCGTGCTCGGATCAATTTTATCTGATGAAGCAGAGGTGTAAGTATCTACTCCCAAATCAAAAGCAAAATTGTGTTTGCGAAACTTATTATCATACTTTGAAACTTTTAGTTCGAGCGTATTGGCAAAATCCGTTAAACGTTCTGAGCCAATGCCGCCGGTTACCGCAGAATTATTTCCGTCCTGGTGATAATAACCCGAAACAAAATTTATTTCATCAATCTTCAGCTTCCTGCTTTTGTATGCCGTGTCTTGTGACGAATTTTGTGAGAATGCACTTAGGAAACACAGGTACAAACCAATAACAGATAAAGAAAGTTTTTTCATTACAATATTTTTAAAGGAAAAGGATTAATTACATCCGCAGCCACAACCGCTTTTACCGCCATTGGCGCCTGATGCACCTTCCCGGTAAGCCTGAAAATTTTGTTCGAATTGTTGTGACTTTCTTGCGGAGAGTTCCATTTCAGAATCATTCAAACGACTTTTTTGATAAGGCTTAACTGTGGCGCAGGATGTTATACAAAAAGCTGAAAGAAGCAGAAATGAAAAGGTTGTGAGAACGGATTGTTGTTTGCTCGTGTGCTATTTTATTTTGATGTTTGAAGAAGTGTATAACCGGTCATGATCATCAATAATAATGCAGGCGATATGGTTTATTTGATTGATAAGATCCAAACCAACCTTTATTCCCAGCACCATTACCGGTGTTGCCATTGCATCTGCTAACTCTGCATTAGGACTGATGATAGTAACACTTTTTATTCCTGATACAGGAAATCCTGTTTTTGGGTCTATGGTATGCGAATATTTTTCCCCGTTAATAATTGCATACTTTTCATAATTGCCTGAAGTGGCAACAGCCATATTGCTAATGTTGAGATAGGAGAAGGGATGATGCTTTATGTTAGGATCGGCAATGCCCACTGTCCACTGAGATCCATTTGGCTGTGTGCCCCACGTAATGAGATCGCCAGCAGCATTTACAATTCCTGAAGCAACGCCTTCCTGTTGTAAAATATATTTCGCTCTGTCTGCAGCATAGCCCTTCCCAATGCCGCCAAAACCAATGCGCATTCCCTTATTTTTTAAATAAACGGTACCCGCTTTCTCATCAAGTATGACATTCCGGTAATTGATCAAACGCACAGTTTGTTTTGCCGTTGCTGCATCAGGCAGCGAGGTCATGCTTACGTCAAAATTCCAGAAACGTTTATCAATGGAACCATAAGTAATATCAAATGCGCCTTGAGTTAGCTCGGAGATTTTTAAAGAACGTGCAACAAGATTATATACTTCTCTATCAACTTTTACCGAGCGAATGCCTGCATTTCGATTAATTAGATTTGTTTGGCTGCCTTCATCAAAAGTGGTAAACAATTTTTCAATTCGCTTTATCTCAGCAATTGCAATATCAATTTTTTGTTCAGCCCAATTTGCATCATCGCTTACGACACTTATCTCAAAGCGATTGCCCATTAATTTTACAACTCTTCTATGCACTGCAATTTTAGTTGCTGTTGCTTCCGTTGCCACCATCGAGTACTAATTTTATTTCATCTACAAATTGGTCAGAGGTTTTTTTCGGTAGCCCTTCCCATTCTTTCAACACCTTCCCATCAGCGCTAACTAAAACGGTGCGCGGAAATTTTCCTTCCGGGTTGTATTTTTCAGCAAGTGCACCATTCTTTGCAGTTTGTTCTTTTGACAATTGATTTTTTTTGTCTCGGGGAAAATCAGCTCGTAGCAATATCAGATTACCGGACGCGTAATCTGTAAAAGCATTTGATTCAAAAATTTCTTTTTTCATGCGTATACATGGTCCGCACCAGTCAGAGCCGGAGAAGTTGATGAGGATCGCTTTATTTTCTTTTGAAGCCTCTTCTTTAGCTTTGTTAAAATCTGATTGCCAATCAACAGATAAAAAAGATAAACTTATAAATGAGAGGGCTAATAGTAGTTTCATAAAGAGAGAATAGAAGTTTTTAAATGTTCTAAAAGAACGATCTTTCCCGCATTTCTATATTGTTCAATCACTAAAAAAAATATAAAGTATTCTTTACTGGCTGCAAACTTATTGTGGATTTGTGAGCAGAATGTGATAATTGTCACGTGTAGGATCAATAATTGTTATGGAAATAGTAATTTTTTAAGGAGTTAAAGTATGAGAGATTTTATAAAAGAGAGAACAAATCGTAGCCCATATTGGAAGATATTGATTTAACTAAAACGCTATGATCACTGCATATTTCTCAAGACTATGAAAACATTTAGCATTTCTCTATATGCACTGAATTCGTTCAGCATATGAAAAATTCTCTTAGTTTTCCTCTAGGGAGAAAATATCCGATCTATTTTTTTCGAGTTCCTTATTTACTGAATTGATTATATTTTGAATTGTAGAAGGAAATTTTTCCTTCAAAGCTGATGTTGTCCACTTTTTGCCTGTTCTTTTCAAAAGAATATTTTCATTTAAATCCTTAGCATCAATGTTCGGAATAATCACCATTAAATCTGAAAAATAGTTGAAGTTGTAAATTGCTTCAGCACGAAAATTTTGACCATTATGGTCAAAGAAAATTAATTTTGGGTTCATGAGTTAAACTTAAGATTATTGGAATTTTAAAAAATAATTATCCCCTTTATAATTCCAAAAATATATAACAGTCTTATTATCAAAAATGATTATTATCAGGTAAAAAGATAAGTTTACTCATAATAATCTAAGCATTACACAATACAGAGCTCTTAATTTTTCAGAAACTTTACACGATGAAGCAAACTTTTCTATTACATTGATACCCTGATTTTATTAAACAAGCAACGGCTTGGTTAAGCCGTTGCTGATTGGGCTTGAATTAAAAAAACCAGCAAGATGCTCACTAGTCGCTGTACCTACTAACCGTTGCTATTCGTTTAGGTTTAGAAATTTTTAAAATGTTAAACTGACGAGGAGAGTATAGAGATATGATTTTAGGTTAGAAAAAATGAATTTTCACAAACAATATTTTCCTGTCATAAATCAACTTTTTACATAACCAAAATCATCTTTTCAAACCAATCTCTCTCCACAACTTTGCATTTTAATAAACTTAAGGAAACATCATGTTACGGTGGATTTTTGCATTGTTGGTATTTATTCATGGCTTTATACATTTAATGGGTTTCGCAAAAGCGTTCAAACTTGCTCCTGTTAATCAATTAACATCAAATATTTCAGCTACTGCGGGAGTTTTATGGCTTTTGGCTTGTCTTTTATTTATTGCCACAGCCATTCTTTTTCTTGTTAATAAAAGCGAGTGGTGGATAATAGCAGTATTAGCATTGATAGTATCACAAGCGCTGATAATACAATACTGGCATGATGCTAAAGCAGGAACGATAGCTAACGTCATCGTTCTGTTTGCTGCGATAGTTGCTTTTAGTAATTGGAACTTCAACAAAAATGTGAGAGCAGAAGTAAAACAAATGCTGCAAGATAATGGTACAGGGAGTAAAGAAATTGTAACGGAAGATATGCTGCAAAAATTGCCAGAACCTGTTAAGAATTGGATTAGAAACTCCGGTATCATTGGCAAAGAAAAACTTCATACTGTGCATATTAAACAAAGAGGATGGATGCGTACAAAACCGGGTAAGGATAAATGGAGACCAACAATGGCAGAACAATATTTTACAATAGATAAATCAGGTTTTATCTGGAGAGTGCAAATGGAGATGATGCCTTTGGTTGCCGTGTCAGGGAAAGATAAGTTTGTTGATGGCAAAGGGCAAATGCTCATAAAAGCATTTTCATTAATAAACATCGTAAATGATACAGGTGAAAAAATAGACCAGGGAACATTGCAACGTTATCTCGCAGAAATATGTTGGTTTCCTTCTGCGGCATTAAGTCCCTATATTAAATGGGAAGCTATTGACACAACAACTGCAAAAGCAACGATGAACTACAATGGCGTTTCTGGGAGCGTAACATTTTATTTTTCTAAAGAAGGCCAAATCCTCGGTTGCAGTGCAGACAGATATAAAGGCGGAGGTAAAGATGCAACGTTAGAAAAATGGGTTGTCACTACAAAAGGATATTCTGTTATGAATGGAATAAAAATGCCTGTAAAATCGGAGGCGACATGGAAGCTAAAGACAGGAGATTTTACATGGTATAAATTAGAGATTACTGAAGTGGAATACAATCAACCGGAGTTGAATAAGTGAATTATTGAATGTTTTATTTTTTGTCAGGATTAAGGACTGGAGAAATTTATTATAAATGTTTATGCGTTCTCTTCAATATTAAGCAGGCAAGCCTTCTAATCATTAAATAATGATGTATGGTAAAATCTCTTCTGCTCTTTAAAGAACTTAAATTTCATAACTGATTCTCTTTTAGGATAAGCCATATTGTTTTCGCGTTAAAGCGCATCATCGTTCGTCACTGTTTATTATTGTTGTTTTTCTTTTCTTCCTGAACATTATTGCAAGCAGTAGCATTGATAAGGGTGCAGTTATCGCCCACGGATAACCTAAAATAAGTACCGTTTCTGAATAGTCCGGATAGAAATATACAAAGGAAATCAAAGGGGTTACAAATGCATTAGCTATGAAAGAAATCCTTACCCATTTTTGAAATCCGTGTTTCTCAAAAGCGGGAACAGCTATCAGTGTTGCTAAGCCCATACATATGTATCCTAACGCATCAAAGTCCCAAAAGAGAGAATGCGGTGTTTGCTCAAGAATACGAATTTCGTCTGAACTACCTTTCGACTTCATTGGGATTACTGTCGCCAATTGAACAACATAGTTTGCTGAAACAAAGACTGCATACATGATAGTAAATATTAGGGCTGCATGGCTCCAAAACTTTTTCTCATCTGGTGTGACATAATGAAGCGAAAGTACTTCAAGAACAAAAGGTATGACAATGCAAAGAGAACTCCCGTAAATCAGAATTTCATCCAAGGGGTAATGAAGGACACGAACCACCTGTAGTATCTGAGCTAAACAATATGCAAGTGTTGAAACAAATGCTACAAGTCCTGACCAAAAACCTATTTTATATATAGCTTTATTCATGTTTGTAATATCATTCTTTAATTATTCCGATGCAGCAGGAACTGAACGGACCATAGAGCGATTCATACCAATCCAAAGGCACATTTTGCCAATGTTGAAATATTTTTTTCAAACCATATTGAACAATGAAAATATTAACCCTCCTTACCGGAATGTTATTAACCTCAGTAAGAGTACCTTATATTTTTTGGTAAGCAAAATATTTTTATAAGCTTTCAAATTGCTATTTTCCTTACTTCAGAATTGCACATTCCCCCTCTTAAAAGTAATTTTTTTTCATTTCCGTTCAATGAGAAACATCAGAGCCAATGATGATTAAAATCATTGTTATAGGCTATGTAGTAAAATAATTTTGATTCATAAAATTATTATATGATAGACTTTACTGCGCTAACATCAATTCAATCAACCATTCAAAATGGCTTAGACATTGAATCTTTGAAAACGCGAAGTGTACTTCAACATCATTTTGATGCATCTTCTAAAGCTGATCTTGATGCGGTGATGGAAGATTTTACAGAACAATCAGTTTTAGTAACCGAAGACGCTTCGTTTATAGGGTTAAAGGCAATTAGAAACTTTTATACTTCGTTGCTTCAATTATTCTCTAAAGGATTTGTAAGTTATAAGCTTAAGAAAGTAGCTGTTGTAAAAGATATTGCTTATATCACATGGCAGTTAAAAACATCTGAATTCGAAATACCTTTTGGTACCGATACTTTTATTATTAGGAATGAAAAAATTTTATATCAAACAGGAGGGGCGTATACAATTCCATCTGAACAAAACACTGAAAATGTAAGAGCAACTAATAATGCATTATAAACATCCATGCATTAAATGATTTTAATTTACATTAATAAGGCTCATATGAGGCTGTCAAATACATCACTAAAGTCTAAGGGTAGACAAATCTTTAAGATAGTTATAATAATTTTCGTCACAATCTATTTGAGTGCATATGTAATCTATCCATGGCTCTGCCGCAGCAGCGCGAGTAGAGATGAAAGAACTATTGAGTTGCCGGGAGATGGCATTGTTCAAAATTCAATATACGGCTATACCCTTGCAAAAACTATTAAAGCCCCTTCATCAAAAATTTGGCCCTGGCTAGCCCAAATGGGGCAAGGTCGTGGCGGCTTTTATACACACGAATGGATTGAAAATATTATAGGCGTTGATATACACAATGCCGATTCAATCATACCAAAATTTCAAAGCATTGCGGAAGGAGATTCGATACGCCTCACTCCTGATCCATACTTTGAACTGCCGGGGCAGTATCTCGTTGCCGCAGATTGATTCTCCTTATGTAATGGTTTTTTACCAAATTCTTCCAAACGGTTCTACAGGCACGTGGGCATATATTTTAAAGCCATCTGCTGACAGCTCGACACGTCTAATATTTCGCCGAAGAAGCAGCAATCCTTCATTTTTTGATGAGGTTTCAACCCCGGGCTATTACTTTATGGATATGGGTATGCTTTCCGGCATTAAGAAACGGGTAGAACGAGACGCCTCGACAGAAAAAGATATTTATTGATTACAAGCGGCTTCCTTCAATTTTGACTTCAAGAGAAATATTATTAAGCAAAGGAAAAAAGTGGCTCTTATCGCCATCATACATGACTATAATCATGCACTTTAGTAATATTCGTCATTGGAATGCTATTCAATACAAATGTAGCTTTAGTGGGAATTATTGGGTATGTCTGCTGATAAATAAACCGCAGCTTAATACGTGTATAATAGGGGCAGACGTGCAAAATAGTTAATTCCAAGTATTAAAACAGAGTTGATTCCGAAAGCTGGTCATGATTTACCGTTTACTAAGGCAGAAGTGGTCGACAAAAAACTCTGAAGTTTTTAGAAGAATAAGAGCCAACTCTAAAAGATTTTAAATCCTCGTTCGGCTTAAGGAGCAAGTATGTTTACTCTTTACTGATTGACTTTGCAAATACGCTATTAATTAAAACTTATTTCAAAATAAATAATTAATTATGGAAGCTTTAAAACAATGGCTAATTCCTTACATCATTTCAAACATTGTTTTTGGATTGACGATAGTTGGTTCACTAAAAAAACCAACGTGGACAAGAATTTTCTTGGCCGGATTTTTTTTATGGGCAAGCTATTTCAATTCAACACATGCAATTAAATCGCCCGAGATTTATCTTACGTATGCTACACTTGATGCCTTACCCGTTTACAACAACTTCATTAATGGATTTTTTTCGCATTACATCACGCCATTTGTATTTACAATTGCAGTAGGTCAGTTCCTGATTTTTCTCGGCTTGCTCTTAAATAAAACATGGGTGAAGCTGGCTTGCATCGGGGGTATTATTTTCGGTTTAGCTATTGCGCCACTTGGTGTTGGATCTGCTTTCCCTGCAACTGTATCAATGGCTATTGCATTCTATATACTTCTTATAAGATATGAACACGATTTTATTTGGAAATGGAAACAATACCAGCAACAAATTCGGATAAAAGTTGGCTCATTCGTGAAGCTGTTCTAAACGACAAACATCACATTACATTTAATTTTTTCGCTTCAACGTCCCGATGCTAATTACATATCAACAAAAATTGAACACAAGTGACCATATTAAGAAGTAATAAAATGATTAAACAGGAAAAATAAGCACATCTATTTTGCTAGTTTTACCTATAGCAATATTCACTTTGATTGTTTCGGCTATTGGAATAATCAGTCCAGCAATTTATCATTATACCGTTGCTGAAAAAAGTTTTGCGGAAACAATGGCACAGGATATCATTTCTTTTTTAATTGCTCTCTCACTGCTCATTATCACGTGTTGATCCTAAAAATTATTTATGAGCAAACGATATAAAATAATTTCTATTACAACAATACTCCGTTAAAAATTTAAGCAGCCAAAGTTCCTATATATAAGCATTGGTTATATAGGCGTTTTATTTTTCTACAACTCGGGTCAATATCTAAGTTTGAAAAAATTGTATCGGCAATTAATTTGTTGTGATATA
>WNFZ01002712.1_pt1 | contig 16751 bp, 13 predicted proteins | sample 5400081 | NCBI WGS metagenome assembly WNFZ01 (sample SAMN13153365, study PRJNA577476) | soil metagenome | isolation source: 80 cm soil or saprolite under grassland replicate 1 | place: USA:California | collected 2016-06-15 | reverse complement strand
CGAGTTGTTGAGAAAATTGTCTGACGAATTGCGCAATCAGCGGCGGGATGTCCTCTTTGCGTTTCCGAAGCGGGGGCACCTCAATCTGGAAAGTGTTTAGCCGGTAGTACAAATCCGAGCGCAGCCGGTTTTCCGCCAGTGCCTGGGCAATCGGCCGATTGGTCGAAGCGATCGCGCGGAAGTCTGCTTTCATCGTTTGTGTGCTGCCAAGAGGCCGGTAATCGCGCTCCTGAAGCACGCGCAAAAAGCGCGTCTGTAAATCTGCCGGCATATCGGATATTTCGTCGAGGAAAAGCGTGCCGTCGTTTGCCGCTGCGATCATTCCCGGAAAATCGTGCATCGCTCCGGTGAACGCCCCCTTCAGATAACCGAAAAGCTCTCCCTCAATCATCGTTTGGGGGAACGCCGCACAATTGAGCTTCACCATTGATTGTCCCGCGCGCCGGCTCCGTGCGTGAATAGTATTAGCGATTACTTCCTTGCCCACGCCGCTTTCACCCACGATCAGAACGCTGGCATCCGATGGCGCCATCGCATCGATTAATTCCTCGATCTCCTGCATCGGTTTGCTTTTGAAAATGGGCGTGGGCCGCGCCTCCGCGATCTCCAGGCGCTTTTCGAGTTGCTCTGTTTTTTCCCGCAGTTCTTCCGTTTTTCGCAAGAGGAACTGTTTTTCCAACGCCTTCTCCACGAGGCTTAGCAGTTCCTCGGGCGCGTACGGCTTGCTGATGAAATGGTAGGCGCCGCGTTTGATCGACTCGATGGCATTGTGCAATGAGTCATGCGCGGTGAGGATAATCACCTGCACTTTGGGTACCTCGCTCTTGATCCGATCCAGCATCTCTAATCCGTCGGCGTCCGGCAGTCGAAGATCGAGTAACACGAGTGTTGGAGATTTTGACTTCAGCAACTTGAGTCCTTGTGCAGCGGTAGGAGCGGTGTCCACGTGGTACCCGTGCCTCTTGAGCAACGCCTCGAGTGTCATCAGCACGGGCCGCTCGTCATCGATGATCAGGACATGATGGTTTTCAGTTTTCATCAATTGCGCTGCTCGTATTACGCACGAGCAACGGATTCCAGTTGCTTAAACGGTGAGAAATGACTGATGTTTCAAGTTTCTTCCGAGGCCTCGCCTGATACGGGAAGCGTAAGCGTCGTAATGAGCGCCGAAACGTTCGGTTCATATTGAGCATGCAATTCGCCGCCGTGGGCCTCTACGATAGCGCGGACGCGATGCAGACCAAGACCATAATGGCGCTGGGTGATCTTCCGAAGCGGTTCGCGGCCCCAATTTTCGGTAGGCAACTCAAAGTGAGCCTTTGGTTCATGCAGGGTGAAGAGGAACCGGTTATTATCGATTTTGGCTTTAGCCAGAACTGGCCCTTTGCCGCGATCGTGCCGCAAGGCGTTGGTGAAAAGCTCGGTGAATGCTTCCTCGAAAAATTGAGGATCAACATTCAACGTTGCGTCGCCGAGCTGAATGTCCCAGGAGATTTCAGTGCTCTCGTTTGGAAAATCGTGCTCGATCTTCGTGCGCAAATCTTGCACAAAATCAGTGGCCTGGTACGAGATCGGATTAGGCTTAACCTCGTCCACTGCTCTGGAAAGTCGTTGTAAAGTCGAGGCCAGACCTGAGATCATTTCGCGCAAACGTTTGATTTCGTTTTTGAATTCTTCATTCTTCTCCAGCTCATCGACGTAAGCGGACTGCAATTCGATGGCATTTAAATCATTGCGCAAATCGTGATTTAGTTGCCCGATAAAACGGATTACGTCACTCCACGGGACGCTCTGCGAATCCTTTCCATTCTGAGCAGGCTTGTCCGGCATGATCGGGCGCATCACGCCTCTTCGTCGAGTGAAAAACGATCTTCCGACGATTCCTCGCCAGCTGCGACCATGATGTGTGGATCATTGCTCGCCAAATGTCGCAGCACATGAAACACGTCTTCCGGATCTGCGTCGAGGGCGCGCGCAATTTCTTCGGCGGTCTTCCCCTGACCGACAACCATTCTTGCCTTTACCTGCTTTTGAAGCTGCAACAGTCTTGTCGCCGCCTTTTTTCCAGCCTCGACACCGGGTTGATCGTAGGCGTTAACATTAATTAACGAGCCGTAAAAGCCTACTGCACGTTCATACAGCGCGATCAACGCTCCAAGATCAAACGCGTTCACCTCAGGAATGCTTATCGTGATGGATTCGCGTCCACTGTCGTAAAGCGCGCTTCGCGTCCCGCGCAAAAACCCGTGAAGGTAGTCACCGCTTGTTACTCCATCTTCGACTTCGATCGCAGGGTTGCCCCGATCCTTGTCCACTTCGATAAAGGTCACGAAAAAATTCAAAACGCCGTCACGTAATTGCTGAACATACGCGTGCTGGTCGGTCGATCCCTTATTGCCGTAAACCGCGATACCTTGATGCACGATTTTGCCCTCGAGATCTTTTTCTTTGCCCAGCGATTCCATAACCAGCTGTTGCAGATATTTGGCAAACAACGCCAGCCGGTCCTTGTATGGAATGATGACCATATCTTTGTCGCCTTTGCCATTGCCGGCGTAGTACCACATCAGCGCGAGAAGCATCGCCGCATTTTCGGCCGCATCAGGCGTGCGGGTCCGCTCGTCCATCGCCGCCGCGCCAGCCAGAAAACTATCGATATCGAAGCCTTCCAGCGCCATCGGCAGAAGCCCAACCGCGCTCATCACCGACGTACGCCCGCCAATCCAATCGTACATCGGAAATCGAGCTAGCCACCGGTTCTTCTCGGCATATTGATCGAGATCGCTTCCAACACCGGTGACGGCCACAGCGTGCTTGTTGAACTGTAGTCCTTTTTCTTTGAATCGTACTTCCGCCTCGAGCATCCCATTTCGTGTCTCCTTTGTTCCGCCGGATTTGGAAACCACAACGACAAGCGTTTGGGGGAGGAGATCGTCCAGCCTCTCGAAGATACGGTCGAATCCGTCAGGATCCGTATTATCGAAGAAAAAGATGTCCATTAGATCACGTGCCGACTCAAGCGCGTCTGCCACCAGTTGCGGGCCAAGCGCCGAGCCGCCGATTCCGATCAGCAGCACGTGCTTGAATCGTTCTCCATTTTCAGCAGCGATTTTTCCGGCATGAACATCCTCAGCGAATCTTTTGATGCGCTTGATTGTGTCTTGAATTTCTGCGCGAAGCTCCGGAGTCGGCGCAAGCAAAGGGTTGCGGAGCCAATAATGACCCACCATGCGGTTTTCGGTGGGATTGGCGATTGCGCCCGCTTCCAACTCCCGCATCGCCGTGAACGCTTTCTCGATTTTCGGCTGCATTTTCTCGAAAAAATCCTCCGAAAATTTCATCCGGCTGATGTCGAGAGAAAAATCAAGATCGCGGTAGCACAAGAGATATCGTTGGAAACGCTGCCACAGCGACGAAGAAGCCATTGTTCAGAAATCCGATGGTTGACCAATATTAAACGACATAAGTGCGTTAACTCCAATGTGAGTCTTCAAATCCGCCAACCCAGCCGTCTCACAAGCATGTAGGGCGACATCCTACATGAAATTCACATTGCGGCCTTGAGTCCCGGCAATAACTTCGCCGCATTATGGTGCGCGTGCAGGCCAACAAAGAGATGCCCCATTTATTTGCAGGCCTGATCGCGCTTGGCATGGCGGCGGCCGTTTTGTTCGGCGGGCAGATGGTTGTCATTCATCTCGAACACTCCACTATTCCCTCGACCGCTCCCGATCTGTTTCTCCTTAAAAATCAGGGACTGGCGTTTCAGCGTGCCGCCGCGCGTGCGGCCGACGTATTGCCGATTTATGGCAGCTCAGAATTATTAGTCCCTGCCGTTCCGGAGAAAGGGAACATTTTTTTTCGTACTGCGCCGACGGGTTTCCAACTTTCCCCCGTTGGCGGCGGAGGCGCGAACACACTCATCATGCTGCAAAAAGTAGGCGCCCTTGGATCAGACTTACGCGGCAAGAAGCTTGCCATCTCCCTTTCGCCGGGCTGGTTCTTGAGGCCTAATCCCTCGTGGACCGGCTACAAGGGAAACTTTTCGCCGATGGCAGCAACTGAAATGGTGTTTGGGACTGCTCTCGATTTCGGCCTCAAGCGCAGTATCGCTGCACGCATGCTCGAATGCCCGAGCACACTTAAAAAAAGCCCCCTGCTCGAATTCGCTTTGACGCGCCTGGCTTCTGGGCACTGGCTCGATCGCGCCATTTTCTGCGCGCTCTGGCCACTCGGAAAAGCGGATACTGCCCTACTGGAGTTGCAGGATCATTTAGCAGCGCTCAATCACATTCGACATGACCTCGAGCGTGCTTCAGGGCGCCACCCAAAGATTCCTGATTGGCCAAAGCTCATTACAAGAGCAGAAGCAACCAAAATCACCGCTTGGGCCTCAAAACCGTCAGGCCTGAACGTGCAGATAACGCCTGGTGCTCGCGACGTGGCATTTCGCACCGGTATGAACCAATCTCCGGGCTGGATCGATTTGGAATTGCTATTGCGCGCACTAGCAGCAGTTCACGCGCGGCCACTGATTCTCAGCATGCCAATAGCCGGCGAGTTTTACGATCACGCAGGGGTTTCGCGCTCGGCTCGCGATGATTATTACGCAAAACTTCGCGCACTCGTGCAGCGATACCACTTTACCGTAGTTGAATTTGAAGATCACGACGAGGATTCGGCTTTCTTGATTCGTCATCAAAGTCACCTCACTGCGAAAGGCTGGGTGTATTACAATCGCGCCCTTGATAATTTCTTTCACGGACGACCGCCACAAGGCTGACAAATGATAATCTTTTATTCATTCAACCGGCAGTACGACAACGCTGCGCCTCGGCCATGATAGCTGCAGATTTCTCGGACAAAGTCTTGCAGCTGCTCGCTTCGGTGGCTGAAACAGATGAGGTGTTCGCTAATCTCGATCTGCCGCTTTACGAGTGTCAGGTTCTCGACTCGATGAGAACCGTTCAGCTCATCTTGATGGTCGAGGAGGAATTCGGCATCAAAGTTTCTCCGGCGGAATTTGAACGCGAGAGTTGGCAAACGCCGCGAAAGATAATTGCTGATCTCCGGCATCGAATGAGCATGTGAGCTGGCTCGAGGAACATCCGACGCTGCATCGCGTACTGCTCATCGTTTATTATCTGGCAGTTATCCTGGCGTTAATTGCGATGTATGGCCGCGGCGATTTCTCGACGACGCCGTTTGTTTATCAGGGTTTCTAAATGAATCTGATCGAGCGAATCGATCACTGGGCTGTAGTGGCTCCGGAAGCGATTGCGCACATCAGCGACGGTAGAACGTTGACGTACTGGGAGCTGCGCAGCCGGTCAAATGCGCTTGCTTGTTATCTGACACAGCGGTTCGACGACGATCGCAGGCCAATCGCGGTGCTCGGCCATCGCGAGCCCGAAATGTTAGTCGCATTTCTCGGCTCAGTTAAATCGGGCCGACCTTACGTGCCGCTTGATACGGCGTTGCCGCAGCAGCGCATCGACAAAATCCTGGCAACCTCGCGCGCAGCGCTGGTGCTTACCCCGAAAGACATTTTGGAATTTTCCGCGTTGCAGGTGTGTAGTCCCGCCGCAGCCGTGCGGGGCGACGAACCGTTTTACATCCTGTTCACCAGCGGCAGCACTGGTGAGCCCAAGGGCGTCATAATTACACTCGCTTGCCTCGAGCATTTCATCGCATGGATGCTCGCGGAGCAACACTTCACCGAGCTCGGTGAAGTGTTTTTGAATCAGGCGCCATTCTCGTTTGATCTGTCGGTAATGGATTTATACTGCTGCCTTGCAACGGCAGGCAGCCTGTTCAGCATCAGCCGCGATTTGCTCGAAAATCCAAAGAAACTCTATCGCGCACTCGCAAGCTCCGGTGTAACGACGTGGGTTTCAACGCCCTCTTTTGCACAGATGTGCCTTGTCGAAGAAAGATTTTCAGAGGCGATGCTGCCGCGCGTGCGTCGTTTTCTTTTTTGCGGCGAAACACTCGCACCGCAAACCGCGGCGCAGCTGTTGAAGCGATTTCCGCGAGCTGAAGTTTGGAACACATATGGACCGACCGAGGCGACGGTCGCCACCACGTCAATACGCATTGATGCTGGAATTTTGGAGCGATATTCGCCTCTGCCAGTCGGACGCCCGATGCCGGGCAGCGAAATCTTCATTGTAAATGGAAACCGTGAGGCGCTAGCGGCAAATCAACGCGGTGAAATCATTATCACAGGACCCAATGTAAGCCCGGGTTATCTCGCTCGGCCGGATCTGACGGCCAACGCTTTTTTTCAACATGCTGGCCACCGCGCGTATCGCACGGGTGACTTTGGTCGCTTCCGTGACGATGTACTTTTTTTCGAAGGCCGCATGGATGAACAAATCAAGGTCACCGGATACCGCATCGAACTTGGCGACGTCGAAGCGAATCTCCGCGCGCTGCCGACCGTGCGGGACGCTGTCGTACTTCCGGTAACCAAAAAGGGCGCCGCTCAATCGCTTGCCGCTTTCGTGCTACTGGCCGAGCGACACGAGATGTCAGACTTCAACCTGGCGCACAGGCTGCGGACCCAACTCGGTGAGCGGCTGCCAGCGTACATGTTGCCCCGCAAATTTGTGTTTCTCGATGCGTTTCCCATGACCGCCAACGGCAAGGTCGACCGAGCCAGTTTGGCCAAGTCGCTGTGATTCCCTACGCGGATTTCACATACTTCATACTGCTACTTTACGTAGCCGTTCCGACTCTGATTCTCGGTCTGCTCGGGCGCGCAGGTTGGCGTTGGGCGCTGCTGGTGACTGTGGCGATGCTTCTCGTGCAGTATCACGAATTGCTTCTTGTCCGATCCCATTTTCCAGTGCGCGAGATCTGGATCGTCCTTGGCTTTGCCGCCTGGCAGTGGGTGACGGTGCGCGCATTTGCTGCTGCTGGTGCACGCGCAGGCTGGCTGTTCTACGGCGCACTTGTGATGAGCTTGCTTCCGTTGTTAGCAGCGAAATTGGTTCCGCTCGTATCGCCCAAAAGTCAGGTTGGTTTTCTGGGGATCTCCTACGTTACGTTTCGAGCGCTCGATATCGTGTTTTGCCTGCGAGACCGGGTGATCGCTGTACCGGAGACGCTCGATCTGTTGATGTTCTTATTTTTCTTTCCAACTATTTCTGCCGGCCCGATCGATCGATATCGGCGTTTTCTACCCGACTGGAAAAGAAAACGAACACGCGCTGAGTTCCTCAGCGATCTCGACGGCGCGATGCACCGTTTTTTTCGCGGATTATTTTACAAATTCATAATCGCGGCGCTGATCAAACAACACTGGCTGGAGCCGGCGGCGCGCAGCGGGAGCTTCGGTGCGCTGCTCAGTTATATGTATGCTTACAGTTTCTATTTGTTCTTCGATTTTGCAGGGTACAGCGCCTTTGCCATTAGCCTGAGTTACCTCTTTGGTATTCACACTCCCGAAAATTTCGACCGGCCGTTTCTGGCCAGAAACATCCGTGATTTTTGGAACCGCTGGCACATCACACTTTCGTTCTGGTTTCGCGATCACGTTTACATGCGTTTCCTCCTTGCCGCCGCGCGCGGCAAATGGTTTCGAAGCATGGATACAGCTGCGATTCTTGGATATTTTCTTGCATTCGGATTAATGGGTTTGTGGCATGGGATCGAGCCGCACTATATCCTTTACGGGTTTTATCAGGGGACGTTGCTCTCAGGGTTCCACATCTTTTCCAGTTGGAATAAGGCGCACCGTTATTGGCGCGACGGCCTGCTTTCAAACGCCTTAGCTATTTTCATAACGTTCCATTTGGTTTGCTTTGGTCTCCTCATTTTTTCCGGGCGCATCGGTGCCCCGCCGCCGCAGCATTATTTAGCTGAAATCCAGGGGGTTAATTGCAACGCGATTTCTGGCTGGGTCTGGGATAAGTACAAGCCAAAGGCGCCGGTTTTAGTTGAACTCTGGGATGGCGATCACTTTCTGACGAATATCTCGGCGGATCGGTTCCGGCAGGACCTCTTGGACGCAGGTTACGGAAATGGGCGGCACGCGTTTCGTTTGCCAACGCCGCCGCAAATCAAAGATGGTCAGTCGCACTCGATCCGCCTCAGAGTCGCTGGCGCAAGAAGCGATTTGGCAAGTATACGGAGAGTAGTCGCCTGTCCGTGAGGTTAACGAAATCGAGCAACCCTCGTCAGCTGCTCGGCTGCTGTATTAGAAGTACTCAATTCCCGTAGATCGCAGCCCGCTTTATCGGCACTTCTTCGTGCGGAGCCACCTCATATTCGCGTTTCGGGACGCCCATCAGCCAATGATCAAACCAGCCGACGATATGCTGTAAGCGCTCAACGCGATGCCATGGCTGCCCCGAACGTGAAAGCTCGTGCGATTCATTGGGGAAACGCACCATTACCGTGGGAATCTTGCGGAATTTCAGAGCGCGGAACATTTGCTCGCCGCCGGCGCCGGGTGGCGTCCGATAATCGGTTTCGCCGAGAATAAACATCATCGGAGTCTTCACCGTGTTTATATAACTGATCGGCGACCGAGTCCGATACTCGTCCGAATCTTCGAATGGCGGCGCTTTGAACCAGTTCGGTTGGAAGAGTGTAAAGTCCCCCGAATACCACCAATCTTCCCAACTGGCGATGTCACGCTGCGCCACGGCTGCCGCAAAGCGGCTCGTTTGGCCCACCACCCAATTCGTCAGTAAACCGCCGCCACTTCCGCCGGTCACGCCGAGCTTTTTGTGGTCGATGTAACCGCGTTTGATCGCTTCATCCACGCCGGCCATCAGATCTTTGTAATCGTCCCCGGGATAATGATACTGAATGATGTTGCCGAATTCCTCGCCATAGCTAGTGCTCCCGCGTGGATTTGGGTAAAGCACCACGTAGCCTTTGGCTGCCATCCACTGAAACTCGTGATCGAAGATGTAACCGTAAGCCGTGTGCGGCCCACCATGAATGTTCAGAATCAATGGATATTTCTTATGCGCATCGAAATCGGGTGGCTTTTGCAACCAGGCTTGGATGTGTTTGCCATCAAAGGTGTCGTACCAAATCTCTTCCGGCTCGGTCAGATTCAGTTTGGAGAACAGCTCGTCGTTCATGTGCGTCAGTTGCTTGGGCGACGCGGCCGACGTTGTGCGATCGAGGACAAAAAGATCATTGATGCGCGTTGGTGTCGAAACGACGTAAATCAACTTGGAAGTGTTAGGCGTGGCGCGGAAAATCATCACGCCCTGATTTCCCGAAGTGAGATCCTGCACTGCACCGGCTTTGCCGGGGTCACCCTCCTTCGCCGAGGCTACGGCGGGCGAGCTGCCGCCGCCTACAGTTGCGTCGAACAACGCGAGATTTGCTTTTCCTTCCTTCGCGTAAGCTTCGATCAGGCCTTTTCCATCTGGCGTCCAGATCGGCGTGTCTCGGCCGCGCGCGCGAGGCGGCGCGCTGTCTGCGATCAAAAAACCGCCGATGTCCAAATCAAGATTGGCGGTCAGGTTCCGCGGCTTGGCGTTCGGTAAAAGATCGAGGACCCACAGGTTCGGTTCCGTATATGAATTGATCGGCTGCGTGGTCGAGGCGATAAACGCAATCCGTTTGCCATCGGGGCTGAGTGACAACACGCCTGAGTCTGGACCTAACTGAGTGTTCAGATCGATCGTAGTAATCTTTACCGGTTTGCCGCCAGCCGCCGCGACCGAATAAAGATCAGTCCTCGGCAGTTCATAGTACGGTTCATCGATCCGAGTCGATGTGAAATAAATTTGCGATCCGTCCTTGGACCAAATCGCATTTTCCTCATCGAATCGGCCCGTAGTGAGTTCACGTGGCTTTACCTTTTCTTGAGCGCTGTGCGGCGCGGTCACGATCCAGATGTGTGTCGGGTGCTTTGGATCGGCGTAGCCTTCATTGTCTTGCCGATAGACCGCACGCGTGATCACGTGGATGTCGCTTTCGTGTTCAGTTGTAGCCGGGGGCGGTGACCCCGGCTTTTCCGCGGATTTTTTCTTTTCCTGTCTTGCGAGATCTTCTGTGTTTGTCTCACTTGTGAACGCGATGGTTTTTCCGTCTGGCGCCCAGACGGGATTGCCCGCGCCTTTCGGCAGATCGGTAAAAACAAACGAATCGCCGCCGCCTGTCGGAAGGATCGCCGGTTGTGCGGGCTCAGGCTTGCCTTCCTTTTCGGTCGCGCGCAGGAAAAGCAAAAATTTCCCGTCCGGCGACCAGCGTGGCGTGGAATCGTGGTCGCCTTTTGTCAGTTGATGAGGCGCTTCATCGCCCGCGACAGGCACTGACCAAATCGAAGTGTTGTAACCGTCCTTTTTCTCGTTGACCGTCACCCGCACAAACGCAACGCGCGAGCCCTCTGGCGAAATCTGTGGGTCGCCGATCCAGACAAAATCGAACAAATCCTTTTCTGTGATGGCGCGTTTTTCGGCGAAGGCTGTGCCGATTGCTGCTAACAAACCCAGCACCAAATAAATGACGAATGACGAACGACGGAGCTCGAAGGAATGACGAATGATCCAATGACCAAACAACCTCGAAAGTGTCATTCTGAGCGGAGCGAAGAATCTCAGATCGTTTTTGTTTGGGCCGTCACGGAAAGACAACCATCTGAGATGTTTCGCTTCGCTCAACATGACAGGGCTATGGTTACTGGGAATCGCGAATGACGAAACGTCGTCCCTCGTTTCGCGCTTTTGATTTAGTCATTATTTCGGCATTCGACGTTCGAGCTTCGTCATTCAACTCATGTGCTCGATCACATTGTCGCCAAATTGCGAACACTTGATTTCGGTTGCCCCTTCCATTAAGCGCGCAAAATCGTAGGTGACGCGTTTGCTTGCAATGGCGCCGCTTAAGCCTTTGAGAATCAGATCCGCAGCTTCCGTCCAGCCGATGTAACGGAACATCATTTCACCGGAAAGAATCACCGAGCCGGGATTGACCTTGTCCTGATTGGCGTATTTCGGCGCGGTGCCATGGGTCGCTTCAAAAACTGCGTGGCCGGTGATGTAATTAATATTTCCTCCCGGGGCGATCCCGATCCCGCCCACCTGCGCGGCCAGCGCGTCGCTAAGGTAATCACCGTTCAGATTGAGTGTCGCGACCACGTCGAAATCTTCCGGCCGCAAGAGCACCTGCTGAAGTGTGATGTCGGCAATCGCATCTTTAATCACGATTCCCGCGCCCGGTTTTCCCATCGGAATCTTGCACCAGGGACCGCCATCAATTTCCTCCGCGCCAAAATATTTCTTTGCAATTTCAAAGCCCCAATCGCGAAACGCGCCCTCGGTGAATTTCATGATGTTGCCCTTGTGCACCAGAGTCACGCTCTTGCGTTGGTTCGTGATCGCGTAAGTGATCGCGCTGTGGATTAAGCGCACGCTGCCCGAGCGACTCACCGGCTTGATGCCGATCCCAACGCAAACTTCATCGCTTTCTGGCGCACCGACTTTTTTCCAGAAATCCGCAGCTTTCTCTCGTGTACCGAAGCGGATTTTGTCGAACTGCTTTGGGAATTCCTTTTGCAGAAAATTGAGAATCTTTTGCGCTTCGGGGGTGCCGGCGGCGTACTCGATACCGGCGTAAATGTCTTCCGTGTTCTCCCGGAAGATCACCATATTGACTTTCTCCGGATGCTTAACGGGCGAGGGGACGCCTTTAAAGTGTTGTATCGGCCGCAGGCACACGAAAAGATCGAGAAGCTGCCGGAGCTCAACGTTCAGTGAACGAATGCCGCCGCCGACCGGCGTCGTCAGTGGTCCTTTGATTCCTACCAAAAATTCCCGGAACGCTTCGACTGTGTCGTCCGGCAACCATTCATCGAATTTGTCCTTTGCTGTTTGACCAGCAAAGACCTCAAACCACGCAATCTTCTTCTTCCCGCCGTATGCTTTTTCGACCGCGGCATCGAACACTCGCACGCTTGCCGCCCAGATATCTGGCCCAGTGCCGTCTCCGCGGATAAATGGAATGATCGGTTGATCCGGCACATTTAATCTGTCGGTTCTGGTTATCTTTTCCCCTGCCGGCGGAGCAACATCTTTGTACGGCATAAGTCGCTCACTGTAGCGGCAGCCGTGCCGGCTGCAATCTCGCAGAAATCAGCCGTAAAAGCTTATTCTTGCACGAATCTATCGTGCTGAGCATCGCGCACCAAAAGCCTGCGGCCAAGGCTAACGCAATTCAGTCGCCTTCACATTGCTACGGCACGCGGAGGGATAACGCGTTCCAGCGTGCGGAACGCGCGTTCCTTTTGCTTATCACCCGCTTCTAGTTCGTCGGCGGTTGTTCTGGCGAAACCGGAGGAGGAACAAAGTTCGCCGGATTGAGCGGACTAATAATGTGCGGCGGCAGGAATTCATTTGCCGGAAAACAGGGCTCTCCGATGCAGTCGCGCAGCATTGGCGCTGCTTGGAGGATTGCGTTGATAATCTGATTGGCCATCCGCGGACTCGCGGCGATCGCAGCGTCGACAATGCACAGGACCCAATCGCACGGCATTTCCTTTTCCTTGCCGACCACCTGCTTGTAATCTTTGGAGTATCCACGGATCGGTCGGTACCCCGTTATGGCTGCGACGGCGATCCTGTCCGCCAGATCAGGGCGGAGTCTCACCGCAGTGGCCACAAGATCACAAACCTGATCTCGAGGATAACGAACAACGACCGAATTGAACGCCTGCATGAATTGATCGGGTGATGCGCTCCCAATGCTGCCGGCGCCCGCCGCGCTGACCGCGCGAGCCAATTCAGCACCGCCCGTTCCTGCCGCGGCTCGACGCTGATTTTCAACTGCCACATTGATGTAGGGTGCACTGGGCAATTGCCGAAAACCAGTGACAAGAGGAGACTGCAGCTGCTGTTGAATATCAACTTCGACCGGATCTTCCAATCTCATCGCGATCGGATCGTAGGTCACTTTTTGACCGGCTACGACCAGTAAGCATTGACCCACCCGATCCAGGCGGACTCGTGCGGTTCCTTCGAGCACCGTAAATTCGACGACTCCGCTCTGGCTGACATTTCCCACGACAGTGGTTCCCGTAATCGCCGCCGTAACAGGACCCATCTTAACCTTCGCGCCGCCCGCTTTCTTCGGCACATAAAGCAAAAATTGACCACTGCCGAGCTCGACCTCTCGCCCGCCTCCTACCGTATAAATAGTTTTTTCGCCCAAACGCGTGATCGTTTGATCCCTGAAGGTCAACTCGCTTCGGGATTGGGTTCCGGTTTGCACAGCGTTGCCCTGCTGAACAGTCTCATTCACCGTGACCGTACGCGCCGCTGCGCCTGCTGGCACGACCTTAACATCCTGCACTACTTGAGTGACCTTCGCTTGCTGGAGGTCAGCGGCTGTCGCCTGGTTTGGCAGCCAATTCGCCAGAGCAAATGCAACCGGCGCGACGAGTAAAATATAGCGGCGTTCCATATTCATGGGCGCCATTTATAAAGTGTCGCCTGGCGCTTGTGAAGTCTTTTTTTCGCTTTTTTTTGGCCCCCGGCGGTGGCCAGATTCAGACCGCGATGCCGGCGTTTGATGAAGCTTGATCGTGGCCGATCCGCCGCTCAGGTTTTTCCAGACGCAATTTGCTCGCTTACGCGTTGAACCTGCGACGCCTGCTGTTCGAGATTCGCGTTGAGGGAGTCTATTTCCTTTTGTTGCTGCGCAATTACCGCCTTCAAACCCGATTCATTTGTCTTGCGATTTGTCTTACGACTCCATAGACTCGCTCATATGGAAACGACACTGACTATCCGTCTTCCAGCAAAACAGCGCGAGGCATTAAAACGTCGCGCCGCCGCCGAGAAACGAAGCGAATCGGCCCTTGTCCGTGACTTGATTGATCAAGAAATACGGCGGGGATTCGATTTCGACCGTATCCGTCATCTGGTTGGAAGCATTGCCAGCCCGCCGAAGCATTGGGAAAAGGATTCCTGGCGGAAACATATTCGGCAACGCAACTGGCGTTGATGAACATCTTTCTGTTGGATACGGGCCCGCTGGTTGCGTTGCTCGATCGATCAGAACCAGATCACGATCGGGTACGAAGCTTCATGGCTCGTTTGCGAGGCTCGCGACTTGTCACCACTGGTGCGGTGATCACTGAGGCTTTTTATTTTCTTTCGGATGTACGGAATGGACCGCCTAGCCTCGCTTCGTTCCTTGATGCCAGCGCCACCGATGTCCGTGATGTCTTTAACGCTGATGCACTCGCGGCTGCAGTTCGACTGATGAGCAAATATGCCGATGTGCCCATGGATTTTCCGGACGCCACCCTCGTCTGGATCGCCGAGTTATCCGCTGCCGAGAGAATTCTGACATTGGACCGGCGCGGTTTTTCTTCGTTTCGATTCGGAAACAACCGCCGATTCAAACTGCTGCCGGACCTCTGAGTGCCTTTCGGGGGCGCAGAGTAACCACGAATGAACGTTGATGGACACGAATTTATTTGTCCTCCGCCGTAGGAAAACTTGATAGGTCGCGACCGCCGGGCGCGCCGGAGCGGCCCGAGCGCATCTTGACCTTTCAGTGATAACGCACGACGATATCGCCGCGTGCGAACCATTGTCGATCTTCCTCAGGAGCAAATTCGAAAACTGACGTTGTTTTGCCGCCGCGAAAAGATTTCCCGCGCTGAAGCCGTACGCCGGGCAGTTGACCGGTTCCTTGCTGGCTCCTCCATCAGCGACCTGCGGTCATTTTTCGGAGCATCCACGACACGCGGAAATATTTCGCGCCACGTTGCAACACTACGTCGGGAATGGAGCAGGCGGAGCAGGCGCCGCCGTTGAATGCCCTGATCGACAGCGACATTCTGCTCGATTTCCTCGATGGTCATGCTCCTGCGGCCCGTGAAATTGCGCGCTACCGCGAGTGCGGCATCAGCATCATTTCGTGGATGGAATTGTTGGCGGGCGCAAAAACGGAGGCAGACGAAGGTACGCGCCGCGGATTTCTTGCTCATTTTCGCCTAGTGCCGCTGACGCTGGAAGTAGCGGAGGAAGCGATCGTGTTGCGCCGGAAATATCGGCTTAAGCTTCCCGACGCGATTATCTGGGCGAGCGCGATTACTGAAAATTGTTTGCTCGTCTCGCGCAACACAAAAGACTTTCCCGCAAACCAGCCCGGCGTCCGTTTCGCATACCGACGTTAGCGCGGTGCATGGATTCGTTGTGAATCAGAACCGCGGATTTGAAACTCGCTCGGCTCCCGCCTCTCTTGCCGCTGCCCGTCGCGGCTTTGCCTTCTGTGTCGCGCGGCCCACGCGCTCCGCTCCCAGCGCGGCTCCGCCAAAACCGAAGATTTAACCATGAATCCGCCTTCGGTAAGCTACGGCAGGACAGGTGAACACTAACCCCGAAGGCTTTCGGGGCTAATGGGGAGGACTAGATTCGGGTCTATTCGCCTGCCGCGCCGTAGCGCTGCGAAGGCGGGTGTGCATTCGTGGTTGCAAATTCCGTCTGACCTCGGCTTGAAGTCTCTCGCAACTTAGCACTTGCTGACCGCCTGATTCTCGATATAGTGCGCCGCTTCAATGTTTGCCCCCAGCAACCCTGCCCGGGTTCTCGCGAACGGGTGTCCGCGCACAATCGAGTACCGACCTGTCCGCCGTAGCTTCGGCGGAGGCGGATCACTGATCACTCGGCACCATTCACTTCCACAACGTGAGCGCGTCCGCGCTCCTCGTCCCGCCGTAGCCTTGCGCGAAGGCGGATTTACGTTGCTCGAACTGCTCATCGTCGTTGGCATCGTTGCCCTCTTGATGGTGTTGATCGCGCCAGCGTTCACATACATAAAGAGCGGGACCGACGTCACCAGCGCCGCGTACACGGTCAAAGGCGTGCTCGACACCGCGCGCACGTACGCGAAAGCAAACAATACTTACACCTGGGTTGGTTTTGCAGGCTCAGTCGGGCCGAATACGCAGCAGTATATCACGGGGCAAGTCGAACTCGCGATCGTTGCATCGAAGGACGGCAGCAATCTTTGGAGCGCGAACAATTCTCTCCCTGCTGCGAGCCTCACTCAGGTAGGAAAAATGATGACCCTCGACAATATTCACATTGGTGACACAGGCGTACCTTCAGGCAACGGAACTGACTTTGAGAGCCGCGCGAGTGTGGACAGTGATCACAGAATATCCAGCTCACCAAACACTCCTTATCCATTCACAGTTCAACAGACGACTTTCAATAAGTGGATCCAGTTCAGCCCTCGAGGCGAGGCTCTTGTTCACGGAGGGAGTTTTAGCATAGTCAAGGCTGCGGAAGTGGGAGTCCTCCCCACCCACGGTACTCTCTTGGCGGTGACTCAAAGTGGAAATGTGTGGTTGGGCAATGTAAACGCAATTCAAATAAACGGCTTTGCTGGCGACGTAAGAATTTATCGGCGATGAACACCCTGGTGATTAGTATTGACGGCGCCCTCGGCACGTATCACAATCGCTGACAGCATGCGCCCCCCTCTACGGAAAACTGCTGGATTTTCGCTCGTTGAAGTTACCCTCGCCTTGGGTGTGGCTGCCATTTGCTTGATCACGCTGCTAGGATTGCTGCCCGCAGGCGTCAAGACTCAACAGACCAGCATCCAACAGACAACTGCAAACCAAATCATTTCGCAGGTTTTTTCCTTTTTACGTGCCGACGTCCGGCTTCCTCCCGGACAATTGAACAAGGTCTGCGGCGATAACAATAACTGTGACTGGGGTATTTTGTCCACCCACTGGCGAAATAGAGCGCTGCCTGACA
>WNFZ01005038.1_pt2 | contig 16757 bp, 19 predicted proteins | sample 5400081 | NCBI WGS metagenome assembly WNFZ01 (sample SAMN13153365, study PRJNA577476) | soil metagenome | isolation source: 80 cm soil or saprolite under grassland replicate 1 | place: USA:California | collected 2016-06-15 | reverse complement strand
ATAGGAGAAACTTATCAGCACTTCAGAATTTCGAGTTAATGAGGGCATCCGCGTCAACGAGGTTCGCCTGATCGGGCCCGATGGCGGAAATGTCGGTGTCGTGCCGATTCGCCAGGCTCTGCAGATCGCACGCGATGCAGAGTTGGATCTTGTCGAGGTCTCACCCAATGCGAATCCGCCTGTCTGCCGTGTGATCGATTACGGCAAGTTCATTTACGAACGCGCCAAGAAAGAACGCGAAGCCAAAAAGGCACAGACCAAGATCGAGATCAAGGAAATCCGCCTGCGACCCAAGACGAATGAAGCGCATCGCGGTTTCAAAGTGGATGATGCCCGCCGCTGGTTGCTACAGGGACACAAAGTCCGTGTGACGATCAAGTTCCGCGGTCGCGAGATGGATTATCCCGAAATCGCGCTTGAAGACTTGAAGGAGATCGCAACCGCCCTGGCAGATGTCGCTACGATTGAAGTTCCGCCGCAGATGGAAGGACGCACAATGCTCGTGGTGCTCTCTCCAGGCAAAGGCACAGCGAAAAAGAAAGGCGAGCAGGCTCCGGCTGAGAAGGCGAGTGCTGAGCCCAGTCGAAGCGAAACGCAAGCCTAGTCTCCAGAAGAAAGTCCCAACGATGTTGAATGTCCGCGGGTGATAAGATGTCCCGCGGTTTTTTATGTCTGAAATTTGTTCGAAAGGAGTACATCGTCAATGCCTCGCAAAGCAAAGGCTGGTGGTGGTAAAACCAAATTAAAGACCCACAAGGCAACGTCCAAGCGTTTTCGCCTGACTGGCTCTGGTAAAGTGGTTCGCACCAAAGGCGGCAAGAGTCACTTGCGCCGACATACGTCAAAACGCGCCAAGTCGCAGTTGACAGAGATGCTTGTAGTAAAGGGCTCCAAGATTATCAAGCGCGTCAAGCGTCTTGCGCCCAATATGGACTAAGGCGATTCGTCGCTCCATATCGTATCCAATATTTATTTGCGGCTTTCGGGTGTATGCAACTGGTATGACCTACCGACGCCCGCGAGTTTGCAGGAGATAAAGAATGACCCGTGTTAAAGGAGGCCCGCAAGGGCATCTACGTCACAAACGAATTTTGAAGATCACAAAGGGACAGCGCGGCGCGAAGCATCGCCTGTTCAAGCGTGCGAATGAGGCAATGCTCAAGAGCCTCTGGTACGCGACCCGTGATCGCCGTGTGCGCAAGCGCGATCTTCGCAAGTTATGGATCGCCCGCATCAACGCCGCGGCCCGCTTGAACGGAACCACCTACAGCAAGTTGGTGGCAGCGCTCAAGAAAGCAAATATCGAGCTCAATCGCAAGATACTGGCAGATATCGCAGTCCGAGAACCCCAGACGTTCGCTGCAGTGGTAGCAAAAACGAAATAATTTTGTAGGGGCGACCAGCTGGTCGCCCTACAATTTTTAATGGGGGTAAAATCAGCACAACCTTTTTATCTTGTTTTCCAAGTAATAACAGTTGAAGATTGTCCCTCTTAGTCATCAAGTCTTTATTGCGTGAGGAGTAAATCGGATGGAAAGATCTTTATCGTTCTCTACAAAGTTGTTGTTACTTGGAGCAGGCGGTCTGGCGGTAGTAGCGGGTCCTATCTTATTTTTGTTTCCAACCCAGACGGCAACCTACTTTGCATGGACAATCAAACATCCATTGACGCCCATCTTTATGGGTGCGAATTATGCCGGCGGCATCGGAGCCGTTTGGGCAATGTATACGAACCGCTGGTCAATTGCACGCATCTTATTGCCAGGCGTTTTCACGTTTGCAATTACGCAATTGCTGGCGACCTTGTTACACATTCCAATCTTTAATTGGCATCATCCAGTCGCCTGGGCTTGGCTGTTCGTCTATATTACTAGCCCGGTGGCAACTGCCCTTGTGTATTTGAGCATGGAGCACGGCTATCAGGCTTCAGAATCAAGCCAATCTTGGTTGCCATCGATTTTTAATTTCGTGATGGGAATTCTTTCCGTCGCGACAGGGATCGTCGGCATCGCGTTGATCCTTTGGCCCTTTCTGTTCAAGGCAGACGTGACGAATGGTGCAGTCCCATGGTGGGCATGGACTCTAACTCCTCTTACAGCGCGTGTTGTAGGTGGATGGTATCTGGCGGCATGCGTTTTATACGCGACGCTCAATCGTGAACATACACTAGGCCGCGTTAAAATTGGTTTATTCAGTCTGGTTCTTGTGAATGGTTTACAACTAATGGGTGCGCTTCTGCACAAGGATTCATTCAATGGACCCATCTTCGGGGTGATCCTCTACTTGTTGATCTCTCTTGTTTCGTTCAGCTTTGCCATTTATATGTGGCTACGCGGTGCGCCCGAACAAGACCGCCTATAGTAACCTGCAGATCATCTCTGAAATAGTTAACAGGGTAAAATAACATTCGCAATTATTAAAACAAATCAAATCTGATTCAAGAAAGTTGGAAACATGGAATACATGGAGCTGGAAGTTTATTCCCAATCGATTGATCGCGGAATTATTAGAATGCCAAGTCAAAACTTTCCGGGTCTGCTGCTTCAAGGCGAGACACTGTCAACTTTACTAAGGCTTGCCAAGTCAGCCCACGAGAAATCGCAAAACACGGCTGACACGGAATTGATTGACGTATCTCGTGAACTGATGGAAACGATCCAAAAGCTGGTGTCACATTATGAAGCAACTCTGGGTAAGCACAATATCCCCCTACCCTATTCCACGATTCCAGCAAAACCTGACGCCTCATAATTGATATTCATCCAATGAACATCGTCCTGGTTGAGAAGAAACTTCCGTCGAATCCGATCGTTCAAATCGTACAAGGTGACATTACAACCGAAGACGTGGATGCAATTGTCAACGCGGCAAATGAACACTTGCAACATGGTGGTGGCGTAGCACGGACGATCTCGAGGCAAGGTGGGTCTGCCATCCAAAAAGAATCGGATGCGTGGATTCACCAACATGGGCTTGTTTCTCACTCGCATCCCGCGTGGACCTCGGGCGGGCGTCTGCCTGCGAAATACGTGATCCACGCTGTGGGTCCTGTTTGGGGCGATGGTGACGAGGACCAAAAATTATCCGATGCTGTCACCGGTTCTCTGCGCGTAGCGGATGAGTTGAAGTGCTCCTCCATTGCAATGCCCGCAATATCAACGGGGATATTTGGCTTTCCAAAGAATCGCGCGGCGGAAATTATTTTTTCGGCGATTGAAGAGTATCTTGCAGACAATACTTCCAATCTCCAGGTGATAAAAATTATATTGTTTGATCAACCAACAGTTGACGTGTTTCTCAAATCCTGGAATGACATGTGGGGATGACAAGCGTGATCACTTCCTCACAAAACTCAAAGATCAAGCTTGTCCGTGCACTGCTGGGACGCGCCAAGGAGCGTCGTGAAGCAAACGCGTTCGTTGTGGAAGGCGTGAGGCTGATCGGGGAAGCAGTAAATAGTAATTGGGAATTTCGATTTGTGCTTTATGACGAGACTTTGAGTGAAAGAGGGAAGTCACAGGTTGAAAGTCTAAAGTCGCGTGGCGTCGACGTGGAAATGATTTCGGAGAGTTTAATGAAATCACTAAGTGAAACAGAAACGCCCCAAGGAATTCTCGCAGTACTTGAGTTTAAACAATTACCACTTACCAATTCCCTAGATTTTGTTCTCATCCCAGACCAAATCCGCGACCCGGGGAATCTTGGCACATTGCTCCGTTCAGCCGCAGCGACAGGCGTCCATGCTGTATTATTGCCTCCCGAAACAACCGATGCTTTCGCGCCGAAGGTCATCCGTTCAGGGATGGGTGCGCACTTCCGATTGCCGATTCATTCAGTGACGTGGGAAGAAATCAAGACGCAAACAAAAGGCTTGCAGATTTATCTGGCGGACATGAATGGTCAATCCTGTTGGGAAACGGATCTTCGTCAACCATTAGCCTTAATTGTCGGTGGTGAAGCCGAAGGGGCAAGCGAGGAAGCGCGCAAACTGGCAACGCAAAAGATCTCCATTCCAATGACTGGAAATGTTGAGTCATTGAATGCGGGAGTTGCCGGGTCTGTGTTGATGTTTGAGGTGGTTAGACAAAGAAATCATAAATAATCCGGTGGTCGAGTGGGCGAAGCCCGTATCGAGACCACCAAGCAATAAAATATTTTTGTTTACATGTGGTTTCGATATGCCCTTCGCAAAATACGCTCAGGGCTACTCAACCACCGAGTAAAATTGAATACATGAAAATCCGTTCAATCACTTACTTTTGCAATCCCAAATATCCCTTGGAGGAAAAAGTTCTGCAACAGGCAGGACAATTTCTTTCCGAAGCCAAATCTGCCTATGAATCCGCGGGGTATGAAGTGCAGACGGTGCGGCTGGCAGCGGTTCCCTTTCCGCAGTTATTAGGTGAGGAGAACATCAGCACGTTGCCAAAGTATACAGGTCGAATTGCTGATATCGCCCAGCAGCTTGGGATAGGATATGTTTCGCTTGGACCGGCGTTGCCTGAAATGCCGCGTAGCTATGAAGTAATTCCAGATGCGATCTTTGTATCCAAGAACGTTTTCTTCGGCGGCGTAATGGCGGATACAACGCGCGGCATTGACCTCGCCGCGGTGCGCGCCTGTGCAGAAATAATTGTCAAATGCGCGCCCCTCGAGCAAAATGGATTTGCCAACCTGCAATTTGCAGCCCTGGCAAATGTCGATGCAGGCGCGCCGTTCTTGCCAGCCGCGTATCATGATAGTGACGAGCCTACGTTTGCGATTGCAACCGAGTCCGCGGATTTGGCGGTTCAGGCATTTGAAAGCGTGAAGGGCATCGAAGAAGGGCGAAATAATTTAATTGCCGAAATCGAAAAGCACGGCAAAGCACTTGCACAAATATCAAAGACCAAATTATCGAATACGAATTTTGGTGGCATTGATTTTTCGCTAGCCCCCTTCCCCGATGACGCTCACTCACTCGGCAATGCCGTTGAAAAAATGGGCGTTCCCAAAATCGGGCTACACGGGTCACTCGCCGCGGCTGCAATATTAACCGAAGCCATTGACCGCGCGGACTTCCCGCATACTGGCTTCAGTGGATTCATGCAACCCATACTCGAAGACTCAATTCTTGCAAAGCGCGCCGCAGAGGGAACTCTTACGGTCAAGGACGCGTTGCTCTATTCCGCTGTGTGTGGAACGGGATTGGATACGGTTCCGCTCCCGGGGGACACACCATCCGAGCGGTTGATCCCCCTGCTGCTGGATCTGTGTGCGTTAGCGCTGCGACTCGATAAGCCCCTCACTGCGCGACTGATGCCGGTTCCCGGAAAGAAAGCAGGCGATGAAACGAACTTCGATTTTGCGTTCTTTGCCCCAAGTAAAGTGATGGCGCTTGATTCAATAGAGTTGAAATCCCCATTCAATACGCAGGAAGTTTTGCAAATCAAAAAACGTTCAAACGTTTAAACGTGAGAACATTAGACCCTCACCTTCCACATCGTAAACGGCTCATCGAATCCTTTCACGTCGCCGGTGAAGCAGTTCAAAGCAATAGATGCAACGTTCTGCGCCAGGAAGTCCCGTATCTCGAGGTCCTCGTAAAAAGTTTCGGATAGGATCAACTCGCCGCCTTTTGAAAAGTTTGGTAGGCGGGCTGCAATATTGACCGTCGAACCGAAATAATCGAGGCGTTCATTTAGATTCACAACAATACAAGGCCCCTTGTGAAGTCCAGCTTTGAGCCAGAGCATCGGCTCACCGCGTTTAGCAATTTCTGACTGCGCATTCCAGATCGCCTTCAACGCGTCGATGGGATGGCGGAAGGTCGCCATCACTGCGTCGCCCATTGTCTTCACGATGGAACCGCCTTCGGCAGCGATCGCTTTTTCCAACAAATCAAAATGTTCACGGACTCGTCCAAACGCGGACGCATCGCCGATCACGCGATACATGCGCGTCGAATCGCGCAAGTCTGGGAACATCAAGGTAACCGAGCCAATTGAAATCTCCTCACCAGGTCTCACGACTTCGCTTGCAAAGAGATCGCGGAAGACTTGCAGTGCAGTCACATCCGCGGCGGTGGAGGACTCGTCACTCCAGGCGGTGCGCTCAAGCTGAAAGGTAGACTCGGTCTCCGTAGCGTTGACCAGGTTGAGGGTTGGGTGAAGCGAAACGTGTTGCTGATCGGGGGGCCATCCAAAGGAAGACACGCGCAAATCCGTTTGTGTGAGTCCAGCTTCATCCGCAAAGAGGGAAATGGAACCAGGCGTATTGGAAGCGCGCAAGGTATAACGCCCGCGTTCGAGTTCGAGCGGAACAGGCAGCGAATGCAGCGCAGATAACATCTGCGACATCACTACATGCGGCTGCAACTGCGGACTACCCGCACAAAACGCCGCGTCAAAGTCCACATTGCGCACAGACGGATTCGGTCTAAAGATCACTTCGATATTGTGATCGAAATTCACGGTGAAATCGATTTGGCAGGTACTGCAATGGGAAGTGCCGCGCACATCGCCAAGGTTGGTGTGCCCCTCGGTTGTGCCGCGACATGACGGACAAAGCAAATCCCACGACATATCGAGAATGCCTGCACGCGTAGCACGCAAAAACATTTCAAGGACGGCGCGTCGATCGACATGCCAGCGATCGGCGACTGCATACGGTCGAATGCGTTGGACCGACAATTCGTCGGCGCGCTCTAGAAATTCTCCGAGACGCGCCACCAGCGACGCATCCGTGCCCTGACGGATCACTGTTTCACTGAGAGATTTGAAACGAGCGTGCCCCGCCGAGCTTAATCCACGCGGACGTCCGATCTGAATCAGAGATTCACTCTTATCCGCGATTCGATCATAAAGGCGAAAAGCTCTTTCAAACCTATGCTTGGCAATGACACCAATCGCAAACGGCGTGAGGAGTTGTACAAAAGGATTGCTGACCACGAACCATGAATGATAGGTGACGCGCGTGCCGTTATCCGGAAGTCGTTCAAAACTTGCTTCCGTGCGCATCGAATCAACGGGACCTTTGCTATACAGTCGAGAAACGCCGAAGGAATAGGGATATGTCCATTCGAACGGTTCCTCCTCCCATTCCACTCTGATGATCGGCAGGCGCATTCGCATCTGCTTCACCCCTTTGACGTTGCTCAATACTTCCACTTCAGGCTGACCCGTGTCGCGGTTAAACCGATTCGTATCCGCCGCGAAGGGCCAGATCGCTTCGGGAGAGGACGCTAGGTCCCATTGCCAAGTGAAGTGAAATTCTTTGCTCATAGTAAATAGGATGATACTTGTAGACTCAATTTTACAGTCGATTCGTGAGAATAGCATTACGAAAAGAAGGCATGTCATTCTCCCGAAGGGACACCGCTTCGGGACGGTGTGAGCGCAACGAAGAATCTCCTGATCAAAAGGAGAGACTCTCCCCGGCACCGAACCGCCGCGGCGGTTCGGTCGCTACGCTCCCTCAGAGTGACACACCCATTAACAAGACCTTAACTTTGACGAAAAATGACTTATGATATAGTCATTATCATGCCAGAAACCATTCTCGTCGTTGAAGACGAACCCGCGTTACGCGATACTCTTTCCTATAACTTGAAAAAAGACGGTTTCACCGTGGAAGCTGTTGGCGATGGGCGCGCCGCGATCGATTCCGCGCGCCAGATCAAACCCGATCTCATTGTGCTTGACCTGATGCTGCCTGAAATTGATGGCTTCGAAGTCTGCCGAATCCTGCGCAAGGAGATGACAACTCCTATCCTGATGCTCACCGCCCGTGATGATGAAATTGACCGCGTCGTTGGTCTTGAGGTTGGCGCGGACGACTATTTGACCAAGCCGTTTTCCATGCGCGAGCTGATGGCACGCGTCAAGGCACAGTTGCGTCGTTCACGTATCTTGCATGAGGAATTGGGAAAATCGGTTGCAGCCCAAAGCAAACACGAAAAACTGACCTTTGGGAATCTCATTATCAATCTCACGCGCCGCGAAGTGATACTGGACGATGAACCGCTTCCGCTCAAACCGCAAGAATATGAATTGCTTCTTTTCTTCGCTGAACACAAGGGACAAATGCTCTCGCGCGAATTCATCCTGGAACGCGTCTGGGGCTGGGACTTCATTGGTGACAGCCGCACCGTGGACGTCCATGTGCGCTGGCTCAGGCAAAAGATTGAAGAGGAAGCGAGTGAACCGAAACGGATTGTCACGGTGAGAGGTGGGGGATATCGATTTGAGGGTTAAGTAAAAGGATAATTGGTAAATAGTAATTACCAATTACGAATTACCAGAATGAATTACACGATTGTCTTTGCAATCATATTTCTTATCCTCGCCGCATGGTTTGCATGGCGATATTACAAGCTGCGCCGCGATCTGGATGAATTTGCCAGACGTGCGCGAGTGCAAAATGCCAGTAATGAAATCAAGGAACTTGAAAATCTATCCAGCGCTCTAACATCCGTCATTTCAAACTTCGACTTGCGACATTCAACACTTGACTCCGAACGCGCCCGCCTCGCTACTGTCCTTGAACAGATGACCGATGGCGTACTCATCGCCGATGCACAAGGAATCGTTCAATTTGCAAATCCTGCCGCGGGCAAGCTTTTTCAAACATCGGATCCCACACATCGAAGCATTGTGGAAGTGGTCCGTCATCATCAACTTGTCGAAGCGTGGAGGCGTTGTCAGCAAACGCGTCAGTTGCAGAGTGAGACTGTTGAACTCCCCACACGCCATCAATATTTGCAGCTTGTTGTCATCCCCGATCAACATTCAAGTGGAAGCCTCTTGCTTGTCCAGGATCTTACGCGCATCCGCCGCCTCGAAACCGTCAGGCGCGATTTCATCAGTAATCTCTCGCACGAGCTTCGCACACCGCTTGCCTCCCTTAAGGCTTTGGCTGAGACTCTTCAAGATGGCGCGTTGGAGGATCCACCTGCGGCGCGACGTTTCATTGAGCAGATACAAATTGAAGTGGATGCATTGACTCAAATGGTGACGGAACTGCTCGAGCTTTCGCGCATTGAATCGGATCGCCTCTCTCTGGAGTTCAAGCCTGTCGCGCCTTTTGAATTGCTTGACTCCGCCTCCAAGCGCATGGCTCTCCAAGCTGAACGAGGGGGATTAACCCTGCGCGTGGAATGCGCAGATGATCTCCCAAAGGTTAATATTGATTTACAAAGATTGGAGCAGGTGCTGGTCAATCTCATCCATAACGCGGTCAAGTTCACAGGCGCGGGCGGAGAGATCGTCCTTTTAGCGGCAGCAGGTATCGGCGAAGTCCGATTCGCTGTTCGGGATACGGGAATCGGAATCCCAGAAGAGGACGTCTCGCGTATCTTCGAACGATTCTATCGAGTCGATAAATCCAGGACGGGAAGCGGGACGGGCCTGGGCTTATCTATCGCCAAACATATCGTCGAGGCACATCGCGGCAAGATTTGGGCGGAGAGTGTTGAGAGACATGGCAGCACGTTTTATTTCACGATCCCAATTGTCTAAGCCGGCCCTGGATTAGGGTTTAGAAACCGCTAGTTTCTTTTTGTTGGAATTCCCCATCAACCATTCCTGTACATCGACGGCCTTGCCTTCACTGGGGGGCTTGAGGCGTGTATACGTGCCATCCGATTTCATAATGCGAGCATGCATATTATCGCTCAAATAAATTGCCAGCATTCCATGGCGCAGATAATTTACATGCTCAGGGTTCTCAATCGGGAAGATGACTTCTACCCGATGATCGATGCGCGACATGAGATCAGCACTGCCCATGTAGATCTCTTCCTTGCCATCATTGTGGAAATAATACAGACGGCTATGCTCCAGATAGCGCCCTACGATACTGATCACCTTGATATTATCGCTGACACCTTTGAGACCGGGTCTCAAACCACACATGCCGCGCACAAGCAGATCCACTTTTACGCCCGCCTGGGATGCCTCATAGAGCAACTCAATGAATTGTATATCCACAATCGCGTTGGTTTTGAAGATCAAGTGCCCGTTACGCCCCGCCTTAGCGTGCTCGATCTCACGGCGAATTAATTTCTCCATCGCATTGCGCATGTTGATGGGAGCGACCATTAATTTCTTGAAATCCTGTTTTGTGGAATAACCGGTCAGGTAATTAAACAGGTCGGTGACGTCCTCAGCCATTTTCTCATCGCACGTGAAAATCCCGATGTCTTCATAAATGCGTGATGTGACCGCATTGTAATTTCCTGTGCCGAGATGCAGATAACGGCGAATGCCTTCCCCTTCCTTGCGTACAACCATCGTTACTTTGCAATGTGTTTTGAGTCCCATTAACCCGTAGACAACATGGACTCCCATTTGCTCAAGCATCTTTGCCCAGCCGATATTACTCTCTTCATCAAAGCGCGCCTTGAGTTCTACGAGCACAGCGACCTGTTTGCCGCGCTCGCTGGCTTCAAGCAACGCCTCCACAACAGGCGCATTCTGTCCAACGCGATAAAGGGTCTGTTTGATGGCGAGCACATCTGGATCGCGCGCCGCCGCTTTTAGAAAGTCAATTACGGGAGTGAATGAATCATAGGGTTGGTGCAGGAGAATATTTTCGCGTTTGATCACTTCAAAGACATCCCCCGCTAGTGTAGTATTTTCAAAGATCCGGGGCATCGCAGGGTGATAGACCGGGAATTTCAAGTCATGTCTTTCCACATTATTGTAGAGCTGCCAAAGACTGCTCAAGCCAAGCGGAGCAGACAGGATGTAGACATCATTCTGTCGAATCTCGAGGTTATCGATGAGCAAATCGCGAATCGTATCAGGCATATCCCCGTAAATTTCCACTTGTACAACTGAGCCGAATTTTCGCCTGCGAATACTCTGCTGCATACTTTCCAACAGGTCGTCCGCTTCGATTTCCTGAATCTCCACATCGGCATCTCGAATGATACGGAAGGGATAGGCGGCTGCAACTTCCAAACCGGGGAAGAGCACCGCAAGGTTTGCCATAATCAACTGTTCGAGCCATACAAAATAATGGTGATGGGGAATGGTGCCATCTTTACGAACGGCACCCGAGGAACGTTTGATGGGTACAAGCCGAGGCAGTGTATCAGGCACTTTCAGGCGGGCAAATTTCTCATTTCCTTTTTTATCTTTGATAACAATCGCAAGGTTTAGGCTCAGGTTCGAAATATGCGGGAACGGATGTCCCGGGTCAAGCGCCAGCGGGGTCAGGACCGGATACACAACCTCATTGAAATAGCTGTTCGCCTTCTCCATTTGCACGTCACTCAGCTTGCGATAATCAAGCAAATGAATGCCCATCTTATCCAGCTCGGGGACTAACTTCTTATTGAAGAACTGAAGAGCAGTTCCGTGCAATTCATGAGAGATCTTACGCGCCGCCGCCAGGACCTCGGGCGGAGTCAGCCCATCTGGGAAGACCTCCATGATCCGCGCCTCCACCTGCTTTCGGATTCCCGATAGGCGCACCATAAAGAACTCGTCCATGTTCGAGCCGAAGATGGCGAGGAACTTCAATCGTTCGAGTAAGGGATTGCGCTCATCCAAAGCCTCATCAAGTACGCGGCGTTGGAATTCCAGTAGACTGAGTTCTCTATTGATAAATAGGTTGGGCGCTAAGGGGGTCGTCTCGTTGGTCATGGCCCTATGATAATGCAGATAGGATTTTTGGTGTGAGAAACCATTCAAGAATGGCTGTACGTTCCACGTGCAAATCATCGGCTGAGAGGCAACAAACTCCGCCATTCTTTATATTAATAGTGATGTCAGGATTTCCGGCCGTGAGCGTACCAATCAGGTTGCTGATGAACGGCTCGTGACTGACAAGCACCAGTTCATCCACATCGTACTTTTCGTTGATTTCCCCGATGATTTCATCCGTGTTCCCCACGGGAATCAGTGCATCGCTGAAAGCAATACTGCGCTTGTACTTCAACACCTTGGCTAATATTTCTGCGGTCTGCCGTGCGCGAACGTATGGACTTGACAACTGATTCATGTCTTTGATATACGCGGAGATGGCTTCGGCGTGACGACGCTCATAATAATGGCGGACTGGTTCGGGATCCGGGAAAGATGCGGACTCTGAGAAGTCTGCAAGAGACTGTATGAAGACCTCGGCGTCCTGTATCTCGCCCATCAGAGATTGATAGTCATTCATGCGTTTTAGATTCTCAGTTGGATAATCCTTTAATAATGGATGAATGATCTCGATCATGTAGCGAAGTGATTTGAAGGCGACTCGTACACGATGAATAGTAGCAGTGCGCGTAGGGTCCACCCACTCCAGTCGCTGTTGGGTGAGGGAATAGGAGTCGTCCACTGCCTGCATCACCTGTGATTCAAGTCCATCGCTCGCTTCCTCCTCGATGGATTGCTGCGTTTTACGGATACGTTTGCTAAGGCTGGCGGTTTCGAACTTTTTTATTTTCTTGTGGACGGTGCGCAACATTTTCTGTTCATCAGATTGCAATTGTTTTTGGAATTCATGAAGTTGGGGCAATTGCTGCAAAACTTCGGAGATCTCGGCAAGCATCACTTGTGTATCGCGGAGATCGTCGAATTCATTGAGTTGATCCTTGAAGAAGTCAGTCACTTTCTCTAATCGAGAACGCGGAGAGATCGAGTTTAGCAATTCAATCAGAGCAAGAACACGTCGCGTGGCAACTCGTAAATCATGAATCGCCTCATTGGAAAATTCCGTGCGGCAACGCTTGAGTTCCTTGCGATAATCCTTCCAGCACCTCTCGAGTGCATCCAAGAGAAGCTGGTGAGCCTCCGATTTTGATTCTTCGACAGCAGGTGTATTCATATTCATGCCTTCAATCTATTGCGAGATTCACACCAAAAATTTCTTCAAACAGTGATTTGCGGTTCGTCAGTGCCCAATTGGCGAGCATCATATCTCTCTTGCCAGATAACTTAATGTGCCAGCCTGATTTTGTTTCTGTTAAGGCTACATCGGTCACCGTACCAGAATGGCTGACATCGATCGCATCCGCAAGGCGCAGGAGGGCGGAAAGCTTATTGACAATGATCCGATCCTTTTGAGGAAGGGATTTGAAATTTGCGTCATCGGTGGAAGGCGACAACCTGCGATGATAAAGAACAAGGCTGGCAACAATTCTTTGTTCGCGCGCGGTCAGCCCGAACAGACGATTTACAGTTAGAAGATAATAACCATGTTCTTCATGATCAAGCGAGTTGATGAAGTGACCGATGTCATGCGACAGGGATGCCATTTCGAGGAGGAGCAAATTGCTCTCATCCAGATCGTGAAGGGGCCTGGACTGCTCGAATAAACGCGCCGCAAGTTTGGCAGTGAGAAGCGCGTGCGTTTCATCGAATTGATATTTGCGTCCCATGTGCAGCGCAGATTCCCACGCCTGCTCGCGGCGGTGTGGTTGTGGAAGGCGGGATAGTTCTTCGGCGATGTCGAGCAATATCCCATCTTTCAAGCCAACGTTGGGAATGGAGATTTGTTTCACTCCCGCTTCGCTGGCGATCATGTGCAGGACAACCGAAGCCGGCAGGATGACATCCGCGCGGTCGGGTCGAAGTTTCAACCGGGTGATGCGTTCTTCGAAACTTAGACGATCGAGCCGTTCGATCAATTGCTTGAGTTCATCCAGCATGACAAAACGATCGCTATCTCCCTTGAACAATTTCTGCCGCAAACGTCCAATCTCCTCGACGTTCCCGCCTGTCCCGGCGCAGATTTGGATTTTCTCCTCACCAATATCGCGCTCAATGCGATAGCGCGCCGCCTCGGCATACTCACGCACCAGCTTTGCAAAATGATGTTTGGATTTATGATCTCCATCCAGATTTTCCAGCAGGCGCACAGTGCCCATGTTGTAGCTCTCCGTGGATACAATATTTTGTCCAGTGGAAATCGTCACCTCAATACTTCCCCCGCCGATATCAATCAACAATGTGCGTTTGTTTTTTAAATTCAAGGTATGGACAACGGCTTGATGGATGAGGCGCGCTTCCTCCTCACCGCTAATTAGTTCCAGCTCGATGCCACTGACACGAAAGACGCGATCAACGAGCAAGTCACTATTCGAAGCTTCGCGCGCTGCGCTCGTGGCAACGGCACGCATTTTCTGTACACGGTAATTCTCCGCCATGTGCTTGAACCGTAGGAAAGCTTCCTCGGTTTGTTGAATGGTCGCCTTCTCGAGAACTCCCTCGCTGAAAACATCCTGACCCAGGCGGACAGGCAGACGAATATTCTCTAGGGTGTTCACACGCCAGGATTCATCCACTTCGCCAACCACCATACGCATGGCATTCGACCCAACATCAATCGCAGCAATCTTCGACATCAGTTCTCTTATTTCAAACGTGTGAGTTCATGTATTGTCACAGGTTCTTCCAAGTGTTCGCCAGTGACCATATAAATGACCCGCTCACAAATATTGGTTACGCGGTCCCCTAACCGTTCAAGGTTGTGAGCAACCCAAATAACATAATTTGCGCGCTCGATATTCCTTGGATCCCCAATGACATTGTTCACAGCATCAGAATACAATTTAGTATAGCACTCGTCAATGACAACATCGTACTGAATAATGGATTTCGCGGTCTCCATATCCTCTTCTGCAAACGTCGTCAGGGCGCGGTGGAGCATATCCATGGCTTTCTCTGCCATGGAATAGATTTCTCTCAGGATGAACGGCATGCTTAATCCTCCGGAGCGCAGGTTGATGACTGCGATACCCTTGGCGTAATCGCCCATGCGCTCCAGTTCGGTGCAAACGCCCAGGCTGGCGGCAAGCGCTCGCAGGTCGTGTGCGATCGGTTGTTGCGTTGCTATGAGAACGATAATGGACGTCTCGATCTCATAACGTCTGCGGTTGATGAGCCAGTCGTTTGTAAGCATCCGACGTGAGCGATCCAGGTCATTATCTTTGAGTGCCTGGACTGACTCCATAACCGCATCCTCCACCATGCTACCCAGCAGAAGGATATCGTCTTTTACTTCCTGCATTTCCTGTTCAAACGTTTTGCGCACCATAAACAACTCCAGACTGGCATCTTGTACCTGATCGGCACCTTGTACCTAAAGGGCACTTTGTGCCCTACGAGCATTTCATAATTTAACATGCGAGAATTAACATGCCTGGAAAGGCATGTTAACAATTGGTAAAGGGAATTTTGGAGTGTCGGCGCTTCCACGCGCTTTGCATATCTGTTTTGCCGCTGTTAAGTCATTGCAAAACGCGGATTCAAGGTTCCATGCTATCCTCGGGGCATGGGAATATTTCTTGCCGTAACACTGATTGCAGACGTGATTGTGCTCATCATAGATACAAAAGAGAAACGGCAAGCCTTCCTGTGCCAGCGGGAAGCTACATCGAAGCAACACTGATCGAGCAAGAAGTATTTCCTTCTTATTCTCTCTCCTCTGTACAAGAGCCCGGACCTCCTCCCGGGCTCTTGTACGTTTAACTAAGCCAATCGTTAACCAACTCTTAAAATGCTTTTGACACGCCATTAAAGGCTGCTTGGTACACTCATAGGGAAATCAAAGGAGAAATATGGGATTTGCTGATTTACATATGCATACAATTTATAGCTATGACGGCACGGCTTCCGTGCCTGCTGTTCTTAGACATGCCAGAAAGATCGGGTTGGATGTCATTGCCATTACCGATCATGATGAAATCAATGGTTCACTCAAAGCCTTGGAACTTGCTCCAAACTATGGCATCGAAGTGATCCCCGGCATCGAAATCACCACTGCAGAAGGCGATTTACTGGCATTCAACATCACGGAAAAAGTTCAACGTGATTTACCACTTATTGATACCGTTCTCAAGGTTGGGGAACTGGGAGGCTTCTGCATCGCCCCACATCCCATGGCTGGCGGGCTGGGAATGAAGAGCCTGAGCGCCTATTCGATCATGAAAGCGCTTCATCACCCTGAGGTGGCTCAGACTCTGATTGGCATTGAAACCTATAATGCCACAACGATTGACAGGATGAGCAATCACTACGCACATATTCTTGGTGAACGTTTGAATATAGCAAAGCTTGGCAATAGCGACGCTCATATTCTGTCAGCGATTGGACGCGGGATGACGGAGTTCCCCGGGCAAACTGCAAAGGATTTGCTTCAAGCGATCCACAAAGGAAAAACAACCATTCATAAAAAGAAGGAATGGAATTCTGTCCGCATTCTGGGGAGTTGGGCAGCCAATTATGTGGCCAGTACGTTTATACGTCTTGTCCATACTGCATAGCAACTGGAGGTTCCTATGGAAATCATAATCACCGCATTCTTCGTCTTACTCCTGATCGGCATCATCTCCTTTCTGCTTTTGATGATGACACTACGAGGAGAATAACAATGGAAACAATTATTCTTATATTTATGATCTTAAGCCTGCTGGCGATCTTTACCGTGGATACCATTCAAAAGCGCCACACATATTTGAATGAGGGCAAATAAGAATGTCAAAACACATTCTTGTTACTAATGATGACGGCGTGAACGCGCCTGGCTTGTTTGCACTCGTAGAGGAAATGCGTAAGCTGGGAAACGTCACCGTGCTCGCGCCCGATCGAAACTGGTCTGGAGGTGGGCACGTCAAAACATTGGATCGCGCCTTGCGCGTCAAGGAAGTGCGACTCGCAGATGGTACACTGGCATTTGCCAGCGATGGCGCCCCATCCGATTGTGTTGCTCTTGCTACACTTGGTTATTTCAAAGAGCCAATTGATCTCGTGGTATCTGGCATCAATGTGGGCGCAAACCTT
>WNFZ01006133.1_pt1 | contig 16768 bp, 13 predicted proteins | sample 5400081 | NCBI WGS metagenome assembly WNFZ01 (sample SAMN13153365, study PRJNA577476) | soil metagenome | isolation source: 80 cm soil or saprolite under grassland replicate 1 | place: USA:California | collected 2016-06-15 | reverse complement strand
CCAACACTCACGCCGCAAAACAGCGGCACGATACAGGGACTGATCGCGGTGAGTCCGGTGAACTCACGCGTTGTCTGGGCGAGCGGGCGCGCCGGCACGTTTGTTGTCACGACTGACGGCGGGCAGACCTGGAGGGCCGGTGTGGTGCCCGGAGCCGAGGCGCTGCAATTCCGCGATGTCGAGGGAGTCAGCGACAAGGTTGCGTACCTGTTGTCGATCGGGAACGGCCCCGCTTCCCGAATCTACAAGACCACCGATGGCGGTGCGACGTGGACTCTGCAGTTCCAGAACCAGGATATGGACGCGTTCTACGACTGCTTCGCGTTCTGGACGCCCAAGCGTGGCATTACGCAGAGTGACTCGGTGAACGGGCGCTTTCCGGTGATCCGCACGACTGATGGGACGACCTGGCAGGACATCGGCAACAACCTGCCGCCGGCGCTCGCGGGAGAATCGTCGTTCGCTTCGAGTGGTACATGCGTCGCGACACAAGGCAAGAACAATGCGTGGATCGTAACCGGTGGTGCATCTCCGTCGAGAGTTCTTGCTACCGTGGATGGGGGCGATACGTGGAACGCTTACAATTCACCGCTACGTGGATCGCCGAGCGCAGGTATATTCAGCGTGGCTTTCCGAGATGCGTCGCACGGGATCATCGGCGGTGGAGATCTCGATCCGGCAGCCCCGCCGTTTGCTCAGACCGCGACCTCGAGCGATGGCGGCAAGACCTGGACGGTCACGACACAGCAGCCGAATATCGGGACGGTGTTTGGGTTGAGTTATGCCGGTGAAGTTGGCAAAGGCGGCGGACACGCAGGAGACGACCACGATGAATCGGATGCGAACCAGACAGTGGTGGTCACGGGTCCGGGGGGTTCGGCCTGGACACCTAATGAAGGTAACACCTGGTTCACCTTGCCCGGAGTGACCGGCTACTGGGGCGTCGCATTCGGAAGCCCGAAGACCGGTTGGTTGGTCGGAACCGGAGGACGCATTCTGAGGATTGACTTTTAGCGCGCCTCGAAAATTGACGAGCTTGAGATGACCTGATTCCACTGCTCCCTTCTCAAAAACACTATGCCTATATCGCGGGTTACACTGCGGCTGGGTTTGCATATGGTGTTACGTGGGAAGAGTGGGAACGACTCAACCAAGAGGACTTCGATCGGGACGGCGACACAAATACCACCGGCAATGATGAGTCTCAGGAGTTGCCTTTTTAGTTAACTCCTCTTCTCTTCGTAGCGAATTTTCTGGCGTGTCGACATATCTGATCCCTAACGCTGTGCTGATCAAGGGTTTCAAATGAAGATTAGGAACGGATGAGGCTTTCCACTTATCAATGGCGCGCGCGTGCGATGAGGTCTTCTAAGTCCGACATCTTGTGCTCCAGTGCTTTGCTCCATTTGGGGGAGTTATCTACTGCAGGACCGGTAATTCCCGCAGCTTGGCTCCGCCCGAGGCGGACCAGGAGCTTTCCAACTGGACCAGCGAGGGGCCCGCTGCTGCCGGCTTCGTGCCACAAGACTTTCCGCCACAGCTAGTGGCCGGTGCTTTCCAACTTGGGTTGATTGCTCGTCCCCGGGCGAGTGTCGCGGCCACGTCCTCGACATACCTAAACAGAGATTTGTAGAGATGGCAGTAAGGGTCTTTTTCAAAGAGGGTGCCGCTGAAGGTATAGGTTCTGACCGGACATCCTCCGTGGCATATCGAGAGGTAATCGCATTCCAGGCAATCCTGCTGGATGTTCACTGATGGCCGGTCAAGGAATTTCTGGCGGGCTGGGCTGTGCTTCAGCAACTCCGTGAGACTGTCGGACTCAAAGATGTTGCCAAAAAAGTACTCCGGGTAACTGGTTACCCAGCAATCACATTGCGCCACATAACCACGCGCATCAATCGAGATGAATTCATCGGCACAGTTCTTCTGCCAAATGCAGGGCAGGCATCCCGCCCCGTCGATGAATTGCTTGACCAACTCGTCAACCGGGCCGACCCTCACGCCCTGGTCATACCCGCGCTCTAACCACACGTTTGTCAGATCAATGAAGAACCGGGCCAGATCTTCTACATCCAACGGCATGCTGTTCTTGACATCGTTCTCTTCTCCTCCGGGGAACGGAGTGTTGACCTGAAATGCGTGGATTTGCAGCTCATCAACGAAGTAGGAATAGAACCGCTCAGCACCCACTGCTAACGTGCCTTGATTGGCCACGGCAATGACCGAGAGGTCAATCCCCGCGGCACGCGCCGCTTGGACGTTGCGATACCAGAGTCGGGTGTAATCATCCGGTCCGCCGTGAAACATCTTTCGGTGCAGGTTTGGGTAGTCCATGGAAGTGCCTACACTGTTGCCAAACATCTCGGCGATGATCTTGTTCCACCCCTTGTTGTATCCAATCATGTTCGACTGAAGGCTGTGCTGAACGTGTTTGTTCCGCGCCAGGGCAGCGCTCTGGATCACCTCATAGGCTTGCTCGAACCAACGTGGCGGCATCGTCATGATTTCGCCGCCCTGCCAGTAGATCGTCAAGGCCCCGACGTGGCTTCGTTCCATGTGATCGAGCACTTTATCGATCAGAATTGAAAGCCGGTCCATCGACATGTTGTCGCGGGTCTTGTCCTCAAAACAATAGTCGCAATTGACGTTGCATTTGTTAGTCGGGAGCAAAATGACCGAGAAGTGATTTCCCCTCATGGCTGCATTTCTCCTTGCAACTCCTCAAAGGATTTGAGCTCGCGTTGCAATTCGCCGGCGGCCTCCTTCAACGTGCGAAAGAGGCTTTTCACGCCGTCACAGTGATATTGCTTATCGGGCCACTTGAAATATCCCCCGCAGATATCCCAAAACTCGCAACCTTCGCATTCACCTTTTTCGGCCAATAGCGCCCGTTGATACTCGGCCACAACTGAGTCGTAGTCCGCCCCGAAAGTTATTCCCTCGAGGCGGGGGGAGATCGTCTCTTCGCCCTCATCGGTGACGTAACGAATCACCATCGGGTCCTCTTCCTGAACTGACCAAAGGGTAATGCCCTCCCCGTGGTAAAAGGCCAAAAACGTGCTGTGGAAATACTCAACGGGCTGCGCTACGTTGGGACGATGGAGGTACAGATCCAGGATCTGAGCCAGTTCTTCAATCAGCGCCTGATCGGGCTGCTGAGCTATGACCAGCTTCACGGCGAAATTCAAAGACACGGCCAGCTTCACCGCTTTGTAGCAGCCCGGGACCGCAGGGATCGAGACCCGCACCGGGTGGTTTTCGAGCAAATCGGCGTACCGGTAAAGCTTGGGGAACTCCACCGGGTTTCGCATCACGATGTCGACTGGCACCAACTCTCCCCAATGAATCAGGTCATCAATTTCGCCGTCCAGGGAGAGTAATTGAACACACGCGAGATCTTTCAGGTATGCTTCAGGCACGCGCGCCACAAGTTCGGATGGCTGATCAGAGCGAACGATAACGGGGCGACCACGGTATTCCTCAACCATCCGCACTGGAATGTTGTATACGACTGCGTCAGCCATCTTTCATTGCCAGTACCAACCTCAACGCGTTGGCATTCGTTCTCGGAGAAACTGCTTTACCGACTTACGTGAGTCGCTAGGCGGCGAGTCGCGAAAAGCCGGGTTCCTATGAGGTAGTCTTAACGCGCCGCAGTACTTGATGAGGTCCTTTCTATGCCGCCTCATCAAGCAGATCCAGTGAGTTGTGCCGAGCCAATTCGCTATCTGTTGATCCAGCCTGCGCCGTTCACCCAGCCACCCCTGCCGTTGACCCAGGCGGCGCCACCGCCGCCTCCGGACTTGTTCACCCAGGCCGCGCCACCGCCGCCGGCCCTGTTCACCCAGCCCGCTCCACCGCCGCCACCGCCGTTCACCCAACCACCCCTGCCGTTGACCCAAGCAGCTCTGCCGTTGACCCAGCCGGCAGCTTCCTCCTGCGGCAAGAGGCTGCTCAGCAGCGCTCCACCAATGATGATCGTCGACCATTTGCGTAGGCCGACGAGAAAATTTCTTCTGCTGAGGAGTCTCTTTTCTTCCTCTGACTCGTTGACATCTTGACCGGGTCCAATCTTGGCATCATCAGCCATGGCCTCAACCTCCTAATAGGTATAATGTTCTAAATGGCAACGTTCCTTGCGTCTCGCTCATTACCGATTGGCCTAAGGTGCACTAGACGCTGGCGGATTAGACATGTGAAGCATAGCAAAGCGCCACTTGCCATCCTGCTTCAACATTGCTGCCGTGACGTTGAGTTCGTACTTCCTTGTTTTGCCTTTCAATGAGTCCTTGGCCTGACAGGTCGCTGCCATCCAGGCCAGGTCACCAATGTACTGCCCAGTCTTCCAGTCACACTTGGCGTCGAGCGTGTTGGGGTCATAATCCTTGAATATCTCGGTGTAGGCGTTTTTGATATTCTCAGTTCCTACCCATCGCTCTCCATTACTGGTGCCAAGCACAACCGTGTCGGGATCGTTGATGAAAGTATCCATCAAGGCGTTCAGATTCTTCTCTCCGAGAGCCTTATCATGCTGCGCCAGCGTACCCCGGATCTCTTCTATCACTTTGGGGTCCTTCTCTGGTTTACTTGCAACCGGCGCGGTCCTTTCTGCCGGCTTTTCGGCCTGTTGGGACTGACATCCGACCAAAAGCAGGGCCAGGAACGAAAGCCCCACTAACAACCATTTTTTCATCTTCGTGCCTCCTTAATGACTTGTAGTCAGCTTAGTGCATTTAGATTAAGCATCGGGATACCGACACACTCGGATTCCCCTCCTGAGTCAGTTTCCGTTGTCCGCGGATCCGCCTATCCAGCGCCGCCGTCAACTCTTGCGGTCGCGCGGCCGAGGTTCAACGACAGAATTGGAAGTCGTTCGGCTGGGATTATCGGCTGAAGACGAACGCAAAGGAACTGTAAAAAATAACAGGTCAGAAAAACTAACAACCGCTCAATGGCAAGGATAGAAACCTTGATAACGTTCCCGAGAAAGAAGGAAACCATCAGATTTCAAGATGATTAATCCCCTGGCTCACGCGTTGATGCGAATAGTTCCTTCCTTGGTGACAGCCAGCGGTACGTTGATGGTTTCTTGCAAGGCAACCATAATGGATTTGAGTATACGGTGGATGCGACTGATCCGAAGATAACGTAGGTACAATAATGGTAGAGAGCCATAACCCACTGCCTGTGGTCTCTTTTCACTGGGGTTGATTCGTGGACAGCGACGAGATTCTGAAGGCTGAGTTTGAAAAGGCCGTAGCGGAATGTGCGCGTCTGCGAGAGGAAAATGCGCGGCTCCGACTTCGTGTTCGTGAAGCGCCAGATACCCTTCCTCCAAACCCCAAACAGTTCTCGGCGGACAACAACAAGAAAGCACAACCCACGGCAACTGTAAGGTCTGACTCTCCTCCTGAACTGAAGGTGTCCCTCTTCAGGAGGCTGTTTCGAGGAAGGGACGATGTATACGCTCTCAGGTGGGAAGGAAGGAATGGTCGGACGGGGTATTCTCCGGCGGGCATCCGCGAATGGACTCAAGCGGCTTCCGCTGGTCGCGGCCAGAAGAGATCATTTCGCCACAGCAAGCTATTCCCTCTGACTGAGGACGTGATCAGAGAGCATCTGCTCGGCAGGCAAACCATCGGAGTCTATCCGTTACTACAAGACGATACCTGTTGGTTCGTAGCAGTAGATTTCGACAAGAAAAGCTGGGCAGCGGATGCTTGCGCCTTCTTGAAGATGAGTCACGAGGCTGGCGTGCCTGCGTCGCTTGAGCGTTCACGGTCGGGCAATGGAGGCCACGTCTGGATATTCTTTGCAAGTCCGGTACAGGCGGCATTGGCCCGGAAGCTCGTTGCCCTTGCAGCACGGCCCAAGGGAGAACGGCAACAGCGTTTTCGTAGATGATCAGCTCCGGCCATACGATGACCAGTGGGCGTTCCTTTCCTCGATTAAACGATTGGCCTCGAACGAAGCTCAATCATTTCTTCGCAAGGCGTATCCAGCCGGCGATGTCATTAACATTAGACACAGCGCATCCGACTACGATGAAGCGACTGATCCGTGGATCCTTCCGCCCTCTGGACGGCTCGCTGCTAAGGTCATCACGGAAGCGCTGCCTCCAAGGGTATCAATCAATCTTGGGAGTCTGATTTACATCGAAAAGAAAGACCTGCCTGATGTGTTTCTGGATCGCTTGATTCGCCTGGCCGCTTTTCAGAATCCGGAGTTTTACAGGACCCAGGCGATGCGGCTTTCGACTTTTGGCAAACCCCGCGTCATTGCCTGTGCTGAGGACTTGCTTGATCACATCGCTCTGCCTCGTGGCTTGCTGCAAGAAGCGCTCGATCTGTTCCAGAGCCATGGCATCGCAGTCGACGTTACCGACCATCGCTGCAGTGGCGATCCTATCCAGGTCGATTTCCACGGCAATCGTCGTGCGGGCCAGATAGAGGCAGCAAAAGCTCTGGCTTCTTGCGATGATGGAATCCTTTGCGCTCCGACAGCATTTGGCAAGACGGCCGTTGCCGCGCAACTGATTGCGATGCGCAAAGTGAACACTCTGGTGTTAGTTCATCGACGTCATCTAATGGATCAGTGGCGGGAGCGACTGGCGCTGTTCCTCGGGCTTAGCATCAAGGATATCGGCCAGATTGGGGGTGGAAAGACCGCGCAAACTGGACGACTCGATGTAGCAGTCATACAGAGTCTGATTCGAAAGGGCGAAGTGAAAGACATAGTGGCCGATTACGGCCAGGTGATCGTGGACGAATGCCATCACGTCTCCGCATTCTCATTCGAGCGAGTGCTGAGGAAGGTCAAGTCGAAATACGTCGTCGGTTTGACGGCGACTCCAGTCCGCAAAGACGGCCACCACCCAATCATTCTTATGCAATGCGGTCCCATTCGCTTCAATGTGAGCAGCAAAAAGCATTTCGTAGCTTCAGCTATTCAACACGAGGTCATACCCAGGATAACCGAATTCACTGTGCCTCCCGAATGGGATGGTATAGGCATACAGGAGATCTACGCAGCTCTCGTTAATGACGAGCGGCGGACAGACCTTGTGGTCGCCGATGTTGTGGGCGTGATAGAAGACGGGCGGTTTCCGCTCCTGCTCACCGAGCGCACGGACCACTTGCAGCTCTTGCTTGAGAAGCTAGTGAGACGGGTGCCGAACGTTTTTGTGATGAAGGGTGGAATGGGCAAGAAACAACGTGACGCACTTGCTTTGGCGATCAGTGCAGTTCCGGAAGACCAACAACGAGTCATCATCGCGACAGGGCGTTACATTGGAGAAGGCTTCGACGACGCCCGGCTGGACACGCTTTTCCTGGCTATGCCCATCTCGTGGCGTGGAACTTTGCAGCAATACGTCGGGCGGCTCCATCGGATTCATGAGAACAAACACGTCGTTCGAGTGTATGACTACGTCGATCTTTCGGTACCAGTGCTGAATCGCATGTACGAAAAGCGATTGAAAGCTTACAAGGCTGTCGGTTACACGGTGGCTCGACCGGTCGGCCAGCAAGAGGCTCAGGCTGATCTGAGATTCGCTGCCATCGAACGAATCGCGGTTCAGGCAGCTATTGCTTTTGAAGAAGCGCGGGGCTGCAAGGTCGAAAGTGTAGAGAGCGACAGCCGTGGCTTTGATCTGATCTCACATCGGGTGGTCTCCGATATTGCACAAGAACCGATCGAAACTCGGTTCATAGAGGTAAAAGGGCGAGCTGCGGTTGGTGAGATCGCGCTTACGGCTAACGAGTACAAGACGGCCCAGCGCTTGAGCGAAGACTACTGGCTATACGTCGTGTTCAACTGTGGATCCCAACCTCAGGTAACCGCCATTCAGAACCCTGCTCGCTTTGATTGGGAGCCGCTGTCAAAGATTGATTGCTACCGCATAGAGGCGGAAACCATTTTGAAGGGTCTGTAAGAACAGATTCTCAATTATTACCAGTTGGGCGCTTTCTAACGACGGCCGCCGACTATGGCTCGCAGTTGCCGCAGCCTCGCATCCAGGTCTTCTGGTGTCAGGGACGCGTACTTGGCTGGTAGGAGCCGGCGGCTGGAGGTTTCAAAGACGGCGAGTAGTTCCATGTATTCGAGCAACTCAGCGTCTCGACTGGGAAAATAGTCGTTTGCGGCCCGCAAGAAATGACTGGCCAACACGGGCGCATCGCCACCAGTCTCACGCGCAGCCTCTTCATTCGCCAACAGCAACACAGCTTCAATATCAGCGTTGCTGTAACCAACAAGTCTGCTGGAAAACCCTTCACGCATAGTCGGCAGGTCAACGTCTGTCTTGATCTTGTTCTTGCGCAGGAGGGCGCCGGCAACGAGTTCCACTTCTTCCGGCGTCTGGACGTAGAGAAAGGGAATTTTTCGGTCGAGCCGACCGGCGCGTTTGAGATCAACGTCGAGTTTGTCCGGCCGGTTCGTCATCACCAAAAACAGGATGCGCCCGCGATTCGAGGTGTCGGACATAAACTCTTTGATGCGCGCGATAACGCGGGAGGAGGTGCCACCATCGCCTTCGCCATCCGTGTTGCCGAACGCGCGGTCGCCTTCGTCTATGATTACGACGACCTGTCCGATGGCGCGAATCACATTCAGGATTTTTTCGAGATTGCCTTCGGTCGCTCCGACCCACTTAGAGCGAAAATTCTTCAGCTTGATCGTCGTTAGTCCGCATTCTTTGGCAAACGCTTCGGCGACGAATGTTTTGCCCGTGCCCATTGGCCCGGTGAAAAGGACGCCCATCGGCACACGGCTGGTGCGTCCCTCCCGAATGCTCTCCGCAATGACGAGCAAGTCTTTCTTGACCTCTTCCATTCCACCGACAACTTCAAACCCGTGCGCAGGCTCCACGAATTCAACCAGCCCAAAACACTCACGTTCGAGAATCTCTCTTTTCCTTTGGGCGATCAGCCGATCCGCCTCTTTGCGGGCACGTTCAAAAGGAGTCGGGAGGTTCGCGTCCGGTACAGGAGTGCCGGCTGTCGGCGCAACTAGTTCCTTTATCTCCTCCCTGTTCAGATTACTGGTAAGAGCGGCGAGTTTGTGCGCGCGTCCGGCAGCGTCAGGACCGCCGCCGAGCAAGCCGGCGATGAAAGCCTCGCGGTCTGCTGACTCTTCTTCGATCGCGGGCGGTGGCGTCAGTATCGAAGCTATCTGGATGGCTTTAAGACCCGCCGTCATTCCCGCATAACGCTGCCCATCCTTTTCTGTCAAACGCGCATCGGCCAGCATTGCGGCTGCGCGGCGCATGTCGTGGTCCGGCATTGGCACTTCAACAACAGCGACCTTCGGATTGGAAATCAGCTTCGGAGCCAGATCGGTCAAGTTCTCTGCGATGAGCAGTACGACGTTATCGCCCCGTTCGATCTCCGGGAGCGCCGACCAGCGATGCAGCGTCACAATCGCAGCGCGGTCAGATTCGCCTTGAAAGGTAGGATCGCCGGCCGGAGCAATCGCTTCGGCATATTCCATAATGACGGCCGTTTTCGTAGAGCCTACCAGTAAACGTTCGAGAGCGGCGAAGACCCGATCTTTTTCGCTGGCCAGGAGCAGATCCTCGAGACTGGTTACATTGTTCGCACGCTTGGTGAAACGCGCTCCCGTGGCCACGTTATAAACGGCAATTGTTTCCTTGGATTCCTTGAGCAACACATCGGTCAGGAATTCAGTAAGCGCCATCATCTTCTTGTCACAAAGAACAACGTCATAGACATTGCCATGCAGGACAAACATCGACGCCTCGCCCCGCAAATAGCGACGGCGCAAATCTTCGGCCCAGACGGGAAGCAACCGCGGCTCACTCATATGTTCAGATCCCTTAAGCCCAGAGGATTCAACAGCCGTTCAGTGTCGGCTGCGGTCTGTTTAATCGACTCGACGCCATCAAGCAGTTCATCGAGCTGCCCGGTTAATTCCTGCGGCGACTGCATCGTGACAATCTGATCGGCAATCAACTGAAAAGAGTTCTCGATCAGATCGAGTTGTCCGCGCGCCAGCGTCAGGTAGTGGTGAATCTCCTTCATCTTGTCGAAGCGCTTCATGATGACGGCGAGATTCTTGCGAGCGATGTCTGTTTCCGAGTTCCGTTTGGACTGAACGGTGTCCTGAACGCTGTCCTGCCCTTTGACGATTGCTTCCCAACGTCGCCGGTCACTTTCAAGTTCCCTGAGGTCGATCGAATTCAGGTAGGCCTCATAGCGACCGCACGTCGTAGCCATTTCTATGAACGCCTCCACGAGACGATCGGTCTTGGTGAGTTCCGTGCGCAACAACTCGCCGGTGAATGACGGATTCTGCGCCGCAAGAGCGTTAATCTCCTGTTGGCGGGCGAGTAGCGAGACCACACGCTCGCGATCCGCTTCGTCTAGACTCTGCAGCCGCGCAGCACGCGCAGCCTGCTCCTGTGCCTGTTGTTTCTGATCGAACTGCGGGTCCCAGAGTAATTCCTGGAGCCGCTTCGAGCCGGGGGCATTCACCACCCAAAGGATCTCGAGGCCGACGACAATCACGGCCAGTAAGGGGTTGAGAGTCAGCACTGAGGCAGCCAACCCTCCCGCAAGCAGCGAGAGGTTGTAGGGATTTGCAAACGCAGCTTTGAGATAAGACCGCTTTTCGTAAATCTGCTGCCTGATGAAAGCCTGACTCGCGGCCAGCGTATCATCGCGCAGCGGCGTAACGTTGACGGGCACGCCATCTTTCCGCATGGCTGTTTGCGGCGTTTTAGTCAAACCCTGCTTTCCGGTTGTTCCCATATTGAAATCGTAAATCGTAAACCGTGAACCGCAAAGCGAGAGCAGGAGGTAGCGTCCTGGTTTGAAATCTCTGTGTGCTCTGTGGTTGACTTGTTCGGCCAGGAGATTTCACCACCAAGACACGGAGCTCACTGAGGTTGCACAGCGCGGCATACAGTTCGCCATCAAATCAGCCCAGACTTGTCGGCTATGCCGCCTGATGTGAGGCGGTGGCTATGCCCCGCCGCTTAGTTTCAAGATGCACTTGGGCTGCGCCCCTGGTTCGGGCTCGGCCCCTCGAATTAAGTAGCATCATCCAATTGAACAAGCTGCGCATCGCGGTCTATGAACCAATCAAACTTGGTAAGTCGAAGGCATCGCATTGCCAAAAGGAGCAAATCCCGAACCAGGGGCACAGCCCAAGTGCTGAGGTGAGCCAACCGGCGGGGCACAGCCACCGCCTCACATCTCCTCACATCAGGCGGCATAGCCGTTGTTGTTTAACTTTCACGATTCGCGGTTTATCTTGCTACTCGGTGCGTAAATTAAATCGAGCAACTGTTTTTCGACCGCGCGAAACTCCGGCGCCGATTTTAGCGCAATGTCGTGCACGGAAAACGCGGGCACGTCCACTTGATGCAGAATACGCGCCGGGCGCGCGGATAACACGTAGATTGTGTCGCCCAGGTAGACCGCTTCGGACACATCATGGGTAACGAACAGAATCGTATTGTTCTCAGCCCGCGAAACATCAAGCAGCAAACTCTGCATACCCCACCGTGTTTGCGGATCGAGCGCACCAAACGGCTCGTCCATCAAGACCACGCGCGGATTATTGACCAGGGTGCGGGCTATCGCCACACGCTGTTTCATACCGCCCGAAAGGTCTTTCGGATAACGATTAGCGAAATCCGCCAACCCAACCGATTGCAGAATTTTATCTGATACCTTGCGCCGGTCCGATTTGCCAACACCTTGTAGTTTGAGCCCGTATTCGACGTTCTGGCGCACCGTCAACCAGCCGAAAGAAGTGTAGGCCTGAAAGACCATGCCACGATCACGGCCCACGTCAGTCACCACCTTGCCGTCAACCAGCACTTCGCCTTCGGTCGGCGGCAACAGACCGGCAACCGCTTTCAGGATTGTCGACTTGCCGCAACCCGACGGTCCCAGGAACACGATGATCTCGCCCGCGTCCGGCTTATCGTAGACGTCAAAAGAAACGTCGCGTACCGCCTCTGTGCGATTGCCCTTGCGATCAATATACGACACGCTCAGGTCCTGCACCCGCAGCTTCGGGGGCGCGCCGCCCTGATCAGCATGATAGGTAATATGCGGCTTACCCTTTTGCTCGCCGATGTCGACGGCAATGGTGCCGGGTTCACCGGTTTGGGGAAGCGTTTTCGGTCCTTCGTGTTGGGCCATAATCAGCTCGCGTTTACGACGCCTCACGCCAACTGAAGAACATTCTGGAAGCCAGGCGAATGAGAAAGTCGGTTAAAAGGCCGATGCCGCCGATTACAAGCAGGCCGGCAAATGACCATGATGCTTTTTGATGTGTGCGCGCGAGTTCGACCATGTAACCCAGTCCGTGTTCGGGGTTAACCGCTTCCGCAAGAATCACGTAAGTCCACGCGATGGCGTTCATCACGCGAAAGCTGTCGAAGATTTCCGGCAACGCGGCGGGCAAGAGCACCGTTCTGACTACCTGAAACCTTGTCGCTCCCAGAGTCAAAGCGGTTTGCACCAACTCTTCCGGCACGAGCCGAATGGATGAGACGACCACCGGCAAGAGATAGACGAAGACGCCAAGGAACAGAAACGCGATCTTTTGCTTCTCATAAATTCCGAACCATAGAATCAACAGCGGAATGAACGCAGAGATCGGCATATACCGCAAAGGGGCCATGATTGGCTCGAAGAGGCGATTGATGGGATCGAACGCGCCCATTAACACGCCCAGCGGCAGCGCCAGAGCCGAAGCCAACAGAAACGCGATCGCAATGCGGCGCGTAGAAACCACAATCGCCGTTCCCAAATCGTATTGAATGAAAAGTTGCAGCGTGCCGCGAACCACTTCGGTTGGCTTAGGAAGAAAGTCAGGCTGCACCAGATTCCCGTAAGTCAACGCGCACCAGGCGCCCAGGACCAGCGCAGGCGCCACAAAGCCGAGCACGAATGCTGTCTTCTTGGGCAGCGGCGAGCGAATGGAAAAAAGACTACTTGGCATAAAAACTGTCAGTGGTCAGTGGTCAGTTGGGGTCTTGGACCTTCTTGTTTTCTTGACCAGGTTTTTTTTGAGTAAACAATCGATCCACGAAACTACACGAACCAAAGACACGAACGCACACGAAATGTTGTTAGTGTTATTTCGTGGATTTCACTTCGTGTGATTTCGTGGTTCATGTTTTGAGTCAGGTTTTGGTTGCGGCCGAGGCCGCGCTGAGTAATCTGCGTAATCTATGGATAGCCAAGACCTAAGGGATAAGTGTCACGAGTTGGGACTTAAGGCCTAAGACCAAAGGCCTAAAGACCTCAACAGACTACTAACCACTGACCACTGACCACTGACCATTTACTGTGTCGCTAAGATTACCTTGATATCGGTGCGGCGGTTCTGCTGGCGCCCGGCTTCAGTGGCGTTTTCGGCAACTGGGTTGCTCGCGCCGCGCCCAATGGTTTGGAAGCGGGTCGGCGGAATGTTCGGGAAGTTTTTGACGATATAGTTCTTGACCGACAGCGCGCGCCGCTCCGAAAGCGTCATGTTACCCGTGGGTGATCCGGTGCTGTCGGTATTGCCTTCGACACGCAGGATCGTGCTGCCAAAAGAGGTCATGGTCTCGCCCAACTTGTCGAGCAGCAGGTACGATCCGGACATGATCTCATCGGAGCCGGGCGTGAATTGGATTTGAATCTGCTGATGTAGAATCGGCACATCTTTATCCGATGGCGCTTTAGCGACCACCGGAGCTTCCTCAACCTTCTGGCCTGGATAACTGGCTGCTATCGCCTGCAGGAAGCGCGTATCGGCCCACCCTTTCGCGTCAACGCTCTTCGTTACCAGGCCCTTCTTGCGCCAGATGACGAACGCCGTGTCGAACAGAGTCTCGTAATGCGCCTTTGAACCCGCAAGGCCGTAGAACTGCGCGTTGTCGGCATAAGGCGTGAGCTTTAATCCAGACAACATGCCGGACACCGTATCGGTGTCAAGCTTTAGAGACTTAGCGACTATTTCATATGACGGATTGGGATTGTTCTTAATCATCTCGATACCGTCGAGCCAGCCCCGCACGAAATCACGAACAGTCTCCGGTGCTTGATCAATTAGATCCTGCCGCGCGCAAAGCGTATCGGCAATGATGTTGGTGGCAGCTTGCGTAGAGACTAGTACGTGTGCGTCGGCGCCGCGTGCGGTGATTGCACCGGAGAGATCAGGCTCCCACGTTACAGCCGCGTCAACTTGTTTTGCTTTGAATGCAGCGGCGGCGGCGGGAGCATCCGTCGTGAAGATAATATTTTTCTCCACCCCTGCCCGATCGTCCGGCGACAGGCCCGACTGGGACAACAGGTAGAGAAGCAGGAAGTGTGATGGCGTAAACTGCGTGCAGGCGATCTTATGCCCTTTCAAATCTTCGACAGATTTGATCGAAGCGAGCGAGGCAATGCCATCGCCCCCGCGCGACCAGTCTTGCATGATAATAGACTTGGCCTTTTGATTCTGCTCGGCGAGGATAGACGCTTCGCGTGCCCAGTTGTCCACCGTGTTCCACATGATGTCCACCTGACCGCTGCGAAACGCAGCCAGTTTTGCCGCCGGGTCCTCAAGCAGCACAAACTTCACGTCGATGCCGTATTTGCTTTTGTAGGACGACCCCGCATTTGGCTCCATGCCATTATTGAAAACGATACCGGGTGAATGGCCGGCCCAGGTGTTGATGCCAACGACCAGTGGCCGGCTTAACCGACCGGTGCCGACTGAAGTCGCACTGACGCCCGTTGAACCTGCATTCCTCGCCGGATCACCGGGTGCGCCATTTAACTTATCGAAGTCGCCCTTCGAGTCGCCGCCGGTTGCCTTCTCACCACCGGCCCACTGTTTGATCGCATCGCCTTCGTAATGCCAGGTCGCAAAGCCGATAACGAAGAGCACCACCGCTGCTATAAAAGCTTTTGCCAAGGGAGTCAGTTTCATGGTCACCTCAAGGGAATGGTGGATTGCGGATTTCGGATTGCGGATTTATAAGAGAAGTGTTCTTTAATTCGCAATCCGAAATCCGAAATTCGCAATCCGAAATTCTTACATTGTCTTATTGCTTTGGGCGCTTAGCTGTGCAGCCTTCTTGGCCTTCAGTTCGGCGAGCTGCTGTTTGGCCTGCACGTCGCCCGTTTGGTTGCGAAGTGCGGCAAGCCGGGAGTCGAGCGAGGATTCAGACAGCTCCTTGCCCAGATTCGCTTCGGCAATCGTCGTCTTGATATGCTGGCGCACGTTATCCAGCGCCTTGACTTCCGCATCCACGGACAAACCGTCTAGTTGTTCCTGCACCTTGATTCGCGCCTGGGCCGATTGCATCTTGGCCAACATCGAATCCCGCTCGCTCTGCAATTTCCTGATCTCAGTTTGCACGCCCAACAAAGATCCTTTAGCAGAGTCGGCGTCTCCACGCGCTGTTTCCATCTCTGCCTTTAGATCCGTGACATCTGCAGTAAGTTGATTCTTCTTCTGGATCAGTATGACGGCTAAATCATCCTGATTTGTAGAGACGGCTGTATCCAGTTCCGCTTCGGTTTGGGCCAACTCCGTGGTGGCGCGTTTGTAACGTTCGTCGATGTCTTCGCGACGACGGATGATCCCGGCCGTGGCGGTTTTCAGTTTCGAATATTTGGCTACCATCGAATTGATGGCGTTCTCATAGGCAATTTCGGGGTGCTCTTTTTCGATGTCCGAAATCCATAGCGATAGGAAACCTTTCCAGAGGTTAGCCAAACGTTTGAACATAGGTTTTCTTTCCTTTCTCTAACTAACCGGATTTGCCGCCTGGTCTGAAGGATCGTGGAGTTTTGGCGAATCTTTAACTACGCGAGCGACCTTTTCCCGGCCAAAGAACTCCAGCACCTGCTGAACCTCGAGCTTCTTATCGTTGCAGACCTTAATCAAATTCTGCTGTTCATCCACACTTTGCTGCATCACGCCGCGTATGTTTTTGATCTCCTCCTCGTACTGCTTGATGCGCGCGTCCGATTCCTGAATCAGCTTGTCGTTATCCGCCGCTCCGTTGCGTATATAACCATCGAGCGCCTGAATCTCTTCGACACTAGCCTCAATGATTTTTTCAATCGCCACTCCAAAGGCTTTGAGCGAGGCTTCGACGATCTGCTTCTTTACCGCGGCATCTGTGCCAGCCGGCAGGCTTTGCAGCAACTCTGTGGTTCTGGCTACGCGCTGCTGCTCTTCTGCGTCTACTCCAGCAGCCGCGAACACCGCGCCGAAATCAACCTGACCACTCGTCGGAGGCGGTGGAGACGTCTTGAAAACTCCTTGAGTGGGAGACGGGGTCGCGTAATCTTCGCTACTCGCTGCCGATGCATCTTCCGAGGCAACTGGTGAACCATCGAGTCTGTCGGCTTCGGTTCCTGCCGACCCGACGGGCTCCTCCCGTTCTATGAACCAACCGGCGACAGTCGACCCCCATCCTTTTTTGTCACTCATAGTCCGCTTTCCGCTCCTCTGTCATATTATTTCTAGAAGTTTGTCACTTGTTATTCGGTTTTAGCCTGAACCTTAACAATTCAGCTTGCCTTACGGAGCGACTGACCACTGACTACTGACTACTTTATGTTTTCGCCTGATCAGCCGGAAAGCGGGAAAATAACACAACGGTTCAGACTGATGGCCCCCAGGTGCGTAGAGTTTCATGGAACCGGAATTACAGAGTGACAGCTTAACATACGTCTCTTGGTCTTAAGATATCCAAATTTACGGCGGAGGCGAGATGTCGAGAACACGCGCTCCGGATTTGTGC
>WNFZ01008237.1_pt1 | contig 16777 bp, 29 predicted proteins | sample 5400081 | NCBI WGS metagenome assembly WNFZ01 (sample SAMN13153365, study PRJNA577476) | soil metagenome | isolation source: 80 cm soil or saprolite under grassland replicate 1 | place: USA:California | collected 2016-06-15 | reverse complement strand
ACGGCCACACACAATCTGACGTATCGCGCCATGTCGCACTGGCGTAGGTGTGCCTCCCACTGCGTTCAGTTGGCGGCTTGATCTCGCCCTTCATATCATTTTGCTCGATGGCCCCAAGAAATCACAAGTTGCGGGAGCCTAACTCGATTCTGCGCTTCAGGTCTTCGTCTCCTTCGCTCCCTGGAACATATTTCTTCAGATTCCAAAGGTTCGGCGCGATGCTTGTGCTACCGCCTTCTGTCGCGGCTTTGGGCAACGGTACATGGCGCGAGCTTTTCAGCCAATCCACTATCTGTTCCTTGCTCAGTTCACCTGTTTGCTCCTGCAATTGCCGAGTGGTCAATCCCTGCGGGGCTTGGCTCAGGAAATACAAAAGCCTGTTGGTTTTCTGTTCTCTTTCTTTGATCGTCAGGGCCATGGAGAGTTCTCACGTTTTGAATTCCAGCGATTGTACTTGCACAAAAGCGGAATTTCTGATGTCTGGTTTTCTGTTCCGATTTCGTAACAGGATTGAAGTAGTAACTAGTTTTCTCTCGTCCCCTGTCACAGTGCTGGAAAGGACTGCAAGAACGGGAGCCGCCCTAGTCTGATAAGTTTCAAGGGCGGCGCTCTAAAAACTACGATCCAGGGTGCCTACGCCTATCGAATCCGCATCGGTGATACGCCCGAATCATGGGACGCACCGGATAAATTAAAAGCCCCCCGCAGTCGGCACATCGGTCTTGTCTTGCCTTGGCAGGCGAACGCTTCGAAATAAGCTAAACTCGCGAGCACTGTAGTTCTTAAGTGAGCTGTTTCCGAATGCGCTCGTATGTATTTTACTAGTACGAGACCGAGCTGCACGTCAGTCCCGGTTTCCAGTGTGCACCAGGGCTGCGATAGTTGAATCTTAGTGGCCCCTGCGGAGAGTTGAACCTTGAGGTTTACGCCCTCGTTGAATCCGCGCAGAAAACCTGCACACTCCATGCCAAGATGTTCTGCCGCTGCCTTCGCCAGCCCTCAAGGAGCACGCATACGATGCACAAGAGGCGGCTCAGCAGATTAAGGAATTTACCCCGTCGTCTTCGACAGGGCAGAAAGCAATGCAGGATTTGCTGAGACCTAATACGGGCACAGGTGTAACAGGGCGGGTCACTGGCATTCCTCAACTCAGACAACTACTAGGATTTAAGCCCGACACAAATTGGCTTGGCGTTTATAGAGATTTCAGCAAATTAAGTCCTGAAGAAATGACCGCTCAATTCGGAACGGACGTGCCTTAAGCACGAGCGTACATCATGTCGAGAGCACGTTGGCAAGTGGAAACGCTGATTGTAAAAGGATATGCTTTGAAGAAAATCACCGAAGCAACGGGCATTCCTACTGCGCTGCTGCACACTATCGCAGGTGGGGAATAAGAAAAGAGACTTCTGACTTAACTGAAAGCGATTTCAGAGAGCCAGTCTAGAGCAAACCAAGCAACACCACAGACGATAAGACACGCTGTAAGTCTGAATAACAATGGGTCGGAAAGACACCAAAGCACGAAAAGAATGAGAACAATTCGTGCAAACAGTTTAGGTGCGGTCATTTTTGCCTCCTTTGTAAAAAGGTATCAATGATGGCTCCGCTCAAGCAAAAAGCGGCGACCACAATAAACGCAATCGTTACTAGAAGTTCGAGCACCGTTCCTCCATGTACTTCATATAGATTACGCTGTAATCATTGTGCTCACAACGGCACGTTAGTAACCATGTAACATGTTACTAGACACACATGGTTTCTTTGTAGTACATTGTACTCATGGCAAGGAAAGAAGAAAAAGAGCAAGAATCCGGGTCTGTAGGCGTCAGTGTGCGGCTCCCATCTTCCCTGTTGGCAGTGCTTAACCGTATCGCAGACGAGGAACGGCGAACACGCGGAAATGTCATCAGGATATTGCTGGAAGACGCTCTAAAGATTAGAGAAAAGAAATGATTTACTTAACCAAGGGGAGGAATAACGCTTTGCGCTTTTTCTGTTCGTATTCGTTTCATTAACCGTGGTTGCCTTCGGGCAGACTCAGGAGAAAGAACAAGACGACGCCAGGAGCCTTGCACGAGCTTGCAGCCTCACTTTGGATGTGAACGTCTATCATCCTCGTAAAGTCAACGGAGAGCATGAGGCTTTCGATTTGGGCTTCTGTCTCGGTTTGTATAAAGCAACGTTCACAAGCGGCTCAGGTCGTGATTTTTGTACACCTGACAATTTTTCAATTCGTGAGGGACTAGAAAACGTGGTCACGTTCATTCGTTCACACCCTGAACTGCAAGAGCGCGATTCCGTGGATATTATTCGGTATGCGTTGTCAGAACGTTACCCCTGCTCAAAAGAAGGACAGAAATGAGAGGAAAAAACTTTATCAATTTAACAGGCCAGAGATTCTGGAAATTGTTGATTGAGTCTAGGGCTTTGAACGACAAACAAGGTAGGGCGCGATTCAATTGCCGTTGTGATTGTGGTACTAAAACGATGTCATCTGGTAGTGATCTACGTCAAGGCAAAGCTCGTTCATGTGGCTGTGTTCGCCATGACAATGCGATAAAGACGGGTAAAGGAAACATCATTCCTTTAGCAAAGCGATTCTGGAAATATGTCAACAAAGACGGCCCGATGCCGACTGTTTGCGCAAAGGAGTTCGGGAATTGTTGGGTATGGACGGGCAGCGCGGATCATAACGGCTACGCAAAATGAATGGCAAAGTAGTTGTTGGAAGACAGAACTTATCTGCTACGCACGTTTCATGGTTTCTCGAATACAGCATCTGGCCTAATTTTTTGTGCCACGTTTGCGACAATCGAGCGTGTGTCAGACCCTCGCACCTGTTTGAATGGGATGATGCTGCGAACCGTTATGACCGTGATTTGAAAAACGCAGGAGCGATTGTGATTGAGGTTCCGTGACGCTTGCTGACAACTTTCCTTGCGCGAAGAATGATTAGGAATTGCACATTGTTGAAAATCGTCACCAAATGTCTGGATCGCGCAGGTCTTCCTACGGTTGCACGTCTTCAAAAAAAGTCCGTCATGGGCTTAGCTGTAGCTCCTGCTCCGGGACAGAGCGCAAATCCAAAGGCATCGCACACAGTCCGCAGCAGGTTCTGGTGATAGTAAAGCGTCTGCGACTTGAAGTTACGCTTTACCTTGGGGCCGATTACGAGCGTGGCGACCCGCCCTCCGCAACCGCTCGAAACGGATGCGCTGCAACGATTATCGGTGTAGAGGGTGCCCTCATCCCAAACGATGAAGAGTAGCCCGTCTCCGCCGGACTGAAACTCAGGGCGAGCCAGTATCTTGGGAACTTGTTGCGAGAGCCACCCATCGGCTTGCGCACGCGTTCCATCGTGGGCGTCATGTTGAGTGTTGGGGGTGATGTAAACATAGTTTGGGGTAGCGTTGTTGGACATATCTTGCGCCAGCCGTGTGAAGGGCACGCTATTCAGCTTCTGGCTGGGAGCGCAGACATCGGTAAAGTCAATCAGCGGATTGTGCCTGCGAAGGTAGTTCGCCCAACTGAGTCCGGTGAAACCGGCATAGGGCAAGTCCTCCTGATAACTCTTCCAGGTCATTCCATGAAAGAGCAAATGTCGGACAACGTTATCCACGTTGAAGCATGAGGTCGTGTTGTTGTTGGTGGTCACGTCCTGGCCAGCCACGAGCCGCATCAAGGCAGGAAGCGAACTGTGCCGGTTCGAATAATACTGCGTAGCTAAAGCGTACTTATTTGCGAGGGAATTGTAATATGGCATCTGGGAATTGCCAATCACGCTCTCGTAACTGTGATTCTCCTCGGTAATCATCCAGACGTGGTTAGAACGCGGGACGCTGCTGGCTGATTGCGCCACGTAGATGGTAATTGCGACTTTGGCATATCCGCCGCAGTTGTCCCAGTGTTGGACAACCACATTGTAATTTCCAGGATTCATGCTCAGTTTGGTATCGAGAGTTGCGCCGTTAGAAACATGGGCCAGCACGTACGGAGCGGTATAGATTCCCATTGCCGCTACACCCTTCGAACATGCTGACGTGCCGCTGGCTACAAAATGAACCGGCGAACCGACCGTGACGCCGTTTCCAGGACTGGTTAGGGTTACGCCTGCAAACGCGGGCAGCGAGAGAACTGTGCATAGGCACACTACGGCATAGAGCTTCCCAACACCCATCCCGACCTCGCCATCAATGAGTTTTGAATTTAACGGCTGCAAAAGGCAGCCAAGTTGTGACGGATTTTAGGCTAGCAGCTACTTACACTCAACAAAACAAGATGTACGGCGCAATCAGAAGTACATGTTCGCGCCATTTGGTTAGCAGGACAACTGGCCCGCCCACAGGCTGCATAAGCAAACACAAATTGTTCAACACACTTTAGAGAGGCATTACTGTGCAACCGTTTTGGATTTCAGACAATAGGAACAGAATTTTACGTTATATAAACGAAGGCGGCATCAAATCGACACCTGCACTGACTTCGACTGATGCAGTTTATCTGGACAATGATGGCTTTGGGGGGCCGTGGGACATAGCTTTGGATACATCGGGGCAGCGTCTTTGTAGTCGATGAAGGCGCAGAGATCATTTACATGGTCGATACCGCCACGCTCGTGGTTACCCGAGTAGCGGGCGGCGGCGGGAGCGGTGCCTTGGGTTACGACTTCGCGGACATTTATGAGATCGCGGTGGACAGCCAAGGGAACGTATATGTCAGCGAACCTAGCAACCAAGTCAGTGCCATAAACATGCAGGCAACGACGCAGACGATTCTAGGAGTCAGTATCGCTGCCGGAAACATAGCAGTCGTGGTGGGCGGCGGAGTACCTGGGTATTCAGGGGATGGCGGGCCTGCCCTTAGTGCGAAGGTACATAATCCTTACGGGTTGGCTTGTGACGCCGATGACAACCTGTATGTTTGCGATCAGGGCAATGATTGTATTCGCAAGGTGGATACAGCCGGAATAATCACCACCGCTGTAGGAACTCCCCTATCACCGGGCTTCTCTGGGGATGGAGGTTCACCAACCGCGTGCCAACTCTTCCACATGCTCGGAGTAGCGTTTGACGCGGCGGGAAATATGTACATCGCAGACACCTTCAATGACAAAGTCCGCGTGGTCAACAACCAAGCAACTAGCCAGACACTCTTGGGAACGGCCATTGCTCCGGGGACGATTGAAACGGTTGCCGGAAGCACAGACTTTGACAGCTTGTGGTTTTGCCAGCCGGACGTTGATGGAAATGCCCTGCTAGGCAACATTCCTAGAGGAGTGGCTTACATCCAAAAGATAAATTCCGATGGGACTGTCGTTCTTGCAGCGGGAACTGGAACGCCAGGGTACAGCGGCGATGGCGGCCCAGCAACAAGTGCGCTGATAGGTGAGGCATTTGGCCTCGCGCTTGTTCCGTCTACCCCTCCACCGCCCCTGAGCGTCACCCCAAGCAGCCTCAGCTTCGTCAATCGCGTCTGGGGATTCTCTCCGCATTTAGGAAATACGTCCGCAGTTCTCAACATAACAGCAAGCGGCTCGTGGTCATGTACAGCATCCGAGTGGTTAGATGTCCAGCCGTCATCGGGAACTGGAAACAGCACTGTGACAGTCTCACTGAGCGAGACAGGTCTGCCACTTGCGACGAACGGAGTCACCCGCGTTGACCAAGGGACGTACACAGGTCAGGTAGAGGTAACGGACGGCTCAACGACGGTGCAAATTCCTGGGGTCTTTAATTGCGGATATGGAGACACAGTAGGAACAGGAGCATTCATCATTCAATGAGCAACAACTTTGCCGTTGATTAAATGCGCCTGCAACGAACCTGAGCACAAAGAAGAAGCCGCCAAAGATTATACGAAGTACACAAAAGGAGAAACAGAAATGAAATACAGTCAATTAACAAATGGAAATGGTAGTACGCAGGCCGAGTCAGGCACCGCGAACGACAAGACAAGTACGCCTAACCACAAACGCAAAGGCTCTAAACGAGCACAGGAATTGCACAACGTTTCGATTAAAAGAGCGGGGAACCCGTCGTACCCCGATCACAAGCCTAGCAACAAACTTCACGAGCAGTCAGCAGGCGCACGAAGGGCAGGAGAATAATGAACTATTCAGAAATGCCAATTGGTAGAGCCGCCAGTACGAAACTCGATATCAGCGGAAATCAGAAGGCTCCAAACGATTTTCGCCGCGATGAGAACGCTGTAGAGCAGGGCGAAGCTGAAGTTCGCAGAGCGCAGCATCCCATTCAGCAACTCTTCCAAGCGACAGGAGCACGTCATGCCATCGGCAGAGGCATTCCGAGAGACCTCGCAAAGCGGCTCGGCATAGAAGGCGACACGGAGTAATTACCACTGAAGGAAAACATAAATCAGACCTGCTAGAGAGACAACTATCATAGCCGCGACAAAGGCATCCAGCCATTTGTTACGCTTTGTGAGTTTAGGTTCCATGGTTCACTCTGACTGCAGTGCCGACCGACTCACGACCGCTTGCCCTGCCGCCAACCGCCGATTGTACGACCCTGGGGATTAGGACTTTGGGAATGTGATTCCCCAGAAATTCTTATCAGCGTCACCTTCCTGAAACTCCACTCCGTAAGTAAAGGTTCCCTGAACTGCGTTTACCTGTTTAACGACTCGGGCCGACGCCTGAGTGTGGCGGTTGTTGCGTAGCACCACGGTTGACCCGACTATCAATTCCCGATTCACCTGGACGGCAGCTCCATGCCTGTTCAATCCAGATGCGACGGCGGACAGGGTGTAGGTGCATTTCTCACGGTCTTGACCTGACAACGCTATCCGAGCATTGAGTGCCATGCGACTGGTTCGACGCTTCAGCAGTTGCAGCCTATTAACAGCTCCAGTCATCTTGCCTCTTTCGTCGCAGGTAACGGCTTCGGCCAGTAGAATCTCTAACATTAGGCTAAGTTCGCGAGAGCCACAATTTACGCTGGTCACCGTTTCTAGGTGACTATAGCCATCGGAATCGCCCTTTGTTTTCTTCGTGCTACAATCCTGCCCTATGGCAAACATTCAAAGCATTCTTGCGGAGTTGATACAGGAACGTGACCGAATCTCTCAGGCAATCGCGGCTCTCGAATCTCTGGACGGGACAGGGACTCGACCGAGTACGAGCGCACGTCAAGGACGAACAATTTCGGCTGAGGCACGACGGCGTATGGCGCAAGGTCAGAGAAAACGCCGACAACGAGAGCAGAAGGCTACGGCTCCCAGGCGCAGGATGTCTCCAGAGGCTATTGAGAAGATTCGCAGAGCGAAGAAGAAATGGTGGAAGGCAAAGAAGGCTGCGTAGATTATTGAGTCAGAAAGAATTCCTTTGTGTGACGAACGCAAGCTCCCCACCAGTTGTAAGCTTCTTCCTCGTTGCGTCCAACCCCATAATTGTTCATAGATAACGTCCACCAGCCTCTATTTAATGTAGCGGATACAGTGGGCCTGAGCGAAATCTATCCATCCGGACCGTGCGCGGGCTCAAACAGGGAGGGTTGCAAACCGCTGGGGAAATTGCCGCGTATACGGCAGATGAGCTGAAGGTGCTTTGTAACCTGGGGAATAAGTCTATTCGCGAATTAGCGGAAGAACTGCCGGCACTTGGTATCCCGTTCAGCGCCAGTGAGTGATGAAGTTGGGTCCAACGTGTGTTTTGAACACTGTCCTGAGATGGCCCAAGTTGTCAAAAACCTGCTCCTCCCGCCGTCTTATCTTGTGTGGCACTGGAGACTACGCGATGTGACATTCCGGAAGAATCCAAATATCCAAGTGACCCGACACCGCGGGCACTAACGGCATGCGAGACCGCCACTCTCCTCGGCGTGTCAGAGAGCTGGGTCCGACGCCATCGCAATGAGCTTCCGCTCCTGCGAGTCGCCCGGCTGATCCGTTTCGACTCTTTCTTGCTTTTGCAACTGACGCAGGCGAGAATGCAGTCTGGGAAATCGTTGAGACCGGAAAGGAACTCTATGCTTTTTCGGTATCAGCGAGGCTACGTATATCTGACAGGTAAAAAAGTGAAAGTCTGGTACGGCATGTTCCGCGAGGACGTCCGAACTCCCGAGGGCCAAGTCAGGCGGCGGCAACGCCACGTCCGGCTCGGCACTCGGGGCGAGCTTCCGACGCGCAGTGCAGCTCGAAGCAGGCTCGCAGAACTCTTCCGATCTTCAACTCCTACCACCGAGATGAATTTCCGAGAGCTCGTGGAACGCTGGCAAAAAGCGGTGGGCCGACAATGAAAACCACAACCTTGCGCCATTACCGGAACGCGTTACGCGCCTACGTTCTCCCGACGTTTGCAGATCGAATGATCGCGAACATAAATCGAGAGGACATACAGGCGCTGCTCGCGGAAAAAGCCACGAAATACAGCTGCAGCACCCTTCGCAGCATGAGGGTCGTACTCAGTCTCACGCTGGGATGGGCGAGCGACTGCGGCTGGTCGAAAAAAATCCGTGCACGCGGATCAAATTGCCGCAGCAGACAGGTGGCAGAATGGTGACCCGCACCATTCTGACCACCAAACAAGTCATAGCGATCGCAGCAGAGCTCGAAGAACCCTATGCGACCCTGGTGCTGTTCCTAGCTACATCGGGACTTCGGATCGGGGAAGCGATTGCGATCAAGTGGTCGGATTTCGATGGAAACGAGATCCGCATCTCTCGCCGGATTTTGCGGCGGGGACGTGGACTCCGTCAGAACCGAAAGCTCCGTCCGGAGGCTGCCGGTTGATTCGGCGCTGGTATCGCGGATGCGCAAGCTCGGGACAACCGACTGGGTCTTCTGTTCGAGAGAAGGCACGCCGGTGAATCCCGGCAATGCGCTGAAGCGCTACGTCAGGCCCACGGCGACGAAACTCGGCATCCTGCTCGGCGGCTGGCACGACTTCCGCCACACGCTGACCACGACGATGCGCCGCAGCGGAGTCCACCCCAAAGTGATTTCAGGCATTCTCGGCCATTCAAGAGTGGACCTCGCCATGAATGTCTACGATCATCCGGACGTGGAGGACTTCAAGCAACCACTCTCGCTCGTGGCAGAGTTGTTACGAAATGTTACGAAAAACGAGGCAGCAGGTTGAAGCCGTGCTGAAAACAAAAGAGATGGTGAGCGCGGTAGGAATCGAACCTACAACCTACTGATTAAGAGTCAGTTGCTCTGCCAATTGAGCTACGCGCCCGTGCCTTTGTTTTCAGTTAATTACGGCAGATGCCATTTGGTCAAGAATAGCATTGTGTCGTAATTGTGTCGTAGACCTGCGGGTGTTCAGGACTACGCGAATGCGCTCGACCTGTTCCTTAGGCGGGTGGTTGTAGCGCATCGTTGTTTTGGTGTCGCGGTGACCCATAAGGGTGCCCACGAGTTTTGGATCGCCGGTGGCGGCCATTGCCGTCGTGCCAAAGTCGTGGCGCCCGCAATAAGGTACCAGGGCTTCTGGCAGTCCAGCTTTTCTTCGTGCCTTGCGAAAGATGGAATTTACCGTTGTCAAGTGTCCTGTCTTGGATCTGGATGCCGGGAAAACCCATCCTTGTGCGGGCATCCCTTGTTTTAGGTGTCGGCGTTTCAAGATGTCCAATACGCGATCACTCAAAGGAATTCCAGGCCTTTCCGCAGCTTCCGTTTTGCCTTTGGGGTTGGTGTAGCAGAACCACTCCCAATTGACGTATTCCCACCTCATGCGACAGACCTCGCTGTGGTTGCGCATTCCGCTGTCCCGCGTAATCACAATCACGGCGGCCGCGTTTTCGGACAGCAGCGGAAGAACTTTCGCCTCAGAAGCATCGTCCATAAGCAGCAAACGCTTGGCTTCATTTCGGAGTTGGAGTTTGGGACATCTTGCGACCAAACCGTCGTCCTTGGCTTTACCCAACATCCTGCGCAAGGTACGGATGGCACAGTTTGCGTTGGACGGACCCGCGGAAAAGGTAGTCACTTCGACATGCTCATCCCTGATCTGATCCATGCGAATCTGTTTCAGTTTGGTGCTAGCCAAAAGATTCCAGCCCTGGCGGTAATACTTCCGGGTGCTTTCCGTTATTCGTTGGCTATTGTTAACCCAATTCAGAAATGCCGGAGAAAAAGCCTCCAGAGTAGGGGACTTGCGGACTAGAATCCCGTCCTCCCTGAGTTGGGCCATTAACTTCGATTCAAAGAGTCTTGCCTTCTGTTCTGTGTTCTGCTTGGTGGATCCTCTGTGTCTGGAACCGTTCCATTCAAAGTCGTAGTGATAGAACGGCGAGCCTTCTCGTTTATAGATTGACACGCGCCGCCTCCCTTTCAAAGTGTTCGTCCCGCACAGAGAAAGTGATTCGGTGAGCGCGGACCCATTCTATCACCTCGTCTTCGATGTACCCCCACTGGCCCTCTAGCTTGTAGCACGGTGGACCTTTACCCGTAGCGCGCCAGCGCCGGAGTGTACCTTCCGGTCGCCGTACTAGCCTTGCGGTTTCCCTGGTGGTGAGCAGGTTCATGACTTCCTTTCCACGTGTCTTGGTCTGGAAGGAAGGCCGCTGGGAACGAGCGCCGCATACGTCTTATAGCCCCGTAGATTCGTGGTGAGAAATTCGTCTTCCAGTTGGGCACGTCGGAGGATGACTGCTATGAATCCAGCAGCCGGAGCTAGAGCCAACCATGAGCCGATGGCCAGAGCACTTGTCGGAACCGCAGCGCACATGGCGAAGTAGCCAGGGTGCCGCATGAACCTGTAAGGACCGTGTTGAATGACTCGATGGCCGCGCTCAGTTTGCAGTCGAACCAAGGGTGAAAAGAATGGGTTGACGATCATTGCCCAAGCTTGTAGGAGGCCGCTGAGCGCAAATGCGATTAGGGCCGCTTCGCGAAGGGAGTTGGGGACACTCAAACTGAGGCGTAAGCGACCAACAGAAGCGGCGGCTACGGCTAGCGTCAAAAGGAACAAAACTCCGGCGCCGAAGCGCAATCCGTCGTCGATACCTGGGTGTCTCGGATGTGCTCGTTCCTTTGCCAAGTGAGGATCTACTGCGAGCATCGTGGCCACGAGCAGGGCTGAGAAAACCAGAAGATAGCGGCGAATCGAAGTTATGTGCGTCGTCCCCGCCGCCAAGAACAAGAGAGCCGACAGCGACGCCGTGATTAGCGCCCAGCGGGCTAAAAGATGCAAATGCTCTCGTCTCACAATTCCTCCCGGCGAACGAATACTCGTTTGAGGTCGTAGCGATCAGTGTCGGCACCATACCCGGCGATCTCCAGCACCTCGGAGACGAACCTCAGTCCGGGTCGCCGTTCGACGTGAACGAGCAGGTTGAGGGAGTCAGCGATGTTGCTCTTGATCGCCCGATAGGGAAGCTCGACGTTGCTCTGCAGCACACAGCTCGTGAAGCGGCTGATTGCCTGTAAAGCTGAGTTGGCGTGAACCGTAGAGAGCGTCCCCGAGTGTCCCGTGTTTAGGAGTTGTAGCAGGTCAAAAGCCTCTGCTCCTCGTATCTCACCCAGCAGGATTCGGTCCGGCCGATGTCGGAGACTGGCCTTGAGAAGCTCACGGATAGTCACTGCCGGCAAGTCGTTCTGGGACACGCGAGCCTCGAAGCGGACCAGATTCGGTGCACTAATCTGAATTTCCGCCGTGTCTTCGATTATGAGAATGCGTTCATCGTCTGGAAATGAAATTGGCAAGGATATTGAGCAGAGTTGTCTTGCCGGTGCCCGTCCCGCCCGAGATGAGGATGTTCTGCCGGTTGATGACCGCCGTCCTCAACATTTCGGCGAGTTCCTCGGTGATAGTGCCAATACGAATCAGGTCTTCGATGCCGAAGTTCCGGGCGGTGAACTTACGGATGGTTAGAACCACGCCGTTCAAGCTGCACGGCGGGATGACGGCTGCCACGCGGCTGCCGTCGGGCAGCCGCGAGTCGAGGATCGGCTTTTCCTCCGAGATGTCGTCTCCCAGGCGGCGGGCGATGTTCTTGACCGCGACTTCCAGAGATTTCGGGCTGAGGCTGACATCTTGAACTTGTTCGACGTAGCCTCCGCGCTCCATGAACACACACTCGGAACCGTTGACCATGATCTCGCTGATCTCCGGATCGAGGATCAAGTGTTGAATGGGTCTCAGAAACGGCAGAATGAGTTCGAAGCCGTTCATCAGAGCTCTCCGTCCGCTAGTTGGCGGAAATAAGACTTGTTCACGTTATTGAAGTAGGGCTTCAGGTACATAAAGGTTGGTGGCAGCGGATTCAGCCCGTCGTAGGCCAGGGTTACGGACTGTGCGTTCTTCATTTCCGTGAAAGTCTTGAAGTCGAAGCGGACGTCGCTCTGCGTGTTGTAGCTCTTGGAAGTTGTGACGTTCGCTTTGTGGGCGATGGCGTTGCCGGTCCATAGACTCACCCGAGCGTCATGCCCGCTTTCGGAAATGTTGTAGTTGACCTTCCACTGGTCCTCCCTCCCGCAGAGTTCGCTGGCGATTTTGGCGGAGAAGTCATCGGACAGGGCGAGAAAGATCTTGGTGCGGAAGGTCTGAAACAGAGTGCCCAGCTTTCACCGGGCAAGGTCGAGCGTAGCGAACTGATGCTTTGGGTGGCGACGATGGGGATGCACTTGGGCTGACGGGACAAGGCGAAGAACTTCTCGTCGCCGCTAGGGTCGTTTTCGCCGACGGTGGCAAAGTGCTGATACTCGTCGCAGATGAAGAAGACTTGTCGGAAGTGCTGCTCGGGGTAGGCCTCGATCTTTGGGATGCGGTTCAGGACGGCGCGCTGGAAGTCGAGCTTCATCATGACGCCGATGGCCTTGGCCAATCCTGGGTTCAGTGACACCGGAAAGTTCAGGGCGCAGACTTTGCCGGCCTCAATGAGATCAGCGAACGGCGGCAGAGGCCGACCGTACTTGCCCTGACCGTTGAGTGTGGAGTCGTAGCACTCTTTCGGCGGGCAGAAAGTCCGCTTGACCATCGGGTCGTCATCGAATAGAGAAAGGAAGACCGAGATGCCCTCGACAATCGAGGTGCGCAGCTTGTTCTCAATCCTGCGCCAGTCGTTATAGAACCAGCGTTTAACACCATCCAGGATTTCGGCCTTGAGCCGTTCGTCAGTGGATACGGGATGCGCGTCGATGCATTCGTATTTCAACTGCAGGGCACGCAGAGTCTGCTCGATGGCGCTGGAGTACGGAGCTTTGTAACGTCCTGCGGCTTCATCCCCGCGAAATCCCTGCGCTTCAAGTTCGGGATGGGCGAGAAAATCTGCGTCCGCGATCAGTAACGAACGATGTGCGTACAGGCGCTGTTCGGCCTCGCGGATTCTCGATTCCAGAAGCTCGGGGTTGATGGCGCATTCGTAGATGTCGAACAAAGTCACGTAATCGTAGGCGACCTTATGAAGCTGAATGATGAACTTCACCAGGTTGGTGTAGGCCTGCTGCCAGAAGGGTTCCTTGCCGCGCCCGAACAGGTTGTTGAGCAGCGATGCGATGTTGTAGGCCAGCGCATAGGCATCCAGGTCGTTATAGAGCGGGTTGTAGCGGTAGTCGGCATTCAGATTGACTTCGACGTAATCTTGCTCGCGTCCGTAGCGCGTGAGGATTCCCTTGATCTTGTGGCAGAAGTCGCCTTTGACTTCAAGTACGAGGCCGCCGATGCGCTTCTCTTGATCGTTGGCCTTGTAGGCGATCAGTTGTTCGGCATAGGGGTACATGCAGCCGCTGGTCTTGCCGGTGCCGATGGCCCCGAAGATAGCAATGCCGGTGAACAGGCCGCGCTCGGGAATAGTGAGCCAATAAGGGTTAGCGGATGGAACCGGTTTGCGCGGATCGTGAACTTCTCCGAGAACGAGGAAGAGTTCGTCGCGCGATGGAGGATCGGGATACGGCGGCAGCGGCATGGGCTTGATCTTGCGCGTAGGCCGGAGGGCAAACACGTACAGTCCTGAGAGCACGAGCGAGTACATGATGTATGGCGTGGTGAACAGAAACAGGGTGTAGCTGTACTTGAAGAACAGGTAGATCGCGGGCGCTCGCAGCTCGATGAGACGGAGCATGAGATCGTCTTCGGGGAATGGCCAGCGGAAGTAGAGCGTGATGCCTGTAGCACAGGCAAGCACATAGGCCACGATTCCTTTTGAGGCAAGGGCACGCTGGATCATCGCTGGCCTCCATTGATAGGAGTTGGGAGTTCGGCGCGATGATCCTCATCTAGATCTCTTGGTGTCTTATTGCTTGCGCGTGAGCGGGAACGCGAAACTCCGTTGGGATTGGCTGCAAGCCATTGCTTGAAGTCCTGGTCGCGTTCGAAGAAGTAATTCAGTGCGTGGGCGATTACGTATTCCTTTGTGGCGCGGATGAATTCAGCGTAGCGATGCACGGTACGCGCAAGCGGCTCATCCAGGCGTACTGTGATTTTCGTGCGGCGAGGTCTCGGGTTGGGTGACTGAATTAGAGGCATGTCAATTGCCCTCCGTATCTCAAGTCGTAACTGCCGGCAGCACCTTTGCCAGCAGGTTTGCCGTCAAGTCGGCTGGCAGGCTGTATGGCGGATTTGCCAGCTAAAAATGTGAGCGCGGCAGAGAAACCGTGGCCGGGTGCGACCTCCGAAGCCCGAAGGGATCTTGGCCGGGAATCTGTCGGCCAAAATGGGGTCGCGCTCAAACATGGAGGCGGCGCGATCGTGAACACTTCCTCGGGTGCTGGAGTCATTGGTATCAAAGGCAGCCCCGCTTATACCGCAGCCAAACACGGCGTGATCGGCCTCACGCGGGCGGCTGCCCTCGACTACGCGGCGCAGAACATTCGCGTCAACGCCGTCTGCCCCGGCTACATCGACACTCCGATGATGAATCGATTCACCGGAGGAACTGCCGAGGGGCGGGCTAAAGTGATCTCGGAGGAGCCAATCGGAAGAATGGGTCGGCCCGAAGAGATCGCCAATGCCGTTCTCTGGTTGTGTTCGGAAGCGGCTGGCTTCGTCGTCGGCAGCGCCATGGTCATCGATGGCGGCCAGACCATTCAATAGCTACACTGAGCAGCTCGGAAGGACAGATAAGAAAGCGAGTAGCATTATGGAAATTAAGAGAGTTGGCTCGCAGCCTTCTGCGACGGGACCGTCGGATTGGTTCACTGGTACTGTGCGGATCGATCCGTTGTTTCAGGCGCCCGATCCCGCCCTTGTTCAAGGCGCCAGCGTCACGTTCGAGCCGGGTGCACGAACTGCATGGCACACTCATCCCCTCGGCCAGACGCTCATCATCACGGCTGGATTCGGCTGGGCTCAGCGCTGGGGCGGGCCGATCGAGGAGATCCGTCCGGGTGACGTGGTCTGGTTTTTCCCTGGCGAAAAACACTGGCACGGCGCCACGCCGAGCATCGGCATGACACATATCGCAATTCAAGAGAAGAAAGATGGCAAGGTCGTCGACTGGATGGAGCATGTCACCGACGATCAGTACCGAAAATAGAAGTAAGAGAAACAAATAGAGTGATGCTGTCAGCGAACCCATGAGCAACCGATTCCGAGTTTCGTCGACGCTGCCGCGAAAGCTGAAAGAACTCGGCCTTTCGTCGGACGCGGTCCTTCGACAAGCAGGTCTGCCAACAGGCTTGTTCAAGTTGGAGAGAATCCTTGTCAGCACCGAGGAGTTCTTTGCGCTGCATCGGGGGATCGCGGACGCCAGCAACGATCCTGCCATTGGCCTGAAGCTCGGGACCGAGGAGCGCGTCGAGCGCTACGATCCGGTAAAACTCGCGGCGCTCTCCGCGCGGTCGTTCCGGGATGCGGTCGAGCGTTCGTCGCGCTATAAGCAACTCACTTGTCCTGAGGAAATCCGTCTCGTGGAACGGGGCAATGAATGCGCAATCAAATTCGTCTGGCTGCTAGCGCATGAGCAAGAACCTTCGTTGCTCGTAGACGTGTGCTTCGCATGGATTCTTACGCTGGGTCAGCGAGGTACTGGACAACCGCTACGTGCCAAGAGAGTCGAGTTTAAACGCGCTCCCGCGCATCGGGAAATGTATGAGGCACATTTCCGCTGCCCGGTAAAGTTCAAGGCCGCGCAAAATGCGCTGATATTCAGCAAGTCAGATATGGATCTTTCGTTTGTAACTTACAACGCTGATTTGCTGGCAACGGTGGCCCCGCAGCTTGAAGCGGAGCTGGCTGAGCAACTCGCGCATAAAAGTTTTCGCGAACAAGGAAAGGGCATTTTGAAACAGTTGCTCGCCGGTCAGCGTCCGGGGATACAGGACCTCGCGAGAGAGCTGCACCTAAGCACTCGAACCTTGCAGCGGCGACTAACCGAACAGGGTATTACCTTTCAGCGTCTATTGGACGAGGCACGTCGTGAACTGGCCCATCACTACCTCCTGCACTCTCCTCGGGAGCTGAATGAAACCGCCTATCTCCTGGGCTACGAAGATGCCAACTCTTTCTTCCGCGCCTCCCACCACTGGGAAGGGACTACACCCGGACAATGGCGACTGCTCCAAAGGAACTCAAATTCCGCGACGCAGTCGCCAATGGGCGCAGCGTGAAAGATGGCAAGCGTATGGGCTGCTTAGGCTTCCACAACTTTATCGTTGGTAACTCCCCAATCGTCGGCAAGCCTTCCACAACCGCATCCAGCTCAAGGAGTCGGCTCGATGCCAATGCGATCATTAACGGCTGATCGAATCCGCTGCTTGCAGCCAAGGTAACGTTCGGTCGTCTGCACCGAAACGTGCCCCAAGAGAAATTGGATCTGCTCCAACTCGCCTCCCGAGGCATGGCAGAGCCGAGCACAGGTCCGCCGCAGATCAT
>WNFZ01002705.1_pt1 | contig 16782 bp, 11 predicted proteins | sample 5400081 | NCBI WGS metagenome assembly WNFZ01 (sample SAMN13153365, study PRJNA577476) | soil metagenome | isolation source: 80 cm soil or saprolite under grassland replicate 1 | place: USA:California | collected 2016-06-15 | reverse complement strand
ATTTGATTCGCGCACTGGAGGAAGCAAAAGCGCGCAAGCTGAAAACGATCGCATTTCTCGGGCGCGATGGCGGATCGACGATCGGCATTGCTGATCTCGATCTCCTAGTCAAAAGCGATTCAACGACGCGAGTTCAGGAAGCCCACCAGCTTTTGCTGCATGTGTTGTGCGAGATAATCGAGTCGCGCCTCGATAAAAGATAACGGCAAGCCGGACGACGGCTACCGTCTACTCCAAGTTTTTCAGCAACCGTTCGCGCTCGCGATCCAACTGCCGCCGCTCGCTTGCGGTGAGGCTTCCAATCCCAAACTTCGAACCCTGTATCGCGCACCATGCCGAAGCAGTTCCCGCAGACTTATCGAAAACGTTTGCCTATAGTGCGCAGCTGGTGGAAATCATCAAATCCTGGAAGCGTCTTCCGGCCGCTTGAAAACCACGGTGCTGGCGATCGTTCGGAGCGTGGAAAAGGGGCAACAAGAAGATACAATTTAGAGGGATCTGCATTGCTGTCGAGGATTCTCCGTATCAATCGAAGCGCTCAGGTCGCGTCGCGCAGTGACCCTGATCTGTATTGATGCCGATGTCGACTCGCGTTTGAGAAACATGGTCGAAGTCGTTCTTCCACAGGAAGAATTTGACCATTAAAGAGCATCCAATCGAGAAGGCTTTCGATTTTCATGTTTTCGAGATTCGGCCGGGCCGTGGTCCGCGGTTCCAATTCGATGCGCGTTTGGCGACTCCAAAATAATTTTTCACGATGGAAGCACCCGAAGTCCACATATTGATACAGCAGTCATGGCAGCTGTTTGGAACAATCACGTTTAAGGATGACGTGACGTAGAGAACGCGATGCTTCAATATGTTCTTTGCCCGGCTGAGACAGTCGGCCAAGCAGCTTCGGGTGTACTTCCCGCATCTTCCGCGGTGCTTGCGCATGGAAGGCGGAGAATTAACGGGTCGTAGGCACTTTCACTTCCATCTCGCAGGATTTCCCGCGCATTGCATCCATTTGACCACTTGTTATTGGATGACGCACAAGTGGGAAAAGTTGGGTGGTGGAATGGCTCGTGTTCGACAGTTCAACCCGGTGTTAACAGGCGTGGGTTACATCACCAAGTGCTTGTCCGGGCCAGACAGAGGTGATCTCTACGAGTTCGAGAAGTTCGGACTAAAAGCCTGCGAGCTGACGCTCAGCAAGGCGCTTTTGCGAAATGCGAAGCGGGCTTGCGATAGGAGACAGCGCTGTTACCACTGGGCACGGCTACAATTAGCCGACGGTGACTCAAGAAGGTTCCTCTGCCGATGCCGCGCGCTCCGGGCGCGGCGCGGCGAGGGGCTTGAAGAAGAATTCTGCCGAAATGCAGACAGCATACAGTTTACTTCCACGCCCGGATCCAACCAACCTATGAAGCGAACGGCCCCGTTCCAAAGGCAGCCTTGCGGGGCAAGCGCGTCACTTCAATTGTGCTTGAGCACGGCGCAGATTGTCGGCCGCGCCTTTCAACTCTGGCTTGAGACGCAGCGCTGTTTCGAATTCCGGGATGCTCTCCTGGGGCTTCCCGGATGCGAGGAGGGCCAATCCCAGATTGTAATGAACCTCCGCACCATTGGGATTCAACCGCTGCGCCTCGTGAAGTTGATCAATGGCCTCCGGGAATCTGCCCAACCGCCCCAGCGCGATTCCGAGATAGTTCCGGATGTTTGCGTCTTTTGGTGCCAACTGTGACGCACGGCGCACTTCATCGTACGCGGCTTCGTTACGGTTCTGCTTCCACAGGGCCAGACCCAGCTGCACGTGCGCTTCGGGCGCGTCCGGCTGCGAACGGATTGCCGCTTGGTAATACTCGATGGCTTCTGGCATCTGGCCTTGGTGGTAACGGGTAACGCCCATATTCACCAGGACCTCGTGGTGATCGCGCTGGACTTGCAGGGCCTTCTCAAAATGCGCCGCCGCTTCATCGTACCTGCCGCTATTATCCATGGCAATGCCCAGGCTGTTTTCTATGATGAGATTAGGTGGAGTGACCGCGAGCGCGTGCTTAAACAAGGTGAAGCTATCACTCCAGAGATGAATCTGCGCGTTCGTAAGAGTAGCAAGAACCAGTAGAACCACGCTGGCTATCGCTGCGCTGAGCGACGGCGCAACGCGTCGTGTTTTGGCGATGTCCGCTAATCCGAACACGACCGCAGTGAGTAAACCGATTGACGGAATATAGAAGTAGCGGTCCGCCATAGTTTGCCCGCCGACCTGAACGAGTCCGATAACCGGAACCAGTGTTCCCAGCAACCAAAGCCAGCCTGCGATGAGGTAAGGTCGGATTTTCCGTTGAAAAAGGCAGGATGCCGTAATCCCAATCACCAGGAACGCCGCACCGACGATCTGCCAGGCCGGTATGCCGGTCGGCGTGAATGGATAATAGACGGCCAGATCGTGCGGTCAGAACATGAGCAGTAAGTATTTCGCATACGAGACAAGCGCGTTCAACAGTCGTAACGCAATAGGAACATCTTTGAATGTGCGCACAGCGCCTCCATGAGACTGCGCAAAAAAAGTGATGACGCAGGAAGCAGCTACAATAGCAAAGAGCGGCAGTTTCTCGCGCAGCAGTGGCGCAATCGAAACGAGGAAGTTCTTTCGGCTTGTCGATTGTGACAGGCGGCGCAACGGCCAGTAGTCGAGCAGCAACATTACAAACGGCCAGGTCACCAGCATCGGTTTGGCCAGCAGGCCCAGCGTCAGCGTTAGGGCAGTCCAAGCATACCACTTTCGTGAGTGCCCCTCGGCATAGCGTGTGTAAGAGATGAGCGAAAGCAGCCCGAAGAATGTCGAGAGCGTATCTTTGCGTTCAGCCGCCCAAGCGACCGACTCCACGTGCAACGGATGAAACGCAAAAAGCGCCGCGACCAGCGCGCTTGGCCATCGAGCATGTGTTGTTCGCGACAGAAATCAGAAGACAAGCAATGTGTTTGCCAAATGAATCAGTGCGTTAACCAGCAGGTGACCACCTGCGTTCATGCCGAAGAGTTGGCTGTCGATCATATGTGCAATCCATGTCAGTGGATGCCAGTTTCCCTCGTGAAAAGTGGTGAATGCCCAAGCGAGTCCCGCAAGCGTAACTCCGCAATTCACCATTGAGTTGTCCTTGATATACCACCCGTCATCGAGAGTGATGAACTGATGCCCGATCACTTGCGCGTAAATCCCAAACGTCATTACCGCCAGCCCGAGAAGGATGAGGAGATCGGGTCGCCCGAAGGTTGTAGAATGCTTGAGCGGCATGGCGTTTTGTCTCTTGGCTGCGGTAGACCCACCAGCTTTTCTCTTTTGCGCTGTTCGTTTGCCCATGCCGTTTGCAAGACTACCAGACCACGGACAATCGACCAATCGACAAGGGGATGAGTCTAATCATCACCGTTGTGCAATCTCCCATAGCTCTTTTGTCCTGTTGTCCTGTGACCTGTGGTCAGCGGTATCGTTTGCTACTTTAGCGGCCAACAGGCGCGGTGCACGCGGCAGATTGCGTGCAACTTGACGGCGGACTCCTTGCCACCGCCGGAAACGATTGAAGCAGATGCTTGTTGGAGATTCCTGATTTGGGCAGGGCCATATAGCCATCTTTGCCGGCTCCTTGATCCAGTTTGAGGCATAAGGCGCTGCCGATGTGACGCTTATTAGCGTGCTCGCCCGACGAGCCAAATATACGACGGAAAACTTTACGATTTTTCGGAACTTGCAATTGCCAATTCCGTAGTTGGGAGTGTGACCCAATCATCCGCGTCACTAGCGCTAGTTCCTGAGCCGGTCTGGTTCTGTTTAAAGACGCAGCCAAAACGAGAGCATTTGGCCGCCACCGCGCTCCGGCGTCAGTTTGGCATCGAGTGTTTCTCGCCTCGATTGCGGTTCCGAAGGATGACCAAGAGGGGGCCAGTCTGGTTCGTAGAGGCCATGTTTCCTGGCTATCTGTTCGCAAAATTTACCTATTCGACGCAACATCGCGCCGTTGAAAGTTCTCATGGGATCCGAGGGATCGTGCGCTTTGGGGATCGGTTGGCAACCTTGCCGGAACCTATTATCGTCGCGCTTCAATCGAGAGTGGGCTTGGAAGAAGTCGTGACTGTCGATTCCTCCATCAAGATTGGCCAACCGGTTCAAATTACGGAAGGGCCTTTTCAAGGACTAGAGGGTGTGGTTACTCGTTTGTTGTCTGCGAGAGAACGGGTTCGCGTTCTGCTTGAGTTTCTTGGGCGACCCCTTGAAATGGAGATTTCGACAGCAAGATTGCTCGCCGCCTAACGTCGGATTATCGGGTGGCGTAATGGCTTGCGCGGTTATTTACAATCTGACAAGAGTGTCGCGCTGATAGACTAGGCACAGTCGCGGAAAGAATTCGCCGATTGTCCGCTTCGCATCGCTTCTCGGAAAGAAATGCCGAACGACCCAGGCGATTCCTTCGCCCTGGCCCATCCGTTGTTGGAGTTGTTATCGATCCTATGACAACGATGTGCTACTAAACCCTCTGAAGTGGGCAACGCCTGGCGTACAAGCTAAAAGTGGCCGTTCAACGAACGGCCACTTTTTTATCCAAACTTTTTAGCGAGGTCGGAAACGGCTCCTACCACTGCCGGTTTGCACAACTCGGCTGAAATCGTAAGGATTTCCGACGCAGAATAAGATATTCCGGCACTTTCAGCGCCACAACGGATCAGAGCCGGCAGGTGCTAAGCTGCCGCGCCGAATGCGCTCTTGCCAAATCAGCATTCCACCAGATTGAGGCCCGGGACTGGGAGTGGGCGCAAAGTGAACATGGAAGCGGTGGTGACGCTTTTGACCACGCTTGCACTTTGGGTTTTGCGGGTGCGTAGTTCTCGACAATGAGGCGGAAAGCGGGGCCCGCTGGCTTTTTTTGCTGATCAATGGATTTTAAGAAGCGGAATTGGAGCCCGCCTACCGGGATCGTAAGATATACCGACGATTCCGAAGAAGAGATAGCCTAACAACCACGGGCGAACGGAACTGCGGCTCAATGTCGCGCGCTCCAATTTCCCTGCCACAGCCCGCCAAAGCTGACCGGGCTTGAGTGATCGCAGGCGTGCTGCCCGCCGGGAGGAAACTTTGGGTCGTCTGGGATCTAGTCAAGCGTGGACACTAAAATTCGGGTTGCCAAGTCTTGGTATATCCAAACAGAGTGCTGATTGTTCTCGGCCGGAATCATGAAAGTAAAGCTGATCGGATGACGTCCAAGAAGCCAACCGGCCAGAAGTGAAGTGTCAGAAGACGTGGATACAAAGCCCGCTTGCGGTGTCTGGCGTACAAGGAAAGTGGCCGTTCAACGAACGGCCACTTTTTATTCAAGCTTTTTAGCGAGGTCCAAACGCTCGATTGATTAACTCATCAGGTAGCGCCGCGCCACACCAAGGCCACCGAGAGCAGCTCCGAGCAACATTACCGTGGCACCGCCGTCCGGGACCTGTCCACCGCCACCGAAGAGCGACCAATGGGAGAGGCCATATCGGGGCAATCCATTAAGAGGAATCGTCTGAATCCCGGTCAAACCCTGGACATTCCAAACTTCATCACCTCCGTTGGGGCCGTCGTACTTCGCAAGCAAGTATGTAAAACCGCCGGCGCCAAGATCCACAACGTTGTTGCCACTTTCATCTTTGAAAGCAAACACGGCTGCGGGACACGTCCCGCAACTAGCATTGGTGCGGATGTAGGTGTGCCCGTCGATCGTAGTCGTGCTACCAAGCGCCTGAGCAATCAGGGTGTTGACATAATTTTCTTCGGCCGGGGGGTTGGCTGGTTCGCCCGATACGACTGTGCCCAAATCAAAGGCGTCATTGAAGGTAAGGCTTGTAGTAGGAGTATTGACCCCCCCAGCGATCCTGTTAGCGCTGGCATTGTGGCTGAATGCAAGTATTGCGGCGCAAACGGCCACAGAAAGCAGTGCGAGTTTGTTTGAGGGAAAGATGTTTATTTTCATAGTGGATTTCATGTTGCAAAGTAAGAAAGCAAACCCTGTGCCAACAATGAAAGCATCGCTGTTGAAATATCATAAGCATCTATTTACTAACGAGTTAACATGATAATGCGATGTCGCGAATATATGCCTTTACCGGGCCGGAATCGTAAGGTATTCCGACGCTCGTAAAGTATTCCGACGATTCGGTTACCAAGACGAAGAGAGTCTAGCCGCACTCGGATTCGTGGCGAAGCCTCCATCCCTGACGAAGTTTTTTTGGCTTTTGCAAGTGCGGCAGGATAGAAACTTTGGATCGCCTGAGGATCCAGGCCAAACACCGAACCGTGAAACTAGAGTAGCTCAGACCGTCAGTCTAAGCACGTTTTAACAGAGGTTTATATCTCAGTTGCTTGTGGATTTGTTGGTAGTCTTTGGCCTGGATCGGGAAAGGTAAAAGCTGGTTAAACCAAGCGGACACCACGAAAAGCAACTCGCCCCGGACGCGATGGTTATCAGAAGACGGTGGATATGAGGCTGCTGCCGCGTGTCGGCATACAAGCAAAAAAAGTGGCCGTTCAATGAACGGCCACTTTTGTGTCGGGAAAACCTTTTAGATTGGTTAACCCATTAGGAAACGCCGCGCCATACCAAGCCCACCGAGGGCCGCGCCGAGCAACATTACCGTGGTGCCGCCGTCCGGGACCTGTCCACCGCCACCGAAGAGCGACCAATGGGAAAGGCCGTAATTTCCGAAACCGGTAAGAGGAATCGTCTGAATCCCGGTCAAACCCTGGACATTCCAAACTTCATCACCTCCATTTGGGCCATCGTACTTCCCAAGCAAGTATGTAAAACCGCCGGCGCCAAGATCTACGGTATTACCGCCACTGTTATCTCTGGAATTAAACACGGCTGCGGGACAGGTCCCGCAACTTGCAAAGGTGCGCGTGTAGGTGTATGCGCCGATCGTAGTGGTGCTGCCAAGGGCCTGGGCAATCAACGTGTTGACATAACCCTCTTCGTCCGAGGGGCTGGCTGGTTCGGGCGGTGTTATACTGCCCAAATCAAAAGCGTCACCAAAGTCAAGGGCTTGAGCAGTGCTGGGCAGCCCTGCCAAAGCTCCGAATGCCAAGGCGATTGCCGCCATAAATGCTAATTTTCTCATTTTCATATTGTTTCTCTGTTTCTATTGTTTCTAGTTAATTTTGGTTTTCCAACTGACAGAAGTTTAGAAAGCAACAACCGTGCCACAGATCAAACTGCCACGAGGAAATACCACCTAATCAGCTAACTTCGAGCAGCTTACAATGCAACATTTTGTCTCGTTTGATCGTCTCGCAGATGCACACGATTGTAAAGGGAATCGGACAATCGAGAGAGGCGCGGCAGGGGGTATTCGTATAACCTTCTATTGTCCAGGTAGTTATCGTATAACCCCATAAAGTAAGAATTTCCGACGTGATATCGCCATAGTCGAAATGCGCGAAGCCTTCCCACCGCTTGAGGCCGCCGCTGTGCCCTCCGTCGCAGCACTGTTGAGAAGCTATTCTGCTTAAGCGCCGTAGGCGCATCACGTTTACAAACATCCTCGTAGAGCTCGATTCAGAGTGACATGTTCGTGCCCATGCCGCTTCTAGCGAAGCTTCATTTTAAGGGGCGAATCGCATCCTATGAACGGGGGCGCCTGCGACGCTCCGGACCAGGCAGGATGCCCCGCCGCCTGAAGCGGCCGCTGGACGCCCGTGTCCGCCGTTCGCGAGCTTTTCAACAGAGCTACATGGCTTCTGCGCAACCTTAACGGTTCTGTTGCCACAGAACACGTTCCTCGAAACGAAATCGTCAATTCCCTGCGTTAGACTCGTGGTGATCGCAGTGAACCCAACAAGGGTGGTTGATCACCTAGACTGCAATTCCGCGAGCCGCTGCCTTGCCTCTTGCGCCAATGGATCTTGCAGACCAGCGGCCAGTGCGCGCTCCAGGGCTTCGCGCCCCTTTGGATCTTGCTTAGTTTGCAGCTGTGCCATCCCAAGATAGTAAAGATCTTTTGGAGGCAGAGGCTGGCTCGCCGCGCTCTGTTGAAACAACTGAATCGCGTAGGCAAATTCCTTCCGCTTGAAATTTAGTTCGGCCAGTGTTCGTGCAAGCTCGGGGTCGTCTGAAAGTGTTTTCCGGGCTTTCATTGCCAGATCATAGGCCTTTGCCAGGTCGTCTGGATTGTCGGCGTAGATGGCGGCCAGCCGTTTCTGTGCCGGCGCAAAGTCTGGATACTGGCGTAGAACTTGCAAATAGATGCCCATTGCCGTTTTCACGTCGTTGCGTTGCAATTGAATCGCGGCTTGCGCCATCAGGGCCGGTACATAATCCGGCTCCGTCTTCAGGATTTTCTGAACTTCCGGCTCAGCTGCAACAACCTCCGGCGATAGGTGATCGAGAGCCGTCATCGCCAAAAACCGTTTCGCATCTTCGGATTGCGCGGCGCTCGGCGCCGCATCCAAACAACGTTGCATTGTTTGGCGGGCCTCGGGCGCTTTTCCTAAAGCGTAAGCGGTCAGGGCGAGGTCATGCAGAATGTCGGGATCGTTACGGCGCTGGCGGGCGCTTTCCTGGAGAAGACTGTAGGCCCAGCTGAAATTATCAGCTTTCAACGCGATGCGCCCGAGCAGGCCAGCCGCCTCTGCGTCATTCGGGGCGAGCTCCCTTGCTTTTTTAGCAAACTCCAGCGCTTTATCACGCTGCTGCAAAGGTCCGGCATAAAGTTGAGCTAGCTTCAGAGCAGATGACAGCAATTTTGGGTTAAGCTTTAAAGCTTGCTCATAAGCCGCGGCGGCCTTGTCCGACGCGCCCTGTTTTTCGTAAGCTTCCCCCAAACGCATTTGGGAGATGACATCGTTAGGCTGCTCCTTGGTCATCGCCTCGAGTTGTGAGATCGACAATTCCGGGGAGGCACCCGTGCCGCTCCCGAGCAAGGCGAGGCGACGTTTGCCCTCATCCTTGCCGGGGAAATCTTTGGCCGCGCCCGCGGCTTTTTGGAGGGCGACCCTGGCTACATCTGTCTGGCCCATCATATTGGCGGTCATGCCCAGGTGAAATTGAATCTCCGGACTGTCGGGAGCTTTTTCAGCGGCCTCCTGCAGAATCGTCAGGGCTTGCTGATAGTCGCCGCGTTTGTAAAGAACCCAGCCAAAGGTGTCGCCGACCGAAGCGTCCTGCCCTAGCAGCTCATGGGCCTTACGCGCCAGGTCGTAAGCCTTGTCGAGATTATTCAGCCGCTCGGTATAGAGATAAGCGAGGTTATTTAACGCGGGAACAAAGTTGGGGTTGATGGAGAGAAGCTTCTCATACGCGTCACGCGCCTTTGGGAAATCGTTCATCCGCTCGTAAACCAGCGCCAGCGTCATAAGGGCCGCCGAATTGTTGGGGTCCTTCGACACCTGCACCTGCAATTGGCTGGCGGCCTGCGGAAGTTTCTTCGTCGCAAGATAAGTCCGGACCAGCAAATCGTAGGCGCTCGAAAAGTTGGGATCGAGCTGGAGCGTCTTTTGAAGTTCTGCCTCGGCTGAGTCCCATTTTCCTTCTGCGGCCAGGATTTTGCCTTCAAAAAAATGGGCGTTCGGCGAATCGGGCGTTTTTTGGAACTGGCGCCGTATCCTCTGCCGGGCAGCGTCGAAATGCTTGTCCAGCAAGTCCAGCTCGACGAGTTGATCGACCGGCCACAGGGTATCCGGCGCGAGCTCGGCGGCTTTTTCAAATGCCTGGCGGGCTTGGTCATTTCTTTTCGCTTGGCGGAAAGTCAGGCCGAGCGTCATCTGGAGTTGTGGATCCTGCGGCGCGAGCTTCGCTTGTTCGCCGATGACAATGGCGGCATCGTCGTACCGATCAAGCGAGCCATAAGCTGCGGCCAGGAGCAATGCGGCGCTCTTTAGATCCGGATTTCTTCTCCACAAATTGGTCATCGGCTCGATCACCATTTCGCCGTGACCGGCGCGAAGATTGATCCCGGCGAGCAGCAAGATGGCATCGGTATAATTCGGACTAATTGAGATGGCCTGATCCAGCGCCACCTTTGCCTGATTCATGTTATTATTTTTGAGATATGCGCGTGCTAATTGGTATTTGATGAGGGGGGCGTCCGGATGGGCTTGGTCGAGTCCCTCCAAAAGTTCGACCGCTTTTTTTGTGTCGCCCTTTGCCAGCAGGACATCGCTTTCCATTCTGCGGCCATCAATGTTCTCCGCGTCGCGGCCAAAAACATTTTCAAGAAGCGAGAGGGCCTCATCGTATTTCTTGTCTTTTAAGGCAAGTTCGGCCAGTAAAGTCCAGCCCGGGAGATAGTCCGGCGCCTGCCTGGTCATCTCGGTAGAAATCCTTCTCACTTCTTCGGTATCTCCAGTGGCGGACTCGAAGGCGGCGTATTTCAAGCGCTCAATTGATCGAACAGGCGCAAGGTCTGCCGCCTTCTTGAATTCTTCGCGGGCTTGTTTCTGGTCTTTCACGAGCAGATACAAATCTCCCATCGCCATATGCGCGGCGGACAATTTGGGATCGAGAGTAAGAGCCTGGCGGAGCGCGTCGCCTGCCGCGGTAAAGTCGCCCTTGTTAAGAAACAGATTCGCTGAAGCGAGGTGGAAAGAAACGTCGTTCTTTCGCGGGAATTTCTGAAGCTGTTCGCCGGCTGCCTCGATGCCTTCTTTGCTTCGCGCTGCTTCAGTCAACGCGACAATGGCATCGCCGTTGTCCGGGACTTGTTCAAGCAGTTTGAGTGCTTCTTTTTGTGCATTGGCGAACCGTCCCATCGCCAAATAACAGCGGGCCAGCCGTATTCGATTTTCGGTGTTCTTCGGATCCAACTCGCTCGCCTTTGCCAGAAATGCACCGGCGCGCAAGGGCACGGCATCGTCCTGCCACATTGCTCCGATTCTTTCAAATGCGAGCGCGTTTTGCGGATCCAGCTGCACGACGTTGAGGTAGCTCAGCTTGGCTTTGTCGTAATTGCCCGCTCTAAAATAATTATCGGCCTCGGCAAGAAGGCGCGCTTTCTTGGCTTCCTTGGAGCAGCCGGCAATGAGCGTGGCTGCTAAAATAAGCGTCACGATTCTGGATGAGAATTTTGAGATTTTCGATGTTTGCATTTGTTCGATGGTTTTGACCTTAGTTGATATTTGAGTTTGCGCGCTCTTTGGCAATGCCAAGTTTTTCCATTAGTTCATAAAGAGTTGGCCGGCTAATCCCGAGCTCGGCGGCTGCGGAAGTGATTCTACCGGAATTTCTCTTAAGCGCTTGCTGAACCAGTTCGCGTTCGACGTGCTCGCGCGCTTGCCTAAGAGTCGTTGCTGATGAGGGTACCACGTCCTGGTCCTGATCCAACTCAAGATCTTTTGCGGTCACTCGCGATCCGCTGGCCATGATGGCGCCCCGTTTCACGCGGTTTTGCAGTTCGCGCACATTCCCAGGCCATGAATAACGGCTCATTGCACGCAGGGCGGCAGGCGAGAAAACCAGCTTTGTACGACCGCTTTGGGCGGCAGACCGTTGCAGAAACTCGCGGGCCAGGAACAGGATGTCTTCCCCTCGCTCACGTAGTGGCAGCAAGCGGATAGTGACAACGGCAAGGCGAAAATATAAATCCTCGCGAAACTTTCCGTTCTCGATCATCTGTTTTAGATCGGCGTTGGTCGCGGTGACAATACGTGTATCGATTTGAATTTCCTGCCTGCCGCCTACCCGCTGAAAACGCTGTTCCTGAAGAAATCGGAGGAGCTTCACCTGAATGGCTGGAGGAAGTTCGCCAATCTCGTCCAAAAACAGGGTACCGCCACCGGCTGTTTCCATCATCCCTTTGCGCTGAATGTGAGCACCGGTAAAGGCGCCTTTTTCGTGACCAAAGAGCTCACTCTCCAAAAGGTTTTCAGGAATGGCGTTGCAATTGATCGCGACAAAAGGGCCGTCCTTGCGCGCGCTGCGGCGATGAATAGCCGCTGCCGCCATTTCCTTGCCAGTGCCGCTTTCTCCGAGCAAGAGCACCGGAGCATTTGTCCCGGCTACCTTGCGAATGAAAGCGAAGACTGCCTGCATTTGTGGACTTGTGCCGAGCATATCTTCAAACACATCGGAAAGCTGGCTCTGTTGTAACTCGCGGTACTCTTTCTCGAGTTCCACCACGTGGATGCATCGCTGAAGGAGCAGCTTCAATTCCTCCATTTCCACAGGCTTGCACAAGAAGTCGTAGGCGCCCGCGCCAACCGCCTCGATGGCGTTCTGTTTTTCGCTCTGCCCGGAAATGATGATGATTTTGGCCGTACTATCGACGGCGAGTAAGTCGGACAACACTGCTAATCCTTCGTCGCACTCATTGGGGCGAGGTGGGAGGCCCAGGTCAAGCAATGTCACCGCCGGGGAGTTGGTCTCAAAGGCTTCAAGCGCTCCTCTTCGGTCCTCAGCGAAATAAACTTCGTAATCCTGGCTCAGCGCCCATTTCATCTGGGTCCGGATCGCTTCGTCGTCATCGACAATGAGCAATTTGGGTTTCATGTTGCTTGGCCGTTCAGAGGCAACATTACCCGGATAGTTGTGCCGGCGCCGGGTTCACTTTCTACCTGAATCTTCCCCCGATGCGCTTCGACAATCATCTTGGATTGAAACATGCCGATGCCTAGTCCCTTCTTCTTTGTTGTCTGGAATGGACGGAAAAGGGACGCCCTTAGGAATATTGGGCTCATCCCACAGCCATTGTCAGCGACGGAAAGAATCGCCCAGCCACCCGTTTGGCTCGTTTCAATTCTCACCTCGCCTCCAGGTTCGAGTGCATCGCGGGCATTGAGAAGCAAATTGGTGATTACGCTGCCGAATTGGTCCCGATCCACCTTGAGTTTTGGCTGCAGGTGTAGATCCTTCAGAACATTTATTTCCGGCGCACCCTTTAGGACTTCAAGCGCGTCAGCAACAAGCAGATTAAGGTCAAGTTCCACCGGTTTGAGTTCGAGAGGTCGCAAGGCGCCGACACGGCTGATAAGCTGGTTAATGCGGTTCGCTGTCTCACCGATCCCGCGCAAGGCGTCTTGTCGAAAAACGGGATCGTCAAAATGTACAGGCAAATTCTGAAGCGTCAGACTCAAGGTTGAGGCCGCGTTTTTCAGGTCATGAACGAAGAATGCGGAGATGGCTTGAAAGGCCTCCAATTCCTTCCCCCGCATAATTTCTTCAGTAAGGCGGAGGTTCTGGAGAGCCACCGCGATCTGATCCCCCATACATTTCAGCAGATCGAATTCCTCGACGGTGTAGGGAACGCCACCGACGCGATCTGCCAGGATAGCCACGCCTATGCAGCGATCTCCCGTCCATAAAGGCGTACAAACCCGATTTCCTCCGGTGCGAAACTGACTCGAACTGATCTGCCTCAAGCCCTCCGCACAATCGCCTTTCGCTTTTTCCAAATCAAAAGGCTTGGAAACTCCTTGAATATTCCTCAGATGTGGCTCCAAGCTGCCCAAGTTTGGAATCGCATCGTTGACCTCGCGTTCTGATCTCGAGGTGGATGCTGCGAACGCGAACCGGTCATGTTCGTCAAAAAGCCAGATGGTGACCGACAAGGCGTTAAAGGTTTCAGAGATTAATTTTGCGGCTGCGGCGCACAGGCCGGACTGATCTACCACGCTCGACATGGATTGGGTAAAGCGCGTCCATATCTGGCGGAAATCATACTGCGGCCTTTTAAAATGGCGGCTAACCAAACACTGGATATTTTGCCGGATCCGATTGGAGAGCAATAGCACCGCCAGGAGGGCAAAGCCCAACAGCACGACGAACGCTTGGACCTGGAAAGTTGTCGATCCGCCGGTTCGCGCTGCGACCTGGGCAAGCACGCCGACAATAAAAAGGTACGCCCCCGCGAGCACGACTGTCAGCGACGTGCGCAGAACAGCGTGGGAAAGATAAACATCGATTTCGCCGAAACCGCTCCTAATAAAAGCGACCGCGATCAATGTGCACCCAATCAGCAGCGCCGCTGCATCGATGTCGGTTAAGGCGATAATGTTTCCGGAAAAGAGCAGCGCCTGGCTTTGGGTGTAAATCCTCGCTCCGAAAACAATCCCGAGGCCAAGAACCATAAACTTGATCCTCCACTGCATTGTTCCGACAGCCGATCGGAAGGTCCTTTCGAGATTCACAAGCACCAGCACCGCGGCGATCAGCAGAAAGCCATTCAGAGTTTTGGCCGCCGCCTGAGAGCTGAGCCACCAATTTCCGCCTGATGCGCTGTGGGGAAGAATCTGCGCCAATTCTAGGAAGATCAGCGACACGCCCACCGGGACCAAAAACGCGGTCAGGATGAGAAATCGGGACCTCGCTGGGAGTTCGCGAGATTTACCACGCGAATACGTGAGGCTAAAACAAAGCCAAAACCCGGGCAGAAATGACTTCGCTACCAGAGTAAGAGTTCCCCAAAAGGCTGCCTTTTCAGGAACGAGTGCGTCGTGCCATATCGCGCCGAACAAACTTTCCAGCGCGAAAGTCAGCATCCCGGCCGAGAAACACCAGGTCGCAAGCGAACGGCGCTTTCGGCAAACCGCGGCCATGGCCAGGGCAGCACTAAATGAACCGGCGGCTAAAGCCAGTACGGAGTTCGGGCTCACAATTGCCAAAATCAGATCCTCATTCGTTCAGTAAGACACGCGTTTCGGGCACGAACCGTAGCGAAATTTGAGTCAAAGCCCACCTACACCGTGCCTAAGCTCTTCTACGGAAACGGGAGGGCAAAGTTCCCAAATACTTCCGCATTGGGGAAAAAAACTGAAGCTCAGCACTATTTCGGCTGTCGGCGTCGGACGTCACCCTTGCGCAGCCACCACAACACCACAAGAAATGGAATCAGCGAAAGCCCGAAAAAGAGAGGTCCACTCCGGCGGTGGATTAGGCTGTGAATCATCTGTGGGCCTACATTCACACAGAGAAGCCCGATTACCAGGATGCGAAATCCGTTCCGTAAAATGCCGAGAGGAATGACGAAGGCGACAAGCGCAAAACGCCGCCACCGGGTCTTTAGGAATAAATTGGCGGCAAGAATGCTGGTCATGAAAAGCACCCAGCTCGATCGAATGCCGCTGCATTCCTGTGCAACTTCGATCGTGATGTTCGGCAGTTGGAAAAAAGCGCCTGCCCGGAGAAAAGGCGTGCCGCTGAGGTGGAAAAGAAGATTGGCCACTTCCGCCGAGGCAGACTTCGAGGCCGTCTCGAGTGCATCCGCCATCGCGTCCGGCATCGGCACCATGAAAATGAGGTAGGCCAGGGGAAAAGCTGCTGCTCGCATCCAAGCACGTCCAAAAAAGAAAAAACCTCCTGCCGCAAGGCAGCAAAGGAACGATAGAGTCAACAGAGCGAGCCGGTCGTTATCGGCTGGCGCTCGCCCTGCGAAATCCAACCAGTACGTGAACACCAAAACGCCAAGACCGGCGGCCAGGGACACAATCGCAAACGGGAAATCCGTAGCGTACTGTTTCGGCAATCGATCGCGGCGGATGTAAAGCAGGTAAGCAGAAACGAATGGTACCAATAAGATATAGGAACGCAGCTCGTTCCAGGCTGCGTAATTGATCAGCACCAGCAGGGGCCGGCCGAAGGCTGCCAGCAGCACAATCGCAAAACACGTGCCGCTCCAAAACCGCCATTTCTGTTTTTGCCTCGGCGAAGTGGATTCGGAGACCTCCTCCGTTCGGGCAGGAACCATGATTTCGCGAGCAGCAGCTCCGTTGGGTGAAGGGCGCATATCGAAGGTAGTTCTCAGGCTGGGTCGCAGAGCAATTGCCGAATTGTGGGGGAGCTTCCTGTGCCGAGCTGTCTCGGCTGTAAATTCTCAGTACGTGTAGGTCAATCCGGCGAAGTAGCGATTCCGCGAGAAGCCCGACGACTCTCCGGACGAGCCCTGGTTTGTGTACTCGTAATTACCATGCAACGCGAAATGCTTATTGATCGTATACTTAAGGCCGAGAGTGAAATGCAAAGAATCTTGCGCGGCTGTCGAAGTGTTTACAACTGTTCCCCCTCTCTCCGCTTGGTTTTCCTCGTGATGATAGAAAGCTCCGGCCTTCAAATTGATCCGTGAAGTTAGATCGTACGCGAGGCTCAGGCCGGTTCGGAGCGTCGTGGCCCCCGCCGCGACAGTCTGGCTGGGCTGTTCGACTCCATAAGTTGTTAGCCAGGTTAGCGAATGGTTCCCCCCCTGATAATCGATTTTCACTTGAGCGTACGGGTTGATCGTGTTGCCGTCATTTTTGAAAAAACGAAATGATGGACCCCCAAGCACGTTGATGGACAGGTATTCGGTCAAACGATGATCAAGACCGGCGAGTGCAAAATGAATGGTCGCATCGCGCGGCGCAGTGTCGTAATCTATGACTTCAAAGCGATATTCTCCAGTGAGGCTAGTGCGGCTTGTCAGGCTAAACTGCAGTCGTTCGGCAAGTGTATTCTGGAACCGGTCCTGAGCTGCACCAATCGCCGCCAACGATGGCGACGACGATAGCGACGACGACTCATACTTAATGCGCTGGAAAGTATAGCTTGTTACCATGGCAACTCGCGGCAGCCAACGATAGGTAAGTGAAAAAGTATCGGTCGTGTCGAAATGAGGAGCACGGACGTTTGTGGGGCCAATGTTGGATTGGAAATCAGGCTCCGTCTGGTAAGCGGCGTAAATTTCGGCATTGAAAGAAAGCCGTGTCGTGAAGTTGTGCGTAAACGACGCTGTGACACTGATGTCTTTGTCGTCGGCGCCCACATCGAAAAATTGGGTAAAGCGTCCGATACCAAGCAGACGAAATTCTGT
>WNFZ01005516.1_pt1 | contig 16783 bp, 15 predicted proteins | sample 5400081 | NCBI WGS metagenome assembly WNFZ01 (sample SAMN13153365, study PRJNA577476) | soil metagenome | isolation source: 80 cm soil or saprolite under grassland replicate 1 | place: USA:California | collected 2016-06-15 | reverse complement strand
TATCGCGGTGGATAGTAACGACTGTGTTTATGTCGCGGGTCAGACTGCGGGACCCGACGCGGGGGGGCAGACCGTACCCACAAACAGCTTTCCCATAATCAACGCTTGGAACACGAACTACGGCGGCGGGTTGCGGGACGTGTTCGTAGCAAAGTTAAGCGCGGCAGGCACGAATCTGATTTATTCCACTTTCATCGGCGGAAGTGATGAAGATGTGGCGTTCGCCCTCGCGCTGGACAGCGGCGGCAACGCACACCTCACTGGCGCGACGGCATCGACGAATTTTCCTTACACAGCGGGTGCGATTTCCACCAATATTCATGGCGTGGCGTCGTTTGGTTTTTATCCCTACGATGCATTTGTGGCGAAGTTGGATTCCTATGGAACCAACCTCACGTACTCAACGTATCTGGGCGGGAGTCAGGCCGATGTCGCGAACGCCATCGTCGTGGGCAGCAGCGGGGAAATCTATGTGGCTGGCGCGACGTCTTCGCCGGACTTCCCCACCAATGGAACAACCGTGGCCTTTGGCGGCGGATACGACGCTTTTGTGACCAAGTTCACCACCACGAGCACCAACTTGATTTATTCAACCTACCTGGGTGGCAGTGGAAATGATTATGTTTTCGGGCTCGGGCTGGATTCGTCTGGCGACGCAATTCTGGGTGGCGTGACCGCCTCGTTCAACTTTCCGACCACCAATGCCTTTCAGACCAATTTCGCGGGCGGAACTTACGAGGGCTTCGTGACGAAGCTCAGCACGGACGGCGCGACGCGCCTTTTCTCGACTTATCTGGGAGGAGACGGTGACGACGAGATATCCAAGCTTGCCCTGGACAATGCCGGGAACATTTACCTGACCGGCCTTACGACTTCAACGAATTTTCCCACGAGCAACGCCCTCTATTCGACCAACAACGGCGCTGAAGACGCGTTTGTCGTCAAACTCGACTCGACCGGCACGAACCTGATTTACTCCACCTACCTCGGCGGCGTTTTCAACGATGAAGGCTGGAGCATCGCGGTGGACACCAACGGCAACGCGTATGTGATCGGTTTGACCAGCTCGACCAATTTTCCGACCGTCAACGCCTGCCAACCGACGTTGGGCGGCTTTAACGATGTGTTCGTTTTGAAGCTGAATTCCACCGGCACCGCCCTCGACTACTCGACGTATCTGGGTGGCGCCGGCACGGACAACGGTGTCGGCATTGCACTGGACGGAAACGGCAATGCGTACATCGCCGGCACCACCGGATCCATAGACTTTCCCGTTCACCCAACGACCAACGGTCTGCAAACCGTTTATGGCGGTGGAACGGGAGACGCATTCGTGGCGAAATTGTTTCCACGCAACGCGGAATTACGCGCCGAAATGTCCGGCGTGAGCGACGTGACGATTCTCTGGCCCTACGGATTGCCGAATTTCGAGCTGCAGTCCACCGATGGTCTGGCCGGGACAAATACCAACTGGATGACGGTAACGAACGCATCTACCGTCGTGGGCGACGACAATGCCGTCACCTTCTCCAATCCAACGGGCAGTATGTTTTTCCGGCTGCGGCGGACCCAATAATTCGGGCTGACACGGCCGTGCGCAGACCGGGGCCGGTTGTCGGTTTTCCGGGTCGGACGGTCGAGCCGCAAAGGAGTCCCTTCATTGATTTTCCCGAAGGTATTTTTGTACCATCGCGTAGAGTTCCACGGGTTTGACCGGTTTGTTCAGGAAATCGTCCATGCCCGCGGCAAGGCATTTTTCGCGCACGCCCGGTTGGGAGGCGGTGGTCAACGCGATGATCGGAATATGTCTGCCGCGCGCATCGGTCCGTGTGCCCGGGCCGTCACTGGAACCGGGCGCAGCCGAAGGGGTCGAAGATTGCGCCTCGTTCTGGCGGATCACGGTGGCGGTCTGGTAGCCATCCATCTCCGGCATCTGCAGGTCCATCAGGATCACGTCGAAGGATTGAGTGGCGAGAAATTGCAGCGCTTCCCTGCCGTTGGCCGCGGCGACCGCCTGCCACCCGTGACGGCGAAGCAGGCCCAACGCGACCATTTGATTGACGGGATCGTCGTCCACCAGGAGGATGCGCGCGGGTGCGGCGCCGTCCTGCTTTTTTTCTGCCGCCAGGCCTTCGTTGTGGGTGGGTGAAACGGGCGAATTCATGGTTTCGCGTTTTGTTGCAAATAACGGTTGTAAAGTTCCTCCCCCAACAGCCGGCGCCAGGAATTCTGCTGCGCCATTTGCGTCGCTTCCAGCGCCTGTTCCTTTTGTTCGGCGGACAACGTGACATCGTTGCGGATGCGTTGCCGTTCCTGGTCCGTGGCGCGATTGATTTCATAGAGCGCAGGAACTTTTTCCGCGGGCGCGCCGGCCTGTTGGACCGCCGCCTGCACGTCGCGATAAACCGGATCCTGCATCAGTTTGAACTGCTTGTAATCGTCGTTTCCCAGGGTCTGTTGGAGGGCCTGGGCCCCTTGTTGTTCCAATTCCCGCCGGCGGGCCGCGCTGGCCGGGTCGTTGGCGTTGGACAAAAGCTGAAGCTGCTGGTCGATGGAGTCCGTGAGGCGAAACAGCGCGCGGAACTGGTCGGGTGTCGTGGGAAGCCCATGCAATTCGTCGCGCAGCGAACCGGCATGGCTGGAATAGCGCAGCACGTACTCTTCGTATTGTTCCGGATCCAGCGCCTGCGCCAGCTCGTCGCGGGTTTGCTGTCTCAGTCGGGCCAATTCTGCGGGATCAGGTTGCTTGCCTTCTTTTTGCATCGCGGCCAGATAAGCCTGCCGCCGTTCCGCTGCGCGGCTTTCGATGTCGCGCACCGCCTGCTTGGTCCGTGGCAGGAGCGAACCCAGAATCGGCCCGTCCAGAGGCGGACTGTCGGGATGGGCGGGGTAGGGATAGTAACTCGATTCCCACTCGGGCCCCAGCAACGTGGTCAATAACGTGCGGCGTTCCGCCTCGAGCGCCTTGAGTTTGTCCGACGCCGCCTGGGTCACATCCGGGTCCGGTTCCGATCGCCACCATTGCTGCTCGGCTGTGACCACCTCCGTGGCGCGGCGCCGCGCAAATAGCTGGTTCACATCCGCCACAATGATGTCGCGGATAGTGGTTTCGGGACAGGCAACGGAACGGAGGTTGGCGATGTAGGTGGAGTAATCCGCCGACTCGATTTCGTCCCAGGTGAAATTCTGCCGGCGAACGACGACGTTGGTCCTGTAAATCTTCGCCGCGTCAAGCGTCGAGGGTTTGACCGAAAGCAGATCGCTCTTTCTTGTCACGGGGGACGAGAGGAACAAGAGCATCGCCGTCAGGGCGACGTTCAAGCCGAGCGAAATCCACACTAACACTCTTCCGCGCATGAAATCATTGTTCCGCGAACCGGCCCTTCGGGCAAACTCAAATTGAATTCAACTCTGACTGAGTCGCTTCTGAGGACCGTCGAACAACCATTGGTGGGCCTCGCCCAAAATGGCGGGAATTCTTTCCGCAAACGGGCTTCGCGCCAGGGCGCCACGCAGATTCAACTGTCCCGCCCGCGCCGCGTTCTCGCCGGGGAACCAGTGATCGCCCTGCCCGAGCAGATTGTAGCGCATCTTCGCCCAATCCACGAGGTCGAACGCCTTCGCGTGCATCCACAGCCGCAAAATTTCGCTGATGTTGATCTCACCGGGGACCTCACCGTAGAGCGGCAGGCCTTCAAACCAGCGCTGGCACCAGTCCGCGCCGAGCGTCTGCTCCATCTCATCCCGCAGGGCCCTTTCAATGGCCGCGATTGTTTCCTCGATTTTGTCGTAATAGTCGAGCGCGCGGATGTGCTCGTCAAAATCACCCGGCCGCGCCGCGCCGCAACTCAGCGTGTGGACCTCCCTGCGGGCCAGGCAGTAGAGGTCGTTGAATTGCATGGGCGTCAAGGGCGCGCACAAATCAACCAGTTTTTTCGGCGGCGAATAGAGTTTTCCGCCCTTGTCATTCGGGCTGATGATGAACACGCCCATATCAAGTCTGCGCGCCGCTTCGATGGCCGGCCAGTTCAGGTCGTTGACGAAATACCAGTGGACGTTCAGGTAATCGAATTCGCCGCTGTTGACCGCGTCGAGAATGATGTCGGTCGTGGCGTGCGTGGAGAAACCGACATGGCGAACAAGACCGTCGCGCTGAAGTTTGCGCGCGGCGGAGAGGCAGCCGGCTTTCTTCAGCGACCATTCCAGGAACTGCCGGTGATTGATCCCGTGCAGCGCCAGCAAATCCACGTACTCGAGCCGCAAATATCTCAGCGACTTCCGGAAGGTCTTGAGAAAATCCTCCGAGCTTTGGTGCGGGGCGACCTTGGTCTGGACGATGATCTTGCCGCGCGGCAGTGTCGGCAGAATATTCCCCAGTTGCATTTCGGACGAGCCGTAGCCGCGGGCGGTCTCAAAGTGATTGATGCCGAGTCCGAACGCGCGGCGAATGGTCGCTTCGAGATTTTGCTGGTTCTCGCGCGGGACTTCCTTCGGATTGACATCCTGCCATTTGAATTGGTAGCGCATCCCGCCGCAGGAAAAGACCGGCATCCGGACTTCCGTGCGGCCAAAGCGTCGATATTTCATCGGGCGGAGATATGCCACGGAGCGAAGCAGGCTCAAAGCTCAAAGTTCAAAGCTCAAGAGAAGACTCAAGGAGCGAGGGCCAAGCGCCAACGGCGTGGGTGCCTGCTGATCGGGCTCGCCCGGTCTTCATTGCTGCCTGGAACTTGAACTTTGAAAATTCCCTTGAGCTTTGAGCTTCCGTTGAACGCCTGTTCTGCATTAGCCGACAAACTCCAGCTCTTGCCGGTGCCGAATCAGCCCGCGTTCAAAGCCCTGGCCCAGGAAACGGCGGATCGATTCGCGCCCTCGCTCGCCGTAATCGAGCGTCCAGTGGTTCACATACATCCCGATGAACTTGTCCGCGAGGTCCCGGTCCATGTTGCGGGCGAACTGCAGCGCGTATTGGACCGCGTCGGCACGATGATCGAGACTGTAGCGGATGCTCTGGGTGACAATGTCCGACACCGCGTGGCGCGTCGCGGGATCGTGTCGCTTGTGAATCACGTTGCCGCCCAGAGGCAGAGGCAGGCCGTCATTTTCGCGGCCCCACCACGCACCGAGGTCTTCGCACACGACCAGCCCTTCGTCCTGATAGGTGAGCTGGCCCTCGTCCGCCTTGCCGGAGCGGACTGTTTCGAAAATCCGGTCGAATGGCACGACGAAGTAATCGAAGGGAAGCGCCTGATGTTTGGAGCTTGGAGCCTGGGGCTTGGGACTTCGCGGCAACGCGTCACCGAGCCAGAGTTGCAAGGCCAGAAACGCGCTCGTCATCGTGCCCGGCACGGCGATTTTCTTCCGCGCGATTTCCTTCTTCGCGAACTTCCGCTTCGCCACCAGCATGGGCCCATAGCCATCGCCCAGGCTGGCGCCGCTCGGCAGCAACGCGTATTGGTCGCTCACATAAGCGTAGGCGTGGATGCTGATGGCCGAGATATCCAACTCGCCCCGGGTGGCCCGTTCGTTGAGCGTCTGGATGTCCTGCAGAATGTGTTCGAAACGCAAACCGTGCGTTGGAATCAATCCTTTGGCCAGCCCGTAAAACATGAAGGCGTCGTCCGGGTCGGGTGAATGGCCCAGCGTCAACGTGCGTTGTAGCATGCGCGGAACTTAGCGGTGATCCGGACGACTGTCACGACGAACTGAGCGCAGGGTTGAGCTTGAACTGAAGCAAGCAAAAAATGGCCCAGGCCAAGTCGCTAATTCACGTGGACATGATAGGCAGTTCCAAGCGGCTGAAATCGGCCGCTCGCAAGCGTGCGGGGCGGCGTTCGGTTTCGTGGCGTGCCGCCGCGAAGAACACGCCGGCGCGATCTGTTGTGATTGCAATCCCGGTCGCGCTTCGATAGATTGCCAGTATGAGCCGCGTTGAATTGGCGATCGAAAAAGTCAAACACCTGAATGAAAACCAGGCGGAAGCTCTGCTGGAATGGCTGGAACTGCGCGAAAACCCCGAAGCTCTCCGGCAGCGGCTGGACGAGGAGATTGAAGTGGGATTGGAGCAGTTGAAACGGGGCGAGAAGATTCCAGGCGGGCAAGTGTATACCGAAATCCGGGAGCGCAGCCGACGGCGGCGCGCGGGGCAAAATGGCTGATCACTTCTTTTCACCGCAAGCCCGGCGCGACTTGGTGGAGATTTGGGAATACATCGCACGGGAGAACCTGGACGCCGCCGACCGCGTCGAGCAGGAGATTCAACAAGCCATTTTGATGCTCGCCCGTAATCCGGAACTCGGCCACGTGCGGCGTGATTTGACCTCCAAACCAGTGCGCTTTTGGGCGGTCCATTCCTATCTCGTCATCTACGATCCGGACGCGCGGCCATTGGAAGTCGTCCGTATCTTGAGCGGCTACCGTGATGTCGCGACTTTGTTGAAATGACACAACGGGTGTCTCAACGCAAGAGATGGAAAGCCCGAATCCGGCCACAGCGTCACCGATGACACGGATTAGGTAAGCGCGGGCGATCCGCGGAACGCATCCAACGCCACTGTGATAAACATTTTGCCCGCCTAACGATTCCAATTACTCTGCGTCCATGCACACTTTGATTCGCCTTGTCCTATTGGCCGCGGTTTTGACGCCTGTCCCTGTCGCGACTGCGCAGGTGCAGCTCGGCAGCGAGGTGCTCGCCGCGACCGGGTTCAAGGAATTGCAGGGCAGACGCGTGGGCCTCATCACAAATCCTTCCGGTGTCAATCGCCACGGCGAATCGACCATCGATCTGCTCCGGCGCGCTCCGGGCGTGAAGCTTGTTGCGCTGTTCGGGCCTGAACACGGCGTCTATGGCGATGTGAAGGCGGGCGAAAACATCGCCGATAAAACGGACCGGCGCACCGGGTTGCCCGTCCATTCGCTCTACGGCGCGACGCGCAAGCCGACGCCCGCGATGCTCCGGGGTCTCGACGCGATGGTGTATGATTTACAGGACACGGGTGTGCGTTCCTACACGTTCATCAGCACCATGGGTCTGGCGATGGAAGCGTGCGCGGATGCGGGCGTCGAGTTTGTCGTGCTGGACCGGCCGAATCCGCTGGGCGGCGAGCGCGTCGAGGGTCCGATGGCAGAGGACCGTTTCCGCTCTTTTGTCGGGCAGTGGAAGATTCCTTACGTGTATGGCCTGACCTGCGGCGAACTGGCGCGGATGATCAATGGCGAGGGGTGGATCAAAAAACCGTGCAACCTGACGGTCATCGCGATGAACGGCTGGCGGCGTGCGATGGTCTGGCGCGACACCGGTCTGCGCTGGACGCCGACCTCGCCCAACGTGCCGCGCGGCGATTCGCCACTTTACTATGCGGCCACCGGGTTGTTCGGCGAACTGGCCGGCGGCAGCGGCGCCAACATCGGCGCCAGGTTGAAACGTCCGTTCGAATGCGTTATCGCGCCGTGGTTGGATGCAAAAAAAATGAGCGCGGCGATGAACCATTACGGCATGCGCGGCGTGAGTTTTCCCACCTTCAGCGTGCGGTACGAAGAAGAACGATTGCAGGGTGTCTTGCTGAAAATGGATGATCCCGTTCACGCGCCGCTCGTGGCGATCAATTTTTACCTGCTCGACGGCATCAAGGAGGCCAGCGGGCGCGACCTGTTCGGCGAGGCGGTCCAGCGCAGAAGAGATTTCCAGATGTTCGACAAGGTCTGCGGCACTGATGAAATCCGCAGAGAATTGACAGGGGGAAGGTCGGCGGTGCAAATCGTGGAGTCGTGGAAGTCCGGCGAAGAAGCGTTTCGCCAGAAGCGGCAGAACTATTTGCTCTACACGGACAACACCGTAACAAAATTGGCGGCGTCGAGTGAAGCCAGGCCGGCATCCGTGGTTGAGCCGAAACCAGCCGCGGCAATCAAGTCCCAGCCGTTGACATCGCCGCCGTTCACCAATTCGGCGCCGCAATCGCCTCCGCCAATTATCATCACGGTGTCCCAAGGCGACTCGGCCGCCAAGATCGCCAACGATTTCGGCATCAGCGCCAGCGACATTGCCGAAGCCAATCCGGGGGTGAACCTCAACCGGCTGAAGGTCGGGCAGAAACTCAAGATTCCGCGAAACGCAGCAAAGTAGGGCAGACGTTCCGCCTGCCGTGGAGCGCCGTTATGACGAAGGGATGGGCAAGCCGGACGCCTGCCCTACGTTGAATTGATTTCCTTCAACCGGATACACGCCGCCTCGTGGTTCGGACGAAATGTCTCAAATGCCGGCACCGTTTGCGCGCATTTTTCCACGGCGTGCCGACAGCGCGGTTGGAACGGGCAGCCGTTCGGCGGATTGATGGGCGACGGTGGCTCGCCGGGCAAAAGGATGCGCTGGCGCCGGCGTTCGCGGCGCGGGTCGGGCAGGGGAACAGCGCTGACGAGCGCCTTCGTGTAAGGGTGCAGCGGGCGCTCGAACACGTCGCTCGCCGGGCCGAGTTCAACAATTTTGCCCAGATACATGACAGCGATGCGGTCGGAAATGTGTTTAACAACGGAGAGGTCGTGCGAGATGAAAATCATCGTCAAACCCATCTCGCGCGAGAGTCGGAACAGCAGGTTGATGATCTGCGATTGAATGGAGACATCGAGGGCGGAGACCGGTTCATCGGCGATGATGAGTTTGGGTTCGACCGCCAGCGCGCGGGCGATGGCAATGCGCTGGCGTTGGCCGCCGGAGAATTCGTGCGGATATTTTTTGAGGCAACGCGGCGACAGGCCGACTTTTTTCAGCAAACCGCCGACGCGCGCGGACAATTCCGGCGCCGGAACCCGTTGGTGGGCCTGCATCGCTTCGGCGACGGCGTCAAATACGGTCATCCGCGGATTGAGCGAGGCGTAGGGGTCCTGGAAAATCATTTGGAAATCGCCCCGCGCCCGCCGCAGTGCGTCGCTCTCGAGTTGCGTCAGATTCCTGCCGCCCAGAATGACAGTGCCTTCGGTGGGCGGGACCAGTTGAAGAATCGTCCGCCCCAGGGTGGACTTGCCGCAACCGGATTCGCCGACCAACCCGAGGATCTCTCCCTTCGTCAACGAGAGCGAAACGCCGTCCACGGCCTTGACCGTTCCGATATGGCGCCGAAAGATGACGCCGCGTTCGACCGGGAAATAGGTCTTCAGGTTTTGGATCTGGAGGAAGGCTTCGGGCATGAGTCAAAAACAATCAAAGGTTCAGGTCTCCCGTTTGAACGCGCAGGCAGGAGGTTTGGTGGCCGGCCTCGATTTCCTCGAGTTTGGTCTCCGTCTGACGGCACTCGTCTTTGGCGTGTTCGCAGCGCGGCGCGAACGGGCAACCGGGGCCGAGCTTTGATAAATCGGGCGGCAGACCGGGAATTGTGTACAGTTCCGCGCCTTTGTTTTGCAGGGCCGGGCGCGACTTGTGCAGCGCCTGGTTGTAGGGATGAAGCGGCCGATAAAAAAGGTCGTCGGTTGAGGCCGATTCCATGATTTGCCCGGCATACATGACCAGCACCCGGTCGCAAAAACCGGAGACCACACCGAGGTCGTGCGAAATCAGGATCACTGCCATGCCCAGTTCGTTCTGCATTTTCTTGATCAATTCGAGGATCTGGGCCTGGACCGTGACATCGAGGGCGCTCGTCGGCTCATCGGCGATCAGCAGGTCCGGCCGGGTGATCAGCGCCATGGCAATCATGACCCGCTGGCGCATGCCTCCGGAGAACTCGTGCGGATAACACTTGATGCGAGCGGCGGCGTCCGGGATGCCCACCTGGCTCAATACTTGGATTGCCCTGGCCACCGCGGCGCTGCGGTCGATCCGCTCGTGGATGAGGAGCGGTTCGATGAGCTGCTCTTCGATGCGCAGGTAAGGATTCAGCGAGGTCATCGGGTCCTGGAAAACCATCGCGATGCGTTTGCCGCGGATTTTTTGCAGCGCCTTCTCCGGGCAGCAGAGCAGGTCCGCACCCTCGAAGATGGCCCGGCCACTTTCGATCCTGCCCGGCGGCCGCGGAATCAGGCCCAGCAACGAGTAACACGCCACGGATTTGCCGGAGCCGGATTCACCGACGATGCCCAGCGTTTCGCCCTTCTTGATGGCGAACGAAACGTCATTTACCGCGCGGACAACGCCGCTGCGCGTGTGGAAGAATGTCCGCAGATTTCTGACTTCGAGCAGCGGCATGGTCAAAATTCAACCACGAATGAACACGAATCATGAATCGGATCTCTTTCCTTCATTCCGGTCTGGTCCGAGGGAGTCGTCGCCAGCCTGACGATTTGGAGCTGATCTCGTTTCAAAAGCAATCTATTCGTGTCCATTCGTCTTGATTCGTGGTTAATCCTTCGCCGCCCGCACGTCGAGCGCGTCGCGGAGGCCGTCGCCGAGAAAGTTCAGAGAAAAGAGGGTCAGGCTGAAGACCGTGCCGGTGGAAACCAGGATCCAGGGTGCGTCTTCCATCCAATCGGCCCCTTCTTTGATGAGCGAACCCCAGGAACTCATCGGCGGTTGCACGCCCAGGCCGAGGAAGCTGAGGAAGGCTTCCAGCAGCATGACGCCGGGAACGGTGAGGGTCGCATAGACGATCACCGGGCCGAGCACATTGGGGATGATATGGCGGAGGATGATGCGGCGTTTACGCAAGCCGAGCGCGATGGCCGCTTCGATGAACGCCTCCTGCTTCAGCGACATGACCTGCCCGCGGACGATCCGGGCCATGGTCAGCCATTCGACAGCGCCGATGGCGAGGAAAAGCAGGAGGAGGCTTCTTCTAAAGATCACCATCAGCAGAATTACGAAGATGGCGAAGGGGAGCGTGTAGATGATGTCCACGATGCGCATCATGACGCTGTCCAGTTTGCCGCCGATGTAGCCGGCGAGGGCACCGTAGAGGAGACCGATAGTCAAGGCGACGACGGTGGCGCTCAGGCCGACCATGAGCGAGACGCGGCCGCCGAACAGGACGCGCGCCAGGACATCGCGCCCGAGTTGATCGGTGCCCAGCCAGTGTTTGGCGCCGGGCGGGTGGACGTGCGCATCGAGGTCCTGTTCGGCGTACGAATAGCGCAGCCCGCTCGGCCGGAGGGGCGTTGGCAGCCCGCTCGCCAGCGGACCGAGCACGCAGATCAATGTCAGGGAGACGAGGATCCACAGGCTGGCGACTGCCAGTTTGTTTTTGGCGAGGCGGTGCCAGGCGTCGCGCCAGAGCGAGGTACCCGGCTCGGCTTCCCCTGTTCCCGCCGGGTCGATGTCTGCTCCGCGGGGTGCGGTCGGCATATCAGTCAAACTTCAGTTTCGGATTGAGCCAGACCTGGACGATGTCCACCACCAGGTTGAAGAAGATGATGAGCACGGCGTAGAAGAGGACGGTGCCCAACACCAGCGTGTAGTCGCGATTGAACGCCGAGGTGATGAAAAACCGGCCCAGGCCGGGGATGTCAAAAATCGTTTCGACCACGAACGAGCCGGTGATGATGCCGGCGGCGGCCGGGCCGAGAAATGAGACCACCGGGGAAACACCGCCGCGCAGCGCGTGTTGGAACAGGATCCGGCCTGCGGCGGCGCCTTTGGCCCTGGCGGTGCGGATGAAGTCCTGACTCAATATCTCCAGCATGCCGCCCCGCGTGAGGCGCGCGATATAAGCGGCATAATAAAGACCGAGCGTTGTCGCGGGCAGGACACGGTCGCGCAGGAAATCCCAACCAGAAGCGTTGAACCAGTGCAGGTGGATAGCAAAGGCGAGCACTAACAGGGGGCCCATGACAAACGTGGGCAGGCAAATCCCGATCATCGCCAGCGACATGGCCGAATAATCGAATACCGAATTCCGCCGCAGCGCCGCGATCAGCCCCGCGGTCATGCCCACGACCAACGCGATGGCCAGGCTCAGGCAGCCAAGTTCAAGCGACACCGGGAAGGAATCGGCGATCAACTCCTTTACGGTGCGATTGGGATATCGGTAGTCCGGTCCGAGGTCGCCCCGGAGGTATCCCTTCATGACTTTGAGGTATTGCTCCAACCATGGCTTGTCCAGGCCGTAATAAGCTTCGACCGCTTTTCGAATTTCCGGGGTGGTCGCTTTTTCCCTGTCGAACGGCCCGCCCGGCGCCAGGCGCATCATGAAAAACGTCAGGGTGCCGATGATGAACAGCACCGGGATCGTCTCCAGCATCCGGCGGGTAATGAATCTCAGCATGTCAGGGCATGGCCAATGTCCGCGAGTGATTCGGAGGCGGACCTTTCTGCGTCGGATCGAGGTAAACGCATTTGTAGGGGTGATGGTCGAGGAGTGTTGGAAACCAGCCTTGCACAGCCGGCTGCAGAAGATAGGGATGCGTGTAGTGGTACACCGGAATCAAGGGGGCTTCATCCAACAGGATGGCCTCGGCCTGCTGAAACAATTCATATCGCTGTTGCGGATCGCCGGTCTGGCCGGCCTCGGCCAGCAGCCGGTCGTATTCCTTGTTCGACCAGCCGGTCTGGTTATTGCCCCCGCCGCTGAGAAACATGTCGAGGAATGAGTTCGGGTCCACGTAATCGCCGATCCAGGCATAACGGCCGACTTCGTAGTTCAACGTTCGCTGGTTGTCGATATAGACCTTCCATTCCTGATTTTCCAATTCCACATCGATGTTGAGATTTTTCTTCCACATCTGCTGGACGGCTTCGGCGACAGCGCGATGGCTTTCCAGGGTGTTGAACATGAGGTTCAACGTGGGAAAACCGCGGCCGTCCGGATACCCCGCTTCGGCGAGCAACCTGCGCGCTTGCTCGAGATCGTAAGGGAGCCGGGCGCGACAGGTGTAGCCGGCGGTGTTCGGCGGCGTGAAGCTGCAGGCGGGAATTTCGCCCGCGCGCCGGATCCGGCTCGCGATAGCGACGCGGTCCACGGTCATGGCCAGCGCGCGGCGGACCCGCTTGTCGTTGAGCGGCGGTTTGGTGGTGTTGAACCTGTAAATATAGGTGCCCAGGTAGGGGTCAATGCGGAGCAGTTCCGGTTGGTTGCGTTTGTAAGCATCGATCTTCGAGAGCGGCGCTTCGTAAGTGACGTGCAACTGGCCGGAACGAAAGGCGCGCTCCTCGGTGTCGAGGCTTTCGATGGGGTAGAAACGGATTTCCTTCAGTTTCACGGCGTCGGCGTCCCAATAGGTCGGACTTTTCCGGGCGACCAGCACGTCGTTGATTTTCCACTTGGCGAGCACAAATGGGCCGTTGCCGACAAAATTCTCGGGGCGCGTCCAGCGGTTGCCGCGCTGATCGAGGGGTCCGCAACGTTCGATGACGGAAACCGGGACCGGGAACCAGGAGTAATGGTTCAGCAAAGACAGGAAGTACGGTGTGGGACCTTTGAGCCGGACCTGCAGTGTGAAATCGTCGAGCGCTTTGAATCCGACCTGCGTGAAGTCCGCAATTTGGCCCTTATTGAATTCCTCCGCATTAACGACCACGTACAGCATGTAGGCGTATTCCGCGGCGAGCGTCGGCGTCAACATGCGCCGGTAGGAACGGACGAAATCGCTCGCCGTGACGCGCGCGCCGTTGGACCATTTCGCGTTTTCCCGCAGGTGAAAGGTGTAGGTCCTGGCGTCTGCGGTAACGTCCCAACTCTCGGCCACACCGGGAACCGGATGCAGATCGCGCGGGTCTTCGGAGACCAACCCTTCCAACAACGCGACGATGATGTGTTCCTCCGGCACACCGGCGACGATCTGCGGGTCCAGGTCCTGCGGTTCGGCGCCGTTGCCGCGAAACAGGATCTGTTCGCGGTCGCCGTAGCCGGTGCGCGTCGGGGGCGGGGTGCAGCCGGATTGAAACAGCGTCGCGCCAGCGATGACAGCGGCGAGCATCCAAGGACGAATGAATTTCCAAACCCGCCAGAAGGAAAGGCAGCCGGGTTTGAAAGTGGATTCGGATTTCGTCATGCCTTTTGAAAAACGGTGGCTGAGCCGTTGGAAAAGGTATCGATTCGAAAACAACCATCCGGCAGCAGCGAAACCAAAACAGACGAGAGAACAGTTCGGTGATGCATCGTAGTCGGCCCTGGGGCCGTGTTGATCCGGCTGCATGATAGTCAAATCCGTCCGGCTGGCAACATTTCGCGATTTTTCCGTTTATTCTGGCTTTCCACTTTCGTGGCGGCGGGTTATGAAACGCGGTCAGGGCCGCAGGCCGCTCGTTTCCAATGCCACTGGTTGAAATCAAGAATCTGGAGCTGGATTTTGTCGCCGGAGAAACGTTTGTCCGCGCCCTTGATGGCGTCTCGCTGGCGATTAACGCAGGCGAAACCGTCTGCCTCGTTGGCGAGAGCGGTTGCGGAAAGAGTGTCACCGCGCTGTCCCTCGCGCGGCTCCTTCCGTCGCCGCCGGCGCGTTACGTCGGCGGTGAGATTTTCCTTGAGGGGCGGGATGTCTTGAAAATGTCCCAAAAGGAATTGCGCGAGGTACGGGGTGGCCTCCTGAGTTATGTTTTTCAAGAGCCCGCCGCGTCGCTGAACCCGGTTTTCCGCGTTGGCAACCAGATCAAGGAATCGCTCAAACTGCATCGTCCGAAGAGGGCGACCGATGACGAAGCGATTCGGCTTCTGAAGCGGGTGGGCATTCCCGCTCCCGAATCGCGCATCAAAGATTATCCGCACCAGCTTTCCGGGGGAATGCAACAGCGGGTCATGATCGCCATGGCGCTGGCATCCGAGCCCAAACTGCTCGTCGCCGACGAGCCGACAACGGCGCTCGACGTGACCATTCAGGCGCAGATCCTCGATTTGTTACGCGATCTGAAACGGCGTCTGGGCATGGGCGTTCTGTTCATCACGCACAACCTCGGCATCGTAAGCGACTTCGCCGACCGCGTCGCCGTGATGTACGCCGGTCAAATCGTCGAGGTGGCTTCGGCGAACGAGTTATTGGGGCGGCCACTCCATCCGTACACGCAGGCTCTGATCAACTCAGTGCCGAAGCTTGGAGCGGACACGCAGCGTCTTCGGGCCATTCCAGGAAGCCCGCCCCGGTCCGGCGCGTTGCCGGCCGGCTGCCGGTTTCATCCGCGCTGTCCCAAGCTGCAGGCCGATTGCCCTGAAAAAGTCCCGGCCCTGCTGGAAGTCAATTCCGGTCGCTCGGTTCGGTGCCCGTACTGGCAACAATGAGCCTGCTCGAAGTCAGGAACCTCCAGGTCCATTTCCCGGTCAAGCACCGGCTGTTTTCGCGCGCGAATCAGTTCGTCAAGGCGGTGGATGACATGAGCTTCACGCTCGAGCCGGCTGAAACTTTGGGGCTCGTCGGCGAGAGCGGTTGCGGCAAGACGACCTTGGGCCGGGCGATTGCGCGTTTGATCGAACCGACCGGCGGGAGCATCCGCTTCGAAAATGAGGACATCTCCAGATTGCAGGGCGCCGAACTCCGCGCGCGCCGGCGAAAGTTGCAAATGATTTTTCAGGATCCGTACGGTTCGTTGGATCCGCTCATGACCGTCGAGGAAATTATCGGAGAGGCTCTCGAGATTCACGGCCTGGTCGAGGGCACTGCTGCTCGGCAGGCGCGGACCCGCGAATTATTGGAAGCGGTCGGCCTCGACTCGACTCACACGCAGCGTTACCCGCATGAATTCAGCGGCGGTCAGCGCCAGCGCATTGGCATTGCCCGCGCCCTGGCCGTGGAACCGAAATTGATCGTTTGCGACGAGCCGGTCAGCGCGCTCGACGTGTCGGTGCAGGCGCAGATCATCAATTTGCTGCAGGACCTGCAGGCCGAGCGCGGCATGGCTTATCTCTTCATCGCTCATGACCTCGCGGTGGTGGAACACATCAGCCGCCGGGTGTTGGTAATGTACCTGGGCAGGGTGGTGGAGTTGTCGGATGCGAAGTCCGTCACGCATTCACCGAAGCATCCCTACACTCAAGCGCTTATTTCGGCGGTGCCGACAGTCGAGCCGGATTCGACGCGAAGGCGCGTGGTATTGCCCGGCGATGTGCCGTCACCCATCAATCCGCCGGGCGGCTGTCCGTTTCACCCGCGTTGTCCCGTCGCCGAATCCCGTTGTCGGACCGAAGTGCCGCGTCTGCGCGAAGTCGTGCCGGGGCATTGGGCCGCGTGCCATCTGGCAAAATAATCGCCGCTCAGTTTCCGGTTTCGACCAGGCCACTGGTGTGGAAGTCAATCCGGCCTCTGGCGCGGCCGGCCTCCAGCATCAGCCGGTAAAGCGTGTTCGGTTCGAGCCGTTGCGGTCGGGAGTTGGTCATCCACGGTCTCATGCCCGGGAGGCGCTGGCCGTAAAGGAAGCCCTCGGTGGGCGGGACATTCGTGTAGGCGATCAGATGCCAAAGCGGCGGCGTGAATTTGTTGGTTTCATAGGCGCTGAGCAGCACCACCTTCACCGAAGTGAGCTTGTATTGTCCGTCGAGCAGAAAGGAAACAGGATAGACCTTCGCCCCGGCGCCCTTCGGCTGGATAGGTCGCGTCCGGGCAATTATTTGAATACGAGGACGATTTATCCAGTCGGTAAAGAAGTATAGGTAAATCCCGGCCAAGATCACGGCCAGGATGATTAATGCGCTTTGTTTCGAGAACATCCGTAATATGTGGACGCGTTGGTTGGTAACTTATTCGAGCCAATTGCGTCTGAATGGAAAGCGTGAACGATTGATTGCATCCCTATGAAAAAGGAAAGCCGCGATGCCATCCGATTACAGCCTGAGCGGACGGGTTTTGGGAACGGGACAGGCGGGCGGGCCGCTGGTTCGAACCCGTGTTTGCTGGCATTCACCTTGATCGAACTGCTGGTGGTCGTCGCCATCAT
>WNFZ01002700.1_pt1 | contig 16788 bp, 16 predicted proteins | sample 5400081 | NCBI WGS metagenome assembly WNFZ01 (sample SAMN13153365, study PRJNA577476) | soil metagenome | isolation source: 80 cm soil or saprolite under grassland replicate 1 | place: USA:California | collected 2016-06-15 | reverse complement strand
CATGCATCCATCACTGAAACGCAACGCTATTTGAAATTCATGCCTGAGCAAATAGAGCTCGCAGCAAGATCGACCACACGCCTCGCGCAGCTCGCGAACGCAGAACCCATAACCATCCGCCGTTCAACCATCGACGCCAATTGTCCAAACTGCGACCATAAATTTGAAGTTGAAGTGCCACAAAAAGGATCGCATCTTAGCGTTGTTCCAAAAACTGGCACACACGACCAATAGCCAATAACCTTATCGGCCCGGTCGAAAAACCTAATCTCAAAAACATGCGAAGGTATACCCATGTCCAAAACATCAGCACTCATCGATACGCCTTAGCGAACTCGAAGATGAGGTTTGGCTGTCACCTGACGACCACATACATCGCGACGAAGCATACACAAAAGTTAAGCAACAAATACTCGCTGAACTTGAGTCAGATCCAACCGCTGAGAAACCTGACAGCTGATCGTTTCCTTAGTTATCAACATGCCATGCATGTCGGATTGGTCCAAGTTATCCACAACTACTTGGTGGTTCTTTTCAAGTCTTCCTCAGTGACTTGAGGGTGCATTTTCAAAATTCGCTCTTGAGTTTTTCGAGAGACCCTAGTCCCCCTTGCCGCTTTGGTTTGAGTGCCCGGAGGCAAGGTTTTTCCATTGACTAGTTCTTTGTACTTTTTCCGAATGACCTTAAGGAATTGAGGAGTAGGATTAACCGGCATCATGTTGGGATTAAGTGTTCCACGAAACTGCTTCCATAATCGGTACACTAACGAGTCATCGTTTTCAGGCGGGGCGGTGCCCCGCACAGCGCTAGTCTTGATTTGCGCTTCGCGGCTTAATGCCTTCCATTCGGTGGTTAATCTTAGTAAGTCTGATTTCAACTCCGCACCGACAACGAATTGCTGATAGTCGTTCAAGAGGTACGGCACAAGCCGCTTGTGCTTTCTGTCGTCGGAGGAAAACAGCTCTGTGAATGGCAAGTAGTAAAGATACTCAAGGTCTTTTCGGTCGTTCTCATCGGGGGCGAAGAGCCCTGAATTACTCATTCCAAGAACCCAAAGGAAGCTCGCTCTTAGGCAAAAGAATGCATATGGCGCATAAGTTTCAAACATCGGAGCTCCCGCCATATACCAATGCTGGAAAACCTTCCACATGAAATCATTTGTGAAGCCGTGCTCTTCGTGAATCAAGGCCAACAAACGAGCCTGCAACTTCCTTTCTCGTAATACTGATTCAACAAGTTCAAATAGAACATCTGTGTTCTTAGGGGGGCTGAAATTTATTCCAATTTCTCTCAATCGCTCAACATAAAAACGAAAGTCTATTGGTCGAGAATATCCCGCCCTAAAAGCAGCAGCCTTATTTTTTTCTTCTTCAGTAAACTCTTGGCGCTCCCACCGCATTATCATTTCATCTTCGTCGGCGGTTTCTACGATGACCCCAACTTTTCCGTCTGTGGTTTGAACGACTCTCTCCCCCAGCGGAACAGGATGTCCGTTCATCGGCCCTTCGGAACCAACTAAAGAGCATTGAAGCAGAAATTTGTAATCCGTGTTTAGGACACGATTGCCGCCAATGCGATAACTATTGCCGGCCAGTCTCTTTATAGCTCCTTTCTCCTCGGTTGCTTTTGTCAGGTCGGCGAGGATTTCATTCATCAAAATCGGCGGGATAATCTGTAAGAAATATCTGTCCAGGGAGTCTACCTCGTCATTGCTCAAGCCGAATACAACCGACTTGTCGAGGATAATTCTTAGGTGGTCCATTTCATTTTGTTAAATTGACAATGTGTCTTCGCTGGCACTTCGTAGCGGTGACTCTTCGCACAAAAGTAAGAGTTGACGTAACTCGCGGATGTCTTCGCCCGGAATCAGTTTTAGATTAAACAGGTCACAAAACGTCTGCCCCAAGTCAGAAATTACTTCCTGATAAGCAGTTACTCCGGTAATCAAACCAAACCCTCCAAACTCGCCCGGATTATGCAATTCCATTTCCTCTTTTGTTAGGGCTGTTAGGTCAGGTAGCGAATGCCTTCGACCCCTTATCGGCTCGGCTTCGAATGCTATGTTGCCGAAATCAGCGATATAACGTAACAACACGAATTGACGATAGCTGAGAGCGTTCCCGGCCTTGAGAAAAAAATTCGCAAGAGTCGGTGGGATGTCACTCCTAAAAGCGAGGTTCGCATAGAAGTATCCGAAGTGAGGGAGCTTCTTTTCTTCGTGCTGGTCGCGAGCTTTAAGCAATACCCCCTCAAAGATTTCCTCAGCTTTAGTTCTCCCCAATTGCTCGTCTGTGAAAAACCCGTCATCCCTCGGCGTTGCTCCTCCATCTAACCGTGAATTGATTTCCAATATCGTCGCGTCGATAACTGTCCCGATTTTCTTCACCTCGTTGCGCGACAATATGCGGTGATTGAAGTCCTCTAAAGTAGACTTAATCGCGTTGTGGACTATTATCCCCGCCGGAGCGATATAAAGCCGAGAGCCTTCACCGAGAAAACTGACAACCAACTCCTCGGCGACTTTGGTCCCGAAATTTGATGCGACTGCAATTCCAGTCTCAACTACCTTTTCCTTTTTTGTGGGGTTCATTTTGTTTGTGTCCAAATTCGCAATTGAACTTCTCTGTCAGCTTTTCGCCATTGAGTAAGTAATCCATTCCCGGTCGCTGCGAACAAAGCGCTCATCATCGTAAATCATAACTCTCCAGAGTCCCACTCTCAGGTAATTGGTCCGGGCTTCCTCCAGGCATCCGTTCAAATTCAGCGCGATGCATTGTATTGCAAAATGGGGTCAGGCCTTCGAGTCCGGCGATTCTCCAATCGAGAGGCTGGGTGTGACGGCCCCTCAAGTGTGAAATCGCAGAATCGAAGGCCAGGTCTTGACCCACTTAGTTCTGAAGGGCGGAAGAAGCAAAACTTTCTTGGACGATTTGAACGGAGATATTGCAGAAAAAGTCGCCAAGCTCAAGCAAGAGCAAGGGCCGGATCTAAACGTTTGGGGAAGTGGCAATCTCCTTCAGACGCTTATCAAGCATGATTTGGTCGATGTGTTCTGGCTGATGATATATCCGATCACATTGGGCGCTGGAAAGCGGTTGTTTGCGGATGGCACGATCCCGGCAGCCTTCAAGGTGACGGAAAGCATAGCCGGCTCGAATGGCGTCATTGTCGTGAATTACCAGCGTGCAGGCGCGATCACAACCGGACGTCAATAAACATTCGGCCGGGTAGCCCGGGCTTTTGATCATGCGGGCATTACCAACACGGTGAGTGCCCCGTTCCTTCGCGTTCTTGGCGAAGGGCGGGTGCCGCGACCCGCTTTGCACAGAAAGGTCGACTTGCACAAAAGACTTAGAACTGCACAAAAGCTCTGATTCACGCCTCGGAAAGAAGCGGTTTAAGCGCAGATCGCAACTCAGGAAGATCGTCCATCAACATTTGAAGCCAATGCTGCATTCTCACGCCTCTTACTTCATTCTGGCTTCGAAAGTAGCGGGTTGTTATTCCGATAGGTCGTATATTGGTCGGGCTCCAAACTGACGGATTCTCGGTTGAGGATGGTATAAGCCATATTCCCCCTCCGCTCATACCGTGTGGCTCAGACATGGTTCCAAACCCGTTTGGCCCAATGCCCTGTCGCTGGTAGTCAAGTACTATATCGTCGCCTGAGTTACCGTGCAGTGATATTCCAGTCATGTATAAAACGAGGGGAAGGACAATATTAGTATGATTGCCTATCTTAGACTCACGCATAAGGTCGCGTGGGAAGCCGGTAATCAAATAAGCGAAGGATGAATCCAATTGATGATTCATTAGGATTGATTCAACAGGGATTCCTACTAGATCGGAGCTAGCTGCCGAAGTCTGATCGATTTCCAGCCACGCAACGTCCGGCGTGTCAGCAGCGCGGCTCGACCTGTAATTTCCGGCGATGACTGCGAGCGGGACGGCACTGGAGCGATTTGCCGAAAAAACAGTGACTCTTCCGCGAGAGCTGAGTCCATCAAAGTTATGTGCTGCAGTTGCTATGAAAGTTCGGCCTTCTATCGCGATACATAGAGCCGAACCAATAAACGTCTCTTGCGGAGTTAGCTCAAGGTAGACTGCTGCTGTCCGATTTTGTATGTAGTTCTGCGAAGCGAGCATGAATTGTTGAAAGATCGTATTGACGTCCATTAAGCAGCCTCTACCCAAAACTCCGGCTTCACGTTCAATTCAAACATGCTTTGAATGACGCAACAGATATTATGACAGAGAGTTTTGCAAAGCACTTCGTTCTATCTGCGCCGTCGAAGTCTTGCTTCTGACCTGCTCGCCAAACTTCGCTTTGATCATTACAAAGGTTGACTCGACGTTGCTGCGCTGGTGGTAGGCGCATGAATTCCTCTTGCCTGTAGGAATACAGATGGAACATGCGGCGCCATGCTGCCGGGCTCTTGTGGTTCGCCTTCGCGTTCGACAGCATCCAGGCTGCATGAAGTATGAACTTGGACCGAATGAGATCCTTCCGGATTTCATATCCAGCGACGCAGCGGCGGCGAAAGGATACCTGGGACGGCAAGCCTACGAAACAGCTGTCAAAGGAAAGAACGGGTTTGTCTGTCTGGTGAAAGAAGCTGGATCGCGATGAGAGCAGCCACGAAGGACAGAATTATCATCATGGCATTAGTGCTGGTAATCAGCATCGGTTTCCTTGTGCCGAAGGCGGCGGCACAGTCGGATAAATATTCGAAAATGGCACCTGTCGAGCAATACTTGAGCTGTTTGACTCCCCTGAGTCTAACGCTACTCGAGATGAAGACCTCAACTAAAACACGCTTATAAAGGGAAATTCGTGTGACTCGGATGTGACTTCAAAAAATCGACTATCCTTTAACTCTTTTATCCATGCAGCTTAAATTCTTATTATGGTGCCGAAGGGGGGAATCGACTCCCCTTCTCCCTCTAACTTATTCGCCCCAAAGGAGTTCCCCGCAACTGGTTAACCCCCTTCGGTTTAAGAGATTTCCCTAAAGTCTCTCTGATTCTTTCTAGTCTCTCTGGTGCCTTGCAATAATAGACACCAAACAGACACCAAGAAACTCTTTGATCCCTTTCCGGGGAGCCAAACTATTACTTCGGCCGGAAATCTGTTACCACCGTAGCGTTAGTCTGATGAAGTAACCTCTAAATCGGATCTCCGATCTACTCCTCGAACAGGAAGATAATTAATCGCTAGAACATCGTATTCTTTGTTAGCGGAGGGTCGACTAACGCGTCAGTTCAGTCGCCGTACCGGTCACGGAAAAGCGTCCTTCGACAAACCCGGTGGTTGCGGTATCGGCGGTGCCGGTGAAGCCGGGTTGCTTCCCGCCGATTGTCACCTTGAACTCGCCTGGCTCAATTACCGTGCGGCCGTCGTTGGTGATCACTGCCAGTTGCCGCGGATCGATTTTGAAGCTTACCACTCGTCGCTCGCCCGGCTGCAGATGTACGCGCTCTATGCCGGCGAGTGAGCGGATCGGCACGCGCACCGAGGCCTGGACGTCGGTGATATAGACCTGGACCACTTCATCACCTGCGCGACTTCCTGAATTCTCTACTGTTGCACTCACCATCACAGAATCGCCGGGTGCCACGCGGGCCGATGAGACGCTGAAATCAGAGTACTTGAACTTTGTATAGCTGAGACCGTGGCCAAACGGATAAAGCGGTTGGCCTTTGAAGAATCGATACGTCCTGCCGTCCATCGCGTAACTCTCGAAGGGCGGCAACTGGTCCACCGATTTGTAGAACGTAACGGGTAAACGTCCCGCCGGGTTGTAATCGCCGAAGAGTACGTCCGCAATTGCGGCCCCTCCTTCTTCGCCCGGATACCAGGCCTGGACGATTGCCGCCACATGGGAGTCTGCCCAGTTCACCGCCAGTGCACTGCCCGACAGCAACACGAGCACGATCGGTTTGCCAGTTGCGGCCACTGCCTGAAGCAGTGCTTCCTGACGCGCGGGGAGTTTGATGTCCGTGCGATCGCCGCCGAAGAAACCTGGTTCACGTACAGTCATCTCTTCGCCTTCGAGTTGCGACGACAGTCCCAGAACCAACACTACCGTGTCTGCCTCTTTCGCCACCTTCACCGCCTCGGCATAGGGTGAGGCGGTCTTGGTGACAACGGGAGGTTGCCAGACTAGTTTGGCCACAGCCCCGATCTGACTTTCGTAGTATTCCATCTTCAGGTCGTAGCTCTTGCCGGCTTGCAATGTGACTTCCGCAGTGACCGTGGTCGGCGCGTGTTCGGTCCAGTCTTCTGCGATCAACTTCCCATCGAGATAGATGCGGACCCCATCGTCGGCAATCGCGCCGAAGCGATACTTTCCCGAGACAGTAGGCGTCAGTTTGCCGGTCCAGCGAGCCGAGAAATTATCAGCCGGCAGTTCGGGTGCGGGCTTCCCCATCCCCCAATCAAAGTTTACTGATTCATCGACTCGCTTGAGCGCGGGCGTTCCCTCAAGGTTCTTGTTAGCAAAGTACTCAGCACTGAGGCCGGGCATGCCGCCGGGTTCGCGTAATGCAGAGGCAGGCACAGGCACGACCGAAACTTCTGTGAGCGTCGTGCCAATTGTGTGGACCACCTTCGTACCGGGCGACACATGAGAGCGGATACTGGCGAGCGGGGTTGTCGCGCGCGATGGTTGGCCGTTGTAGTTGCCCAGCAACACTGGCACGTTATCAGCGTTGGGACCAATGACGGCAATTGACTTAAGCTCCTTTCGCAAAGGCAACATGTTGTTCTCATTCTTCAGCAGCACAATCGATTCACGCGCTGCCTCAAGGGAAAGCTGACGGTGTGCGGCCGAGTCGTTTGCGGAGAATGGAATTTGCGCGTAAGGCACCATCTCAGGCGGATCAAACATCCCCAAGCGGAAGCGCGCCGTGAACAATCGCTTAAGAGCCTGGTCGATCTCGGACTCTGAAATCAAACCCTGCTTCACGGCCCTGACAAGTGATCTGTAAGAGTCGCCGCACTCGAGGTCGGTGCCTCTTTTCACGGCCAGCGCTGAAGCCTCTTCAGCGGTTTTCAGAAAATGGTGACGCTGATAAATGTCATCGATCGCGCCGCAATCAGAAACCACGTAGCCGTTGAAGCCCCATTCACCACGCAGCACGTCACCGAGTAGATGCGTATTAGCGCAAGCCGGCTCGCCATTCAGGCGGTTGTAGGCACACATCACCGATCCGGCGTGCCCTTCTGTGACGGTCGCCCGGAACGCCGGCAAGTATGTCTCGCGCAGATCGCGTTCAGCGATCGCGGCATCGAACCGGTGCCGCTCAGGCTCGGGTCCGGAGTGTACGGCGTAATGCTTGGGCGTCGAGACAACTTTCAAGTACTTTGGATCGTTGCCCTGCAGTCCCTTGACGAATTCGACTCCGAGCCGGCTCGTGAGGTAAGGATCTTCGCCGTAGGTTTCCTGTCCGCGGCCCCAACGCGGGTCGCGAAAGATGTTGATGTTCGGCGACCAGAAGGTGAGACCATTAAACCGGCTCCGATTCCCGTGCCGCTGCGCCTCTTGATATTTGGCGCGCGCTTCTTCCGAGATGACAGTCGAGACGCGGTTGATCAGTGGCGCGTCGAAAGTTGCCCCGAGACCGATGGCTTGCGGGAATACTGTCGCGATGCCGAAAGCGACGCCGTGCAGCGCTTCGTTCCACCAGTCATACTCGGGGATACCGAGACGCGGAATCGCAGGTGCGCTGTTCATCATCTGCGAGACCTTCTCTTCGAGCGTCATCCGCGAGACGAGATCGTCGACGCGTTGGTCCAACGCGAGCGACGTGTCCAGGTACCGCGGCTTTGTTTGTTGTTGGGCGGCGGTTGAACCGATGATCAGCAGGCTTAGTGCAATTGCGATGACTTGTTGACTCGCGCGAAATGACATATTTGGTTGCTCCTTTAACTGCTTCTCATCAACCTCCAGGTCCGTGATCATGCGTCGTGCGTTCACACGTCCTGAGGCGCCACACCTTCGTTTCGCTTTCGTTACGTCGTCGATGATGTCACTCGCCTCTACCGGCAGGTTGCGATCTTGAAACAGAGATTGCGGCTGAAGAATGGCATCACGTGATTCTGAAAGCGATCAGCTACCTTGCTGGTATGAGTACCCTGGTACAGCTCGAAGCTGTTGGCGATGCCATACTTATCAAGAATATCGTGCAGCTTGCCTGAATCCACCCGCAAACCGTCCTGGTCGCCGACATCGATCGAGATCCCGCGATATTGGCGAAGATTTCCAATGTACTGCTCTACGAACGCAAGCGCCGCATTCGCCGTCCAGCGCGCCAGGACATCGGGTTGCGCTACCCCATCCTTCATTGGCAAATCAAGATAGAGCGGAGGGTTCTTTGGATTAGGTGACCAGGCTGCGGCGGTCGCTAGCTGCGCGCGAGTAAAGAACGGCAACTTCGCCGAGTCTTCGGCTGTCTTCACAGCCCCTAAGGTCTTTTCCAGTTCGGGGTTTGGCGGGCCCGGCGGCCGCGGTGACAGGCAACAAGGGCTCATAATGTAGAGACTGCCAAACACGTCGGCATGCTTCATGCCAATACGCGTCGAGCCGTACCCTCCCATGGAGTGGCCGACCAGGCCACGGCCAAGCCGGTTTGGAATTGTCCGGTAGTGTGCGTCGATGTAGGACACCAGATCATGCGAGATGAATTGCTCGAAATCTCCAGTGGTCACGGAACTTGAATACATTGAACCGTTGTGCAACGTCTTGGAATCGGGTAGCACAACGATCATTTCATTAGCACCCTGAGCAAAAGCGCCTTCGATGGTTTGCGGCACGTGGATTTCAGCGCTCCATTGCTCGGCGCCGATGGAATAACCATGCAATGCATAGACGACCGGATAGCGGCGGGACTTTTCTTTGGCGTAGCTCGGCGGCAGAAATACCAATACGTCCCGGTCGACGGCGTCACCCTCCAGGTTGCCCTCGAGGGCTGTCCCGTGGACCTTAATACGCCCCACCGTCACAGGCTTCGCCCCGGCCACCACCGGAGGTACTACGGTTTGCACTTGTGCCGCAAGCTGAGCAGCGAGAGCAATAGCCACCGACAGAGCCATAAAACAGACAAGCTTCGTATTTGTCATCGATTTCCCCATTTCAATCTCGCGCTCGACTAAGATCGTGATGTACCACTCGTAAGTTTGTGGCTGAGGTACAGCCACTGTATTTGCTAACTGATCGTGAATTGCGTCATCGAACCTGTACTCTTCGGAGATCGTGATGCCCCTGCCAAAACTCATGTTCAGAGCGATGTTAGCGACAGCGATCTTTCTTCTGTGCGCCTCAAAGATATTATTCGGCGGCTCGCCTAACAGAACCTCTATCGTTTCGCCTATCCCTGGAAACTCTTCAATGATGATTGGCTTGCCAAGTGGATTCTGCTGCGGTTCTGTACCATACCGGCTATTCGATCCATAAACACGCACTGACTGCATCTTCAACATCAATATTAAGTCTTCCGTATGCGAGAGCGAGACAAAGCCAAAGCTACGACAATATGACCTTATGCAGGAAACCAGCGCTTTAAGCCAGCGTTTGAGCGTGGCTAGTACCCACGACGTTGTCTTAGCCTCGCGCGCAATCATTTCTACGCCGCAAGATCCTACCAAAGGATCAGAATTAGACCACTCTCCTTGCTTTCTCCCAAGAAGGTCCCGCAAAGCCTTCGTCGCCAGCAACAAGAATTGGATTGGTATGTCGGAATTTCCTTCCGTCCAAATCCTCGTATGTCACTTCGATATCCAATCTGACCTCATCTTTCCAAGCTGATTTGGAATCCTGGCTCAACCATCCGAAGTCATTGGATACAGCTTTTCCGTTACCGAGAACTGAAATAATTCCTCGTTCAGAGAAGCAGCGACTAATACTTCTTCTCCAAACCTGATCAACGTCTTCTCTTAGGGCGCCGTTCAAGTCTTCATCTGTTACGGAAAGTCTTACGTTTCTAGCTGGCCTAGCTAGTGCCTGTGTTTTCAACAACTAAATTCAAAGCAGTCCCAAATTCGCCGCCAGGATCGAAGGATGAAACCCGCGCCGTCACGATCGGGTGATTTGTTTCTCGCCACGATCTAATTGAAAAGTAGAAGGAAAGAAGTGACACGACCAATGCAGCAGCGGATAATCCGAGGCTCCCAAAATCCATTAATTAGTTTCTCCCTCAAAATTGATTTGAAAGACGTAGAATCTGCTAAAACCCGCTGGATGTTGCCGGCTTTTTTGATGATTTCGTATTCGGAGGGCACCACGACTCCAGGTTCAGTCAAAGACAGTCATCATGGGCGACCAGTGAGGATCATGTAACCGACACCACTAAACAGCACGTGGTCCAACAGTATCCAGTAGGCTTACGCTTCTTGGCATCTATATCCTGAGAGGGGTGCCGAGACTGAGCTTCGGCACTCTTCGTAAGATGTTGAATTGGTGGGACTTACAAAATTGATTTGCCGAAGGGGGGAGACGAATCCAACTGATCTTGCAAGTTAAGGCAGATCAATAACTTCCGACGAACACATTGCGATGTCATAATTTGTGAATCGTCTCTCGTTTAGTCTCAATTCTCTTTAGTCTCTCTGGTGCTCATCAATAATAGACACCAAACAGACACCAACAATTTGTTTGATCAGTTCGCGATTGGCCGGACTACTGCAACGCCTACACGCCAAGGCCTAATCTGAAGCTGCCCATTGTTTCGCAACGAGCTTAGTGGTATATGCCGTTCGATTTCTAGGCGCCTGAGTCGGCACGCGCGCGCGGAGTCAGTAAACGCATTTGAGCCTGGCCGACATTCACACCCCCTTAATTCTGCCGAGCCCTAGCGAGCAGTCTTTTCTTTCAAGCTCACGTCATCATTATCCAGCCTCATCTCCGGCAATCGCATGGCTCGGTTCGTTCAATCTGAACCACCTTACCAGGCGATGAAATCCGTTCGAAGATCGGCGCCCGCCGAAATGGGTAAGTCTACGAAGCTCGGCGAAGGCGTGATGAAGTTTAACGCGCGCGTGACACTCAACTCGGCCGCGACGTTGTCATCAAAGTTATTCCATCGAGTTTCGCAGTTGATAAGATCGACTTCGGCGTTTCGAACAGGAGGCGTGTGCTGCGGGCTCCAAACCTTCTCATCGTCCACGACATCAGCACACATGACGGCTGCTTACCGTACGTAGTTTCGGGAACCATTGGAAGGGGAGAACTGCGCCAGCGAATCGCAGGTACACCTCTAGCTCGAACGACGGGCGATTGATATGCGTGCAGATTGCGAACGGGCTGGCAGCGGCTTTTCTTGTTTTCATAGAGCGCATCCTTTTTTGGAGTGATTTGGTCTTCTTCGGCTTTACCCATGGAATGCGATCCTTAAGCCGCAGGGTCTGTCAATTCGGAATCACCATTCTTGTGCCGAATTCAGTGCCGCAAAGATTCGCGATTACAGCTCCGTTCGGTGACAGGACTTGAATTGCAGCTTCGGCCGTATACGAGTCGCCGGCCTCTCCCATCAAAACAGTCCATTTTGCTTGCACCGTACTGGCAAACCTCCCGGTCGGAGTGAACCGGAAGAAACGCAGAGCATAAACGAAGTTTCTTTGATCGAGGTGTTCCCAAACGCCAAAAGCAACCGTTCGCTGAGATGGCGGAAGTGAGTTGCTCATTTCCTGGGCTGTGCCGCCGACATTGATCGAAACAAACTTGGAAAAGTTTTCGAGCGTCGTGTCCGAACAATTGGTAATTTGGGTCTGTACGATCCAAGTGCCGATGAACGAGTGAGGGTTTTGCCCGGCAGCTGTTAAACTATCTCACTTTGGTTTTCGGTTTTGATGCCTTGCCCACTGGCGGGAGTGTATACCAGCCCGATAGTGAGCATTGCAGCGAGGAGGACCAAACTTTTAGCTGTCACTTGTAGATACATATTGATTTCTCCTGTTTTGGCTTAACTCTAACTCTGAAACTTAACCATCAGTCACTGCTCGCCCGGGCACGAGGGAGGCTCCACCTTGAGGCGCGTGCCGTGGATCGTCGAACATCCGGGGAAACGCTGGCAGTTATTTCCTGAAGCGTCACAGATCGCGGCTTCACCGACGCCGTCCAACTCGTTCTCGCTGACGAGCCTGTAGAGTCCTTTTATTTTTATCGTGAACAGATTGTTTGGATTTGGGCCGAACGACAGTGCAGTCGAGGCATACTCATTCGGACCAACCATCTTCCATGTGCCGTTTTGCGGAGGCGTCGCCTGGTCGCTTTCGGCTGAGGCAATGAACACTCCACCTCTCGCGAATGAGGCGAGGACTTTGAACGCCGGCCGCCCTGCCTCGGGCGGCGTCGTCACGGTGAGCAGCCAAGTGCCCTCGATTTGCGGCGCGACAGCCGCCGGTCTAGCTTGCACAGTTGGTACAAGACTGCCGTCGTTCTCTCTTTCCACTGGCAGCCCCCAGAGAAGCACAAGCGTCAGAGTGGCAGCGATGCTAAGGACTACGGAGCTACGTCTCATGTTTTATCTCCTTTCACTAGGTCAAGGTTTTTTAGATTGAGTAGGCTTTCACCAATACATGCGCGCGCCGCCGGAAAACTCCCTCAGACGTTCGGAGGAGTGATAAAATTTCAACTTCTGCCTGAGATCACACGATGTCGTCTACTTCTGATCAGCGCGGTCAAGTGACACAGCTCTTAGAGCGTTGGGGTCGCGGCGATCAGTCCGCGCTGGACGAACTGACGCCGCTGGTCTACAACGAACTTCGTAACGTTGCCGAAGCGTACCTGCTCCGCGAGCGGCCCGACCACACGTTGCAGGCGACTGCGCTAGTTAACGAGGCGTACTTAAGACTCATTGGCCAGAAACAGGGTCGATGGGAAGGCCGCAAGCACTTCTTCGGCATCGCTGCCCGGCTGATGCGACAGGTGTTAGTCGAGCACGCTCGCAAGCACAGAGCTGAGAAGCGCGGTGGCGGGCGCGTGACTGTGACGTTGGACCACTACGACTACGTCACGGATACTCCCGACGTCGACATCCTCGCGGTCCATGAAGCCCTTGAACGGCTAGCGAGGTTCGACGAGCAGCAGGCACGCATCGTGGAGCTGCGTTTCTTCGGCGGCCTATCGATCGAGGAGGCGGCGGAGACGCTTCGAGTGGGGCACGCTACGGTCGAGCGTGAATGGGCCATGGCGCGGGCGTGGCTCCGCAATGAGCTGAAGTAAGGGCATCTTGCATAGTACCGTCTGAGGGCGACGTCAGATGTCCTACGCATGTATGGGTGAGAACAAATTCACGTATACGCAATTATTTGCCCTTGCGACTGCGGTATGACACCAGAACGCTGGCAGCACATTAAGGAGATCTTCTATGGAGCGCTTGAACGGCCGCCAGGCGAACGCGAGTCATTCATCGACTCAGCTTGTGGTGGCGACGAGGAAACGCGCCGTGAAGTTTCGCAGCTCATCTCAGCGCACCAGGAGACGGGCGAGTTCCTGGCCGTGCCCGCCTTCGATGTCGCTGCGAAGTCGCTGGCACGCAGTAATCGTGAGAACCTGACCCCGGGAGAGAGCATCAGGCACTACACGGTTATGCGCGCAATCGGTACAGGTGGTATGGGTGAAGTTTATCTCGCCGAAGACACGCGTCTTGGTCGCAACGTGGCAATTAAACTTCTGCGCAGGTCCGTCACAACTGAGAACGACCGGATTCTGAGGTTCGAGCGTGAGGCACGTGCCGCTTCGGCACTGAATCATCCGAACCTCTGCACTATCTACGAAGTGGGGGAGATGGAGGACGGTCGTCCTTATATAGTTATGGAGTACATCGAGGGCATGACGCTGCGCCAGCGCATAGGCCAAGGCCGGCTGGCGCTCTCGGAGGTTCTAGACATCGCCGCGCAGGTCGGGTCCGCCCTGTCAGCCGCACATCAAGCAGGAATTGTGCACCGCGACATCAAACCGGAGAATATCACCCTTCGTCCAGACGGCATCGTTAAAGTTTTGGATTTCGGCCTTGCCAAACTTACCGAGCAGCGACGTGACGCGGATTCAACGATGCCGACGCAACTTCGCGCGCATACGGAGACAGGCATGGTCATGGGCACCGCGCGCTACATGTCACCAGAGCAAGCACGCGGGTACCCGGTAGATGCGGGCACGGACATCTGGAGTCTAGGTATTGTGATCTACGAGATGACGGCAGGATATGTGCCTTTTGACGGCGCAACAAATACTGACGTTGTCGTCGCAGTGCTCGAGCGCGAACCGGCGCCATTGCTGAACCACCGCCCCCAAGTTCCTGCAGCATTGGACCGCATCGTCACGAAAGCACTGCGCAAGAATCGGGACGAGCGTTATAGCGAAATCCAAGATCTTTGCTTGGATTTGAAGACCGTTGCACGAGAGTTGGACGTCGAGGGAACAACTCCGTCTGCCACAGAGCAGTTCGAAGGCGCACAAACGATTAAGCTCAATAGGATAGACACTAAGGGCGAAGACCGATTACACGGCGTTCCGCAGACAAGCTCAGCGCACACGAACTTTACAGGTCATTTAACCGGAACAACCAAACCATACAAAAGGCTTGTCACATTCGCTCTGGTTGGCGTCGTATTCGTGACAGTCCTGATCTTTACGTTCTGGTCAGCGTCGGCACTTCGCAAAATCTTACAGTACACACCAGATACAACCTCTACGTCGGCATCGTCTGTACGAGTCGTACCCTTCACCAGCTTCATTGGCAGAGAAGACCACGCGGACTTCTCTCCTGACGGAAACCAGGTGGCATTTGTCTGGGGCGGCGAGAAAAGCGACAACCCTGACATCTACGTTAAATCGCTAAACGGCGAAAGACCGCTCAGAATCACGTCCGATCCAGCGATTGACATTCTCCCAGCGTGGTCACCGGACGGCCAGAGGATCGCCTTCGTCCGCATCGCCGGGGGTCGGTTCACCGTCTACACCGTTCCCAGTCTAGGCAACGGCGCTGAGCGCAAACTGCTCACGCTGTCAGCGCCAACACAAAAGATTTCCTGGTCGCGTGATGGTAAGTTCATAGCAGTATCGGACAAAGATGCGGGGCAAGAGAGCGCAGCAGTATTCTTGTTCTCTCCCGATACCGGTGAAAAGCACCGTTTGACTTCGCCGCCCGCGAACATTTACGGTGATTTCTGTCCGACGTTCTCGCCAGACGGTCTGAGCCTCGCCTTCATCCGGGCAACCAGTGAGATAACGGCGGATGTTTATGTAATGCGTGCTGCGGGTGGCGAGGCTAAGCAACTCACCACCGATAGCCGATTGCGTTTCTACGACCAGGGGGTGGTCGGCGGCTTGGCTTGGACCACAGACAGTCAGACAATCATCTACACCTCCGAAACTGGCGGGAGCCCAAGCTTATGGAAGATCTCGATGTTCGGAGGAACTCCCGAGCGTCTTTCAGTAGGCGGAGTCGATGTTTTTTACCCAACGATTGCGGCGAACCGTCTGGCTTTTACGCAAATGCACGGAGGGACGCCCGTTTATCAGATCGAAGTCCCAAATTCAACGCACCCATCGAGTGGCGCTATTCGATTAATCGCCTCTACGCGATCCAATTACTCACCGCAGTTTTCACCCGACGGCGAAAGTATCACGTTTGAATCCGATCGTTCGGGCACTCATGAAGTTTGGGTCTGCCGCCGCGACGGGACAAACCCGACACAGCTAACTAATTTCGACGGCCCGCATGCCGGCTCCCCACGCTGGTCACCCGATGGTAAACAGATTGTCTTTGACGTGCATGCGTCGAACATCGGTCACATCTACATAGTCAGTGTCGAAGGCGGGCCGCCACGGCGTGTTACGTCTGAAACCGTTGACGAAGGTCTCCCAACGTGGTCGCGAGACGGAAAGTGGATCTATTTTTGTTCGAACCGCAGTGGGAATCAGCAGCTCTGGAAGGTACGCGCCGAGGGAGGACAAGCAGTTCAATTGACGAGACACGGCGGCTTCACTAGTTTTGAGTCTGCTGACGGCAAGTTCCTTTACTACAGCAAAGGTCCGCCAGGCGTTTGGAGAGTGCCCGTTGATGGCGGCGAGGAGACGCTAATTCATGACATCCCGCAGGCCGGCGGGTGGGGCGCGTGGACGGTAGTGGATGACGGTATCTACTTCATCAACACGGCAGTGAAGGGCGCGTATGCGATCGATTTTTTCAGCTTTGCCACTCGCCGGGTGAAAAGGATCACAGTCATGCAGGATGTGAATGAATTTGTTTCCGGGTTGGCAATTTCACCCGACCGCCAACGAATTCTCTACACCCAACAAGAAAGTCTAGCCGGCGACATCATGCTGGTGGAAAACTTCCGCTGAGGGAGTTATCGGGCTACATCCCCCGCTCCAGTTAATGGATTTGGCTTCGCGTGACGCATCACTCCAGGCTACGCTCACGGAACTTGGGGCGCGACGGAAGCGGCAGTGGGTAGTCTTGAGACTGCAGTCGAACTCTAACAGATTTGGATCGTGGCAAAATCGTGGCGGTCAGGAAGCACGAAGAAGAGTAGGGTAACCTGGAGTAGGGCTAAATGTTGGAAGCGCTGAACAAAAAATGGTAGGCGCGTTGGGATTTGAACCCATACCCCTACCGTGTCAATTCTACCGCTCAGCGACTGGCCTATTCGAACTTTTTTGCGGCATCGCATGCCCTGGTGTCTATTTTGCGCGTGAGATAGACACCAACTCTCGCTTCTTGCTGTAACTATCTGTGCTATTGAACTTATGACGAGAGATGCCGAGGTGGGAACTCGAACCCCCC
>WNFZ01002823.1_pt1 | contig 16791 bp, 17 predicted proteins | sample 5400081 | NCBI WGS metagenome assembly WNFZ01 (sample SAMN13153365, study PRJNA577476) | soil metagenome | isolation source: 80 cm soil or saprolite under grassland replicate 1 | place: USA:California | collected 2016-06-15 | reverse complement strand
AACCACGAAGGCTCATTCTCGATGAGCATTATCGGCATCGAACCCCAGGCGGAAGCACCGGTTAGCTTGATTGCTGAGCATGTTGTCGACGGACGATATCTCCAGGCAGATGATCAGGATTCAGTTCTGATTGGCAAAGGACTTGCGGACGCTCTAGCTCTTAAAGTTGGCGATCGCGTCACAATGGTCGGCAGCGACATCCACAAACAGAACCGCCAGCGCACACTGACCGTGGTCGGTATTTACGATATTGGCATCCCGTCCATGGAAAAAGCGACCTCGTATATTTCCCTGACAGAAGCACAGGATTTGTTTGGCTTGTCGGGTCAGTCTACCGAAGTGCAGATCACGTTGAAAAGAGTCGGTACGGAAAACGCTTTGGTCGCTGCGTTGACGCCACAACTTCCCGGTTATGTCTACGATCGGACGCGTGAGATCGGTCTGCTCGGTGCAATGGGACTCAAGCCTCACCAGATCGCAATCTCCTTCATTCTGGAAGGCATCATGATCGGTTTCGTCGGTGTCTTTGCGGGTGTCGCGATGGGCTTGATCATCAATCTCAGCCTGATGCGTGTGGGCATGGACTACAGCCAATTCGCAGGCGTCACCGATTACATGGCATTGATTAGCGGCAAAGTGTATCCGACCCTGGGCGTGAGCAAACTCTTCATGCGCGCCATGATCATGCTCGTGATCGCCGCCCTAGCGGCCTCATCCCTGCCTCGCTTGCATCCAGGCGTGAACCGGCGGATGCATTGCACCAAGTATAAGTTTGGAGTGCAGGACTGCCCGAAGGGCGTGCTCCTGCTAATACGCCAGCAAGCTGGCTGACTCTAAAGAAAAGAAAAGTATTATGATACAAGCATTCAAACTAGCATTTCGCAACCTGGGACGAAACAAAACCAGGTCGTTGCTCTCGGCATTGGCTGTGGGGATTGGCATGGCGCTGTTACTGCTCATGGTATCGGTCCTGGAAGGGGAAATGGGCGGCGCCTTGCAAAACGCCATCCGTCTGCAAAGCGGACACATCCAGATCAGACCTGCAAACTATGAAGAAGGTAAAGCCAGCCTGAAATGGGAAGACCTGATCGAGAACCCTGATCAGTTAGTGCAGAAAGTCAAAACGATTCCACAGGTCACGGTCGCCACGCCACGTTTGGTCGCCAGCAGCATTTTGACTGTAGGCGATGAATCAAAGGGCGTACAGATCCTCGGCATCGAGCCTGACTCAGCGGCGAATCAACCCTTCCGCGAAGGAATGATCGCCGGAGAATTCATCAAAGCCGATGACCGTGAAGGTATCCTGATCGGAAACACTCTGGCTGACAAGTTAAATCTCAAAGTTAACGATAAGGTTAACTTACTTGCCACCACATCCAATGGCGATGTGAATGAACAGTTATTCACGGTGCGCGGGATCTTTACCACGCGCACACCGGGATACGATGAAAGCACGATCTTCATGCCGCTTACCAAAGCGCAGGCAATTACCGCCACCGAAAACCATGCCAGCACCATTTTTGTCTTATTACAGGACAGCAACCAGACAGACGCGGTTGCACAAGCCTTGAAGTCCAACAATTACAAGATCCTTACCTGGCGCGAACAAAACGCCATCGTTACCCAATTCGAAGACTATGCCAATGCCTTCTTCATCTTTATCTATTTGATCGTGCTTGGCATTACCGCCACGGTCGTCACCAATACACTGGTGATGGCAGTCTTCGAACGGACGCGCGAGATCGGCATCCTCGCCGCGATCGGCATGAAGGGACGCGGCATCATGGCGCAATTCCTGGCTGAAGCTGCCCTGCTTGCCACAGGCGGCGTGATCGGCGGATTGATTATCGGTGGGCTTGCCGTTGCCTACTTCGCCATTTATGGAATTTATATCGGCGATTATGGCATCACGGGCATTCTCATGGAAGATCACATTTATGCTCATTTCACTTGGGCAAATACCATCAACCTGGCAATTCTTACATACATCATTACACTCGTTGCTTCACTCTACCCTGCTGTGCTTGCTGCGCGCTTGGAACCTGTCGAAGCTTTACATGGACTAGGAGACTGAAATGGAAGTTACAAAAGTTACCAACGCAACCCGCGTATTCAAGATCGGCGAAGTAGAAACCAAAGCCCTGCGCGGTGTAAACCTCTCGATTGAAAATGGCGAATTCACCGCCCTGGTTGGACCTTCGGGTTCCGGCAAGACTACCCTGCTGCAAATGATCGGTTTACTCGATCAACCAACAACCGGAAACGTCACCATTAACGGACAGGAAGCAACTCGTCTCAATCGCAATCAACGCGCCGATTTGCGCAAGAATGCCATCGGATTTGTGTTCCAGTTCTTCGCGCTGATTCCAACATTGACCGCTTATGAAAACGTGGAGATGCCGCTCCTGTTGAACGGAACCAAACCTGCCGAACGCAAGAAACGCGTGATGGAAATGCTGGATGCTGTCGGTCTTGCTGACCGCGCCCATCATCGTCCCGATCAACTCTCCGGTGGACAGCAGCAACGCGTCGCGGTTGCTCGAGCACTGGCTACCAATCCCAAACTGATCCTGGCGGATGAGCCTACTGCCAACCTCGATACCGAGAACGGTAGGCAGGTTATGGATATTATGAAGAAACTCAACAAAGAGACCGGTGTCACGTTTGTCTTTGCCACGCATGATCCGCGCGTCATTGGTTATGCCGAACGCGTTGTGACATTGCAGGATGGTCTCATCACAAAGGACAGCAAAGCGAACGGAAAGCCGTAGGTAGAGTAAGAATGAAAAAATTATATGTAATCGCCATCCTTGTGGCGTTACTCCTGTCCGCTTGTACCGCCACATCCAAACAACCGACGGCAATTCCAACTGTATCGCTAGATAACAATAATAGTTCTTCATCGAACCCACAGTCAAGCGATGCCGCTTCGGTTTCGGCAAAGGCAGAAATTGTCCCAGTCCGGAAGGCAGAACTTTCCTTTGCAAATGTCGGTCGTGTCAAGTCTGTAAATGTAAAAGTTGGCGATCAGGTCACAGCAGGTCAAGCGCTCGTGGAACTGGATACAACTTTGCTGGAAGCAAAAGTCAAAGAGGCAGAGGCGAATCTAACGGCTGCCCAGGTTCAGGTCGATTATTTGAAGCGCATCGGTACTGACGAACTTCATCTCGAAACCGCGCAAGCCCAGGCCGATCAGGCGCAAGCCCTTTTGGATTCCGCCAAAGCGACGCTCGCCACGCAATCGACATTGATCGCGCCGTTCAACGGAACCGTAGCATCTGTAGACATCTCCCCCGCTGAGACAGTCGTACCTGGCAAGGTGATCGTCATCCTGGGCGATTTCTCCAGGCTGCAAGTCGAAACCAAAGACTTAAGTGAGCGTGATATCCCGCGCGTGCAAATTGGACAAACTGCCAAAGTATCGATCGGACCTTTGAATCAGGAATTCTCAGGGAAAGTAGCTGACATTTCTCGCGTCTCATCCACGTTGGGCGGGGATGTCGTGTTCAAAGTGACGATTGATCTCGACCAACAACCTCAGGGCTTGCTTTGGGGCATGAGCGCAAATGTAGTGATCGAAACTGGACAATAATAATGAAACGCGTTTATGGGTCAGTTTTGAGTGTGATTATTATTGTTAGCGCTTTGGCAACAGCACTTGCGTGCGGTGCAAGTGCCAATCCCGCCTCTGCCGCCTCGGAGAATAATATTTCTGCACAAAAGACTGTAACTGCCTCTGCTGTGATTGTCCCTGCACAGACCTCCAAAATGGGATTTCTGATTTCCGGAATTGTCAAAGATGTTCCAGTGAAAGAAGGAGACGTTGTCAAGGCGGGTCAAACGTTGATCGTATTAGATACGCCAAATTTAGAGTTTGCGGTGACCGAAGCGCAGGCGGCTCTTCGTGCTGCCCAGGCACAGGCTGAGATCAAAAGCAATGAGATCATAAAAAAATATAAATTCAACTACCTCACATTTAAACTCAAGAAACTCCGGCTGAGTGTGCCGCACGAAGTGATCGACATTGCAAACGCAAATGTGCAGAAGGCACAAGCTGGAGTTGAGATTGCACAAGCCAATCTGGCGCAAGGCACGATCATTGCTCCTCAGGATGGAGTTGTAGCTTCCATCGATGTAATACCCGGCGAGTTTGTCAAAGCAAATCAAGCTGTCATTACGCTTGCTACATTAGACACTTTACAAGTCGAGACTACCGACCTCAGTGAACGCGATATACTCAACGTGCACATCGGTGATTCCGCCGATATTTCGGTTGATGCATTAAATAAAAATATTCCCGGCAAGGTTATTGGCATTTCCCTGATTGCAAATATCGTTGGTGGCGATGTATTGTTCAAAGTGACCATCGCTCCAGATGCACAGTCCGCAGGTCTGCGTTGGGGTATGACGGCTGAAGTCCAGATCCAAAACGGGAACTGAGCCATGAAGACGAGCATGAAACACATTTATTTGCCACGGCTCATCGGTTTGAGTCTTCTGATTGTTCTCTTGATCAGTTCCACCTCTCCAGCATTGGCAGTTCAGGGGAATCAACCCGCATCCACTGAACGAACGGTCACTGCATCGGCCGTGGTCGTTCCGGCACAAACATTTGAATTAGGATTCTTGATTTCCGGAATCGCCAAAGATGTTCCCGTAAAAGAAGGGGATTCTGTAAGCGCAGGGCAAACATTGATTGTGCTGGATACTCCCGATCTGCAATTCGCAGTCGCCGAAGCACAGGCGGCTCTTCGTGCTGCGCAATCGGAAGCAACAATACAGAGTTACAGGCGTGTAAAAAATCAGCGCAAGGGTCAAACTTTTTATGATGTCGTTCCGGATATCTATCGGCAACGCCTGGATATAAAAGTTCAGCAGGCACAAATCGCACTGGACTTGGCACAAATCAATCTTGCAGAGGGGACATTGACCGCACCGGCGGATGGAATTGTGGCTTCGGTTAGCGCCGCGCCAGGTGAATTTGTTTCCTCCGATCAAGCTGCGATCACAATTGCCACATTGAACAATTTACAGTTGGAAACAACCGATCTGAGTGAACGCGATATTCCAAATGTAAAGATCGGCTCGCCTGTCAGTATTTCGCTTGATTCCTTGAATCAAACGTTTACTGGAAAAGTAGTCAGCATTTCACCCATCGCAGATATTGTTGGTGGCGATGTAGTATACAAGGTCACAATTGCATTTGATGAGCAAGCAAAGGGTTTGCGCTGGGGTATGACTGCCGAAGTAACGATTGAGTGAGAGAATAGGGAATAGTGGTTAGAGAACAGTAAAGACACGGAGAATTCTTCGTGTCTTTTTTGATTCCTCTTTCTATGGTTAAATCTAACCAGTTACCATCTGATACTTAACACCTGAAACCTGAAACCGGAGTACATATGACCCTTCCCACAAAAATCACAGTCATTGGTGCTGGCTCAGCACAGTTTGGCGAGAATACACTTGCTGCGATCATGCATTCGAAAAGTTTACGCGGCTCTACGCTCGCGCTCGTGGATCGAAATGCAGACTCATTAGATATTGTTACTCGATTGGCGAATCGACTCAATCGCGAATGGGATGCGAAGTTCACGATCACGTCACATACGAATCATCTGGATGCATTGCCGGATAGCCGATTTGTGGTCAATGCAATTGAAGTTGGTGCGCGCGAAAATCTCTGGCAAAAAGATTTTGAGATACCGATCAAGTATGGTGTGCGACAACCCTATGCAGAAAATGGTGGACCTGGCGGTTTTGCACACGCGGCGCGCAACATCGGTCCGATCATGCAGATTGCGCACGATATGGAACAGGCTTGTCCCGAGGCCTGGTTCATCAACTTCACCAATCCGATGATTCGCATTTGCGACGCGGTCAATCGTCACAGTAAGATCAAAGCTGTCGGTTTATGTCATCAAATTTATGCAGGCTATAACATGGTGGGTATTGCCCTCGCAAAAGATCTCGGCATCGAAATTCCTGAGGGACTCACTGGTATGCATGCTGCGGTGGATCAGCATCCGATTCAGCATCGCATTCGTGAGCAGATTGTCCCGCTGATTGATGTTCGCGCCGCGGGATTGAATCACTTCAGTTGGATTCTTTCCATTCATGATCGACGCACGGGCGAGGACTTATATCCGCTGTTTCGAAAACGATTCTTTGAACTGGATCCAAAATTCGAACCGCTTACGAGAGATGTTTTCTCCGCGTTTGATCTGTTCCCTGTTCCAGGTGATACACATCTCTGCGAGTACCTTCCATGGTTAAGCGACTCACAAACCAAGCCTTGGGACAAATACAATATCCGACTCTATGATTGGAATCTGTTCGCGGCGGTGCGTGAGTTCGAACTTGGACGTTTGAACGATATGGCAAACGACGAAGCAACGATCGAAGGATTGCTCGATGCAGATTCGGAAGGTGCTTTGGAGATGATCGAAAATCAAACCTGTGCAACGACTCATTATCACCTGGCTGCAAATCTTCCAAATGAAGGCCAGATCAGCAATCTACCGCGCGGCGCAACAGTAGAAACTCCGATCATTGTTGACGGAGCAGGGATTCATCCCGTCCATCTGGGCGCGCTGCCGGAACCGGTCGCGGAACTTTGTCGAAGAGAAACATTCGTTGCACAAATCGGTGTCGAGGCGGCTATTGAGGGCAACCGCGAAAAAGCGCTGCAATGTCTCCTGCTTGATCCGGTCATCACCGATATCGAAACGGGCAGGAAAATTCTGGATGATTATTTGAACAGCTACAGAGAATATCTTCCACAATTTTGGAAATAGGAAAATTGGTGGTTAAGTAGCGACGAGCGCAACGAGGAGCATATACTTGCACTCCCCGGCATCGAACCATGATTTGCTAAGCAAATCAGGCGATGTGCGTCAGGTGCAAGTGTCGAAACCACCAATAGCATAGATATTCTCATTAATAGTTGGTTTCGATACACCCCGCCAAGAACTTGCGGGGCTACTCAACCAACGGATTAAATACGATGAAAATTATTTCTTTATCTCATGGACATAGAGAGCTTATCCAACAAGCCGCGCAATTAATGGTGGATGCCTTTCGTGAGCATTGGCCCGATGCCTGGCCCACCTTCGAAGACGGATTAAAGGAGCTTGGTGAAATGCTTGAGCCGGAACGGATTTGCCGGGCGGCCACGGGGGATAACGAGAATTTGCTCGGGGTTATTGGAGGAATTCCGGCATATGACGGTCACGTCTGGGAACTGCATCCATTGACGGTCCAGCCATCCATGCAAGGTAAAGGTATCGGTCAGGCACTCGTGGAGGATTTTGAGGAGCAGGTCCGTGCGCGAGGGGCGTTGACCATCACGCTCGGAACTGACGATGAAGATGGCATGACTTCCCTGGCAAATGTAGATTTGTATCAAAATCTCTGGGAAAAGATACGTGATATACGCAACTTCAAGCATCATCCCTTTGAGTTTTATCAAAAGATGGGCTTTGTCATCACCGGTGTGGTCCCCGACGCAAATGGAACCGGCAAGCCCGATATCTTGATGGCAAAACGGGTTAACTAATGTGGAGTCAGGCGGCTTGCCGCCTAAAGTGCGGCTGCAGGAGCTAGCTCCTGCACTCCATATTTAGTGTGTTTCTGTCACTTTTGTGAGATTACGTGGCTTATCTGTATCGTATCCTTTGACTTCGGTCAGATGACAGGCAAACAATTGGGCAGCGATGATGCTTGGGATCGGAGTCAGCCATTCGGGAATTTGAGGCGGGAGTTGGATCGGTGATTGCGCCAAAGACAGTGCGTCCACATTATCCGAGATCAAGACCAGTTCCGCGTTCCGTTGCTGTCGCAGACGGGTCAGCATATCTACCATTGTTTCGTGAACCTTGCCATTCGGGGCAACTGCCAGAATGGGGAATCCGCCCTCGACCATTGCAATCGGACCATGTTGGAAGTCAGCAGATGAATATGGTTCTGCGACCAGGTACGTCAACTCCTTGAGTTTCAATGCCCACTCGAATGCAGTCGAATAATTGAAACCTCGCCCGAGAACGACGCAATGACTTATATAGCGATAACGCTGAGTCATTTGTGCAATATGCTCATCGAGTACAAGAGTCTGTTCCGCCCATTTGGAAACAGAAGCAAGTTCATTCCAACGTTCATCCGAATTGCTCAACGCCGCCGAGAGCATGGCAACAGCCATTAACTCAGCCGTATATGTTTTGGTCGCGGCGACTGCCTTTTCAGGACCGGCTTGAATATCGAGCACAAAGTCTGCGGCTTTGGCAAGTGGCGAATCAGGAATGTTAGTGATCGCGATCGTCAAACAATTTTGTTTTCGTCCCTCTTCTAGTACACTGACGATATCTGGGGATTGACCTGATTGCGATACACCCACAACCAATGCATTATTCAAACGCGGTGGCATTTGATAGTACGTGAACAAGGAAGGTGTTGCCAATGCCAGGGGCAATCCATTATGTGCGCCCCATAGATAATTTGCATAGCGCCCCGCATTATCGGATGTGCCGCGTGCCGCAAGAAATGCATACTGCACATTACGCGACTGGATCGCTTTCGCAATTTCAATCACGGTTTGTTTTTGATGATCGAGCAGGGATGCAAGCCGTTCAGGCTGTTCAAAGATTTCAGAATGTAGTGTTGTCATAGGTTCCTCAGAATCGATTCTACCGCTGTCTCACAATTAAGTGAAACTTTCATTTTGAGAGGGTGGCGAATTATTGATTCATCATTCATACATTCACCTTTGCTGAACATCAAAACATTTACAAGCGATACATGATCGATTGAACATCATCGAATTAACAATCCAACATCATGGAACACATCCATAAAAATATTTTTATCGAATCAACTTCATAATCACTAACAAAATTTTAAACTTATCCTTCGTCAAAAACCTTTACATAAACAAATAAATAGATACAATCTGTATAGTTGCATGAAAAATTTTTTGATTCAATAAAATGATTCATTGAATCAACAACAACAAAACATTTTACAAATCAACATAGCATAATAAAAAACATGCAACTCAATCAAGTCGATCAAAATAATAATAACGACGACTTGATTGCATGACAGAAAGAAAAGGACTCGACATGTATCTCTGTGTATTGACAAGCATTCCTGATCCCAACGATGTTCCGTATGATCCTTCAGCGCACATGAATGGATTCAAGTGGAAACAACATTTAGTGCATCCAAAGAACGTGGAAAAACAATTACGTGAACTTACGAGTGAGGGAGTGGAGGTATTCTTCAATCTGTGTGATGGCACACCCGATGATGCACTCTCCGGAATCGGAATGGTGCAAACCATGGAAAAACTTGGGATTGCATTTACCGGCGCCGATTCAGAATTCTTTGATCCTTCCCGCCAGGAAATGAAGGCGTATGCAAAGAAATCCAATGTTCCCATACCCAATTGGGTGATGGTCGATCGCGTCGAAGATGTGGAACGCGTAGCGAAGCGCTTGCGTTTCCCTGTCTTGGTCAAACCGCCTCACGGGTATGCCAGTGTTGGCATCACGCGCGAATCGCGCTGTGAGAATCTGGAACAGCTCAAGGTCCAGAGTGAGAAAGAGATTGAACAGTTCGGGCGCGCACTCCTTGAGGAGTTCATTGAAGGACGCGAATTCACTTGTCTCATCGCGGAAAATCCGGATGATGAAAACAACCCGGTCACATTCAAGCCGGTGGAATTTATTTTCCCCAAAGGTGAATCCTTCAAGCATTACAATATGAAATGGGTTGAATACGAGAAGATGTCCGTCGCGCCGGTGGATGATTCCAAGATCGAGAAAGTTTTGCGCGATCAAACAGCTCGTCTGTTCAAAGCGATGAACGGAAATGGCTACGCGCGCTGCGACTATCGCATGGCAGCCGATGGAACGATCTACATGCTCGAGATCAATCCCAACTGCGGCATTTTTTATGCACCGGATGAGCCCGGTTCAGCAGATTTCTCCTTGATCAATGATCCGGTCTGGAACCATCAAAAGTTCCTCAAGCTGATCATCCGCTCTGCCCAAAAGCGACAAATGAATCTGTTGGCATCTCGCACACCCAAGCGACAGGTGAAGAAACAGCGCGTCGAGCAGATGGCGTACTCGTAGTTCAACAATCAGTAAACAATATTCAGTGAGCGGATCAACAGTCCGCTCATTTGTTTATAATGGGAGTAGTCATACATGGAGGAACTCATGTTAAACAAAAAAATCGCTTTCATTGGTCCAGGGGCAATGGCAGAAGCCATCATTGCCGGCTTGCTCCGCAAGCAACTCGCAAAGCCAGAAAATATTATTGCATCGGGTCCGCGCGAGGAACGTGGTGCGGAGTTAAAGCAGAAGTATGACATTGAAACGACAACAGATAATGCCTCCGCTGCTTCGCATGTGGATGTGGTGGTGCTTTCTGTCAAACCACAACGTCTCAGCGACGTCATGAAAGGACTCAAAGGCATTCGCAGCGATGCTTTGGTCTTATCTGTAATCGCTGGCGCTAACATCAAGAAGCTGGGCACAGGATTGAAACACAAAGCTATTGTGCGCTCCATGCCCAATACGCCCGGTCAAATAGGGGAAGGCATCACAGTGTGGACCGCTTCCAAAGAAGTGACAGAAGAACAACAGGAGATGGCGCGAAAAATCCTGGGCGCGTTAGGTCAGGAGGTTTTCGTCGAAGATGAGAATTATCTCGACATGGCAACCGCCCTCTCTGGTAACGGTCCCGCATACGTGTTTCTCTTCACCGAAGCTCTGATCGATGCCGGCGTCCACATGGGATTTCCGCGTCGCATCGCAGAACAATTGGTCTTGCAAACGATCAAAGGTTCCGCTTCTTATTATGAACAGGCAGGACGTCATCCGGCAACGCTGCGCAATCAAGTGACATCTCCCGGCGGCACATCGGCGGAAGCATTGTATTATTTGGAAAAGGCAGGATTCCGCACCGCAATCTCGCGCGCCATTTGGGCAGCCTATCAACGGTCTGTAGAATTGGGCAAGGAAAAGCCGGGACATATTGATACCGATGAAGAGTTATGACCCCCACCACCCTGTGGGAACCGCCCCCAAATCCAACTGAAGTTCGTTAGATTTGGGGGCGGAAGGGTGAGGCTGCTTTATAATTCGGGGGCATTCAAAACTGATTACCGAACACTGAATACTGAATCATGTCTCTCATTACTGTCTCCTCTCTCTCCAAATCCTTCGGCGCAGAAGATTTATTTTCAGGCGTCACGTTTTCGGTTGCCAAAGGGGCGCGGCTGGCACTCGTCGGTCCGAATGGAATCGGAAAAACAACATTATTGCGAATCCTCATCGGCGAGGAAGAACCATCCAGGGGGACGATTGCGCGCGCCAGGAATCTTCGCGTCGGTTACCTCTCACAGGAAGCTGATTTCCAACTGGAAGGTGCATTATGGGATGTATGTCTCGAGCCGTTCGCAGACATCATCCGTATGCAAGGCGAAGTGGAACGACTCGAAAGCGAAATGTCCGACCCATTAAAACGGGAGCACTCTGAAGAGTATCTTCGACAGGCCTTGGTCCGCTATGGAACCGTTCAGCATGAGTTCGAGCGGCGCGGCGGATATGTCTATCAAGTCCGCATCAAGCAGGTGCTGACCGGTCTCGGATTCGATCCCTCTGATTTTCACATGTCGCTTGATCATCTTTCCGGTGGACAGCGTACGCGTGCTCATCTTGCGCGTTTGCTGCTTTCCAATCCCGATTTGTTGCTTCTGGACGAGCCGACCAATCACCTCGACATCCAAGCCGTCGAATGGCTCGAGGGCTATTTGACGCAATGGGAAGGCGCGGCGATCATCGTTTCACATGACCGTTATTTTCTCGATCATGCCTGCAACGCGTTGCTTGAAATGGCGATCAGCGGCGCGGAGTTTTATCGCGGTAATTACAGCACCTATTTGCAGGAGCGCGAGATCCGCTGGAACCATCGCTTTGAAATTTTTGAAAGCCAGCAGGAAAAGCTTTTCAAGGAAGTGGAATACATCAAGAAAAACATTTCGGGGCAGAACACGCTTCAAGCGAAAGGAAAACTGAAACGGCTCACGCGGGTTGTGCAAGCCATCGAACAGGTCGGCATGGGTGCGGTGATGAACTCAAATTGGTCGCAGTTGGATGTGGAAACAACGACCAGCCCATTCAGCGTGGAGGAAGCCGAACGACGTGTGCGCGGGTTGCGACCGCCGCAACGCGTCACACCGGACCTGCATCTGCATCTGCGTTCGACAATGCGCTCCGGCGATCTGGTCATTCGCACCAAAAACTTAAAGATCGGTTATCGCGCCGAAGATGGTGTTCCTGAAAATTTTTTATTCTCCGCACCGGATCTCGAACTACGCCGATTGGATTGCGCGGCATTGATCGGTCCCAACGGCGCGGGTAAATCAACTTTCTTGAAAACAATCCTCGGACAGATCGAACCGCTGGCCGGTGAAGTGACTCTCGGCGCGAGTCTGCAAATTGGATATTTTGCCCAGGCTCACGAAGGACTCGATCCGAATAAAACAGTTTTGGATGAAATCCTGAATGCGTCGCCGGGCATGTTGCCTTATCAGGGACGCGAATATCTCGGCAAATATCTGTTCTCCGGTGATGATGCCTTCAAACTTGTCTCCATGCTCTCCGGTGGCGAACGCGGACGTTTGGCACTGGCAAAGCTTGGATTGCAGGATACAAATCTCTTGTTGCTCGACGAGCCAACAAATCATTTAGATATTCCCTCACAGGAAGTCTTGCAATCTGTTTTGGATTCCTACCAGGGAACGATTTTGTTAGTATCGCATGATCGTTACCTTGTCGATGCTCTTGCCACCCAGATCTGGGAGATCAACCCGGACGAATCGCAGATGATCGCATTCAACGGCACGTATTCGCAAATGAAAGAGGAAAGAGAAAAAGAAGCGGCGCGCCTATCTGGGCAACAAACGGAAAAGACGATCGATACTCGTAATTCGAACCTCGAAGCTCGTCGTGCCAAAAGCAAAGAGACCAAAGAAGAAAGAAGAAGAGTCGCTCGGTTGCAGGAACTCGAAAATAAGATCGCCGAACTCGAATCGACCTTAGCGAATCTCGGCGCGCAGTTGGAGAGTCCATTTGTGAAGCCGGATGAAGTGAGAAAGATCGGCACGGAATACGAACGCGTGCAACGCGAGATGGATGAAAAGTTGGACGAGTGGGACCGAATGCAGTCTCCATAAAGTTCATTTCAAACTTACTTTGTTGTGTATAATTAAGTTATGTCAAAGCTGGACAAAGTCCTTGAAAAGATTTTGCGAGGAACATCAGATGCAAATATTGATTTTGACGACTTGTCTCAGTTATTGATAAATGTAGGATTTGACGTACGAATTCGCGGCAGCCATCATATTTTCACAAAACATGATGTCGTCGAAATCATTAACTTACAACCGAAAGGCTCGAAGGCGAAACCCTATCAGGTGAAGCAAGTGCGAAACTTGATTTTGAAATATAAATTGGCAGGTGAAGACCATGATTAAATATGAAGTGATCCTTTATTGGAGCGAGGAAGATAATGCGTTCATTGCGGAAGTGCCAGAGTTGCCTGGTTGCATGGCAGACGGAGGCAATTATCAGGAGGCACTTGCAAACGTAGAAAAAATCGCGCAAGAATGGATTGAAACTGCTCATGAATTGGGCAGGAAAATTCCAGAGCCAAAGGGCAAATTAGTCTACGCTTGATCGTAAACATCCAAGGCAATAAAGCTTTGGATGTTTTGTTATGCTTAACTACGAACAGGTGCAGAGGAAAATGGATGAGAAGTTGGATGAATGGGAGAGGATGCAGGGGTGACAATGGACCGTGGACGATTGGCTATGGTCGGATGGTACGATTTCGTTTTGCGAGGATTATGAGTAAACCGATGAAAAATTGGAATGCCGTTAAAGAACGTTTCATGAGTGACCCATTGCCTATTCGGCTAGGCAATCTTGCTGCAAATTTGAGTCGTATAAAATCCTTTTCTTCAAATGAAGCAAGCCGCGATACTGTCGCCAGTTTGATTGAGGAAAGCAAAATGTTCATTGAATGGACTGCAGCACAAGCTGAAATTGAAGTTGCTGCGAAGTTGGTTGAGTTACAAATACAACTAGCTCTTTGGCAATTGCAGTGGCAATCCATATGGACTGACCCCAAGAAGCGCTCTCAAGTGGCGGAACAATCAAGCATGTGGTCAAAACAAGTACTTGAATTATCTGGACTTTTGAAATAGGGTGATTTTGGACGATGGACCACCACGGTCCACGGTCCATCGTCTATGGTCTGATCGGAGATCACATGGACAAACGTGTGAAATTCGATTTTGAAATTGATTTTTCCAACGGTGGCGGACTCCAGGGTCAGGGGTTTCGGTTGGATATTGAAGCAGATGATATTTCTGATGAACAATTAGCGGACTACATTGTTAAAGATATGCGGCTGCTAATGGTTAAGGAAGTACGCATCTTGAAAAAAGAAATCATCACAGAAAAGCATAAACGCCAATCCGAATAAGAATTTTATGAAAAAAGAATCTCCTAAAGAGATTACAGGCGCTGCAAGGATACTTCTTGTCGCTGTATCTTTGATCATATTCTTACCAATCCTACTCCTTGCCGCTCTGTTTTACATGTTATGGGGAGTCATCTTATGTGCGAGTGTTTGGCTAATGTGGGGGAAACAATCCTTATCCATTTTTGTTTTTCGACACTTTGGTGGAAGTAGAAACTTCAATCCGATTGGGATTGTCATTCGTCCGTTTCAGCCGGCGAAGACTTACAGATTTTATCAGACGTTCAAGAAGTTCAAGCATGGAAATCCTACAGAAGTTGAAGAGATCAAAAATAGCTTGTTCAGGGATTTGAAGATTGAACACTGATAACTATGTCTATAATATTGTGGATTAAGACATTTATCGAATAACAAAACTTCCGAGATTATCGATCTCGGAAGTTTTGTTTTACCTTATTGCATCCGTTACTTGAGTAATTCCAAATCTTCTGCTAATGCCTTGATAGTATCGCGCGGCAGTGTGCTTTCGATCGCGTAGGTCTTACCGTTTGGAGCTTGGATCAGCGCCATTGCAACCTGTCCGCCTTTCGGAGTGTCGCCAGGTCGTCCAATAAAATGGAGCACCAATCCGCTGGCGGTTGTGTAGGTTTCATCCTCTTTGAGAGCATCTTCCAGTGGTTTGCCCAGCGCTCGAATGATGAAATAGTCACCGGCCTGGTTGATGTAGCGTGCTTCATAAAAGAATTGTTGATCCGCAGGCTGCTCCGGTAAGACGCCAACTTCCAGGGAAAAGCCATCGGGAACAGTCTTGAGCAGATAAGCAGTATCTGTCTTCGAGGCAAGACCTTCCACAGAAATTGCAGTCGAGGGATTCTTGGCAGGCAGGCTGTGTTCTCCATTCGGATCCTCAACGATGTTGATTCCCTGCAGATCGCTCAAATTCCAGGCGATGTTGCTACCGGCAGGCAGGGTTTCATCGAGCAGAGTTTTCTGCGAACTGATCACCAGTTCCTTGCCATCTTTTTCCATGGTCACGCGGCTGCCAAGGAGTTGATAGGTATCCACATCGAAATAGAACGTGACCTGGCCCATGGGATGCGTAATTTCATTATTGACGAGCAGCTTGATTTCCTGTTGGGAGCGCAGAACATATACCGTATGCCCGCATTTGCCCCGTACTGCGTTCGGTGCAGTGCAGGGGTTATCCCAGGTTTCCTGGCCGACCAGTTTCACCTGTGGATCGCTGCGCATCTTTTCGAACATGAACTTTGACTCTTCATCTTGGGCAGGATTTAATTTCCGATTCATAACACTGATAGTTTTTTGTTTCGTCAAACTATTTGGGTCTTGCACGTTGTGATAGACCGTAAGCGGATCATCACTTGGCTGACCATCCTGCATATTATCTGAAGAGTACACATCCGATCCGTCGAATGCATTCACTTGTAGCACTTTGCCAGTTTCTCTGTCAGTCGTCACAACTCGGAAGTTAGCATTCACAGGATCGGAATAACTTTCGACAATCGTGTCCATTCCCTGTTCTTTCGCTTCGATATCCGTATAGATCTCACTGCGAATATGTTCGATCCCCTGATTCGTTGTCGCCTGGGTTTGGGCTTGATAAGCTCGATCCAGGACTTCTTTGGCAGAGACGGTAGTTACGTTGTTCGCCAGGAACGCAACAACCATCGAGAGTACCAGCACCACCCCCAGGGCGGTGAACGTGAATTTCTTATTCATGAAAAGCTCCTTGGGTTGCAATAGAATTTTGCTCGTTGCAAGCTTGGCTCGGACGGCGGGCCACAAATCCATTTTCTCGGGCTGGATTGTTTCCCTTGCCAAGTGTTCCAGCATGGATTGAATCGCAGGGTTCTTGTTTCCCATAGGCTTGTCTTTATCTTTCATCTTGCGCCTCCTGATAATCTTCGTTCCAGAAAAGGTGGAGGATCTTCCGTAGTTGGTTGCGGGCTGTTTTCAATCGCCAACGGATCGTGGTGAGCGGGCGATCCAACTCATCGATCATCTCTGCCTCGCTCATATCCAGAAAATGACGCATGACAATGACCGCGCGTTGTTCTGCTGTTAATTCTCCTAAGGCGTTCCAAACCACTTTGCGAGTTTCTTCTGTTTCGACAAAGAGTTCCGGTTGTGGATTTGAATCCATGAGCCAATCAGCAACTTTGGATATTTCTTCATCGTCCGCTTCTAATGGGATGAAACGTTTTTGTCGTCGAGCAGCCT
>WNFZ01002697.1_pt1 | contig 16793 bp, 15 predicted proteins | sample 5400081 | NCBI WGS metagenome assembly WNFZ01 (sample SAMN13153365, study PRJNA577476) | soil metagenome | isolation source: 80 cm soil or saprolite under grassland replicate 1 | place: USA:California | collected 2016-06-15 | reverse complement strand
TGGCTGGCGAACACCGCCGCCGCTGAGTGGGTGCAGCTCTTCGCCGGCGATATTTTCCGGCGCATGCGCGCCAAAGGCCAGATGGGCGCGCTGGCGCAGCTGGTGACGAACGACAACCGGCTGCAGAGCTTTTTGAAGGATTACCAGCGCCTCATGGGGGTCTGATGATTATCTCGCCAATCGTCGCGCGACGGTACATATTAGGCCGCCAGGGGCTCTGGCCGGGCCGGCGCGCCAAGATTCTGTTCGACTTCGACTATATCTGGGAAGTGTACAAGCCGGCCGAGCGCCGCCGCTGGGGCTACTACGTGCTGCCGATCCTGTTTGGCCACGACCTCGTCGGCCGGATCGATCCCAAGCTCGATCGTAAGACAGCGACCTTACTGCTTCAAGGATTCTGGCTGGAAGATGAAAATACTGCGACTGATCCGGCGTTTGTCGTGGCGCTGGCGCGCGGCCTGGCCCGTTTTGCCGACTTCGTCGGCGCGCGGCGGATTGATATAGCCAAGATCGAGCCGGATGCCCTGCGGAAACAACTGCGCGAAGCAGGAGATACATTCGCATAAGATCATAATGTACGATTGACACACAGATCATCATCATGCCGCTCGACTCCGACATCGATCGCCTGATCAGCGCCGCGCTGCTGCGTCTGCGAATGCGCGCGCCGTTCTTCGCTACGCTGGCGCTGTTCGCACGCGTCGAGCCGACTGCCGAGGTAGCGGCTGCGGCGACCGACGGCTGGACGGTGTTTGTGAACCCTGATCACCTACGCTCGCTCGCGCTGCCGCAGCAGGACGAGCTTCTGCTGCACGAGGTGCTGCACGCCGCGCTGCTGCATGTGCCGCGCCGGGGCAATCGCGATCCCCAGCTCTGGAACATCGCCAGCGACATCGTGGTGAACGGACTGATCGCCGCGGTCGAGGGCGTGCAGCTGCCATCCAATGCCGTACGCGACCCGCGCCGCGAAAACTTGAGCGTCGAGGAGGTCTACGAGCTGCTGCTGCACGACCCGGCCCCGCCCCCGCTCGCGCGCCTCGATCTGCTCGATCGGCCCGGCGGCCATGCTGGTGAAGGCGGCGCCGAGAGCGACAGCATCGCGACCGGGCGTCAGGCCGCGCTGGAGGCGCACTGGCGCGACGCCCACCAGCACGCCGGCATCATCGCGCTGTCGGTGGCGCAGGGCAAGATGCCGGCCGGCCTGGCGCGCGAGCTGAGCATGCTCAACCCGGCGCGGCTCGATTGGCAGGCGCACTTATGGCGTTATGTCGTCCAAACGCCGACCGACTTTCAGGATTTCGATCGGCGCTTCATCGGGCGTGGGCTGTATCTCGAAGCGCTGGTGAGCGAGTCGGTGCGTGTGTTCGTCGCCGTCGACACCAGCGGCTCAGTCGACGACCGCCAGATTCGCGCGCTCGTGGCCGAGGTGCAAGGCATTCTCAGCGCCTACCCGCACGTGATCTGCGACCTATACTATGCCGACGCCGAGGCATATGGCCCTTACGAGCTGACCGCCCATGGCGATATTCCTCCGCCGGTCGGCGGCGGCGGCACCGACTTTCGCCCGTTTTTTGCGGCGGTGGCCGAGCGCTACAACCCGCACGAGCAGTCGGTGTGCGTGTACCTGACCGACGGCTATGGCTACGTCCCGGCTGAACCACCTGACATTCCGGTGCTGTGGGTCGTCACCGCAGGCGGCAAGTCGCTGGATGCATTTCCATTCGGTGAGGCGGTACGGCTGCTGGAGAGTTAAAAATTTCGAGTTTTAAGTTTTGAGTTAGATTGCACAACCAGCTGGTCACTGTGTCACCTTGTCACGAATCTGCGCCGCGATAGCTCATCTTTTGGTCAGCCAGCACGATCGAGTGTGGTATATCATTCTGGCTAGGTCAGCCCGACATCATGTAGTTATTTTTCGCTCTACGAGCGAAAAATAACTACAATAAAAAGGAAAGTACCGCTCTGCCGAAGGCTAAATGAGAACTTGATAAGTCACCACGTTATGACTTAGGAAGTAAGTATAAATATATGCTTTTAGCAATCTATACCGTAACCATGTTCCTCAGCGCATTGCTCCTGTTTATGGTGCAGCCGATGTTCGCCAAAATGGCACTGCCATTGCTGGGCGGCTCGCCGGCGGTGTGGAATACGGCAATGGTGTTCTACCAGGCCATGCTGCTGGGCGGCTATATCTACGCGCATGTCGCCACCAGATGGCTCGGCGCGCGGCGCCAAGCGGCTCTGCATCTGCTGGTGCTGCTGCTGCCGCTGCTAGTGCTGCCAATCGGCATTCCCAGCGGCTGGCTGCCGCCGACGCAGACTAACCCCGCGCCCTGGCTGCTGGCGCTGCTGTTTGTCGCGGTTGGCCTGCCATTCTTCGTGGTTTCGGCCAGCAGTCCAATGCTGCAAACCTGGTTCGCATCGACCAGGCACCGCGCGGCGGCCGACCCGTACTTCCTGTATGCGGCCAGCAATATCGGCAGCATGCTGGCGCTGTTGCTTTACCCAACGCTGATCGAGCCGACGCTGGGGCTCAGGCTCCAAAGTTGGATATGGGCCGCCGGGTACTTGGCGCTGGCGCTGATGATCGCGCTGTGTGCCGTGGCGCTTTGGCGCACGCCGGCCGGCGCCGCTGCCGCGCTGCGGGCGCCAGTCGCTGGCTCGGAACGACCAGAGCACCAGCCAAGAATCCGCGAAGGCACACGAAGAGACGCGAATAAGCCTCCTATTTTCGCGTCTCGTCGCGTAACTTCGCGGATCGGATCATCTGAAGTGGAATACTTGACCGATGCCCTAGGAGTGTGGCGTCGGCTGCGCTGGGTTGCGCTGGCGTTCGTCCCTTCGAGCCTGATGCTGAGCGTCACAACCTACCTCTCGACCAATATTGCGCCGATTCCGCTGCTGTGGGTTATTCCACTAGCGATCTATCTGCTCACATTTATCCTTGTATTTATGCGCAAGCCGCTGTTGCCGCATGTCGTTATGCGGCGTGCGCTGCCAATGCTGCTGCTGGTACTACTAATTACGCTGGTTGCTCAGGCGACCGAGCCAATTGGGCTACTGATCATCGTACACCTGGCAACCTTCTTCGTCGCCGCGATGGTCTGCCACGGCGCGATCGCGCGCGACCGCCCGGCCGCAACGCATCTCACCGAATTCTATTTATGGATGTCGGTCGGCGGCGTGCTCGGCGGCCTGTTCAATGCGCTGCTGGCGCCGCTGCTCTTCACAACAGTGCTTGAGTATCCGCTGGTGCTGGTGCTGGCCTGCTTGGTCCAGCCGCCCGAAGCGGCGACCCAGCTTGGCGCACGCGCGCGCCGGCTCGATCTGGGGCTGCCGATCGCGCTGGGGCTGCTCGTCGCCGCCTTAATCCTGGTCGCGCCGGTGGTTGGGCTGTCATCCGGGCCGGCGCGCCTGGGGCTCATGTTCGGCGTGCCGAGCCTGATCTGCTTCAGTTTCTCGCGTCGCCCGCTGCGCTTCGGCCTGGGTGTTGCGGCGATCTTGGCCGCCAGCGCGCTGTACACCAGCGACCAGGGACGCGTGCTGCATGCCGAGCGCAGCTTCTTTGGCATTCACCGCGTTCTGCTTGACACATCGGGCCAGTTTCATGTGTTGGCGCACGGCGGCACGCGCCATGGCATGCAAAGCCTCGACCCGGCTCGCCGCGACGAACCGCTGACCTACTATTATCCGAATGGGCCAATCGGGCAGTTCTTCGAAACGCGCATCAACACACAGCCGCAAGCGCGCGTGGCCGTGATTGGCCTGGGCGCAGGCTCGCTGGCCTGTTACAAACAACCCGAGCAGCAATGGACTTTTTATGAGATCGACACCAGTGTTGTGCGGATCGCTCGCACGCCGGAGTACTTCAGCTACCTGCGCGACTGCGCGCCCGATACAGCCATGGCGATCGGCGATGCGCGGCTCTCGCTGGCCAATGCGCCCGATCAGGGCTACGACCTGATTGTGCTCGACGCCTACAGCTCCGACTCGATTCCGGTTCACCTGATCACGCGCGAGGCGCTGGCGCTCTATCGCGCGAAGCTGGCGCCAGGTGGCGTGCTGGCCTTTCATATCTCAAATCTGTACCTCGATCTCAAACCTGTGCTGGGCAACCTGGCGGCCGATGCAGGACTCACCGCGCTCGCGCGCGATGATCTATCGCCCAATGCCAGCGACACAGCGCGCGGAAAATCAGCCTCGCAGTGGGCACTGATGGCGCTCTCGGCGAATGATTTCGGGCCGCTGGCAAGCGATCCGCGCTGGCACCCTCTCGCGCCGCAACCTAATAACACCGTGTGGACCGATAACTTTTCGAGCTTGCTCACCGTATTTCGCTGGCGCTAAAGTCATGAGAAATATCTACCAGGGTTGGGAAGTTCCCATAGAAACCGAAAGTTCCCGACTGGAAGCGCCGGGAACTTTCGGTTTCTATGGGAACTTTCGCTGCAATATTAGCCGCCGCTGGGACTAATTGGCGCGTCGACGAACCATTTCTTGCCAAGCTGCTCGAAGAAGCCCGCTTGCCGCAGATCCTCTAGCGCACGGTTGGCGGCGTCGCGCAATTGGTAGGCCTCGACCGGCACAGCCAGCGCGTATGGTTCCAGCGTTAGTGCCGGCCCGACGGTTTTCAGCCCCGGATAATGGCCCAGATTGACCAGCGCCGAGGCGTTGTCGACGATCGCCGCGTCGAGTGCGCCGCGCCGCAGATCGGCCAATACCTCCGCCGGGGTGTCGTAATTCGAGCGCAGGGTGATGCTGCTGTCGCCAGCGGCCAGCTTACGAGCAGAGGTATCGGCATCCGAGCCAAGCGGCGCGCCGATCGTCGTGCCGCGCAGATCTTCCTGCCCGGCGATCGGCGAAGCCTGGGGCACCACCAGCACCTGGCCGGCGTTGAAATAAAATGTCGAGAACCCGGCGCGCCAGCCCTGCTCGGGCGCGTACGGCAGCGCGGAGGCAGCGATGTCGGCCTTGTGATTGGCCAGGTCGTCGTAGATCGAGTCGAGGTTGCTGGCGACGAATTCGGCGCGCAGCCCAAGCTTTTGTGCGATCGCCTGCGCCAGATCGATATCGTAGCCGATTGGCTGCCCTTGCCGCACGCCCGAGAATGGATAATAGCCGAAATCGACCGCGACGCGCAGAGTTCCGCGCTGGCGTGCGGCCGCCCAGACCGGGTCGGGCCCCTGGCCGGCGACGTTCGCGCCAAGCTGCGTGATCGCCGCGAGCAGAGCATAGGCAAGCAGCAGCGCGGCCGCGGCGATATCCAGGCTGCGGCGCGGCCATGCATCCAAAATGGGTTTTCTCATCGTAATCTTATTCAAGTTCCTTGCGATTCAAGTTTCGATCAAGTATACTGCAGGTTAACAGAATGAGGAGTTACCCACCGTCGAACAACTCCGGCACACCCCGCGCAGCTACTCATGAGCGTGAGATCAACGTTGAGTTAGGATTATGACGATGGAAGAGACGCGTGAACCGCAGCAGCCGGCCGCCGCTCCACTGGTCTACCCAGCACAGCCGGTATATCCTGCCCCGCAGCCGCCCTACTACGCGCCTGCCCCCAAAATTGGTCGTTTCGTCCGCTTTCGCCGCCTGATGCGGCTATTACTACGCCGGCTGCTGTATGGCTCGGTTGTGGTTGGGCGAGTGATCCGGCCCTACGCCGGGTTTGTGGTTGCCATTATTGCGCTCTTAGGCGTGATCGGCTGGATGAGCTATCTGCTATGGGGGCCGAAAGATGCGCCAGCGGTATTCACACGGGCCGAGTCGCTGCCGCCGGCAAGTGCGATAGAAACCTTCATCAAAGGGCAGCAAAGCTTCAACGCCGATATGATGTGGGATGCCTACAGCACCGACTATCAGGCCTCGCAGCTTGCCAATGGCGCCTCGAAAGCCACACTGCAGGCGCAAGCCAACAGCCAGCGCACCATGGGCCTGCAATTTGTGCATTACGACTATATCGGCGGCGTAGAGGTCGACGACGGCAGCATGTATTTCTATTCGGTCGATCTCAAGCTGCGCGATCAGCAGGCGCGCTTACCAATGATCTTCCGGGCCGATGCCGATGGCAAGATTATCGGAATCGACTCGCCGCTGACGCGTAGTAGCGGCAATCAATAGCCGCGCTGAACCAGACAGATCTGTGCGATTTTACGATCTATTTCGATACATGGCTGGTATCGCACGCTCTCTACAACTTTAGAAACGGAGACTGTCTATGGCTCTGGAACCGTACCGACCGCCGTCCGATAATCGCTATCGCGATGAGCTCGATCGTGAGCTCGACAAGAAGATCGATACATTTTTCCATCGCTGGAATTGGAAGCTGGTGCGCTTTATCCGGCGTGCGGCGATTGTGGTGTTTGTGATCTGGCTGCTGATCAACATCATTCCCGCCGCGCTCAAGTTTGTGTCGAGCCAGCCGATGGGGCCGGTGATCTTGCAGGTGGTCAGTATGGCTGGCTACTTGTTCGTCTTCATCGGCTTCCAATTTGGCCTCATGTACTTTTTCATGGCGCGCACCCGGATCTACTGGGTCAAGCCCGGTGAGACCGGCGTCGGTTTCGCCGACTATAAGGGTAACCCCGAAGTCTTGGAGGCGGCCACGCGGATCGTTAAGCTGCTGAAAGGCGTGAAGGGTTTCAAGTCGATGGGCGGCGAGGTTACCCGCGGCGTGCTGTTGATCGGCCCGCCCGGCACCGGCAAGAGCTACCTGGCCCAGGCGATCTCCACCGAGGCCGGTGTGCCGTTTGGCTACCTCAGCGCACCTTCTCTTACGTCGGTCTGGATGGGCATGGGCAACATCAAGGTCATGATGCTGTATCGCAAGGCCCGCAAGCTCGCCCGTGAGTATGGCGCGTGTATCTTGTTCATCGACGAGATCGACGCGATTGGCGGTGCGCGCAGCGCCAGCATGATGGGCGGCGCTGGCGGGATGGGCATAAGCCCGGACAAATCGAACGGCGGCCGCGACAATGTCATGATGGGCATGGGCATGGGTATGGGCGGCAACAGCGGCCTGCTGAACGAACTGTTACTCCAGATGGACCCGCCGCCGCAGGAGACCAGCCAGATCGGCAAGGTATTGCGCTGGCTTGGCCTGCGCAAGAAGCGCGTCGAGATGCCGCCGGTGCTGACCATGGGCGCAACCAATATGGCCGAGACATTGGACGCGGCGCTGCTGCGCCCCGGCCGTTTCGATCGCAAGATCGTGGTCGAGGAGCCGGATGCCGATGGCCGTAAAGAAATTATTGAGTATTATCTCGATAAGGTCAAGCATGAGCCGATGCCAATGGATCGGATGATCTCCGACACAATTGGCTATACGCCGGTGGCGATTAAGTTCATTATCAACGAGGCGACTATCCACGCCCACTTCGAGGGGCGCCAGGCGATTACCTATTGGGATTTCACGCTCGCTCGTGAAATGCATGAGTGGGGCCTGCGCCAGCCGATCCGCGGTATGTCCTATGAGGAGCGCCGGCGGCTGGCGTATCACGAGGCCGGCCATGCATACGCGGCTGTCAAGCTACTACGCAAGGAGCGCCTAACCAAGGTGACGATTGTGCGGCATGGCAGCGCGCTTGGCTTCGCGGCATGGAAGCCCGAAGAAGAGATTCACACCCGTACCAAGGACGAGCTGCTCAATCGCTTGCAGATCTCGCTCGCAAGCCGCGCGGCCGAGGAGCTGTTCCTCAACATCCAAATGAGCGGCGTCACCGGCGACCTGCAGAGCGCAACTGGCCTCGCAGCCTACATGATCGGCGCCTATGGTATGGATAATAGCTTCTATTCGCATCTCGCATTTGGCGGCCAGGGCATGGGCCCCGATATGAAGCCGCGCGTCGAAGCGATTCTGAACGAGCAGTTCCGGATTGTGAAGAAGCTGCTCGAAAGTAACAAGGAAGCGGTGATCGCGATCGCCGAGGCGTTGATTCTGCGCAACGAGCTGACCGATATCGACGTGAACGAAATCCTGGCGCGTGTCGAGGCCGAGCACCCATTTGTCAATCCGCACCAGGCGCTCGAGGATCGCCCATTTGGTCTGCTGGGCGCGCGCGCGCTGCCGGAGCCGACCAGCCTTCGTCGCAGCGGTCGCCACAATGGGCACAACGGCAACGGCAAGTCGCCTGAGAAATTGCCGGAGATTACCGTGCCGAGCGCAGCTCAACCGCCGAGCAACCCCAACGCCGAGTTGGAGTCGCGCGATGAGCCAAGCGAGCCTCAGGAATAACTTGCTGGCGATACAATCGGTGGGGATTCGGGGGTGGCGAAGCCACCCCCGAATTTGTTTTTCTGGTGGATTGCCGGCTACACCTCGCACCTACCAGATTGCAAAATCGTCAGCACTTTCGGGCAGCTTGTACTTGCGCGCTCATATGGTTTCCGCTATATTAGCCCTATGCGCGCATTGATTACTGGTATCAATGGATTTGTCGGCGGCCATTTGGCCGAATACCTGCTCGCCATTGGCGGGTGGGATGTGTGGGGGCTGGCGCGCCAACCCAATATACGGTTGCGCCAGCTGCAAGGCAAAGTCGAGATCGTGGTCGCCGAGTTGGTCAGTCTCGAGCAGGTGATCGCTTCATTGGAGCGTGTCCACCCCGATGTCATTTTCCACCTCGCGGCGCAGTCGAATGTCCCACGATCGTTTGAGGATCCGGTGGGCACGCTGATGACCAACGTCTGTGCCGAACTGAATCTGTTTCAGGCCTTGCTGCGGCTGCATCAGAATCCGCTTGTTCTGGTCGCGACCAGTAACGAGATCTATGGGCAGGTACAACCGGAGAATCTGCCACTGAACGAAATGACGCCGCTCCAGCCGATCAGCCCGTACGCAGTGAGCAAGGCGACGCAGGATATGCTGGCCTATCAGTATCATATGAGCCATCGCCTGCGCACGATCCGAATGCGGCTGTTCAATCATATAGGGGCGCGCCAGAGCGAGCAATTCGTGGTATCGGCGTTTGCCGCACAAATCGCGCGGATCGAGGCTGGCCAGCAGGCGCCACTTATTCGAGTCGGCAACCTGGCTGCGGAGCGCGACTTCACCGATGTGCGCGATATTGCCTGTGCGTATGCGCTCGCTGCTCAACGAGGCCAGGTGCCGTGCGCCTACAATATCGGATCCGGACGTTGCGTCAGCGTGCGCTGGCTGCTCGACACCTTGCTGACGTTTAGCACCCACGATATCGCAATCGAGCCGGACCCCTCACGCATGCGGCCGGCCGACGTGCAGCGGGTGGTGAGCGATTACAGTTTATTTCATGAACATACCGATTGGGAGCCGCGCATACCGCTGGAACAAACGTTATTCGATGTATTGGAGTATTGGCGCAGTCAAGTTAAGAGTTATCAATGATGAGTTATGAGTTTTGAGTTTGGACGCACGGCTGGCGCGGTGAAAAATGTCGAGCATACATGGATCGCGTTTGGGCCGAAGGAGCGGTTCAGATTACGCAATACGCTGGCCTCTAGCGCTTGGGCACGTCGGTGACCTTTTTCAACACATCCTGATCGCCAATGCGCTTCTCGGCTGGAGCGCCTGGGTTCGATGCAGGCGGGCCTGCCGGTTTTGGCTCGGCCGGCCTTTGGGGTGGTGGTGTCACGCCACGGTTAAATAGCCCAACTGCTGCACGAACAATCACCATAATCGTGATGAGTCCCGCCACGGCGAGGAACAGCAGCGGCATACCGTCGTGAAAAAGCTTGGCGAGTGAATTAGCTTGGATCACCGCGGCAAAGCTGGGCTGTTTGGCGCTCGCGAAGCGCAGCAGGAAGCCGACAATAAGCACGCCGTTGATCAGCCCGAGCAGCGCGCCGGTGAGGCGCTGTGGAACTGACCGATCTTTGACACGATTCAGTAGAATGCCGCCGCCGTATCCGACGACCAACGCGCTCCACAAGAACACAGCATAATATACATAAAACGTGATACGTTGCACATCGCCGTTGACGAATCGGCTGGCCAGGCTGATACCCCACTGATCGCCCCAGAAATTGACCAGGATGGCGCCGACGAGCGTGCCAAGCAACGCAAGCAGGCTGCGCCGCAGATCGCGCACATAGCCGACGAATCCAAGTACAGCCAGTACCAGCCCAATAACAACCGTAAGTGCGAGCGCCATGGCCGCGATCCTTTCGTATGCATATGGTACGTATTATTGTAGCACAAAAGACTGCCACGGCTTATACGAATTCTAAAAGCACTCCGTAGATCGCCGGACGCAAAACGCAATACGCAGGTTGGGATGCTTTGAAAACGCCAAGTCCCGGAGAGAAAAATAGTTGACAATCTGGGTATACATGGCTATAATGCCGAGCGTGCAGGCCGAGGTGGCGGAATTGGCAGACGCGCATGGTTGAGGGCCATGTGCCCGCAAGGGCATAAGGGTTCAAGTCCCTTCCTCGGCACCACACGGGCGATTAGCTCAGTTGGTAGAGCGCCTCGCTTACACCGAGGTTGTCGGCGGTTCGAGTCCGTCATCGCCCACCAGGATGAGATTGCAGATTGAATATCTCGCAATCTGCAATCTGCAATCTGCAATCCGGTAGGCCAGGGTAGCTCAGTTGGTAGAGCGCGTGTCTGAAAAACACGAGGTCACCGGATCGTGCCCGGTCCCTGGCACCAGCAAAGCGGCCCGCCTTCTAGGCTGGTCGCTTTGACTTTTATGATTGAGATGCGCTCCGCGGGCAACCACGTGAGTAATTTGCAAAATCCCGGATGCTATGCTATAATCTGGCGCGTGGCCGTGCGGGAGTGGCTCAGTTGGTAGAGCGGCACCTTGCCAAGGTGCAGGTCGCGGGTTCGACCCCCGTCTCCCGCTCCAATTGTTCTAATGTAGCCCAAATCGAAGCTAGGACAACCGGCAGTTTTGAGCCAGCCAGGTTGTCCTAGCGAAGGCAGTGGGCCAAACACAGAAGTCAGGTGCTATTGCTTCCGAGGCAGCACCTGACTTTTGCGTTGGCGGTCGAATGCTTCCACCGAATCACGGTAGAGCCGTATCCGCCCGCGCGCCGAAGGCGTCTTGCGATAGCCTTCGATCGTTCCCAAGGAAAACCACCGCACCACGGTATCTTCCGAGATGTCGAGATACGCCGCGGCCTCTTTGGGAGACATAGTCAGGCGGTCCTGCTGCACGCGTCCCCCCTTTCTGCACTACTGGCGGATAGTGCGGAAATTGTACCACGCGGGCGACCGGAGTCAAATCGCCGATATACTCCCGAGAAAGGCGCTGGCACCAATCAGCTGCACCCGGTGCAGCTCAGTCAGATCCGGCGGCTCGAGCTTCGCCGCCAGGTGCCGGATCACGGCCTCTGGCACTGGCGCCGCTGCGATAAAAGGCGCGTCGCGCAGCAAGGTCTGGCGACGCGTAGTCACGAGAAAGCTGCCGGTGTGCGTGTCGAGCATGTCGAATACCATGAAGTAGTGTGGGAGATCGGTGTAGAAGATCGAGTGCTTGGCGTAGCGCCACTCGCCGTACAGGCGGTGTCGGGGATGTGTTCCAGCACCTCGAGCATGGTCAGCACGTCGAAGGTGCGGTCGTCGAATGGCAGATCAGTTGCGACCCCGACGATCGCAATTCAGTACACCAGCGCGCAGCAACCGGTCGTGCTGCGCGGCGTCGGCGACGAGACCTATACCTACGTGGCCATGCCGATGACCCTATAGCGCTGTACTAGCGTGTCAACCAGGCGTATGGATGTTCCACGAAGTGCTTGATACGCTTCAGGAACCGCCCGGCAGGCGCGCCATCCACCACTCGATGGTCAAAGCTCAGGCTCAACGCCATCATCTTGCGCACCGCGACAGTCTCCGCCTGCTCGTCGATCACGACCGGCCGCGCGACGATCCGGCCAACGCCCAGAATCGCGCACTCCGGCAGGTTGATGATCGGCGTGAAAGCGTCGATCTCATACATGCCCAGGTTAGTGATCGTGAACGTACCGCCACGCAAATCGTCGGGCACTGCTTTGCCTGCGCGTGCCTGCGCGATCAGTTGGGCCGATACGGCTGCGATCTGCTGCACTGATTTGGTGTGCGCGTCGCGCACCACTGGCACCAGCAGCCCGTGCTCGGTGTCTACTGCGATACCAATATGTACCGCCGGGTGCTGAACGATCCGGTCCTCGTCTAACGAGGCGTTCAACCCAGGATGTTCCACAAGCGCGAGCGCAACCAGCCGAACGAGCAGGTCGGTATACGACGGCGCGGCCATATCCGTTGCCGCCATGTCGCCGACGATGCGCCCGCGTAGCTGCGCCAGCTCGGTCGCATCGGCTTCCGTCGTGAGCGTGACTGAGGCGGCGGTATGCGCGCTCTCGGCCATGCGCGTGGCAGTGATTCGGCGCACGCCGCTGATCGGCAGCATTTGATCCGACACGGCTGGAGCAATGGCAGGCACGGCCGCAGGCGTCCGCGCGCGCGCCGCCTGCTCAACCTCGGATCGCTCGATCCTGCGCGCAGTCTGGCCGGCCGCAAGCTGATCGAGATCGACGCCCAGCTCCTCGGCCATCCGGCGTGCCAGCGGGGTAGCGCGCACCCGGCCGGTCGCTGGCTGCGCCGCCAAGGCATGGATATCGCGCTCGACGATTCGGCCAGTCCGGCCGCTGCCAGTGAGCTTGGCCCAGTCGACGCCCAGTTCGCTCGCCACTCGCCGCGCCCGTGGGCTAATCGCCGGCCCGCGCCGGCGCGTGTTCGTTGTCCGTAGTTGGTTGTCCGTCGCCTGTCGTCCGTTCTGGGTTCTGGGCTCTGGGTTCTGGGTTCTCGGTTCTTGGTCCGCCTCGAATGGCGCTCGCTCGCCCGGCTGCACCAGGTAGCCCAGCACTGCCCCGACCGGAAGTGTGCTGCCAGAACGCGGTCCATCAGGTGCGATCCGCAGAATTCCTTGCTCGAACGACTCGACTTCGACGGTCGCTTTGTCGCTCTCGATCGTGAAGAGCAGATCGCCAGATTGGACCGACTCGCCATCCCGCTTGAGCCATTCGACGAAAACCCCTTCTTCCATGGTCCATCCAAGTCGAGGCAAGACTATTTCAACCGCCATGGGCTACTCCTTCCGAGAACAAAGAATAAAGAACAAAGACTCGCCTCAAACGGCACATTGTTCTTTGTTCCTTATTCTTTGTTCTCGAGTCATTCGGCTAGCAGATCGCGGATGGCCTGAACGATAGTTTGCGTGTTCGGCACGATGGCGGCCTCGAGCGGCGGGCTGTAGGGCGTTGGTGCGTGCGCCCCGTTCAGCCGGCGTACTGGCGCGTCGAGGTCATCGAACGCCAGATCGATCACCTGCGCGGCGATCTCGGCTCCAACCCCAAATGGCCCAAAGGTCTCGTCAACCACCAATAACCGGCCGGTCTTGTGCACCGACTCGAGGATCGTGTTGATGTCGAGCGGCGCGATCGTGCGCGGGTCGATCACCTCGACTGAGATACCCTCGGCGGCCAGCTGTTCGGCGGCTTCGAGCGTTTTGCGCACCATCAGGGCCAGCGCGACGACCGTGACATCTTTGCCCTCGTGCGCGATCGCCGCCTGTCCGAAGGGCAAGTAGTATTCTTCCTCGGGCACCATGCCTTTGGTATTGAGCAGTGACTTATGTTCGAGGAACAGCACCGGATCGTCGCTGCGAATCGCCGTCTTGAACAGCCCCTTGGCATCGTAGGGCGTAGTCGGAACTGCAACGCGCAGGCCTGGGATATTGGCAAAGATTGAGTAGTAACTGCCCGAATGATGCGTTGCGGCGGAATTGCCGATCCCAATCGCGCCGCGTAGCACCAGCGGCATTTTGAGCCGGCCGCTACTCATATACTGGATCTTGGCGGCTTGGTTGAACAGCTCGCCGATCGAGTCGAGGATAAAATCGACGAACATAAAGTCGACAATTGGGCGCGTGCCGGTCATTGCTGCCCCGGTACACAGGCCGACAAACCCACGTTCGCTAATCGGCGTGTCGCACAGCCGCATAGGGCCATACTTCTCATACAGGCCAAGGGTGGTGTTGAAGTTGCCACCGCGCGCGCCGATGCCTTCGCCGACGACGAAGATGCTCGGGTCGCGCGCCATCTCTTCCTCCAGGCCCTCGCGGGCGGCAGTAGTATATGTGAGCTCACGCATCTAGGTCTCCATATAGAACGTATGCAGTTAGGACTATCTGCTTTCGGCAGAGCTATAGACATAATCGGAAGCGGTCGCCGGATCGGGATAGGGGCTATTCTTGGCGAACTCGTACGCGTCAGCGATCAGCGCCTGGATCTCGGCCTCGACGCTCGACAGCTCGTCCGCGCTCGCCCACTCACGAGCGGTCATGGTTGTGTGGAGCAGCTGGATTGGGTCACGGCTCTTCCAAGCATCGACCTCCTCGAGCGTCCGGTAGCTGCCGTCGCGCATGCCCTCGGCGTGCGGCCGGGTGCGGTAGGTTTTGCACTCGATCAAGGTCGGGCCGCCGCCGGATCGCGCCCGCTGCAGTGCCTCGCCGGCCGCCTCGTAAACCGCCAGCACATCGTTGCCGTCCACCGCCACGCCGGGGATGCCATAGCCAGCGGCGCGCTGGGCCACGTCGGTGTTGCGGCTGGCATAGGAAAACGGCACTTCGGTTGCGTACATGTTGTTCTCGCAGACGAACAGTGCGGGCAGATCCCAGATTGCGGCCATATTCAGCCCCTCGTGGAAGGCGCCATTGTTCGATGCGCCATCGCCGAAAAAGGCCACGCCAACTCGATCGGTGCCAAGTAGCTTAAAACTATAGCCGGCGCCGGCGGCCTGCAAGATGCATGGGCCGACGATCCCGCTGGTGCCCATCATGCCGACCTCCGGCGCGAACAGATGCATGCTGCCGCCGCGCCCCTGTGAGCAGCCGGTCGCACGCCCGAATAGCTCAGCGATCACCGCGTGGGGCGTCACGCCCTTTGCCAGCGCATGGCCGTGGCCGCGATGGGTGCTGAAGACCGCATCATCGTGCCGCAAGTGCGCGCAGACACCCACCGCCACCGCCTCTTGCCCGATGTAGGTATGGCAGGCGCCGTGGATCAGCCCGGCTTGATACGCCTTGGCTAGCTGCTCCTCACAACGGCGAATCACTAACATCTGACGGTACAGGTTGAGCAGCGTGGCTTGGTCGAGTTGCGTATCGAGCTGATGTATCATAGTGTGGGTTACTCCTACGTGAGATTAGACTGCATCCCCGGCATGCCCGGGTACGAGCCGCCAGAATTCTTGGCCAGGTTGCCGCCGTCCATTGGTATGATCGCACCGGTGATCCACGCCGACGCGTCGGAGGCTAGGAAGATCGCCAGCCCTTTGATATCATCGGGCTGGCCGAAGCGCCCGGCCGGGATGCCGCGCAGGAATACGTCGGCCAGGCCCGGGGTCTGCTTGATGCGCTCCTCCAGGCCGGCGTTCATCACCTGGGCCGGCAGGATGGCGTTCACGCGCACGCCGCGGCTGCTCCAGTGGGTACTTAACTCGCGGGTGAGCTGCACGACGGCGGCCATGCCCATGCCGTAGGCTGCCTGGCCGCGCCCCAGCGATGTTACACCGCCGATCGAGCCGATGTTGATGATGCTGCCGCGACCGGCCCGCAGCATGCGCTGGCCGGCCAGCTGGCACGCGCGGAAACGCGCGACCACCAGGCCGTGGATCACGTACTGTATCTCGGAGATTGGCGTTTCTTCAGGCTGCGACATGGAGCCGGGGCCGTAGACGTTGCCCTGGACGTCGATCCGGCCGTACTCGCGGTCGACCAGCTCGAACAGCGAGTCAAGCGCGTCCAGATCAGTGATGTCGCAGGTGACTGGGATAGCGCGCCGGCCAAGCGTTTCGATCTCCCCTGCAGTGCCCTCCAGCCCTTCCGTGTTGATGTCCGCCAGCACCAGGTTTGCGCCCACTTCGGCGAACGCGAGTGCCATGGCGCGTCCCATACCGCTGGCCGCGCCCGAAACAAGTGCGACCCGACCACTCAAGTCAAATAATGGATGTGTCATAGCATTAAATCCCCCACTCGAAGCGCGACAGTATCTCTGGCCCGCTCTCGGTCACCAGCACCATCTTCTCCGAACGCGCGCCGAACGACCCGCCCGGCCCCTCGTACACGCCCGGCTCAACCGCGAATACCATGCCGGCCTGGATGGGCGTGGTATCGTAGGGCACCAGGCGCGGCAGCTCATTGACCACCACACCAATCTGATGCCCGGCGTAGTGCGCCGAGGTCAAGCCGTGCCGCTGGAAGGCAGCCTCGGCCGCGTGCCAGGCGTCGGCGGCGCGCGCCCCTGGACGCAACGTGGCCATGGCCGCCTCACAGGCATCCTGCGAGGCGCGGGCGTACTTCTTCTGCTGGGCGGTCGGCGCGACAGCGCCGATTACATGCGCGTTCGTGCAGTCCGACCAGTAGCCGTCGATGCGTTGGCTGATATCCATCAGCGCCGCATCGCCCGGCTCGGTCACACGGTCGCGCGGCCCGCCGGGGTAGGCGACCACGCAGGTGCGCGGCCCGGTGACCAGCTCGCCGGTTACCGGGACATCATGGCCGACAGCCTGATACATACGGCTGGTCAGCTCAGCCCACATCGCGAACTCGCTGCGCCCGGCCGTGCGCACCAGTTCGGCCAGGGTCCGGTGGCCAATGTCGCAGATCTGCGCCGCGCGGCGCAGCAACCCGATCTCGCGCTTGGTCTTGATCAGGCGCGCTTGCTGGAGCGCAGGGCCGGCGTCTATTAGCTCAAGCCGTGGGAACTCGGCCGCGAGCAGCGCGCTGAGCGCGTGCGGCATGGTGCGAAACTCGACTCCCAGCCGCGCCGCG
>WNFZ01004899.1_pt1 | contig 16809 bp, 12 predicted proteins | sample 5400081 | NCBI WGS metagenome assembly WNFZ01 (sample SAMN13153365, study PRJNA577476) | soil metagenome | isolation source: 80 cm soil or saprolite under grassland replicate 1 | place: USA:California | collected 2016-06-15 | reverse complement strand
GGTCATCAATAACGCCGAGACGCTCGCCTCCGTTCCTCACATCATTCTTGGCGGTGCCGAGTGGTTCGCGAACCTGGGCACTCCAAAGAACGGAGGTACGCGGCTGTTCTGCCTCGGCGGTCACCTGAACAAGCCGGGCGTGTACGAACTGCCGATGGGCTACAACCTTAAGAAGATGATTTATGACGTCGGCGGCGGGATTCCGAACGGGCGCAAGTTGAAGGCAGTGGTCCCGGGCGGGTCGAGTTGCCCGCTGTTGACCGCGGATGAAATCGACGTCCCCATGGATTTCGATTCGCTGATGAAGATTGGGAGCATGCTCGGCTCGGGCGGCTTGGTGGTTGTTGACGACTCGACGTGCATGGTGAAATTCGCGCTACGCATCATGAAGTTCTATCAACATGAAAGCTGCGGATGGTGCATCCCCTGCCGCGAAGGTACGGACTGGCTGAAGAAGACGCTCACTCGTTTCCATGCAGGAGGCGGCATTAAGAAGGACATTGATAATATTCAGTACTTGTCCGAGAACATGCTGGGACGCACGTTCTGTCCGCTGGGCGATGCGGCCGCGCTGCCAACAATTTCAATTGTGAAGAAGTTTCGTAAGGAGTTCGAAGACCATTTGGAAGGAAAACCCTGCCCTTTTGAAAAGGCGGGAGCGGCACGACAATTGCCGGTTTTTGCGTGAGGATTGACGAATTTTCGAATTTACAAATTGTCGAATTTGAATTGATAGGTGTACAAGGCTTCTGAATTCGACAATCTGTAAATTCTTCAATTCGTAAGTGTTTTTGATGGCAGACGCCCCTAAACTCGTAAGCATCACCGTCGATGGCAAGGCCGTCTCTGCGCCCGCCGGAACGCTTCTCATCGAGGCCTGCAAAACCGTCGGTATCGAGGTGCCCTCGTTCTGCTACTACCCGAACCTGTCGCTGCAGGGCGCGTGCCGCATGTGCCTGGTTCGTGTCGAGAAGATGCCGAAGCTGCAAACGGCCTGCACGACGGTAATCGGCGAAGGCATGGTCGTCGCCACCGACAACGAGGAGATCCGGCAGGCGCGCAAGAGCATGGTCGAAATGCTGCTTGGCAACCATCCGCTCGATTGTCCGGTGTGCGACGCCGGCGGCGAGTGCGAACTGCAGGACATGACGTTCTCCTACGGCGCGGCCGAGTCGAAATACATTGACATCAAGAACCATCGCGACGAGCAGCAATGGTCGCCTGTGGTCTATTTCGATCGTCCGCGCTGCATTCTCTGCTATCGCTGTGTGCGGGTTTGCAACGAAGGTATGGATGTTGCAGCGCTTGGAATTGAGAACCGCGGGGCAAGTTCCACGATTGTTCCGAATTTTGGCGACCACCTTGAGTGCGAAGAGTGTGGCATGTGCATCGACATATGCCCAGTCGGCGCGCTGACTTCCGGCGCATATCGCTACAAGACGCGCCCCTGGGAGATGAAGCACGTCGGCACCACATGCACGCATTGCGCTGATGGCTGCAAGACGACGTTGGGCGTCCGACGGTCGGATACTGGCATGGAAATTGTTCGTGGAGACAATCGCGACAAAAGTGGCATCAACGGGGATTTCCTTTGCATCAAGGGCCGCTATGCGTTTGACTTCGCACAGCACGAAGATCGTCTGACGCAGCCGCTGGTGCGCAAGAACGGTCGCCTGGTTCCCGCGACTTGGGAAGAAGCGTTTGAGCTGATCGGGAAGAAGCTCGCCGAGATTCGCGATCGCGACGGTGGCAAAGCCATTGGCGTAATTGGTTCGACGCGAACCACCAACGAAGACAATTATCTTCTGCAGAAGTTCGCTCGCGTGGTGTTGGGCACCAACAATATTGACCATCACCGGACGGCGGATCTTCCTGCGTTTGCAGCCGCGGCTCATGGGAAATCAAACTTGACGGCGAGCATGCGGGATGTAGCGACGGCCACTGCAATCCTGCTGATCGGCAACGATCCGACGGAGCAGCATCCGCTGCTGGCTTGGCAAATTCGCAGCAATGTAAGGCTGAATAGCGCACGTCTCTATGTCGTTAACGACAGCGACATCAAACTGCGCCGGCAAGCGACTGAGTTCGTTCAGATTGCGCCGGGAAAATACAACGAGTTCGTCTCCCAAAATCTCGGAGCACTGCGCGACAAACTGCGCGCCGAGCGGAATCTCATTATCATTTTCGGGGCCGAAGTATTCGGCAAGGGTGTTGAAGCACTTACCAAGTTCGCTGCCAGCATTACGGGTGCGAAGTTGATTTGCCTCGCGGATTACTCGAACTCTCGCGGAGCAGCGGACATGGGTCTTTATCCTGATCTGCTGCCGGGATACTTCCCGGTTGCAGATGCGAGCAGGTTTCAGGAGTGGGGCAAGATTCCCCCGCAGCCCGGCCTCGCGATCCCGCAGATGTTGGATGCAGCGAAATCAGGTTCGCTCAAGGCCCTCTATGTCATCGGGGCGAACCCAGTGGGACGCCTCAGCGTTCAGCCTGCAAGCCTGAAGAACACCTTCGTCGTGGTTCAGGACATGTTCCTGACTGAAACCGCTGCGCTTGCTGATGTCGTCCTTCCCGCCGCGAATGCTTACGAGAAGTCTGGAACGTTCACGAACACCTGCGGCGATGTTCAGATTCTGAAGAAAGCTGGCGAGGTCACGACCACGAAGTCTGACTTCGAAATGATTGTGCGCATAGCCGACGCCATGGGCGCCGATGTGCGCAAACTCGTGCCCTTCGGCCACGGCAGTCGCTCCGACATGGGACAGTCACGCGGCGCGCAATCGGGTGAGGCGGATCAGCACAGCGTCTGGTTGGAAGCTCATGGGCTGGAGCCAAAGATGAACCCGTTTGATCCGATGGCCACACTTGATGAAATCCAGCGCTTGGTGCCCGGGTACGATGTTTCGCGCATTGAATTGGCCGCGGGCAACGATCAGCACGCGGCTATCGAGAACATGGGTGCAGGGGCAATGCAGCCTCCAGGCGAGATTGCGCCAGCAGGCAACAACCTGTTTTCTTCGGGAACTCTGGGGCGATACTCGAAGGCGTTGAACGCTGTGATGGAAAACAAGAGCCCGGAACCGACAGAAGTGCCGGCAGACTAAGAGCAGTGGCTAGTGGGCAGTTGTCAGTTGCCGGTTTTTGAAGCAACTGACGGGGACCCGAATAGATTTCTATCAGATACGGCGACCGATCATATTAGATGTATTAGAACTGATCACTGGCAACTGACCACTGAGCACTGATTTGACCATACTCACTTTCATCATCGTCTCGCTCATCAAGATCGCCCTGGCAGTGGGTGTGCTGCTGACAGCGGTTGCCTACACGGTTTGGCTCGAGCGTAAGGTCGTCGGTCATATGCAGAACCGCTGGGGACCCACGCGCGTAGGCCCGTTTGGACTACTGCAACCAGCCGCCGACGGAATCAAGTTCCTGTTCAAAGAGGACCTGACGCCGCCGCACGTATACAAGCCGCTGTACATTGCGGCGCCAATGCTAGCGGTGGTTTTTGCGATCACGTCGATCGCAGTGATTCCTTTCGGAAACGACGTGATCATTCACGGTCTGCAAATTCCCATACAGATCACGGACGTGAACATCGGCCTTCTTGTCGTGTTGGGAATTACGTCGCTGGGCGTTTACGGCGTAGCGCTTTCCGGTTGGTCGTCGAACAGCAAGTACTCCCTGCTCGGCGGACTGCGAGCCAGCGCGCAGATGGTCAGCTATGAGATCGCACTCGGACTGTCGCTGGTGGGCGTGTTAATTCTCGCGGGCACCTTCAGCCTGCGCGGAATTGTTGACGCGCAAGCCGGGCACTTCTGGGGATTTATTCCCAACTGGTTCATCTTCAAAGGCGGCCAGATCGTTGCATTCTTTATTTATCTGACGGCTGCGTATGCGGAAACCAACCGTATCCCGTTCGACCTGCCGGAAGCGGAGACCGAACTGGTCGCCGGTTATCACACCGAATACAGTGCCATGAAATTCGCCATGTTCTTCATGGCGGAATACGCGAACATGATTACGGTCGCGTGCATTGCTTCCCTGCTTTTCCTGGGCGGATGGCGCGGACCAGTGTTTGGTCCCGATTGGCTGCAGGCGATTCTGCCGCTGTTCTGGTTTGCACTTCGGGTTTTTGTTTTCCTGTTTGTGTACATATGGGTGCGCGGAACGCTGCCGCGTTTCCGATATGACCAGTTGATGGCATTTGGATGGAAGTTCTTACTGCCGGTGGCGATTGCGAATCTGGTGATTACGGCATTGGTAGTGGCTTTGAAACCATAATTGTGGAATTGGGGAATTTGGTAATTGGGAAATTGAAAACCGCGCGGCACGGCGCCTAGAGTTTCAAATTTCCCAATTACTCAATTACCAAATTTCACAATGTTTTCGCTTCATCTAATTCTGTTCTCGGTGTTCGGTCTGGTCTGCGTGGCGGGCGCGGTCAACCTGCTATTGCAGCGACATCCCATCAACAGCGCATTGTCGCTGGTGGTGGTCATGGGATCGCTTGCGGTGGAATACCTCTTGCTGGGCGCAGAGTTCGTGGCCGCCGTGCAGGTGATCGTCTATGCCGGCGCAATCATGGTCCTGTTTGTTTTCGTAATCATGTTGCTGAACGCCGGAGAAGAAGAGCGCAGCAGAGGCAGTCATGTCGCCTGGATTCTCGGCGTGCCCGGTATGTTGGCCGGCGCCGTCATCATCTGCTGGGCGCTGCTGCGGCACTCGAATGCGGGCGACGCTTCGATTGGACAACTGCCCGGGCATCCCGCTGACATCGCCCAGTTGCTGTTCCATCAATTTCTGCTGCCGTTCGAGGTCACATCCATCCTGGTGCTGATTGCGATTATGGGTGCAGTGGTACTGGCTGCGCCGCCCGAATCGGTTCAGGAATCGAAGAGGGAGGCGAAGTGACGATCCCTCTTTCCTATTACCTCGTGCTGAGCGGGATTCTGTTCGCCTGCGGCGTGACCGGATTTCTGATCAAGCGCAACATCATCACGATTTTCATGTCGATTGAGCTGATGCTCAACGGAGTGAACCTTTCGTTCGTGGCCTTCGCCGCCAAGTGGGGACAGTTGAGCGGACAGGTGTTCGTCTTTTTCGTGATGGTGGTCGCAGCCGCAGAAGCCGCTGTGGGACTGGCCATCATTATTGCGGTCTTCCGCACGCGCGAGACATTGAATATCGACCAGGTGAACTTGCTCAAACTATGACCTCTCAGCCCAATCTCAATCTTTGGCTGATCCCGATCCTGCCGCTGATCGGCGCCGCAATCAATGGGCTGATGGGAAAGCGGTTCCCGCGCCGAGTTGTGGCTGCTGTGGCCCTCATGTTTTGCGGCGCGGCTTTTGTGAAGGTGGCAATCGTTGCGGGCCAGGTATTCTCGGGAGCCATATCCTTGCCGCATGCACCGGAAGTGCTAGTGACATGGCTGCGATCCGGCAACTTCAGCGTCGATTACAGCTTCTATCTGGATCAGCTTTCGCTGGTGATGTTGCTGGTCGTAACCGGCGTCGGCTTCCTCATCCACATTTATTCGGTTGGGTACATGTGGGAGGAAGGCGGCTACTACCGTTTCTTCTCGTACCTGAACTTGTTCATGTTTTTCATGCTCACGCTAGTGCTGGCCAGCAACTACCTGCTGATGTTTGTCGGCTGGGAAGGCGTGGGTCTCGCGTCGTATTTGCTGATCGGGTTCTTCTTTACTCGAGATTCTGCAGCCGCAGCCGGCAAGAAGGCATTCATCGTTAACCGCATTGGCGACTTCGGATTCCTGATCGCGCTGTTTCTGATCATTCAGCACTTTGGCACCCTCGATTTCGCGAAGGTATTTGATGCTGTGAAGCCTTATGCAGCCGAGACCTCCGGTGCTGGATTCCTGACGGCCATCGCGCTTCTGCTGATGGTTGGCGCTTGCGGCAAATCGGCGCAGATCCCGCTATACATCTGGCTACCCGATGCCATGGAAGGCCCGACACCGGTTTCAGCGCTGATTCATGCCGCCACGATGGTGACTGCTGGCGTTTACATGGTCGCGCGATCACATGTCATCTTCGAGCATGCGCCAAGTGCGCTGTTGGCGGTGGCGATCATCGGAGCGTTGACGGCATTCTTTGCCGCAACGATTGGCATCGCGCAAACCGACATCAAGAAGGTTCTCGCCTACTCTACAATTTCGCAACTGGGATACATGTTCCTGGCCTGCGGCGTGACCGCGTTCTCGGCAGGCATTTTCCACCTGATGACGCACGCCTTCTTCAAGGGCCTGCTGTTTCTTGCCGCTGGATCGGTAATTCACGCTGTGGGCGGCGAGCAGGACATGCGCAAAATGGGCGGCCTCCGGAAGCACATCCCGTGGACCTTCTGGACGATGACAATCGCGACCTTCGCCATCGCCGGGATTCCCCCGCTAGCGGGCTTCTTCAGCAAAGACGAAATTCTCTGGCGCGCGTATCAGATGAACTGGGTGTACTGGCTTCTTGGGCTGATTACCGCGTTTATTACTTCCTTCTATATGTTCCGACTGTGGTTCATGACGTTCTTCGGTGAGTATCGCGGAACGGCAGAAACTGCGCACGGCCACGACGATCCTTCGCGCGCGAGGGCCCCTTCGACTACCGCTCAGGGCGGGTCCGCGCCACATGGCCACGGCGGAATTCACGAGAGCCCCAAAGTCATGCTTGTACCGCTAGTGATCCTCGCTGTGCTTTCTTTTGCCGGCGGATGGGTCGGCGTTGTGGAGGCGCTCGGCGGGCACGATCACTTCGAGAAATTCTTGAGCCCGGTTTTTCACTCCTTCACTCCTGTGTCAAATGCGGAAGGTGCTGTTCCCGGAGAAACAGGTCTGACTGGAAGCGAAAGTCCGGAGCAGCAGCCGGACCATGCCACCGAGCTTGCCTTTACCGGGATTTCGGTTGTCGCTGGATTCCTGGGGCTTTTCCTGGCCGGGTTGCTGTACTGGAAACGGCCCGATCTGCCGGACCGGATCGCCGATTCTATTCACGGTCTGTATAGCGCCGTGGCTCACAAATATTGGGTTGATGAGATGTACGCCGCGCTGTTGGTGACCCCGCTGGTCGCTGTTTCGCGCGTGTTTTTCTGGCGCACGGTCGATCAGGGCGTTATTGATGGCACCCTAAATGGTGGCGCCGATGCCACGCGCGAACTCTCGGATAATGTGCGACACATGCAATCGGGAAATCTTCGCTCCTACGCGGGATGGATCGCGCTGGGGGCGGCTGCGGTGATCGCTTATATGGTTTGGGTGGGCACGAGATGAACTGGCTCGATCACAACATTCTGACGCTGGTCACGTTTGCCCCCGCCGCGGGCGCACTGTTGCTCCTGTTTTTTCCGCGGCGCGACCGTGACATCCGACTGTTCGCGCTGGTAATTTCGCTGCTCACGTTCGTTTTGTCGCTGCACCTTCCCGCGCATTTCCATCGCGAGCAGGCGGGCTTTCAGTTTGATCAGAACATCCCCTGGATCTCCAGCCCGAACATCCACTACCACATGGGGATGGACGGTATCTCGATGTGGCTGGTGGTTCTCACGACTTTCCTGACGCCGTTGTGTGTACTGATTTCGTGGAAATCGATTCACGAACGGGTGAAAGAATTTTTCATTCTATTGCTGGTGCTCGAAACAGCGCTGCTCGGCGTGTTCGTTGCCCTCGACTTGTTCCTCTTTTATTTCTTCTGGGAAGCGACGCTGATCCCGATGGCGCTGCTGATCGGGATTTTCGGTCACGGACGCAGAGTTTACGCAGCCGTGAAGTTCTTCCTTTACACGATGATCGCATCGGTGTTCATGCTGGCAGGGATTCTGTGGCTGTACGCAAAAACCGGCAGCTTCGATTTCGTTGTTCTGCAGAATGCGCTGCACAGCGGCTCCGTTCCCGACTTCGCCGGTGCAGCGCAATGGCTTTTCCTGGGTTTCTTTGTTGCGTTCGCAGTAAAAGTTCCTCTCTTCCCCTTCCACACATGGTTACCCGATGCGCACGTTGAAGCACCAACGGCAGGTTCGGTGCTGTTGGCAGGGGTCCTTCTGAAGATGGGAACCTACGGCATGCTGCGATTCAACCTCGGTTTATTTCCTGCGCAATCGCGGGCAAATGCCAGTTGGATCGTGATTCTCGCACTGATTGGCATCGTGTACGGCGCGCTGGTGGCCATGGTGCAGCCGAACATGAAAAAGCTGGTCGCCTACTCGTCGATCAGCCATCTTGGATTTGTGGTGCTTGGCATCTTTAGCTTCACGCAGGCCGGACTTGATGGAGCCATGTTTGTGATGCTGGCGCACGGAATTTCGACTGGCGCGCTGTTCATGCTCGCAGGAATCGTTTACGAGCGTCGCCACACGTACGAGATCTCCGAGTATGGCGGGCTTGCGACGCCGATGCCCAAGTACGCGACCTTCTTCATGGTGATCATGTTGGCCTCAGTGGGACTTCCCTTGCTCAACGGATTCATCGGCGAATTCCTGGTGCTGAGCGGGGCCTTCCAGGCAAAGATGTGGTGGGGGGTCGTCGGAGCCACGGGCGTGATCTGGAGCGCGTGCTATCTGCTCTGGATGTATCAGCGGGTGTTCTTTGGCAAAGTGAAGCACGACGAGAACAACACACTTTCTGACCTGAACCTGCGGGAGCGCACCGCACTTTGGCCAACCGTCGTTATGGCTCTGGCAATGGGAGTCGCGCCGCTGCTCTGGCTTAACGGAATTGATCCGGCGGTTCACAATGTGTTGGCGCCGAAAACAATCGCCTACGAGGGCGCCCGCGCCACACAACCGACCAGACAGCCATTGCCTCAACTGGCCAGCAAGGCGGTGGGACAGTGATGCTCGCATTGCCAGCAATGACGGCCATCCCACACGGTCCCGATTACGTCAGCATCCTGCCTGAGATAGTTCTTTCGCTTTTCGGCATGCTGATCATGATGCTCGACCCGATCATGGACCAACGGCGTAGTCAGCGAACTCTCGGTGTCATTGCTCTGCTCGGGGCCATTGTGACCTTGGCAGTGACGATCTTTCAGGGCCATTACCTCGCGCACACTGGATTCCATGGTTTCGCATTCTGGAACATGGTGAAGGTTGACGCTTTCAGCATCTTCTTCCACTTCGTAGTCGCGGCCGTCCTCATCCTGGTCGTGCTGAGTTCCTACGAGTACATGGAAGTGCAGCAGATTCGTGCCGGCGAATACTACGGCCTGCTGCTGTTCGGCGCTGTAGGCATGGATCTGATGTCATCTGCCGTCGAACTGGTGCTGATTTTCGTCGCGCTGGAAATATCGTCAATCGCGACTTATATCTTGGCCGGATTCCGGCGGCGCTCGGCGATTAGTGCCGAATCTTCCGTAAAATACTTCCTCCTGGGATCGTTTGCGACCGCGTTCTTCCTTTACGGCGTGGCTCTCATGTTCGGCGCGACTGGTTCAACTAGCATCTCGGTGATTGCCGATTCCCTCGCGCAGTATGTGGAAAGCGGGCACGGGCCGCTGTTGGCTTATCTTGGCGTCGCTCTGATGTTCGTTGGTCTTGGATTCAAAGTGGCCGCTGCGCCCTTTCATGTTTGGACACCCGATGTTTACGAAGGCGCACCGTCACCCGTGGTCGGATTCATGTCCACAGCACCTAAGGCGGCGGTCTTTGCGGTACTGCTCCGCATTATGTTCGAAACGCACGCGCCGGGGCGAGTCTGGCTGATCTGGGTAGCAGCCGCCCTTTCCATGACCATCGGCAACGTTGCCGCGCTGGTGCAGGACAATGTGAAGCGCCTGCTGGCATATTCATCGATCGCTCATGCCGGATACCTTCTGGTTGCCTTCGCCTGCTTACCCGCCAATGGCATTCCGGCAGCGATGTTCTACGCTGCATCGTACGCCGTCATGAATGTTGGCGCGTTCGCGGTGGTCGGCCACTTCGCTGGGGCCGGCGAGCGATACGTCACTGTCGAGGATTACGCTGGCCTGGGCAAGCGTTCTCCGCTCCTGGCAGCGATCTTCACCATGTTCCTGTTGTCCCTGATTGGGATTCCGGCGTTCGGCGGCTTCTTCGCGAAATTCTACGTCTTCAGCGCAGGGCTGCAGTCGAACCTGCTCGGCCTGGTCATTATCGGCGTCTTGAACAGCGCAGTCGCAGCGTATTACTACCTGCGCATCATTGTTGTAATGTACATGCGCGAAGCACGCGAGGACATTCCGGTTGCGCCGATTCCGGCGGGATTGGGGCTGGCACTGGCCCTTAGCCTGGCGGGAACCATCTATCTCGGCGTTCTCCCCAACCGCGTGCTCGAATATGCTAGCCGGTCGGTGCAGTTATTGAGATAGGGTGTCAACTTCCGCAGGGATCCTCCTCCAACAGAACGTCTTTTCTCGCTGCTCCTCCCAATGTTTCTTCCACGAGGGACACACCAAAACCTCCACCCCAGAGGACACTGAGGTACACGGAGGAACGCCACGGAGCTATGCACCGAATCTAACTTTCTGTTGCATTCCTCTGTGTTTTCCCCTGTGAACCTCAGTGTCCTCTGTGGTGGGAGGTTTTGGTTTTTTTTCGCGGCTATACGCCCCAGTGACCAATCAATTCGCCGCCTTCGCGGTTGGCATTTCGACGCCCACCAGCTTTAACCGAGGCTCACGATCCAATGCGGCCATGACCCCGCGCATCAGGTGATCGTCCATTTCTGCGGCCTTGTCGAGCGCAACCGGAAAGCGAACATCCGCCTCGACGCCGGAAGCGGTGTAGTGTAACCGGACCTTGGGAAGAAACCCTTCCGGAGAAACGGTGCTGAGGTTCATTTCCATGGAGCGCCGTTGGGCGTCCATGCTGTCGCGGTATTCCGCAAGCGCTTCATCGACAGCCTGTGTGATTCGCTCCTTTGCGGCGTGATAATCGGTGTCTGAAGAAAGCGTGAGCTTGAGTTCGTGCCATAGAAAATTCGTGCCGGGAATCTGCTTAAAAAGCCCCGCGGTAGGCTGGAACACAATCGAATTTGAGAGCGCCACCACGCGGCCGGTTGGTTGTGAATCTCCAGGGCCCCCGAGTTCCATCACGTGAATGCGCACCAGGCCGATGTCCACAACCTCACCGGTGACTCCGGCAATCTGAACCCGGTCGCCGACGCGGATTCCGTATTTTCCAATCAGAAAGAAATATGCAACCACCGATACAATCACGCTCTGCAGGGCAACGGCCACGCCTGCAGTAAGCAATCCGGCGAACGTCACGGCCGAGCCCAATTGAGAGGCGAAGGTAAACACCACGATGAGCGTGATTGCAACCCACATGACGACCCGGCGCAACAGAAGAAATTGGTAGCGGCGGCGGGCGTCGTGCACATAGCGGAACGTGGTCTTGCGCCAGATTTCCCCCACGCCTAAAACCATTGCGATCAACACCAGCAGTACACCCAGCCGCAGCAGCAGCTGGCGAAGCTCCTCGTGCGACTGGTCGCGCACCGCCTCACGCCAATTGGTAAGTGTCCTTTGATAGATGTCGAGCAATACGCTGATCTTGCTGAGCGGCAGCATCAGGGTTGAAGTCTGCTTGAATTGCGCCGTCAGAACATCGAGCTGCCCCCTCTCCTGCGCGAGCTGGTCCGGAGTCGCAGTGTCGGCGGCAGCAAACAGCTGGTCTCCCTGATGAATGAGGTCTCTCAAACCTCCGAGAATCGGCTTGCGAAAGTCCTTGATGTTCTGACTGAGTTCGCTGGTGACAGAGACTTCGTCCTGCAGCGAGTGCCGCTTCCCGGACAAGCGAATCACGTCAGCGGTCAGGCCCCATATTCCGGTAGGCTGCGCCTTCCTGGAAACTGAATTTGGCGAAGGGGAAGGCTCCGATGTAGTCTCGCCTTGACCTGTTCCCTGCGGTTGGCTCAGTGACGCAGGGACAGAACGCGCGAGCTCCTCGATCTGGGCCCGCAATCCAACTCCGCCCTTTCCGCTATTACTGCTGGCAACGAACTCCAGCATGCTATCAATCGCGTCGCGACGGGCTTGGAGCAAGCCAATCTCGCTCTCCAGTTCCGCAACCTGCGATTCCAGCAATTTCCGGCGCGAGGCGGTTGCGCTTACACGTTTCGCCCGGGTGTCCGACAGTTCCTTCTGGGTATCGTCAATCTGTTGCTCTGTCTTCTGAGCCGCCTGGTTGAGCCGCTGATATTGCTCCAACCCGGGGGTCTGCGCTTGGGGCTGGGTCCCACTGCCCTGCTTGGCTTGCAGCTGCGTCGCTTGGTTCCGTGGCCAACTGCTGCTCGGCTGCAAGCTGGCGATACCAGTTGATGGTATGACTCAGGAAATCAATGATTTGGGCAGGCTGCATCACCGGGGAAGCCGGCTGCGGAGCAGAGGTCTGTGCGGCCCCGGGAGAAGCCACCCAAAGCAAAACGGCACCCGCGATCAGCGTCTTCTCTAGAACGGTTTTCAATGTTTTCACGCGCGCAATCCCCTAATGCAATGCTTAAGTCTAACGTCTTCCCGAGCATGGTGCTTTTACGGGAAGGGCCAAGGTGAAAAGCCAGTTCCCGGTGCTGATTTTCCAGACTGTTAACTGCCTGTTCATCGTCCTTTAACCGTTCGCGCTCTTAAATCAGAAACGAAGATTTATCTCAGGAGAAAAACATTGAAGAGGATCCTTCCCTTGTTGGCGTTGCTCGCCGTAGTGCTCCCTTCCGCGGCACAGACGAAATTGAATGCGGCGGGAGCCACTTTTCCGTACCCGATCTATTCCAAGTGGTTTAACGAATACCACCAGCAGCATCCGGATATTGAGATCAACTACCAGTCGATCGGCAGCGGCGGCGGAATTGCACAGGTGACCGCCGGGACAGTTGACTTCGGAGCCAGTGATGGCCCAATGAAAGATGAGCAAATCGCCACTTTCAAGCAGCAGAGGGGAACCGCTGTTCTCCATTTTCCAACCGTCTTGGGCGCGGTGGTTCCTGCTTACAACATTCCCGGGTTCAAGGGTGAGCTAAAGTTCACGCCCGATGTTATTGCGGGAGTCTATCTCGGAAAAATCGCATCCTGGAATGACCCTGCGATAGCAAAAGCCAATCCCGGAGTTTCCCTGCCTAACCAACCCATTGTGGTGGTGCATCGCTCCGATGGCAGTGGAACCACGTACATCTGGACCGACTATCTCTCAAAAATCAGCTCCGATTGGAACGGTCAGGTCGGCAAGGGAACCTCGGTCAAGTGGCCAGTTGGGCTCGGCGCAAAAGGCAATGAGGGCGTCGCCGGAATGATTCGTCAGATGGAAGGGGCTTTCGGGTATGTCGAACTGATCTACGCTCTTCAGAACAACATTGCCTTCGGCTCGGTAAAGAACGCCTCCGGCAATTTTGTGAAAGCCAGCCTGGATTCCACCACTGCCGCTGCAGCGTCGCTGAAAACCATGCCGGCAGATTTCCGTGTATCGATAACCAACGCTCCGGGTAAGGAAGCTTACCCGATTGCCAGCTTCACATGGCTTCTGGTTCCGGCCGACTGGAAAGACAAGAGCAAGCAGAAGATCGTTGTGGACTTCCTGACCTGGATGCTGAGCCAAGGACAAACCATGACGGCGCAGCTGGACTACGCTCCCCTGCCAGATTCGGTGAAAGACAAGGAACGCGAGGCCATCAAGGCAATTCATTGATTCTCTTGGCCCGATGTGCGAATGCCACGCCCCCGGCGGCACATCGGGCCCCTTGTTCATCATCCTTTAACAGACGCATTGATAAGGTTTAAGGTGAGCATCGGCCCCTAGGAGGTGCCAACACCTCGGGGAAATGGGAGCAGCAGGCGCATGGGAGCGGTCCGGGACAGGCGTACTTCGGTACCCGAGCAGCAAACAGATGGGGAAGGCTTTGGCCCGGATTCCTCAAAACCAATGGGATCGTCGGACACAGCGAAGATATCTCTCGTGAACACCGCACAGAAGGCTCCCGCCTGGAACCGCTCGTGGTTCAATCTGGATGTCGCTTTCAAGGGCCTGATGCTAGTCGCGGCGTTGGCCGTGTTGGCAGTAGTGGGTTTGACTCTCTCCGAACTACTGCAGCGTTCCGCTCTTGCCTGGCAGAAGTTTGGTTTCCACTTCTTCACCGGAAGCGGTTGGGACCCCGTCGCGGGTGATTTTGGTGCCTTGCCGTTTATATTCGGGACTATCGTTTCCTCCATCCTGGCGCTGGTGATGGCTGTGCCGCTAGCCGTGGCGGTTGCGGTTTTTGTCACTGAAATGTGCCCCAAGCCGCTGCGCAAGCCGATTTCGTTCGCCACCGAACTGCTGGCCGCAATCCCGAGTGTGATTTACGGACTCTGGGCGATGTTCATACTGGTCCCACTGCTGCGGGTTTATGTGGCGCCGGTCCTGATGAAGTACTTTTCCTGGACTGGCCTTTTCACAGGTCCGATGTACGGTTACAGCGTTCTGGCCGCGGGAACGGTGATGGCGATCATGATTATTCCGATCATTTCGTCCATCACGCGCGAGGTTTTGGCCGTGGTTCCACAGCATCAGCGCGAGGCTGCATTGGCTTTGGGCGCGACCCGTTGGGAGATGATTCGAGTTGGAGTGTTGAAGAATGCGCGCGCGGGCGTGATCGGCGCGATCATTCTCGGACTCGGCCGCGCCTTGGGCGAAACCATAGCCGTGACCCTGGTGATTGGAAATACTCCCCAGATTGCAAAGTCTTTATTGGCGCCTGGCTACACCATGGCGAGTGTGATCGCAAACGAATTCAACGAGGCCACAGATGACCTGTACCGGAGCGCGCTGATCGAGATCGGGCTGGCCCTTTTTATCGTTACTGTCATCGTAAATATTCTGGCCCAGTTGTTGGTGTGGACCGCAACCCGCGGCGCTCCTGCGAGGTCCAATGTCTAGCAGTTTCCTGCAATTTCGCCGGCGATTCACAGACTACCTTGCTACGTTTGTGGCAGCCCTCCTCTCGGCCATCGTTGTAGGTGCATTGCTGGCGATTTTTGCCTACCTTGTGATTAAGGGGGCGGGTTCGGTCAATTGGGCTTTCCTCACCCACACGCCTAAGCCGGTGGGAGAGATCGGCGGTGGCATGGCCAACGCGATCGTCGGCTCGGTCATGATTCTCGGCATCGCAACCTTGATCGGTATTCCCCTGGGGATTGGAGCTGGTATCTACCTTGCCGAATATGGACGGAATCGGATGGGGGCATTGGTTCGATTCACCGCTGACGTTCTGAATGGAGTGCCCTCTATTGTGATCGGCCTGGTCGCTTACGGGCTTGTGGTCTTCCGGCAGGGACACTTCTCGGCTTTTGCCGGCGGGGTCGCTCTGGCCATCATGATGATTCCGATGGTGGCGAGGACAACAGAAGAAATGCTGCTGTTGGTGCCTCAAGCCGTGAGGGAAGCCGCTTTCGGACTAGGGGTTCCGCAGTGGCGCACCACCGTCTCCATAACCCTGGCGACTGCCCGGGCAGGAATCCTCACTGGGATCATGTTGGCCTTCGCTCGGATTGCCGGTGAAACCGCGCCTTTGATGTTCACCGCCCTCGGGAACCAGTTCTGGAGTTTCAGCCCCAACCAGCCTATCGCGGCCGTGCCGCTGCAGATCTACACCTATGCTCTCTCTCCCTATGACGATTGGCACCGCCAGGCATGGGCGGGAGCGCTGGTTCTGGTTGCCCTCATTGTGGGTACAATTTCTCTGGTACGGTTCATATTTGCGCGGAGTACTCTGAGGGAGGTTAGCTGACCCATGGCGACTGCGGTTGAGGTTCGCGAGTTGAAGGCCTGGTTCGGCAAGACCGAGGCGTTGCACGGCATCAATATGGCCGTGGAACAGAACCACGCCACAGCCGTGATTGGCCCTTCGGGTTGCGGCAAGTCCACTTTTATTCGGTGTCTGAATCGGATGCACGAGACCAACCCTGAAGCCAGGGCCGAGGGCGAAGTCAAAGTCGGCAACGCGGATATCTACGATATGCCAGCAGTTGACGTGCGGCGCAAGGTGGGGATGGTGTTTCAGAAGCCTAATCCATTTCCCAGCATGTCAATTTATGACAATGTGGCTGCTGGACTTAAGCTCAACGGCACCCGCAACCACAACACGCTCGACGATGTGGTGGAGCGTTCTCTACGACAATCGGCCCTTTGGGACGAAGTGAAGGATGTGCTGAAGAAGAAATCCGGCGCAAGCCTCTCCGGCGGCCAGCAGCAGCGCCTGTGCATTGCTCGCGCGCTCGCAGTGAGCCCGGAAGTATTGCTGATGGATGAACCGTGCTCCGCCCTGGATCCGATTTCCACGGCGAAGATTGAAGATCTGATTTTCGATTTGAAGCAAAAGCTGACCATCGTTATTGTTACTCATAATATGCAGCAGGCGTCACGTGTCGCTGAATACACGGGGTTCTTTCTGATGGGCGATCTCGTTGAATTCGATAAGACAGAGAAGATATTTACGAACCCTTCGGACAAGCGGACTGAGGATTACATAACGGGCAGGTTTGGATGACGCGCACTCGCTTCCATCAGGAACTCGACGAACTCAAGCACCGGATTCTCGCCATGGCGGGGATGGCGGAGCAGGCGGTGGACCTTGCGGTCCAGGCCTATTCGCAGCGCGACCTAGCGCTTTGCCAGCGGGTTCTGAACAATGAGCCGGCCATCAACCGCGCCGAACGCGAAGTGGACGAGTTTGCCGTCGATCTGTTGGCCATGCAGCAACCCATGGCCATCGATCTGCGCTTCATTCTGGCCGTGATCAAGATTAATGCCGACCTCGAGCGTGTCGGAGACCAGGCCGTCAACATCGCCCAGCGCGTCATGAACATGATCGGGATG
>WNFZ01014428.1_pt1 | contig 16824 bp, 17 predicted proteins | sample 5400081 | NCBI WGS metagenome assembly WNFZ01 (sample SAMN13153365, study PRJNA577476) | soil metagenome | isolation source: 80 cm soil or saprolite under grassland replicate 1 | place: USA:California | collected 2016-06-15 | reverse complement strand
GGTTATTAAAGGTCCTTTGATGGATTATGAAGGAAATGTTATTGCAATTAAAAATAAAACAGTAAAAATTAGTTTACCATCATTAGGCTATATGATGATTGCTGAAGTAGAAAAGACAAATATAAAAGTAATAAGTAATGATGGCTTGTATACAGAAAATTACAAAATAGAAACATTAGGGAATAGATAAACAAAACATTTTCCATCATTTTTGCAAACCATATTCGATAGTGCTTTTAAATACATTTTTTTACCCTGACTGATAATACCTAAACCTGGAAATTATTATATATAACTCTTTTGCCCTTTTTGGTCTGCTTAAAACAATTATAAAATTTTTATTGTAGGGATAACATGACTTATATAAATATAAATAGAATATTTCCCGTCAAAATAAATTAGAAACACTCCATGGATCTACAATAATAGAGGAACAGTCAAATGAGTGAATACAATAAAAATTATTATGAAGAATTAATCGCTGACAAAGTAGTGACTAAAGAAACAATTTTCAGATTATTATTAGAATATCTTGATACTAACCATATCCCTTATGCTGTGTTAGGACCGACCGATCATTATCCTGATTTAACAGAAGAAGGGGATATTGATTTTGTGATTTCACGAAAAGATTTTAAAAAGATATCTCACTATATTCATAAGTTCTGCAGTCAGAGTAATCTTATTCCAGTTCAGATGCGGAAGCATGAAAGTACAGCCTGCATCTTTGTTTTATCTTTTTACAATAAACAGCAAGAGAAGTTTAATTACATTAAAGTGGATTTCTGCAGTGACTATATAAGACGCGGACATTTTTATTTGTCTTCAGACGAACTTTTGAACAACCGCTCTTATACTTATGACTGTGATAAAAATTATTGGCAATTAAATAATACTTATTTCTTCATTTATTACTTAATTAAAAAGATCGATAAGAAAAGTATCAATTCAAGACAATTTATGCAATTGGTTAAATGTTGGTCCAATGCTAAACCAACTATTCTGGAAAAGCTAAAAAAATTCTTTAACGACGATGGTATTACCATTATCATTAAAACTTTTGATCAAAAAGATCTTAATTATTTAAGTGAAAAACTTGAATATTTAAATACAACTCTTCATGTAAAAGTGTCAAAGAGATTAAGGGATATCATTTCAGACAAACTGAAAATAGTGAAGTGGGCAATTAAGCCCTCTGGCCTTGTGGTAGCCGTATTAGGCAGGGATGGTTCAGGAAAAAGTACTTTCATCAATGAAATGGCAAACTCAATGAGACCCTATTTTTCAAAAACAGAAAAATTTCACACATTTGCGGGTCTGCTATACAGAAGAGGTATATTTAGCAGGAAAAAAGGAACTTTTAGTCATTCTAATCCACACAATCAGAAAATGAGAAGTTCCAGTACTTCGTTTTTGAAACTTAATCTCTTCTTTGCTGAATCGCTGTTTGGTTATTGGTTTAAAATATTTCCACGCAAGGCAAGATCACATTTTATTTTATTTGACCGATGTTTTATTGATGTACTTGCTGATCCTGTAAGATATAGGATTAAAGCCAACAAGGTTTATATAAGAGTTCTTTATTACCTTCTTCCGAAGCCATCAAATAGTATTGTAATTAACAATGAAGGGGAAATAAAAGATACAATAAACAAGGCCTCAACCTTTATTTTGAATTATATGCATGAAAAGATTTCACAGGGAAAAACAGTAACAAGTGCTCCCATAATTTTATTAAAGACTCAATCATGAGAAAAAAATATATTGCGGTAATTCTTGCCGCAGGCAATGGCGAGCGCAGTGGGTTTGATATCCCTAAACAGATGATTAAACTGGCTGGTAAACCAATTGTAGAACATACAATTTCAAATTTTCAAAATAGTACCAGTATTGATGAAATAATCATTGTTACAAACAGCAATTGTATTGAAAAGATAGAAGAGATTGTCACAAACCGTGCTTTTACGAAAGTGAAAAAGATTATTAACGGAGGAAAGGAAAGATATGAATCTTCCCTCGCCGCTATTAATGCTTGTGCACAGGATGCTGAAGAAATGGATATTAAATTGATTTTTCATGACGCTGTACGTCCGCTGGTAAGTGACAGAATCATTCGTGATGTTGTACAGGCGCTTGATCATTATAATGCTGTTGACGTAGTTGTTCCAGCTACTGATACCATAATTTCTGCTGATCCGATTACCAATACAATTGATGCAGTGCCTGACCGATCAAGTCTTCGGAATGGACAAACTCCACAGGGATTTAATTGGAAAACAATTAGATTAGCTTATCAACTGGCACTAAAGGATCCTAATTTCAAAACAACGGATGATTGTGGTGTTGTGTTTAAATATTTACCGGATGAAAAAGTGTATCTTATTACCGGTGAAAGTAACAATATTAAGCTCACTTATAAGGAAGACTTACACGTTATAGACAAACTTCTTCAACTCAATTCAAAAAAAATAATCTGGAATAAACTTAATTCCCGTACCCTTTCCATGTTAAAGAATAAGGTCCTCGTAATAATAGGGGGCACGAGTGGTATAGGAGCAGAAATGGCTGAAATTGCCACAGCTTATCAAGCTAAGGTGATTGTGGCAAGCCGGCGTACAGGTACTGATGTTACCAATATTGATTTATTAAATGAAAAGTTTGAAACTATTCGTGCGGAGTATGGACGTATCGATTATGTGGTTAATACTGCCGGGATCCTTGTTAAACAGCCCCTGGCGCTTATGGATTATGCTGATGTACTGCAAGCGATTCAAATCAATTATATGGGAGCGGTTCATATTGCCATTGCTGCTTACGAATATTTGAAGGAGAGCCACGGGCATCTGCTTAACTTCACCTCGAGCTCATACACTTATGGTCGTGCATATTATAGTCTTTACAGTTCAGCTAAGGCAGCAGTTGTCAACCTGACGCAGGCATTGGCAGAGGAATGGCATACACAATACGTACGTGTAAACTGTATTAATCCTGAACGTACTGATACCCCCATGAGACGTCGTGCATTTGGTATCGAACCTCCCGGAACGCTTTTGTCGGCTAAGGATGTTGCTCTATTTTCTTTGGGCGTCCTTATTAATGAATCAACAGGTCATATCTTTGATGTTACTACCCACCAGGTTCGCCATTCAATACAAAACGGCGGATTTCTTGATGAAATGGCAGGAATAACGCAAGGCATAAACAGGGAATAACAACCAAAGACAATCATTCTAATAAGAGAATATGGATTTTGAACATTTATTTCCTGATGAGAGACAAAAGGGTGATACACGCATCAGGCAATGTCAATTGGTAATGTTAAGAATGCTTAAAGTCCTTGATTTCCTTTGCAAAAAACACCAGATCAAATATTTTTTAATTGAAGGCTCATTAAGAGGCGCAATAATTTATCAGGGTTTTCTTCCATGGGATGATGACCTTGATCTAGGTATGACACGGACTAATTATGAAAAATTCGTTCAGTATGTGGTACCGGAATTACCAAATGATATCTTTTTCCAAAACGATGAAACAGATCCTTATTACCCTTCCTGCCATATTGTTGAAGCTAAATTAAGAGATAAGTACAGCAGCTATACACGTGAGAAAGCAGATAAGAGAATGTATACATTTCATGATGGGCTACAGATAGATATATCGGTTTTAAACAGAAAGAAATAAAGAACCTGATAAAAGCAAAATTTGAAGATATGGAGGCTTACATTCCTCAAGGTTGGGACAGTTACCTTAGAAGACAGTATGGTAATTACATGGAACTTCCTCCTGCTGAAAAACAAAAACGGCATCATGGTACTGATATACCTGATCCTTTCACGCCTTGCAATCACAGTGAAATTCTTTACTGGAAATCTAAAACGGTTAGATAGACGAAATTAGAAATATATCCGAAAATTTATGAATTTCGATTATTTATTTCCTGATAACAGAGAAAAAGGAGAAACCCCTTTAAGGCAATGTCAATTGGTGATGTTAAGGATGCTGAAAATTTTTGATTACCTCTGTGCAAAACATCAAATCAAATAACGCTGTGCCGGAATTGCCCGATGATATTTTTTTTCAAAATATAGAAACAGATGCTTTTTACCGGCAAAAGGATTATGTTGATGCAAGATTAAGAGATAAATACAGCAGTTACACACACCAGGGAGAAAAAAAAACTCCCTGGCACGATGGATTACAAGTGGATATATTTGTTTATGATCACTCCTTTCTTCCTCATAACTTTTTTGTAATTACCCAGAATATTTTATTAAAATGGTTGAACAATTATAAGAAGAGAGCGGCGATACTAAAGTTGATTGCAAAATTTTCTCCTTTCCGGCTGGTTTATGCAAGCAGTTACTTACAAAATTATGGTTTATTAAAGGGAGGTACTTACATTAAAGAAAAGGAGTATTCGAATCTTATTAAAGTTAAATTCGAAGATATGGAAGCATGGATTCCGAAAGAATTTGATCCATATTTAAAAAGACAGTATGGTAATTATATGCAGTTACCTCCTGTTGACAAAAGGATTTCCAATCATAAAGTTATATGTGATCCTTTTACACCATGTAACCATACCCAAATTCTTTATTGGGAGAAAAGAAAGCAATTCAACTCTGTTAATCACTTCCTGTACAAGAGGCAGTAAAATAATTATCTTATCAAGCTGTTCTCGTTTTGACAATTATGTTGAAATATTAACCAAAGCACAAGTATGAATTTCGATCGCTTATTTCCTGATAACCGGGAACAAGGTGAAACCCGTTTAAGGCAATGCCAATTCGTAATGTTAAGGATGCTTAAGATTCTGGATTATTTATGTGCCAAGTATCAAATCGCTTATTTTTTAACTAATGGCACTTTGTTGGGTGCAATAAGGCATAAAGGTTTTATTCCCTGGGATGATGATTTGGATATAGGAATGACGCGTTCTAATTACGAAAAATTTGTTCGATGCGCAATGCAGGAGTTACCCGATGATATATTTTTTCAAAATGTTGAGACAGATCCGCATTATCCTGCCTACTATCGTGTTGAAGCCAAATTAAGAGACAGGTACAGCAGCTACAGCAGGAGCGAAGAGTTAAAAAAGAAATATAAATGGCAGAATGGGATACAGGTGGATATCTGTGTTTATGATAACGCATATTTGCCTCATAATTTTTGTATCTACCTGGTCAATAAATCTATAAAAGTTCTTGGAAGAACCAATAGTAATAAAAAAAGAGCAAAAGCTTTGAAATTCATCGCAAAGTATTCACCCATTTCTCTTGTTTATTCTACCAGCGGTATTTGTACACTGAAAACATTGAAGCGTGAAACACATTTTATAAAAGGAAAAGAAATAACAACATTAATAAAAACCCGGTTTGAAGATATGGAAGCCTTTATTCCGGCAGGATGGAATAGCTATTTAAAAAGACGGTATGGTAATTATATGCAATTGCCTCCGGTAGAAAAGCAAAAAGGACACCATAGCGCTGATCTGCCTGATCCATTTACACCAAGCGAACATGTTGAATCCCTTCACTGGAAAGATCGAATGCAGGTTCATCAAAATATATTCTAATTTGTTGAAAAGACTTATTTCTACTAACATTCATTAATTATTAAAATTTATGGATTTTGATCATTTATTTCCGGATGAAAGAGAAAAAGGAGAGACACGTACCAGGCAATGTCAGTTGGTAATGTTGAGAATGCTCAAGATTCTCGACTACCTTTGCAGCAAACATAAAATAGAGTACTTTGTAACAGGAGGAACAATGCTTGGTGCCATACGGCATCAGGGTTTTATCCCATGGGATGATGATCTGGATGTAGGTATGACGCGTGACAATTACGACAAGTTTGTACAAAATGCAGTGCCTGAGTTACCAAATGACATCTTTTTTCAAACAGACGAAACAGATTCTGGTTACCCGTCATGTCATATTATGGAGGCTAAATTAAGAGATAAATACAGTAGTTATAGTGGAAAAAAAGACTGGCATAACGGTTTGCAGATAGATATTTCAATTTATGATCGTGCTTATTTACCACACAATTTTTTTATTTATTTAATGAATCGCTCTTTGTTATTTTTTTTCAAAAAAAAGGGTAACAGAAAAAGAGCGAAAGTGCTTAGGTGGATCTCCCGATATTCTCCTATTCCACTTGTGTATTCCTGTAGTTTTATATTTGGTTTTGAAATGGTAAAATTGGGCACCAACTATTTAAAGGCAAAAGAAATAGCATCAGTGAGAAGAATAAAATTTGAAGACATGGAAACTTTTATACCAGCGGGCTGGAATGCTTACTTAGGGAGGCGGTATGGTAATTACATGCAGTTGCCACCTATAGAAAAACAAAGAGGTCATCACAGTAATAACAATTACATGCAACTTGCTCCAAGTGAAAAAGAAAATCTTTCAGAAACAAATATACCTGACCCTTTTAAACCATGCAATCACAAAGAGATTCTTCAATGGGAAAGCGAAAGAATTATTAGCAATCACAACGATTCTTCAATTGAAGATATATTTTATAAATCGAAACTTGGTTAATTACGAACTCAGTTTAATCCCTTACTGCTTATTATAAGTCCTTGTAATTCATCAAAATTTACATCTAAATGTTCTCGAACTTACTACTCACCCTTAATAAAAAATTTACAAAAGATAAAGACGTCAAAGAAATTGCAAAAGGGGGATCTATTGCCTTTATCATGAATATGATAGGGATGGGAGTAGGGTACCTGTTTGTACTACAGGTATCTGCTATATATAAAGATTCCACAGCAGCTATATATGGTCAGTATATACTCGTATCCTTGCTACTTCGGATTGGAAGTATGTTTACACGTTTCGGTACCGACACATCAATGTTGAAGTATACAGCAGGTTTTGCCAGTAATAATTTATGGGGGAATATTGTTGATACATATAAAAAGTCATTAACCCTGGTTGTATCTTTTAATATAGCGGTAACACTTATTGCTATCATTTTTTCAAAACAGTTGGCAAGCTTGTTTAAATTACCCGAGGGTCTTGTACAACTTTCGAGTGTTTTTATTTTACCAATGGCACTCACCTTATTTCATTCCCAAACTTTAAGAGGATTAAAAAAAATCGGCATTTCTTCTTTTCTGCAAAATTCCGCCTTTACTATTTTTAACTCGATCATACTTCTTTTGGTTTTTCCCCTTATTAATAAAAATAGTTTTTATTTCAAAAGCTTGCTTTCCTATACTTTGTTTGCGGCAATAGTAATTGGAGCGCTAGTGAGTATTATACTATGGCTCAAAAGTATGCCTTCAAAAAACGAATGTGCAAATTCTTTTGATGTTAGGCAAAAGTTATCCATCAAGCAAATTTTGAGTGGCTCATACCCCCTTTTGTTAGTCGAGTCCAGTTCTTTTATTGGCACATGGGTTGAGCAAGTTATGCTTGGCATATTTGCTACTCATGAAGACGTTGGTATATACAATGTTTGTGTGAAATATGCTATATTAACTTCAATTTCTCTTCGTTCTGTAAACTCAATATCAGCTCCTAAATTTTCAGAATATTTCTTTCAAAATGATTATAAAACTTTGGGAAGAGTTGTACGAAAAAGTACCAAGATGACTTTCTGGGCAGCCTTTCCTGTTACTTTAATCTATATCATCTTACCGGGTTTTTGCCTTGGAATTTTTGGCAAATCTTTTACCCACGGAACAATGGCTCTATCACTACTTGGTATAAGCGGATTAATTAATGTAATGACAGGTTCTGTAGGACCATTGTTGCAGATGACCGGTCATCAAAAGACGTTACATAGGATCTTGTGGATTGGCGTTTTCCTGGAAATTATACTCAACTGGATATTAATTCCATTGTATGGTGTAACAGGTGCAGCAATTGCAAGTTTGTTATGTTCAGCAATAAAAAATTTTAGTATGGTTTTTTATGTAAAAAAATATTTTGGTTTTTCAACTGTCTACTTCCCCATCTTTTATGATAAATAAAAGTTGAGTTATAGAATTTAGAAGTTTTCTTCAAAATAAAATAAAAAATTGATGTCTGTAGTAAATGTTATAATTCCCGGAGCTCCAAAAGCAGGAACTATGTCAATAACTTCAATTTTAAATCAGCATACTGATGTTTATGTCCCCGCATGGAAAGAGCCCCGTTTTTTTATTGAAGACAAAATAAAAGAATTGGGTGATAATACGCCCTTAAAAAAATATTTGATGAGATCAAGTGTTTTGGAATGGTCAAAATATAAAACACTTTACAATAATGAGAGCAGGTTTAAAATAGATGCCAGTGTTCAATATTTATATTATTACAAGTCTGCAGTTCCAAAAATAAAGAAGTATTTGGGAGATCCTTACATTTTTATCATTCTGCGCGATCCTGTTCAAAGAGCAGTTTCAAATTACCTTTTTAATAAAAAAGCGGAAATAAAACTCAGTAGTAATTTTATCGATGCGATTAAAAAAGAACTTGAAGGAGGAAGGGATAAATTATTTGGATTTCTTCACAATTATAGAGTGGGACTTTATTATGAACATGTGAAATATTACCTGGAAAATTTTTCGAAGGTAAAAGTTCTTTTTTATGAAGATTTTCAATCAGATAATCTAAGGTTTGTTAATTCAATTTTGGATGACCTTGGTTTATCAAGACTGGAAACAATTCAGGAATTACCTAAGTTAAATACTTCCTCTGAACTTACATTTAAGGGAAAAATATTATTAGGTAAATATTCACCTTACAGGCTTACTGATAAGTACATATTTCCACTATTCATTAATAAAGGAATTTTGCACAAAAGAAAATTGAAATTACAGGCCAGATTTTCAAAGAAGAAAACTCATAAAAACACATTAACGGAAGAAGAACTAAAGTTTATGTATGATTTATATAAAGAGGATGTGATGAAATTGATGCAGCTATTAAATTTGCAAAGTTCTCCCTGGCCTAAATTTAAAATTTAATCGCTTTCAGTACTGAGTTTGCCAAAACCTTTTAATTTCTTCTGAATTATCATGAACACTATATCATTACCAAATTTTCTTATTGTAGGTGCAGCGAGGTCGGGAACTACAAGTTTGTATCATTATTTAGATCAGCATCCCGATATTTATTTTTCTGAAACGAAAGAACCTTGTTTTTTAGCTTATGCCAGAGGTTTATACAAGGGTGAAGTTCACCGCCATGCTGTTACCGACCTGGACAATTATGTAAAATTATTTTCTCCAGGGATATCAAATAAATGGCGAGGTGAGGCAAGTGCCATTTACTTACATTTACACACGGAAGTTATCAATAATATCGAATTTTATATTCCGCATCACAAGGATTTAAGGATCATAATGATTTTGCGTAATCCTATTGAAAGAGCCTTTTCACAATATATGAGGAATGTGAGGAATATGCAGGAAACAATATCTTTTGAAGAGGCCGTAAGAATGGAAACAGAACGAAAATCAAAAGGATTTAATTCTGACTTTTTTTATATAGAAAGAGGTTTTTATCATGATCAGGTGAAGGATTTTGTAGAAAAGTTCAAATACATAAAAGTTATATTATATGAAGATTTTAGTAAAGATCCGCTAAAGGAAATTGACGATATTTTTGATTTTTTGCAATTAAAAAGATCGTTTGACATCAATACTGATCAGCATTTTAATAAATCGGGGAAACCTAAGTTAAAATTCTTACTTAAACTTCAAATGGCTCTGAATCTGTTTCAAAAGAAACTTATTTAAAATTATTAGAGATTTATAGAAGTGATATAGAACAATTAGGCAAATTAATCGGAAGAGATTTATCCGGTTGGCTTCAATCCTAAATTTAAAAAATATAATTTTTGAAGTTTCAATATGGTCGCTTCACTGTTTTTTTTAAAAAAAACTCAAAAATTTATCATTAAACAATGACTAAGCTTTCAAACAGAATCAAATCTTTTTTAGATAATACTCTAATTTTATTTTGGATTATAAGTGGAGGTGGAGTATTATTTGTACTGGCAAGAATCCCGGCAACGGCTATGTTATTTTTATATACGCTGCTTTTAATAATTGTATACAGACCCAAAATCAAAAATTTATTAATTAACGCCTATGTTTATGTTATTTTGTTCGTTGTTTTATGTATGTGGGTCTGTTATTTATTCGCTGTTCAACCACAGGATCTAAGCAAGTATGCATATACATTAATAGTATTTATTCTTAGCGGTTTTCTATGTATTTATTTTTTTTCCTCCTTTAGCTATTCAAATTTTTTAAAATCATTTTATAACGGGTTAAATATAATACGGATACATGCAATTGCAAGCGCTATTTTAATGCCCTTTCTGATGGGTCATACTTTTATTGTGACTAATGAAGTTTCAGGATTTACCGCGTATACTTTTAAATACTTATTTTTTTTAAAAACAGACCAATATGCCTTTAATTTATTTGGAAAAGAAATTTACCGAACCCAGGGTCTGTTTTGGGAACCGGGGGTTTTACAGTTTTATTTAGTCCTTCTTTTGTTTCTTCAATTATATGTGATAAAAAGCAAAACAGCCAATATTTTAGTGACCATTTTTGCTATTATTATCTGCTATTCAACAACTGCTTTTGCATGCATGCTGCTTATTTTATCCGTTTACATACTTAATCTTATAAGAAAAAAATTTTATGCAGGTATTTTTACAATGCTAGCTTTTTTAGCCATTATACCCCTTTTTATTAGCAATTTTGAAAATAAATTTCAGGGTGAAAAGGTAACATCTTCAAGAGTTCGGCTTTATGACTTTGTAGAACAGTTCCTTGTTATTAAAGATTATTTTCTTACAGGTGTAGGAATGGATAGCGGAGAATATGCTATTGTAAGATCAAAGTATAGATTATCGGGTTCACTCGCCGATTTGAGTTTCAACGGAGAAGAAGTTGGTTCTACCAACTCAATAATGCTTTTGCTTGGTACCATGGGAATTTTTATGGGAGGCTTCTGGATTTTTGCATATACAAAGCAACAATTTGTGAGGGAGAGCGGAAAGAAGACAATATTAATCACTTTTCTTATAATAGGCGTAAGTGTTGAACCTCTTCTGTTAAAGCCATTTTTTATCACTTTCATGATTAGCGGAATGATGCTGATGTACATCAAATTTAAATATCCTCATATCAAATCATTATGGAAAAGCGAATTCTAATTACCGGAGGAGCCGGATTTATTGGATCGAAACTGGCTCTTTCATTAATTGAGAGAGGATATCATGTTCGAATATTGGATAATCTTTCAATGCAAATACATGGCGAAGATTATTTGCAATCCGAGTTGTATCAATCAATAAAGAATAAGACTGAATTTATTAAAGGAGATGTAACACAGCGAAACGACTGGCTTGAGGCTTTGGAGGGACAAGAAATTGTGATTCACCTGGCTGCGGAAACAGGAACCGGACAATCCATGTATGAAATTGAGAGGTATTGTTCAGTAAATCAAAGCGGTACCGCTATCATGTTAGATATCATTACTAATAATGAGCATTTAAATATAAAGAAAATCATTGTTGCATCTTCCCGAGCGATCTACGGGGAAGGAAAGTATCGCAATTCTAAAGGAAAAATTGTTTACCCCGATTCAAGAAAAGACGAAGATATGGCAAGAGGTGATTTTGAAGTAAAATGTTCCGATACCGGAGAGAATTTAGAATTATTACCTACAGATGAAGACTCAAAAATCCATCCTTCCTCTATTTACGGTATTACAAAATACAACCAGGAACAAATGGTATTAACAATAGGCAAAGCTCTTGGTATTCCTGCTGTTGCCTTACGTTATCAAAATGTTTACGGACCTGGTCAGTCTTTGACCAATCCCTATACAGGTATTCTTTCCATCTTCTCAACACTTATTAAAAATGGTGAAGACGTCAACATTTTTGAGGACGGAAAAGAGAGTCGGGATTTTGTTTATATCACTGATGTAATAAATGCAACAATTCTTGCTCTTGAAAAGAAAGAAGCGGATTATAAAGCGTTCAATGTTGGATCAGGCGTACCAATTACTGTATTGGCTGTTGCACAAAAGCTTAGGGAAAAGTATAAAAAACATGTAGATATAAATGTTACAGGGAATTACAGGTCGGGTGACATTCGCCATAACTATGCTGATCTTTCCAGTATTAAAAAATATTTGGGATTTGAACCTAAAGTTGATTTTGATAACGGTATATCCCAGTTTGCTGCTTGGGTTAATACCCAAAAAATAAAAAAAAGTCGCTATCAAGAATCACTGGTTGAACTGGAGACGAAAGGTTTATACAAGTCATAATATTCAACATTCACCGTATGCTGCCTAAAATTGGATTGGTAACAATTACATTGAACAGTGAAAATATAATTGCAGGCTTTATAAATTCTGTGAATAATCAGAATTATTCGAATTATTGTTTGTATGTAGTGGACAATAATTCAGCAGACAATACTTTAAAAAAGATTAATGAATTTGCTAATAAAGACAAGGTTGTAATTATAAAAAATAATTTCAACAATGGAGTTGCAGGAGGTAACAACCAAGGAATTTTAAAAGCTTTGAAAGATGGATGTGAATATGTTATTCTTATAAATAATGATACTGAATTTGAAGCAGAACTTATTTTGAAATTATTGCATGCAGCACAAAATTTAAAATATAGTATTGTAGTTCCTAAAATGCTTTATTATAGTGAACCAGAAATTATTTGGTTTGGAGGCGGCTATTTGAAACGATTTGAGGGATACAGGAATTATCATGTAGGCATGGGAGAAAAAGATCAGGGTCAATATCATGACAGGGAGATAACTTACGCTCCAACATGTTGTGCCCTGATTCATCGTTCCGTTTTTAAGGATATTGGATTGATGGATGAGAAATATTTTGTCTATTTTGATGATACTGATTTCTGGTACAGGGTGATGAAACATGGAACACACAAAATGCTATATATTAATAATGTTTTGTTTTATCATAAAGTTGGTAGTTTAACCAAATCAAAAAATGGCACTCGTGTTGACTTTAAATTTGGTGATTTTGCAATTAAGTATACGACAAGAAACAGAGTGTATTATTTACGAAAGCAGAAGACTCTTTCATCATTCTTTAATTTAGTTTGGTTTTGGTTCAGAATTAATCTTAAGTTCTTACTTAGTGGTAAATATAATATCAATATAAATACATGGAAACTAATACAATTTTCATTTTTGGATGGTTTAAAATTGTAATTGGTCCTGACGCTTGCTATCAAAACTTATTTTTTCAGGAGCAACAAAATTAAAATTTATGAAAACAATTTTTGTAACAGGGAGTAGTAGAAGTGGAACTACAATGATGAGCAGAATCTTAAATAATCATTCATTAATCTTTACATTTAATGAATTGCATTTTTTTGAACAATTGTGTGAAACCTCAAAATTAACTGAAATAGTAGGTTACAATGATGCCTTAAAACTATGCGATAAATTATTAGGTGTTCAGGAGGATGGGTATTTACTATATAAAAATAAAAAAAAGTATATTAATACAGCGGAACATATTGTCAAAGCTATCCCTGACAATCAAAGAACGCCCATTAAAATATTTCAAAATTTTCTTGAGTATACTGTCACTAAAAATCAAAAAAAATACGGGTGTGACCAAACTCCAAGGAATGCTTTATATATTGAAGATATTCTTGCCAATTTTCCAGATGCAAAAATAATTTGTATGGTACGAGACCCACGGTCAGTACTTCTTTCACACAAATGGAAATGGAAAAGAAAATTTTTAGGGGCAAATAAAATCACCTTAATAGAAGCAATAAGAAGTTATTTCATTTATCATCCTTATACGACTTCGAAACTTTGGGTATCTGCAGTAAGGGAATCAGTTAAATGGCAAAAAAATGAAAATGTAATGCTTGTACGGTTTGAAGATGTCGTAGAAAGTCCTGCTCAATCAATAAAGGATATTTGTAATTTTCTATCAGTAAATTTTGAACCTGCAATGCTTGAAATACCTCATGTTGGTTCCTCGCTTAAATCAGATCAAAAAAATATAGTAACAGGCATTTCTAGTTCGGCGAAAGACACCTGGAAAAAAGGGGGTTTATCAAGATCAGAATTATCTATATGCCAAAGAATATGTAAAGATTTTATGCATCAATTTGGATACAAAGAAGAAACTTTATCGGTACCTTATTTTTCTTATGTTACTCAAACACTCAGTTTTGCCTTTAAAATGTCTATTTCAGTACTCTTAAATTTATATCGTGCAAAAAATTTTAGTCAGGCCATAAGAAAAAGATTATAGGATAAATGATACCAAATTTCTTCATAGTTGGAACTCCAAAAGCAGGTACTACTTCTTTATATCATTATCTTGAGGAGCATCCTGATGTATATATGTCTCCTGTCAAGGAAACGAATTATTTTTCTTATAATGAAATAAAATCGCAGGGATTATTTTATAATGAAGAACATATCTGTTCCCTGAATCAATATCAGGAACAATTTAAAGGAGTAAAAGATGAAAAAGCTGTCGGTGAAGCAAGCGTCTCCTATTTATACTATCCGTTAGTGCCTTCAAAAATAAAAGAGTTTAATCCTGAAGCTAAAATAATCATTGTTTTACGCAACCCTATTGAAAGAGGATTTTCTCATTATTTAATGGATAAGCGATTGGGATTTGTACATCTTTCTTATGAAAACATTGTTTGGGAAAATAACAAACATCCCCAATCTGAACTTTACTATCAACAGTATGTAGCCTTGGGACAATATTATGAGCAGGTAAAAAGATATTTGGAAGCATTTGGTGAAAAACAGGTAAAAATATTATTCTATGAGGATATCATAAAAGACATACAGAGTGTAATTAAAGAACTATATACCTTTTTGAATGTTGATTGCACCTTTTCTCCCAATACCGATCAACAGCATAACGTATATTCTTCTCCAAAAAACTTTTTTATTCAAAAACTATATGCCCAGAAAAAAATTCGAACGATCGCTAAAAGATTTTTTGGAGAAAATATTCAACATCAATTGAAAGATAATTTTTTTAGAAAAGAGAAACCAGTCTTGAATGAAAAATTAAGACTTGCTCTAATCGAGATCTATAAAACAAATATCTATAAAACTTCTGCTCTATTAAAAAAAGACCTAACCTATTGGTTGCATTAATAATAAAAAGTTATTGATGAGTTTTAATTATTGTAAACGAATACTCAGGCAATTCAATTAAACCATTATTTAGTATACCCGTTTTATATTTAACATCAGCGGTACTATTTATTATGGAATTTTTACTAGCATATTTTGTTTCAAAAGTTGCATCTGTGTTTACAAAAGAGGATAAGTTAATCTTAATCGGAGAGTTTAATAAATGAACGAGAAGTATTGATGAGCTTTTATTATTTGAAAATTTCCATCCAAGGAGTTCATAATCTTGTAAAGACTGATTGTGATCCTTTGTAAAATTAATTTTAGCCAACGAGTTCATATGATCAGAAGCCATGAGCCATGCGGACATCCCTATACCGTTGGGCATTTTTTGAAAACTTTGCTTTTCTGATTCGATTGCAGCAAAAGTTGGAGCACCAGAAATATTGTGATTTAGAATCAGCGTCGTATTTGGAGATATACTTGTTGCAATTGAGGTCATTAATAATGTGGCGAGTGTTTGAGACCATGTATTTGCCTTTGGCGCAATTATTTTATTATCATTCTCGTCTATTTCATTATTCTTGTTCGAGGCCCAATTGATGTTGAATTCAGTGACCCAAATGCTCTTATCCTTAATTGAATTAAAGCCCTGGTTATTAAAGCCATTATTATAACATTCTTCAAATAACTTTTGAAAATTTATACCAGAATCATCAAGTATATTATCTGTTTTGGGATATAAATGTGCGACGATTGCATCTGCGTTAGGTGCATTTTTCAGGACGATATTATTCCAATTTTTAACATCAATGTAAGCATGGCTATCTGGTCTTGCAGGGAGCTACTAATCATGTTTAAGGTAAAAAGAACATCACAATTTGTCTCGTCAACAAGTAATTTTAACTCTTTTAATCCATTTGGAACGTAACGCATTTTTTTAAACTTATCAGGCAAGGCAGGATTATCAACAAACCATCCTTTTTGCCAATCCCACCAGTTACAAACTGTTCCACCCGGATACCTTATGATTTTAAAATGTAATGAGGCCGCAGCGTCACGAAAAGATGAGTTAGTCCATGAAGGACCTTTGACATTGTTTCCGTTAAAACCATAGAGTGGTAATTTTCTTTCTTTATCACTTATAGAAGCTTTTAATACCAATTCAGTCTGCTTCTTATTTAAAGTTGATGCTTTCGTGGTTATATTTTTATTGCCATCAAAGTCAATAAAAGAAATAAAGAGGAAAGAGAGGGTAAGAAAATTTAATAACCGGTGAAGAATATTTTTATTTAATTGAGGCTTTTTCATATTGCATTTAATTTATTATGAGGTCACTATATTACTTCTGCTAAATAGAAGGCCGTGAAAAAAGAACCAGTTGATAAATCCTTTTATTCAGACTTCAATAAAATTGTCTAAGTTTAATTGTAATTCGTTGATTAAAATAAAACAAAAAATGTAAATGAAAATTGCAATAATTGATCCTGTAGGCATAAAAGCAGGAATGAATTGCTATGATATTGGTTTACTAAATGCTTTAAGTAAAAAGGGTATTCAAGTATTTTCGTTTTCAAATTTTAATGACCAAAATTTCCCCCACGTAACACAATTTAATTATTTTCTTTTTCACAAGCCAAATGCAATCACCGTTATAGTAAATTATGTATGCTCTT
>WNFZ01006945.1_pt1 | contig 16824 bp, 19 predicted proteins | sample 5400081 | NCBI WGS metagenome assembly WNFZ01 (sample SAMN13153365, study PRJNA577476) | soil metagenome | isolation source: 80 cm soil or saprolite under grassland replicate 1 | place: USA:California | collected 2016-06-15 | reverse complement strand
TTCCGCGAGCCTGCTTCCGAGCGCTCGCCGCCCGCGACGAAACGATCAAGTCGCCTTGGTCGGCGGCCGATGATCGAACCATGTATTCGCCTCTGCCCACTCGTGTCCGTCGGATCGTCGGCGCGATGGCCGCAGGCGCGCTTCTGATCACGGTGGGGAACGGCGTCACGTACGGCGCGAGTGGGCCTGCCTGGCTGACGGCACTCGCGACGGCCACGCTCACTTATCTGGGCATCCTGCGCTTGGGCAATCCGCGCTGGCTATACATGGGCGGCCCTTGGGGGCGAACGGGCTCGCGATCAGCACTTTCGGACCCGCGCCTCGTGGGCGTGATAGCCGGTCTCAGTGCGGTGTCGCTCATCGGCCCGGTGCTCCCGAACTCATGGCGGGTCGCCGATTGCGCCACGATGTTCGGGGTTCTCGCGGCGTACACGATCAACCCGCCGTCACGCGCCCGCGATCTCAGCTAGGCGCTAACCCGACTGCCGCTGGATTTAGCCGATCGGCTAGTGGTCGCTGGACGGGTCTCCGCACATAGTTAGTCTGGTCGCCGACGACGCTGCGGCGCTGCCGGCGGCCCCATCCATCACTGCGGCCCATGCGACTTCGCGTCAGCGATCCTGCGCTCGTCCCGGAACTCCTGGAGTTCCTGCATTCGCGTCTCGACGTTGTTGCAGAGCAGATAACCGCGAACGAGGTGAGCCTGTCCCTGCTGGGCTCGTACGCCCCGGATGCGCTGCGGATGGAGCTGTACTTGCGCGTGCGCGCCTGGGAATCGGCCCAGCGCTCAAGAGGCGTCGAAGTGGAGTTCGTCGACTAGCGGCCCTCGGCGAGCCCTCCCCTCCCGGGTGACCGCCCCTGTCACCTTCAAGGAGGGCTGAGGTCACAGACAGATGGCGGAGACATAGCATCGGCCCGATGGAAAGTGTTCCGATGAGGCCGCCCTTCAAGTTCTCCGCGACGACTCGGGTCGGCTTCTCGGACACCGACGCGCAGGGGATCGTGTACTACGGGCGCTACCTGCCCTACTTCGACCTCGCGCGCGTCGAGTATCACCGACAGCTTGGACTCCTCGGCATGGACATCGGCGAGGGAGGCCACGAGTTCGTTATGCGCGCGTGCACGATCGAATACTTCGCCCCGGCCGTCTTCGACGACCTGATCGAGGTCTACGTCCGGATGGCACGGATCGGGCGAACGAGTGCCAGCTACGAGCTCGCGGCCCACCGGGAGCGCGACGACGTGCTCATGGTGACGGCGACCCAGACTCTCGTCCTGGTCGACCTCGAGCGGCGCCGGGCCGTGACCATCCCGGAGTCCTACAAGGAGCGAGTCCGCGCGTTCGAGGGCGAAGCACTCGAGACATGAGCGCCTACACCGGAGCGCTCGAGGCGATCGACCGGATCCTCAACCGCGGGGGCGATCCCGACGACGTCCTCCGCGCGGTTGTCTCCGTCCTGCACGACCGCTTCGACGACTATTCGTGGATCGGCATCTACCTCGTCGAAGGAGACGAGCTCGTGCTCGGGCCGTGGCAGGGCCCCCAGGCTACGGAGCACGTCAGGATTCCATTGGGAGAGGGCATCTGCGGAGCCGCCGCCGCGAGCGGCCAGACGGAAATCGTCGACGACGTGAACGCCGATCCGCGCTATCTCGCCTGCTTCCCGTCGACCCGGTCCGAAATTGTCGTCCCGATCACGTATGAGGGAAGAATCGTGGGCGAGATCGACATCGACTCAGATCGACCGGCCGCCTTCGGCGCGGAGGATCGCACGTTCCTCGAGCGCGTCGCCTTGGTGATCTCGTCGCACTGCGTCGTCGGGTGGGACACTGGCGGCGAGACCTGGACGCCCTGAGCACGCCGACCACGCCTCGCGGTCGGCGCACGCTTCACCTGAGCGAAGCGAACCTTCGAAGGAGGCCGCGCGCCCGCCCGTTTGTCCTCGGAACGGAGCGGGCGCCGCAGCTTTGGTGCCCTCTCCCCCTGGACTCGTTTTAGTCCGAATTGCGGCGCGCGCTATCCCTGAGACGAGGTACCTCGCCCATTCGAGTGAGGATCCCTCCTACGAGGGACGGCTTTCGTCACGTTAGACCTAGCTTCCGAGAAGGATCAGGACGGCGTGACGCGATACGCGTCGAAGACGGCCTCGATGTTCCGCAGGGCTGTTAGCAGGCCGCGGAGCTCCTTGACGTCCCCCACTTCCGCGACGTACCAGTTTCTCGCCATCTGATCCTCCACCGTGCCGCCGTACGACACGATGTTCGCGCCGTGCTCGGCAAACGTCCGCGCGACGTCTTCCAGCAAGCGGGGCCGATCCCAGGAATCCACCGCGATCTGGACGCGGAAGCTCTGTGACGCACCGCCGTCCCAGCTGACCGGTGTGAAGCGCTCCGGGTTGCGCGCGAGCGCCTTGACGTTCGGACAGTCGCCTCGGTGGATCGTGATCCCTTTCCCCAGCGAGATGTAGCCGACGATCTCGTCGCCGGGAACGGGGGTGCAGCACCTCGCGAGCCGGACGAGGACGTCGTCGACGCCATGGACGTTGATGCCGTAGTTCTCGCTGCCGACCGCATGTTTGGCTCGCGGCGCCTTGAGCGGCACCGCCTCCTCTTCGGCCACCTGCTCGGTCTTGAGTCGCTGCAAGACCTTGTTGACGACCGACTGCGCGGTGACCTTGCCCGAGCCAAGAGCGAGATAGAAGTCCTCGGCCTTCTTGAAGTTCATGTCGCGGATCACCTCTGCCAGCACGGCTGAGCCGGCGAGCTTGCGATAGGGCAGCTTGGCGGCCTTGAGCGACTGCTCGAGCGCCTCTCGTCCCTTCTGCTCCTGGTCCTCGCGCGTCTCGCGTGAGAACCATTGCCGGATCTTGCTGCGCGCGCGCGACGAGGCCGCCAGCGACATCCAGTCGCGTGACGGGCCCCGGCCGACCTTCGAGGTGAGGATCTCGACGAAGTCGCCGTTCTTCAGGTGGTAGTGAAGCGGAACGATGCGGCCGTTCACCTTCGCGCCCACGGTGCGATGGCCGACGTCCGTGTGGACGGCGTACGCGAAGTCGATCGGGGTTGCCCCCGCCGGCAATGTCTTCACCTCGCCCTTCGGGGTGAAGACGTAGACCTCGTCGACGACAAGATCCGTGAGGAACGCACGCTTGAACTCGCCCGGCTCGTCGATTGTCTCCGGCTGCGCCTCCATCAGCTGGCGCACCCAGGTCTCCCAGGCCTCGTCCGTCTTCGGCCTGCGGCCTCCCTTGTAACGCCAGTGTGCGGCGATCCCGAACTCGGCCGTCTCGTGCATCTCGCGCGTGCGGAGCTGGATCTCCAGCGGTCGCCCCTCCGGCCCGATCACGGTGGTGTGCAGTGACCGGTAGCGGTTGAACTTCGGCATCGCGATGTAGTCCTTGAATCGCCCGGGCATCGGCTTCCAGAGCGAATGGATCAGACCGAGGGCGCCGTAGCAGTCGCGCGTCCCCTCCTCGCCGGAGCGCTCGACGATCACGCGCATCGCCGTGAGGTCGTAGATCTCGTTGAACTCGCGGCCCTTCTTGGCCATCTTGTCGTAGATGGAATAGAAGTGCTTCGCGCGCCCGGAGATCTCGGCCGGGATGTCCACCTTGTCGAGCTCGAACTGGAGGATGCGCGCGCCCTCCGAGACATGCCCTTCACGATCGGCGCGGCGCTCGGTCACCATCGCCTTGATCTCCGCGTACTTGCGCGGGTGCAGTGTTTCGAAGGCGAGATCCTCGAGCTCCCACTTCATCGCGTGGATGCCAAGCCGGTGCGCGAGCGGCGCGTACACCTCCAGTGTCTCCTTCGCCTTCTGCACCTGTTTCTGCTTGCCGAGGTACTCGATCTCGCGCAGGTTGTGCAGGCGGTCCGCGAGCTTGATCAGGATGACGCGGACGTCCTCCGCCATTGCCACGATCAGCTTCCGGTAGTTCTCCGCCTCGGTCTGCTCCCGGCTCTGGAACTGCACGCGGGTCAGCTTCGTGACGCCCTCGACGAGCTTTGCGATCTCGTTGCCGAACTCAGCCCGGACGTCCTCGAGATCGGCGTCCGTGTCCTCGACGACGTCGTGAAGGAGCGCCGCTGCGATCGTCCCGTCGTCGAGCTGGAGCTGGGCACAGATCTTGGCCGCGCCCCAGGGGTGGAGGACGAAATCCTCCCCCGATCGGCGCTGCTGCCCCTCATGCGCCCGGGCGGCGAAGTTGAAGGCCCTGGCGATCAGGTCACGGTCGACCTCGGGGTTGTACGCGGCGACATCAGCGATCAGCTCATCGATGAGCTCCTGATGCTTCTCATGAGTCTCAACGACGGCCATAACCCAAATTGTACTCCGGCGACATTCGGCTCCCTTCCCCCCTCTAAGGCACCGCTTGCGGTGCCGTTGCCAGGATGCACGGGCGTTGCCCGCGCGTCGGTCTGAAATGACCGGTCGACCCTTCGGGCTGATCACGACACCCTTTCCAGGGGCGTAACTCAAGTGCAGGAAAGCGCGTTCCGATGATGAAAGGGAGCCGTTCATGCGCTGGTACAGACGCCGACAAGAACGCCGAGCCGCAGCGCGCGCAGCGCGCCTCCTGCTGGCGCTCGATCACCTCGCCGGAGGCCGGCCCCGGCCCCGCCGCGTGCGTCGTGCCTCCCTCGGCACCGCCCGCTAGGTCAACGTTCCGAAGGTCTCCGGTGGATAGACCGCCCGGCCGCGAAGCGCCGGGTCGTACGCGCCGAGCGGACGCATCATGAAGTACTGAGCTCCGTGCGCTTGCGGCGGGGGATCGATTCCGGACTCGTCCGCCCGAGCGAACCCGAAACGCTCGTAGTAACGCGGGTTGCCTTCGATCAGGATCAGCGGCTCACCCCGCTCGTCAGCGAGGCGGATCGCCTCCCGCATCAGCGCGCTGCCGATGCCGCGACGCTGGTGTGATGGGAGCACGGCCAGCGGCCCGAGCTGGAGCACACGGTGCGGGCCCGGCTCGATGTCGACATAGCTGAGCAGCACGTGGCCGACCACCGCGCCCTCGATTTCTGCAAGAAGTGACAGTTCCGGAATAAACCGATCGGTCGCGCGGATGGTGGCGACGAGCGTCGCTTCTACGGGTTCGCGGAACGCCTGGTCATTGACGTTCTTGATGCTCGCATGATCGGCTTCCGTCTCCGGACGTATGTTCACGCCGCGCGCAGCAGCGCGGGCTCTGCAAGCAGCGCACGGAACGTCTCGGATTCGAGCGGATGTCGCTTGGGGCCGCCGCCTTCGACCTCGAGCTCGTCGAAGATCGTCTGAGCCTGCGAATCACGCGGGCTTGCTACCCATTGCGTGCGAAGCCAGCCGTACAGCTCCTCGAACCGCTCGTCTGCGTCGAAGACGCGGCGGACCACGAGCTGCGGGGCAACCGTGCCGTTCCACCGGTTCTCCTCGAGCCTGAAGGCGACGTCGTAGCGACCGACGCGCCGGTAGCGGTCGAGCTTCGTTCCCTGGCCGAACGCGATCGCGCTGCCGGCATCGCGGCCGTCGCGATGCACGCGGAAGCGCAGATGCTTCCCGTCGCCGACGGTGGCGAGGTCGCCGAGCTCGCAGGCCGGAGCGAGCAGCGTCACGGCGGGATTCCCGAGCCCGAACGGAGCGAGGCGGCGAAGCTCCTCGCAGAGATCGAGCGTGAGCCTCGCGCCACGCGGTAGGACAGCATCGATGATCGTTGTCGGCAGCAGGTCCTCCTCGCCGACGAGTCCTTCAGCCTCCGCCGCGAACGCTTCGGCGAACCGCTCCAGCTGCTCGGGCGAGATCGACAGTCCTGCGGCTGCACGATGGCCGCCGAAGCGCTCGAGGTGGTGCGCGCAGGCGGCAAGCGCGCCGTGGAGGTCGAAGGACGGGATCGAGCGGCCGGATCCTTTCCAGAGCCCCTCCGTGCCTGCGATCAGGACCACGGGCCGGTGGTAGCGCTCGACGAGCCGCGACGCGACGATCCCGATCACGCCTTCGTGCCAGTCCTCGCCCCACACCACGTATCCGCGCTGACGGCGTTTCGCCTCCGGCCACTCCTCGACCTTTGCGATCGCTGCTCGCAAGATCTTGTCCTCGACGGCCTGCCGGTCACGGTTCAGCTCCTCGAGCCTGTCGGCGAGGCGGCGCGCCTCCTCACGGTCTTCGGTCAGGAGCAGCTCGAGCGCGGCCCTGGGATGCCCAAGCCGGCCCGCGGCGTTGATCCGGGGCGCGAGGCGGAAGGCGACGGCCCCTGCATCGACTGCTGCGGGATCGACGCGCGCGACCTTCATCAGCGCCCGCAGCCCGGGCTTCTGCGTTCGCGCCAGCCCTCTCAGCCCAGCGATCGCCAGCGAGCGGTTCTCGCCCACGAGCGGGACGACATCCGCGATCGTCGCCAAGGCAACGAGGTCGAGCTGGCGCCGCAGCGCGTCGGCGTCCGTGCCGAGCAGCGCCTGGCCGAGCTTGTAGACGACCCCGGTGCCACAGAGCTCGGGGAAGGGATAGCCGGAGGGACGCGTCGCGACGATCGGACAGTCCGGGAGTTGTTCCCCCGGGCGGTGATGGTCGGTGACGATCACGTCCAGCCCGAGCTCGCGCGCGTGGTGAACCTCTTCCACCGCGGTGATGCCGCAATCGACCGTGAGGACCAGACCGCAGCCTTCCTCGGCCAAACGCTCGAGCGTCTGCCCGCTGACGCCGTAGCCCTCGTCGAACCGGCTCGGCAGATGCCATTCGACCTCCGCTCCGAGCTCGCGCAATACGAAGACGGCGAGCACGGTCGCGCAGATGCCGTCGACGTCGTAGTCACCGTGGACGCAGATGCGCTTGCCTGCCGCAACCGCAGCTCGTATGTGCTCAACCGCCCCCTGCATGTCGCCGAGCAGGTAGGGGTCGTGCAGGGGCAGCTCGCCGGCCAGGAAGGCCCGCGCCTCCTCGGGGTCGCCGTAGCCGCGCCGGACGAGCACGCTCGCCGTGATCTCGTTGAGGCCGAGCTCCTGGGCAAGAGCGGTGGCCTGCCGGTGCGGGCACGGACGGATCGTCCAGATGCCCTCAGACATGCACGTCTACGGTACGAGGGGTGTCGGACGGCACCGACCTGCGCGCCGAGTTCCTCCTCGATCCAGGCGTCCTCCCCGGCGAGGGGGTTTCGACGGCGTCATAGAAGCTGAATGGCGGGCCGGGCCGGCGCAAGCCTGGTACGGAGATCCACCGGCTAATTAGGCCTGACCCTTTCGGGGAGACTCGAAGCCGCCTCCTGCCGATGGCTAGGGCATGAATCGGGAAGTCCCGAGATGGCTGCTCCCCGTCGTCTGCGCCTCGATGGTCGCCGCGGCGGCCGCATTCCTTCTCGTCCCACGAGGAGAGTCCGCCCGACACCCCGCCTTCTGCTCGGCGGTGAAGGGCGCAGGCGGGAAGCCTCAGGCCCCGCTCGGCCTGTTCGTTCACTATGGCCCTAGCTCACTCGTGAACGAGTCGAGCACGGTTCGCTGGTGGCGGGCGATGGTCGCCCCTTCTTATGCTCGAGCGGTCGCCCGCTTCCGACCGAAGCCGAGCGTCGTCGATGGCTGGTTCGACCTCGCGCGTCGCGCCGGAGCGCGATACGTCGCGGTCATCGCGAAGCACCACGACGGCTATGCGCTTTGGAACTCCTCAACGACCTCGTATACCGTTGGCAAGCACGACCTGATCGCGCGAGCGGCGCTCGACGCGCGCCGCTCCGGTCTCGGCCTCGTTCTCTACTTCTCGCTGGTCGACGAACACGTTGCCTCGTATGACGACGACTGGCCCGCCTATCTGCGGTTCGTCAAGGCGCAGCTACGCGAACTTCTCACCCGTTATGGCCCGATCGCAGGCGTTTGGTTCGACGGCCCGGGGTGGGCGGACGGCCGCTCCGCCGACGAGTGGGGACTCCCGTCGCTCTATGCCGAGGTCCATCGCTCCCAGCCCGACGCCGAAATCATCACCAATCACCACTGCGCGAGGCCGCTGGCGGGCGAGGGCGCGCTGACCTTCGAAAACGAGGCCCCGAGGCGGCGCGCAGGGTTCCCGCAGCAGATCGCCTACTCGCTCTCCGACCAATGGTTCTACTCGACGCAGGAGCGCCCCCACTCGCACCGCTCCTACCTCGCGCTTCGCGCGCGGGCACGCAGGGTCGGTGCGGGTCTTCTCGTCAACGTCCCGCCCCGGCCGGACGGCACCTTCGCCCCCGAGTACGTGCGGGCGCTCCTCGGCCGCTAAAGCGACCACGCTGGGATGCGGTGCGCGAGCGCTGCCACGCGCTGGCTCGACGCGCGCGCAACGAAGCCGGGCGAGTCAGGTGCGATCGCCTCCAGACCGAGTTCGCTATTCGCGGGGGAGGTCCACACCCAGGAGAGTGAGCCCGACGAGCAGCGCAAGAAACGCAATCGCCGCGGCCACGACGAGGCGGGGATGTTGGGCTCGGCGCAGCGAATCCCACCCCACTCGACTCCAGAACACCAGCAGTCCCGCGACCGCCGCTACGCCGATCACGAGCACCGGTGCAAGCAGGATCGCACGCCCGAACGAGAGGTCGCTCACCCACACGGTGACGAGGACAAGAACCGAAATCGCGATGGATGCGGCGGCCAGGCGCAAGCTCACGGCACGAGCGTAGCCCAGCGCTATGCTCGGGCTCGTGGCCGAAGCCAACTACGTCTCGGGTGACGACTACGTGATCGAATTCCTGGGCTACCGCTTCGCCTTCAACGCGTCCGACTTCGAGCAACGCGTCATCGCCGCCGCGGTGAAGCTCGGCCTGGTCGAGGACAACGAGCTCGAGGAGGAGGAGACCGCCGACCTCGTCGAGCTCGTCGAGCGAGACTGGATCGACGAGCCCCGCAGCGCCCTCGGGAGATATCTCGTGCGGCACTGGGAACGGGTCTCGCTCGTCGGAGGAGAGTCGCTCGTCTACTGGCTCAAGAAACTCGTGTTTCGCGGGGCCTGGCTCGACCACCGGGTCAAGGAGGGACTCCTAGACGTCGCCTGGGACGACGACGTCGCGGACTTCGGCTACCGAGATCCCAATGGAGACCGAGCTCTGCTCGAGCTCGCGCCCGTCCCCTCGTGGCACGAGCTGCAATTCCGTCGTTGATCCGCGCGGCCGCGATCGCCGCGTATCTCGCGGTGTTGCTGGCGGTGGACACGCAGGTCGATCTGCCCGGACAGCTCGCACTGGGAGGCCTCACCTGGCTCGTGCTCCTCGCGGCTGCGCGGCCGCTGGCGGAGGAGCGTCGGGCGCAGGTTGCCGTCGTCATCTGCGCTGCAACGGTGGCGGAGCTGACGGGCTCGATTCTGTGGGGCGTCTACTCGTACCGCCTGCACAACCTGCCGACCTTCGTTCCCCCGGCTCACGGGCTCGTGTTCATGGCCGGCCTGTCGCTGAGCGAAGGGCTCCGGCGTCACTCGCGCGCGCTGGTGGCCGTCGCCGCCGCGGCCGCCACGCTGTGGGGCGTGCTCGGATTGACGGTGCTGCCGCGGCTGGACGCCGCCGGTGCGCTCGGCGTTCCGCTGCTGCTCGCATTCCTCTGGCGTTCGCGGGCGCGCAGCGCGTACGCCGGCGTCTTCCTCGTCGTCGCGGTGCTCGAGCTGTACGGGACCGCGATCGGCACCTGGCGGTGGGCAGAAGAGCTCCCCGGGCTCGGTATTCCCGGCGGCAATCCGCCGAGCGGTGTCGCCTCGGGCTACGTCTGGTTCGACGTCATGGCCCTGCTGCTCGCGCCGCGGCTGCTCGCGGCCGTACGGCGGACGTGGCCGTTACGGCCACGTCCGGTGCCTGGCACCGGACAGGTACAGAATTGACGGGCGGCGGACCGGAGGAGTTCCGGGCCGCCCCTCCGCCGAAGGGTTGAGGCAGCCGCGCCTAGAACCTCCAGGCGCGCAGCTCGTCGAGCGCGTCGTCCCACTCGTGGAGGGTGCCGCGCGTCGTCATGAAGTTCTCCACGCGCGTCTCGAGCTGCTGTTGCACGGAGGGGTCCCCGGTGCCGGCGATCCTTTCGAGCTCGTCGTGATACACGGGCCAGCGACCCGCCACGCCGTAGAGCGTCCGCGCGAGTGCGACGATCGACTCGACGGCATGTATCCGCCCACCCAGCTCGTTCTGCCGGCGCCAGGCCTTGAGCGAGCGGGTGTAGCAGTTCAGGTAGGCGTCGTAGACGGACGCGACCTCCGACCGGGCGCGTTCGCCTGCGCTCGCGCGCATCTGTGCGAGAACTGCGGCAAGCTCGCCCGTCCTGTCGGAGACGATCTGCGCAGAGAGCAGCGCCCTGGTTGCCCAGTCGAGATCCTCGACCCGCTGGCGGATGCGCCGGACGCCGATGTAGTTGACATCGAACTCGCCTTCCTTGACCTGCTGCCGCTCGCCGCGCGCCGTCCGAGCGGCCATGCCTTCGTCGGTCAGCACCCAGATGAAGTCGTAGTCCGAGCCCGCCACGGCCGAGCCGCCCGCACGCGAGCCGATCAGGAGCACTCCCACCGTCTCCTCGTCGGCTGCGGCACGCCGCTGCACATCCTCCAGAGCGGGATCCACGGCCGAAACGCTAATCGAGGGCGGTCGCAGGGCACTGCCCCACGACCGCCGGTCGGAGGATGTGAGCTGCGGCCCCTCACGATCCTCCTGGACTCAGGATTGAGGCGGAAAGCACTTTTCGCACTCCCCCGCCAGGGTGAAGTGAAGCGCCCGGATGAACCACCCGAAGGGGGAGGAATCAACCAGCGTGGGTGAGCCATGCTCATCACGTACCAACTGTCCTCAACAGCTCTGTACTGCGGCAGAGCGAGCCCGAGAAACTGCGGCCGGGGCGGACATTTGAAGGGTCGGAACCTATGCGGCGGGTTCCGGCCCTTTTCCTTTGGCAGGAAGGTCAAAGCCCAGGCGGTGCTCGTCGTCGGCCGGACCCAAGGCGATCCGTCTGATCGCACCAACCGGGACGATCAGCTCTTCTGCGTGCCCTTCCACCAGGTCGACCGTCAGCGTCAGAAATCCGTAGCCCGGCTCGCTCGAGAGCGAGCGAAGCATCAGCCGTTCGCCGTCCTCCAGCTCGACCTCCACATGGGAGCGATCGGCCGTATGCGTCGCGGTGTAGCGCTCGATCTGCTGATGGATCCGCTTGACGAAGTCTTCGAGCGACGGCTCGGCGGCGCCCGGGACCCACAGCTGTGGCGTCAAAACAGCTTCGAGTGGTCGGCCGTTGCGCCGATCTGCTCGCGACCCAGTTCCGTGACGATCCGCCCGCGCGGCGTGCGCTGCAGGAATCCGAGTTGGAGGAGATACGGCTCGTAGACGTCTTCGATCGTGTCCGGCTCCTCCCCGAGTGCGACCGCGAGCGTCGACAGGCCCACGGGGCCGCCCCCGAATTTGCCCAGAATCGTGCCAAGGAGTTGACGGTCCATCCGCTCGAGCCCGAAACCGTCCACCTCGAGCAGCTCAAGCGCCTCCCGCGACACATCGTTCGTGATCACCCCGTCGTGTTTCACCTGCGCGACGTCCCGCACACGCTTGAGGATGCGATTCGAGACCCTCGGCGTGCCGCGCGAGCGGCGTGCAATCTCGTCGGCCGCGTCTTCCTCGATCTCGACGTCGAGGATCCGCGCAGACCTGCGGACGATCGCCCCGAGCTCGGCCGGCTCGTAGTAGTCGAGCCGGAACGTCATGCCGAAGCGATCGCGCAGCGGCGTCGTCAGCAGCCCGGTGCGTGTCGTCGCTCCGACCAGGGTGAAGGGCGGTAGATCAAGCGTCAGCGTCCGCGCCGCGGCTCCCTGGCCGACGATGATGTCGAGGCGAAAGTCCTCCAACGCCGGGTAGAGGATCTCCTCGATCGCGCGGTTCAGCCGGTGGATCTCGTCGACGAACAGCACGTCGTGCCGTTCGAGCCCGGTGAGGATCGCGGCCATGTCGCCCTTCCGCTCGAACGCCGGCCCGGCCACACAACGGATGCCGACGCCGAGCTCCTCGCGAATGATGTAGGCGAGGCTCGTCTTGCCGAGCCCGGGAGGGCCGACGAGCAGGACATGGTCGAGCGGCTCGTCGCGAGCCTTCGCGGCCTGGAGGGCGATCGCGAGCTGATCCTTGATCCGCTCCTGCCCGACGAACTCGCCGAGACGCCGCGGCCGCAGGGATTGTTCGAGGTCTTCCTCTTCGGGGGCGACCGCAGGCGCCAGAAACTGAGTGCTCATTACGCCGCCTTTAGCGCTTCGCGCACGCGTTCCTCCGGCGGCGCTTCCGGATCGGTCCTCGCAAGCGCGATTTCGGCCTCTCCGACCGAGTAGCCCAGCTCGACGAGCGCGTCGCGCGCAACGAGGTGAGGCTGTGTCCTTCCGGCCGACGAGATCGGCACCGGTGCCTCGCCGATCTTCTCCTTCAGCTCGAGGACGATCCGTTCCGCCGTCTTCTTCCCGATGCCCGGAATCGCCTGAAACCGTGCCGTGTCCTCGAGCACGATCGCCCGCCGTAGCTCCGCCGCCGGCGACCCCGACACGATTGCGAGCGCGACCTTTGGCCCGACGCCGTTCACCGACAGGAGCTGCACGAACAACTCTCGTTCTGCCGCCTCTGCGAAGCCGTAGAGCTGCAAGGCGTCCTCGCGCACGTGGAGGTAGGTGTGCAGCGCGACCTCCGCGGCGCCGTCCGCCCTCCGCACGGCGGAGGGCGTCGCAGCGACGAGATAGCCGACGCCGGCAACGTCCACGACGAGGCCTTCAGGTGTGTTCGCGACCGGCCGGCCGCGGAGGCGTGCGATCAACCCGCGATCCTCAATAGCGGTGGCGCGAGCGCATGGCAGATCGCGACGGCGAGCGCGTCCGCGGCATGCGACGGAGTGGGCTCCGCATCCATGACGAGAATCGCCTTCACCATCCTCTGGATCTGCTGCTTCTCGGCGCGCCCGTAACCGCAGACCGTTTGCTTCACGCGCGCGGGTGAGTACTCAGCGCACTCGACGCCGGCGTTCGCCGCCGCGACCATGACGGCGCCGCGCGCCTGCCCGACGGAGAGTGCGGTGCGGGCGTCGACGCCGACGAAGGACTCCTCGAGGACGACGGCATCCGGCACGTGCAGCTCGATGAGCGCGGCGACCGCGTCGAAGATCGTCTTCAGCCGCAGCTCGGGGCGTTCGGCCGCGGCTGTTTTCCACCACCCGTGGTCGATGGCCCTGAGGCGCCCGTCGCTTTCTTGGACGATTCCGTACCCGCAAGAGGCAGTTCCCGGGTCGATGCCGATGACCTTCACGGTCAGAGGTTACGGACCCCACCGGACATTCCTTGCGGTCCCGCCGACTTATTCTTCTCCGCATGCCGGGGGACATCTGGCTCACCTTTCCGGACGGGACGGAGCACGAGCTGAAGGGGAGCGTCACGATTGGACGCGACGCGACGAACGACCTCACGTTCGCCTCGCCGACGGTGAGCAGGGAGCACGCTGCGCTGACCCTTCGGGACGGACGCTGGTACGTCGAGGATTGCGGCAGCTTCAACGGAACGTTCCTGAATGGGACCCGCGTCCAGCCGGGGACACCGCTTCCGCTCCGGCACGCCGACCGAATCGGGATCGGCTCGGAGACGGTCCTCTTTTCCTGGCCGGCGCAGCTCCAGGACCCGGACACAACGGAACCGCTCCAAGAAGTCGCACCGGGAGACCTGGCGCAGCTGTCCTCCTTCCAGCGCCAGGTCGTGCAGTCTCTCTGCGGCCCCTGGCTCGCAGGTGCGAGCCTCGAGAGCCTTCCGTCCAACGAACAGATCGCGGCCCAGCTCGGCACGCCTGGCGCAACCGGCACCGTCAAGGCGGCGCTGCGCCGGATCTACGCGAAGGCCGGGCTTTCGGACCAACCTGCTCACGCGAAGCGGCGCGCCCTCTGTCGCGTCGCCCGGCAGCGCGGCTGGGTCTGAAAAAAAGCGGGGAGCCATAGCTCCCCGCGACCCCTCCGTAACCGCCGAAAAGCATAAAGTCGGTCGCCCGCCGGCCGAGTGACCCGCTGGGTGACCGGGGTGACTCGGGGCGGTTACGAGGCCTTTTCGGTCATGCCCGGTGCCAGGCACAGGACGTGGCTCAAATGGCCAGGACCCCTAAGAGGCGACAGCCTCCAGCACCCGTTCGGGGATGTCGAAGTTGGCGAAGACGTCCTGAACGTCGTCGCTCTCCTCGAGCTGGTCGATCAGCCGCAGGACCTTCTTTGCGGCGGATTCGTCTGCGAGCTCGACGGTCGTCTTCGGGACCATCGTGAGCTCAGCGGACTCGACCGTGAAGCCCGCGGCCTCGAGCGCCTCCCGCACCGCGCCCAGCGTCTCCGGCGCGGAGACCACCTCGTACGTCGAGCCGTCGAGCGAGACGTCATCCGCACCGCCCTCGGCAGCCGCCAGCGTGAGCTCGTCCTCGTCGACACCGTCGGCCGGCACGAGCACGACGCCCCGTCGCTCGAAGAGCCAGGCGACCGCCCCTGACCCCCCCAGGTTGCCGTCGTTCTTCTCGAACGCGTGCCGAACGTCGGACGCGGTCCTGTTGCGGTTGTCCGTCAAGGCCTCGACGATCACGGCCACCCCACTCGGGCCGTAGCCCTCGTAGACCACGGTCTCGAACGCCTGCGCATCGGAATCCGCACCGGATCCGCGCGCGATCGCTCGCTCGATGTTGTCCTTCGGCATGGAGTAAGAGCGGGCCTTTTCGATCGCGTTCTGCAACGCGAGGTTCCCGGCAGGATCGGGCCCGCCTTCTTTCGCAGCGACGATGATCGCGCGCGAGAGCTTCGAAAAGAGCTTGCCGCGCTTGGCGTCGGCTGCGCCCTTCTTGTGCTTGATCGAGGACCACTTGCTATGCCCGGACACTCATGTCCTCCTTGACCCGTTCGAGGAACAGTTCGTGCACGCGCGTATCTTCGGTCAACTCCGGGTGGAAAGCAGCCGCTAGGAAGCGACCCTCACGAAGGAGTACGGGCTCGCCCTCGCGCTCGGCGAGCACCTCGACACCGGGGCCCACCTCGCGCACGCGTGGCGCGCGGATGAAGATCCCGCGGAGCGGCTCGGTCTCTCCTACGAGGTCCAGATCCGCTTCGAAGCTCGCGACCTGCCGACCGTAGGCATTCCGATCGACCTCGAGATCCATCAGACCCAGGTGGTTGCGGTCGAGCACGATCATCCCGGCGCAGGTGCCGAACAGAGGGCGGGCGAAGGTGCGAACGGCCTCATCGAGGCCGTAGAGCCGCATCAGGCGCACGAAGGTCGTGGACTCACCGCCCGGCACGACAAGGCCGTCGAGGCCGGCCAGCTGCTCAGGCTTGCGCACCTCGCTGACTTCCGCGCCCAGACGGCGCAGCATCGCTGCGTGCTCGCGAAAGTTGCCCTGGACGGCCAGCACACCGACGCGTGGGCGCATTACCAGCCTCGGGTTTCGAGCAGCTCTTCGGGCGCGAGCGTGGCGGCGGAGAGCCCGCTCATCGCATCGCCGAGCCCGCGCGAGACGCGCGCGAGGATCTCGGCGTCGCGGTAGTGCGTGGTCGCCTCCACGATCGCCTTGGCCCGCTCGCTCGGGTTCCCGGACTTGAAGATCCCGGAGCCGACGAAGACTCCGTCCGCGCCCAGCTGCATGCAAAGCGCCGCGTCGGCCGGCGTCGCGATTCCGCCCGCCGTGAAAGTCACGACGGGCAAGCGGCCGTTCTCGGCGACCCAACGCACGAGCTCGACCGGGGCCTGGAGATTCTTCGCTTCTGTGTAGAGCTCGTCCGGATCCATCGCACCGAGCCGCTTGATCCCTCCGAACACCGACCGCATGTGCGTCACCGCGTTGACGATGTCGCCCGTCCCCGCCTCGCCCTTGGTCCGGATCATCGCCGCGCCTTCCGCGATCCGTCGCAGCGCCTCCCCCAGGTTGGTGCAGCCGCAGACGAACGGGACGGTGAACTTCCACTTGTCGATGTGGTGCGCCGTGTCGGCGGGCGTCAGCACCTCGGATTCGTCGATGTAGTCGACCTCGAGCGCCTCGAGGATCTGCGCTTCGACGAAGTGGCCGATCCGCGCCTTGGCCATCACCGGGATGGTCACGGCCTCCTGGATCTCGACGATCTTGTCGGGATCCGCCATCCGGGCGACGCCGCCCTCGAGGCGAATGTCGGCGGGGACGCGCTCCAACGCCATCACTGCGACCGCTCCTGCGTCCTCGGCGATCCGAGCCTGCTCGGCGGTGGTGACGTCCATGATCACGCCGCCCTTGAGCATCTCGGCGAGGCCGCTCTTGACCCGCATCGTCCCGATCTCGACCATCGAGTCGATTCTAGCCTCGGCTCTTAGCCCTTGAGGCAGCCGTAGACCTTGTTCAGCTCCTCGACGGGCGGCGTGACCGTCCAGAGGAGGACGGCGTTCTTCTGCGTACGCATGACGTCCAAGATGTGAGGCCGGAGCTTCTTCGACACGAAGCGGCGGAAGCCCGCCTCGATCCCGATCGCGTCGTCGGAGTTCCCGCCGAAGGCGATCCTCACCGCGTTCCCGGGCTCAAAGGCCACTAGGCCGCCGTTCTCCGCGCTCCTCTCCACCAGGCCGAGCCGCGCCGGATCGGTGGTCACCCGGTACCCGGCCTTGCGCAGGCACGCGGCCGTCCCACCCGGCTTGTAGACCGAGGGCTCGGTGTCCGCGCAGCCGGCAAGCAGGAGTCCGGCACAGACGAGAACTGCAACCCGGCGCATCGGGGCGCGACTGTACCGCCTGGATCGGGCGGCCGGGACCTGAAATCTGCCAGAGCCACTTGAAATCTGCCGGAGATTGCGCTTTAACCTGCTTGGGACTACCAGGCCGACGCGGACTCTGACCTGCGGCGGGGCCTGGTCGTGGATCCAGGGAGAGGGGACCAT
>WNFZ01002687.1_pt1 | contig 16824 bp, 15 predicted proteins | sample 5400081 | NCBI WGS metagenome assembly WNFZ01 (sample SAMN13153365, study PRJNA577476) | soil metagenome | isolation source: 80 cm soil or saprolite under grassland replicate 1 | place: USA:California | collected 2016-06-15 | reverse complement strand
TCGGACTCTCCTCGGACACTTCACGCGTCTTGGTGACGTTCACCACTTGGCCGGTTTTCGGAGAGACGAAAAAAATGTCCCACTGCTCGTCGCCGTCATAATCGGACTGATAGGCAACCCATTTTCCATCCGGCGACCAAGCGGGATGCGTCTGCCGCTGATCGCTCACGGTGAGTTGGGTTGGCCACCCACCGTCGGCCGGAACGAGCCAAAGGTTGTGACGGCCAGTGATGTTCGAGACAAAGACGATGCTCTTGCCGTCCGGCGACCAGGCCGTGTCGCCAACCTGCCGCGTCATGTACAGGCGTTGCAGCGAGAGGCTTTCCTCTCCCTGTTCAACGTTGGCATCAGGCTTGGCGGTGATTTGCCTGGGATCGGTAATGGCTTTGGGTGGCACGATCTGGGGGGCTGCAATGGTGCTCATGCATGCAACCATAGCAAACACTGCAAGGCAGGTTCTTGCGCTCATTTGGAAGACGTCCACGGCCTTCATCGCACAATGATGGCCGAGGGTTGAGAGGCTAGCGTCACCGAAGCTTTACTCGCGCGCGACAGTAGGCCTGTGGGCGCTGCGCCAGTCGAAGAAACCGCGTTGGCAACCTTAAACACCGCGAGGTCCGACCCGCCGCTGTCGGGGACGATCACGAAGGCCCCGTCGGATGTGATCCCGCCAGAAACCGGGCTGCTTCCTGTCGAAATGGTCGCAGGCGAAAGCGAAGTCAGAGAGCCACTTGCGGGACCGTATTTGAATTGCGAAACCTCGTTCGATTGGGTGTCCACGACGTACACGAAATCCAGTTGCGGGCTCACGACGATTGAGCTGGGCCCGATTGCGGATGCTGAAACAGGAGAGCCGACCGCCTGCAGCCTTCCATCAGGGCTGGCGCAGCTTGGAGTCACCTCAATGCACGCCGCGAATATAGAAATATTGTTGGACAAGCCTGAATTCGCAACAAAGAGATTGTCTCCATCCGAGGCGGTGCAGTTAGCGTTCAGCACTTTTCCACCAGCGCAGCGTGAAAACGCCAGGGCGGCTGGGTTAGCGCCGGTTTGATACTGCGCGATGAACGTGAGCGTACCTGCCGTCGCGTCGTACGAAAAAAGTCCAAGCGTATTGGTGAACTGGTTTGCGACATAGACGAAGCTACCTACCGGAGAAACCGCGATCGCCTTGGGCCCGTTTCCGATAGCGTCTCCAGGGAGAGTGCTTGGAAACGGCGAGTTAGTCACGGGTGTGGGTGCGGCGGAGCTTGAGATGTTGAAAATTGAAATCGTGCCTGGCACAGTATTGGGCTGTCCCAGGGCCCCCGAGTTTCCCTGGCTGACTACAAACAGTAACTTCCCAGCCGCATCTACCGCCAACCCCGAAGGCGACGGTGTGACCGGAACGGGGCTGCCGATGGCTTTCAGAGTTCCATCTGTGTTTACGGAGAATGCTCTGATCTCACCGAGATCGGCAACAAACAAAGTCTTCCTGTCGGGCGTCATCACCATGGCAGACGGCTGAACTCCGGAGGGAACGCCGTTCCCCACGCGCGAACCAGCTCCACTCGTCGAATTGATGGAGTAAGTGGTGATCATCTGATCGCCGGCAGTTGCTACCCAGACGATTCCTGAAGCCGTCGTCGCATTTTTCGTGGTAGAGCAACCGCTGAATGCAAGCAGCGCGGCCGCCGCTAAGACCAGAGTCCACCCAGACTTCGTGCTCATCCTAGTTTGTGTCTCCGAGTTCAGAGTTACAGAACGTTAACCTTTGCCAGGTCTGGTGCTGCAAAATGTTCCTGAGCTGACTCAGCAGGTTTTGCCCTGGCTGCAGATCAAACTGCGGCCACCCGCCAAAATGTGAAACTTGAAACCTGGATTGTGAAAGGCTTACCCCAATTGTGTATCAGGAATAGGCCGGCAAGAGCAAACCGAAGCAGCTGCCGCGTGACTCAGTCTCGGCTGACTGCGGTGGTTGCTTGTTCGCTCCGAGCCTCCCCCGCAGCGGACGACTGCAGGGGAAGCCGGATCTCAACTGATAGCCCACCCTCAGGTAAGTTGGATGCGGTCACCGAGCCGCCGTGCAGCCTGACTGCCTGATCCGTGATGGCCAATCCCAGGCCAACTCCGCCGGTCGATCGCACGCGCGCGTCGTCAATCCGATAGAACGGTCGAAAAATCTTCTCGAGCGAATCCGGCGGCACACCGGGGCCGGCGTCGCTGACCCGGATCACCGCCCCCGCATGGCCTGAGTGTTCCGCCTTCTCCGCGCGTATTTTGACTGCGGTGCCTTCGCGCGTGTACCGCATGGCATTTCGGACCACGTTTTCGATCGCACTGTGGAGCAGAGCGGGATCGCCCAGCACGGGTAACTCGTCCAGTACTTCGGCCTCAACTTGACAGCGGCGAGATTGGGCCTCAAAAGCTGCATCGCGGGCTATCTCCTCCACGAGTTCCTCGACGTTCACCTGAATCCTCCGCAGTGTGCCGGTGCCGCTCTCAAGGCGCGCTACGGTGGTGAGGCTGCCGATCAGCTCATTCATGCGGTTGGATTCCAGGCTGATTCGATCGAGAACGCTTTCCGCTTCGGGACCGGTGCGTTGCCGTGCCAGCTCCAGCGCGACCGTAAGCCGAGCAAGCGGCGAACGCAGTTCGTGGGAGATGTCCTTCAATAAGCGAGACTGGGCGCTGACCAGTTTCTCAATCTGCTCGGCCATGGTATCGAAATCGCGTACCAGATGGGACAGTTCATCTTTTGAGCGATTAGGGGGCCCTCCGGCGCGTGCCGACAGGTCTCCGGCTGCCAACTTCTGCGTGGCTTTGCGAAGGCGGAGCACAGGGGAGGTGAGATACCCGGCAAGGAAATAACAAACCAGCCCTGAGGAGAGCACGGCAATCATAATGCCGAGGCCCGGAACCCCATTCGGACCGAACAGCGCTGACTGGCCAGGGGGCAGTTCCGTTACCAAAACGTAGTGATGCCCATCGGGACTGGTCATCTCGGCCTTCAGCATTTCGAAATGCGGACTCAATCGGCCGAGAAACGTGTCCGCTGTGCGTCTTTGCCCGTTCGCAACCTCGGTGAACCACGGGCGCGCCCTTCCCGTCAGCGGCCCATGTTCGTCGAACAGCACGGCATGAATGTGCTGGGTGTCTCCAAGGGAATGCAAATACTCGCGCAGTTCCTCGGGCCCGCCCGCCCGATATACATCCACGGCATCGCTCAAGAACTTGGTCTGAAGCGCCTCAACCGCCGAAATCTGCCGCGTCGGACGCATGGCGATGGTAAGCGTGATCGCAATGACGAGAGAGAGCGCCAGCGCCAGCCAGAACGACAGAAAGATCTTGAGGAAGAGGCTTCTCATCGGGTTGCGTTTCTCTTGGGTCTCGCGATGGCGAAGATATAGCCTGCGCCACGAATCGTCTTAATGTAGTCCTCTGCCTCAGAATCGCCGAGCTTGCGGCGGATCTTGCTCACATGCATGTCGATGCTGCGGTCGAATGGCGAGAACCTGCGGCCGAGGACTTCGTCCACCAGCGCTTCGCGAGTGACTACGCGTCCAGCCTCGCGCAATAAGACCTGCAGCAAGCCAAATTCTACCGAGGTCAGATCCACGGGCTTGCCATGATGAAGAACTGTTCGAGTTGCTGGGTCAAGTTCTACATCGCCCACGCGGAGGACATCTGGAACAACAGCGTTGCCCTGACCGTGGCTGCGCCGCAATACCGCCCGTATCCGCGCTACCAGTTCGCGCGGATTAAACGGTTTGGGTAAATAATCGTCTGCGCCGATTTCCAATCCGACGATGCGGTCCACATCCTCGCCTCTCGCTGTAAGCAGGACCACCGGAATGCGCGAGGTGTCGCGAATCTTGCGCAGGACATCGAATCCATTCATGCCCGGCAGCATTACATCGAGCACGGTCATCAGGTGCTCGCCGCTGAGAGCGCGTGAGAGTCCTGAACGCCCGTCGTGTACACATTCAACCTGAAAGCCCTCGGGGCGGAGATACTCGGTGACCAGCGAACACAACTCCACGTCGTCGTCGACAACCAGAATGCTATCCACGCCATTCATTCTATTAGCCGCCCGCCAGGATGCGAGTAAAGAATCGTCAAAAGTCTGGATTTACAAAGATTTACTCGGTTTGACGCACTCTTTACCGTCAAAATGCCCGGAGCCGTGTTCCTATTCTAGTAGTCACAATGCTCGGCGCGAAGTCGAGATCAGGAGGAATCAGTGAAATCTAGATTCGTAAGAACCGCGTTGTTTGCAGTAGTGGGGCTGGCTTTGATAGTCGGACTCGCCTTCGCTCAGCAGGAAGGCGGACCCGGAGCAATGCACCATGGCATGCGCGGCATGCATGGGGGCTTTATGGGACAACCCGGATTCGCCATGATGCTGCATCAATTAAACCTCACCGACGACCAGAAGGCTCAGGTCAAGCAGATATTCGAGGCCGAGAAGCCCAACATGAAACCGCTGATGCAGCAACAGTCCCTGTCGCACCAGCAGATGATGCAGCTCATTACCAGCGGCAATTTCGACCAGGCCAAAGCCACCGCCATTGCCACCCAGGAAGCCCAAACCCACATTCAGATGGAAGTCGAGCACGCGAAGATCGGTTCACAGATTTATCAGCTACTCGACTCCACGCAAAAAGCAAAAGTTGCTGACATGATGGCGAAGCACCAGGAGCGCATGCAGCAGCACATGCAGGGAGAAGGCCAGGAGCCGCCTCCGCCGCCGGAGCAGTAAGCACCGCTAATGCGCAAATAATCGATCGAGCAGGGTGGACAAGGTCCGCCCTGCCACTCGCAACAGCAGTCGCGTGGGGCAAGAACAGTTCTTTAGAGTGGAGAGTGCGAGATGTCCAACACTGCGAGCAGGACCGACTTTGTCAGCATCGTAGCGCGAGAAGTTTCGTCGGGAATTGATCGTGCCCTTGGATACTGGCTGGGCAGGATCGAATTGGAGATAGTGGACCAGAGTCTTACAACCGCGGAGCGAATGGCAGCCATCCGAGACATTCTGCAGGAGTACAAACAAATCAGCGGCAGGGAAGAAGTCGGCCTCGCATCGGCTTAGGTTAACGGATGAATATCGACACTTTTGTTTCGTGGCTGATCCACTCTGACTGGTTTTTGCTGGCGAGTTGGATTGTTCTGCTCGCTAGTGCCTTCGGTGTGACTTTTGTGAAATCGCCGGTACAGGCAGATGCATCAGAGCGCCGCGACGCCCCTCCCGCGCCTTGAACTCTAGTTCGTTCTGCACCCGGCGCTGGTAGAATCGCATCTACTAGCTCATGCTGGAACAACTTCGTCCCCTCTTCCCGTACATGAAGAAGTACCGTAGCGGGTATCTCTGGGGGGCGGTCTGCGTCTTTTTGAACAACGGCGTTTGGATTCTATTCCCGCTGGTCATCCGCCGCGCCATCAACGATCTGAATCACGGTCCCGTGACCCCGCACAAGTTGATGGTCAATGCTTTTCTGCTGCTGGCAGTCGCCGGTTTTAAGGGTGTTTTTCAATTCCTGACTCGCTGGATTGTGATCGGCGTTTCGCGCGAAATTGAGTTTGACCTGCGGAACGACCTTTTCCGCCATTTGGAAGGGCTGTCGTACAGCTTTTACCAGCGCACTCGCACCGGCGATATTATGGCGCGCGCCACCAACGACCTGAATGCCGTGCGCATGTTGCTAGGGCCGGCGATCATGTATTCGGCGAACACCATTGTGTTTACCGCCGGAGCGCTGGCATTCATGCTGTCAATCAGCCCGAGGCTGACGCTGTACGCTTTCCTGCCACTTCCGATCCTCAGCATTGTTGTGCAGTACTTCGGTCGTCGAATTCACGAGCGTTTCGAGCGCATTCAGGCGATGTTTTCCGAGATCTCCGCACGCGCCCAGGAAAATTTCTCCGGTGTCCGCGTCATTCGCGCCTACGTCCAAGAGAACGCTGAAACCGCCGAGTTCGAGAAGTCGAATCGCGAATACATTGCGCGCAGCCTGAAGTTGGTGCGCCTGATGGGCATGCTGTGGCCGACACTTGAGACTATGCTCGGACTCGCCATTGTGCTGGTTCTGTGGCTTGGTGGCAGGGAAGTCCTGCATGGAAGGATCGACGTTGGCGGCTTTGTGGCCTTCAACACGTATATGGTCCAGCTCACCTGGCCGATTATTGCGCTGGGATGGGTCATCAACATTTTTCAGCGCGGCACGGCTTCGCTCGGACGCATTCATCAGCTCATGCAGGAACGTACGGAGATCACAGACGCACCGGAGGTTGTCGCTAAACCCGGCAGCGAATTGCGCGGCGACATCGAGTTCCGCAACCTGAATTTTTCGTATAACGGCACTCCCGTTCTACATGACATCAACTTGCGGATCGCTGCGGGTACCAGCCTGGCGATTGTTGGGCCGACGGGATCAGGGAAGACTACGCTGGTCGCTTTGATCCCGCGCGTTTATGACGCTGAACCCGGGTCGGTGCTGATCGATGGCAGGCCGGTTCGGGACTACGCCTTGGCCGACTTGCGGCGAAATATCGGCTTCGTGCCGCAGGAGACCTTTCTGTTCAGCGAGACCATTCGCGAGAATATTGCGTTCGGTGTGCAGAGTGCGAAAGATGAAGAGGTGCGCTGGGCCGCCGACGCTGCCAACATTGCCGCCGACATCGAGAGTTTCCCTGAGCAATACAAAACGCTGGTCGGCGAGCGTGGCATCACGCTTTCCGGCGGCCAAAAGCAGCGTACAGCCATAGCCCGCGCCCTGATTCGCAATCCAAGGATTCTGGTCCTCGACGACGCGCTCTCGAGCGTGGATACTCATACGGAAGACAAGATTCTTAATCACCTGCGCGAAGTGATGAAGGGCAGAACGACAATCTTCATCTCGCATCGGGTTTCAACCGTGCGCAATGCAGACCGGATTGCTGTTCTCTACGGCGGTCGAATCGTTGAACTGGGCTCGCACGAGGAGCTAATTGCGCGGAACGGCTACTACACAGACTTGTATAACAAGCAGTTGCTGGAAGAAGAATTGGCGGAAGTGTAGCTCAGCACTGGCCCCAAGAGAAACTTCACTACAGAGACACAGAGGCACAGAGTAAAGCTCTAAGGAAGTTCAAAAGGGGCAGCAGCTTGATCCGTTTCTAGCGAAGAATTCACTTTCCTGTTTTCTCTGTGGCTCTGTGTCTCTGTGGTGAATTTTCAAAATGTCACGACTCATTGACACGCGCTCGGGTCCGCTTCCTTTACAATTCAGCGAATGAAACGCCGCCCAACGCGTGAGTTGCTGGACGACGATCAGGGCACTCCCGCCGAGGTCGCCGGTTCGTTGCGAGACCTGCGATGGTTCAATCGTTGGTTCGGAGGAATCGCGACCACGCGGCGGCTGTTCGAGACCGCCTCACGAGTTACGGGACGAACTTGCTTCAGCGTGCTCGAAGTGGGTTCCGGGGACGGGTTCCTTGTTCAAACTGTTGCAGCTGAAGTCGGGCGCTCCGGGTTACAACTGGAGGTCACGCTGCTGGATCGCGCAGCGTCCCATCTGCCGGCAAACGGCTTGATGCGCAAAGTCGCCGGAGACGCTCTGTGCTTGCCGTTTCGTGATTCGAGTTTCGACCTGGTCTCCTGTTCGCTCTTCCTGCATCACCTGTCGCCGCAACAAGCTGTAGCATTCGCGCGGCAAGCGTTACGCGTGTCGCGGATTGGCGTCCTGGTGCACGATCTGGTGCGGCACCCGGTTCACTTGGCTTTCGCCTATGCCGGGGTTCCTTTGTACCGCAGCCGAATCACGCGTCATGACGCGCCCGCATCGGTCTGGCAGGCATACACGGCGGACGAAGTGGCCGGCTATTTCCGCGAAGCCGGAGCTCTCGACGTGCAGGTGCAGTGCCAATATTTTTATCGTATGGGGGTTTTTGCCCGAAGAATTTCATGACCTACGACCTGGCAATTGTCGGTGCGGGACCCGGCGGATGCGCCACGGCCATCACAGCAGCGCACAAGGGTGCAAGCGTATTGCTATTGGAGCGAGGCCGCTATCCACGCCATCGGGTTTGCGGAGAATTTGTTTCTGCGGAATCGCTGGCTCTTTTGGAAGACCTGTTGACGACCGGCGAGCGGCCGTTGCTGCATAACGCGCCGCGAATCTCGCTGGCGCGAGTCTTCGCCGATGGCGCTGTGCTGGGCTTGGAACTCGATCCGCCTGCCGCCAGCATCTCCCGATACGATCTCGATCTAGCTCTGTGGCATTCCTGTTTGGCGGCGGGAGTTGACGCGCGTGCATGCTGCACAGTGCAGTCTGTAGAAGGTGAAGGCCCATTCGCGGTGAGCACGACCACGGAGCAGTTTCATGCTAAAGCAGTCGTGAACGCCGCAGGACGTTGGTCGTTCCTAACCAGCCCTGAAACTCGCAATCGTGCAGTTGCGGAGCGCTGGATCGGAGTTAAGCGACATTTCCATGAATCGCAGCCCTCCGCGACGGTGGACCTATATTTTTTCGATGGAGGCTATTGCGGCGTGCAGCCGGTCTCAGTTGCGGGCAATGGTTCAGGGCAGATCGTGAATGCCAGCGCCATGGTCAGGGCCGACGTTGCTACCGATTTGAAAGATGTGTTCGAGTTTCACCCCGCCTTGCGGCGGAGATCGCAGGATTGGGAGCCGGTCATCGAGCAGGTGAATACCTCTCCCTTGGTCTTTCACAAGCCCGAACCCTTGCTCGGCTGCATGTTGCAGGTGGGCGACGCTGCGACCTTCGTCGATCCCTTTATCGGGGATGGAATATCCATGGCATTGCGCAGCGGGGAACTGGCCGCGGAGTGTCTCGATAATTTTCTTCGGGGTGCTTCATCGCTGGAACGAGCTGCGGCGGAATATGGGGAACTCTACTCGAAACGATTGGCGCCAGTCTTCCGCGCGTCGTCGATCCTGCGCCGGTTGCTGCAATTCCCCGCTGTGGTTCGCGGGCCGGCGATGTCGCTGCTACAACACACACCGGTAATCACGCGACAGATCGTAAGGATGACTCGGTAGGCCCGCGGCTGAGTTTCAGGAGCCGAGAGGCAAAGGCCGAGACCCGACAACCGACAGCGTTCGGCTGTAGGCTACCTCACCACCAGCACTTCCCGAATGTTGTCGCGGGAGAGGAAAAACTTAATCGAGGCAAAATCGCGGAAGAGGTTTTCGATGTGGCGGTTGTTGAAGACCCGCTGCAACGCGAGCGGTTTCGTGGGTGCTTCCCGGCGGTCCCGTTTGGCATTGATTGCGTGCATTTCCAGCACATCCGTGCCCGTCAGGTGATAGCGAAAGTAGGGCGCGTCCGGCCCTGCTTCGCGGGTATGAAAGAACGCCAGCAACATTCCTCCGGGTTTCATCACTGACCACAGCCGCGCTATGACCGGCTTCACCAGGCTCTCATCCATGTAGTCGGCAAGGTTCCAGCAAAACACAATATCAAAGTGGCCGTTCGCATATGCCAGGTTGTCTTCCAGGAATTTCTTGCTGTCCAAGGTTAGCTGCCCCTGTTCATCCTTCGTCACCAGTTCGGGATCGGTGGACGCCTCGAGCAGGTCCTGGCTGTAGATACGGTGGCCCTTTTCGGTGAAAAAGCGGATGTTGCTGGCCGACGTTGCGCCGATATCCAAAACGCACAGCGGGTCGTCGGACTTGAATAGGCGCGAAAGTTCTGCCATCGCGCTGGAGCGGCGCGTCAGTCGTTGGGCAGTTTTGGGGGCCGGCGCTTCAGCCGGCGTGCTGCGAAAGAATCTCATGATTTGCGAAGTCGTTGGTGGACACCCCTGTTGCCCGTCCCGGAGTTGAAGCCCTCCGGGCGCGAAAACTCTCTAGGGTCAATATACCCGCATCGCGCGGCGATGGCCAGATCACCTTTTTTCTTCGGACGAAGCCTGGGTTGGTGTGCTGGCGCCCGCAGCGGCCGCAATGGCTGGGGTCACAGCCTTGGGTTCGCCCAGGATCTCCAACTTTCCCTTGAAGTAAGCACCCTCCTCAATCGCGATGCGTCGTGTTTGAACGTCTCCGTTAACGACTGCGGTCTTGCGCAGTTCCGTCCTCTCGCTGGCATGGACATTGCCGTCGAGCGTTCCGCCAACCGTGAGGTTCTTGGCCGTGATGTTGGCCTTCACACGCCCGTTCGGACCAACTGTTACGCTGTTCCCGGGAAGCTGAATACTGCCTTCCAGCTGTCCATCTACATAAATATCTTCACTGCCGGATAATTCCCCCTTGATGCTTAGAGACTTGCCGATATTAGCCAACCCGCCCGATGCCATTGTGCTCATGAATTGCCTCCTCGGAAGGCAAGAATCAAAGGGATTGTAACCCATGGCGAAGGCAAGCACTCGTGAATACCAGCGAAGAAGCTGCTTGTAATACAACAGAGGCTCTGTATCATCCCTCTAAGGTGCGAGGCTGCTGTCGCGGTGAGTATGGTTTTACGGTTCCAATCCGTTGCCTTTTCGCTTGCGCTGGCGGCGCTGGCGCTCCCTTTCTGTTCCTGGGCCAAGGCAAAAAATGACCTTCGGAACCTCTCTCCTGCTGAACTAGTCCGTCAGGCGATCAAAAACGAAATAGCGGCCAACGCCGATTCGGGCCGGCATTTCATGTTCAAGGACCAGAAGAAGACCACGCACCTCACACAGGTGAAGCTGCTGGTCGAGACCAAAGACGCAACCGCGGGAATGCTGATCGCCGAGGACGGGCACCCTTTGAACCCTCAGCAGCGTGAGCAGGAAGAGGCGCGCCTGGCCAACTATGTGCGCAATCCCGAGGAACTAAACAAGAAGCGCAAGCAGGAGAAGGAAGACGCCGAACATTCGCAACGGATTCTGAGGGCACTGCCCGAAGCGTTTTTGTACGAACCGGATGGCACGGAGAAGGGCACCGATATGGTCGGCCACGCTGGAGACGAACTCGTCCGGCTGAAGTTCCGTCCCAATCCGGACTACAATCCGCCATCGCGCGTAGAGCAAGTTCTCACTGGCATGGCAGGCCACTTGTTGATCGATGCCACGGAACAACGTCTTGCAGAAATCGACGCTACGCTGCAGAAGGATGTCAGCTTTGGGTGGGGAATTCTCGGACATCTCGATCGCGGCGGACGCTTTCTCGTGCAGCAAGCCGACGTGGGCGACCACCAGTGGGAAGTCACTCGCATGGAGCTGTTATTCAGCGGCAAAATTCTCTTCGTGAAGAGGTTGAACATTCGCTCCAGCGATATATTCTCCGATTTCCATAGCGTTCCCTCGGACTTGACCTTCGCGCAGGGGGTAGAACTGCTGAGGAAAGAGGCGACACAGGCTGATGCCGGCACTGCGCAGAAGCCACCCAGAACTGCTAAGGGCCAGGTGATACGAGAGCCGAAGGATGGGCCTAAAACTGAGGCCGAGCGTGACCGGCAACCTTGCTGCGACCGTTAGGCTGTGGCGGCGCTGCGCTGGAGAACCTCTTTCCTGACCGTCAATCTTTCTATCAAATCCTTCTTAACTTCGTACCCCCGGCCAGCTTCGTTGCTGACCGTAATTGTTCCTTGCTGGCTGACCTCAATTTCAGGCTCGACAATGTCTTCAGCCCAGTAGCGCTTGGAGGCCGACACGTCTCCCGGCAAATGGAAATTCGGCAGGGTTGAAAGCGCGACGTTGTGTGCGCGACCGATCCCGGTCTCCAACATGCCGCCGCACCAGACGGGGATCCCGTGTTTTTGGCAGAGATTGTGAACTGCGATTGCTTCACTAAACCCGCCCACCCTTCCAACTTTGATGTTGATGATCCGGCATGCGCGCATTTCGATGGCTTGTTCTGCATCCCGGGCGTGGCGGATGGATTCATCGAGACAGATCGCCGTCTTCATCTCGCGTTGTAGGCTCGAATGGTAGAAAATGTCGTCATCCCAGAGCGGCTGCTCAATCATGAGCAAGTTGAAATCGTCGAAGCGGCGAAGATGATCTAAATCGCTTGGACGGTATGCCGAGTTGGCATCGCAACTGAGAACGATATTTGGCCAGCGTGCGCGAATCTTCTGTAGTACCTCCATGTCCCATCCTGGCTTTACTTTCACCTTGATTCGCTGATACCCGGCGGCGAGTTCGATAGCGATGTTTTCCAGCAACTCCTCATGCGAATCCTGAATCCCGATCGATACGCCACACGCAATCTCTGACCGCGTCCCTGAGAGCAGCATCCACAGGGGTTGCTGATTCTGCTGCGCCTCAGCATCCCACAAGGCATTTTCGAGCGCGGCTTTTGCCATGTTGTGGCCGCGGATCTGGGCCATGTATCGGGCGCCGTCGCTGGCGGTCTCGAGCTTGGCACTCAAAAGCTCTGGCGCAAGGAACTCCCGAATCGTTGCCCACGCAGTTTCGATCCACTCATAACTGAAGAAGGGACCGTCGTGGGCGACACACTCGGCCCATCCCTCGACGCCTTCCGAATGCACGGTCACCAGCAATATGCGCCGGCTCTCCGCGCGGCCAAAGCTGGTTTCAAAGAAATGCTTCAGCGGCATTCTGAGTTCGCGCAGCGTGATGGATTCAATCTTCATAACGATCGAATGCTTACAACTTGCTCGCCTTCTCTTGTTTCTTCGAACTCTGCCATAACGATTCCAATTCCTCCATGCTCGCCTCTGCGGGAGCACGCCCCGACACACGCAGCTGCTCTTCCATCCATTGGAACCGCCGCTTGAACTTGCGATTCGTCTTCTTCAGGGCAGATTCAGGATCGAGGGAAAGATAGCGCGCAATGTTCACGAGCACGAAGAACATGTCGCCGACTTCTTCTTCAATTCGCTGCCGCAGCTCGTCTGGAATTCTCGGCGTGCCCGATCCCGCAATGCCCCGACCCGCGGGAGCTGGCGGCGAGGGAAGCTGCTGCAATTCCTCTTTCAGTTCTGCGGCTTCCTCTTCCAACTTGCCGAATAGTCCGCCGACTTCCGGCCAGTCAAAACCGACGTGAGCGGCGCGTGAGCTCAGCTTATGAGCCTCGAGCAGCGCAGGCATCGCCGATGATACTCCTGCCAGTACAGACTCCGGCTTCTCCGGTTGCGCTGCTTTGCCGCCGCCCGCAGCCAGACGTTTCTTCTTTTCTTCGGCCTTCAGCGCTTCCCAGTTGCGCAAAACGTCGGCAGAGCTCTCGGCTGTTACATCGCCAAACACGTGAGGATGCCGGCTGATCAACTTGGTCGAGAGCCGATCGAGCACGTCGTCGATCGAGAAGCGATTCTCTTCCTGTGCCATTTCTGAATAGAAAAGCACCTGCAGGAGCAGGTCGCCGAGTTCACCGGGTAGTTCGTCCCAGTCGCGATTGTCGATCGCTTCCAGCACTTCGTAAGTTTCTTCAAGCGTGTACGGCTTGATGGAATCGAAGGTCTGTTCGCGGTCCCAGGGGCAGCCCCCAGGCCCGCGCAGCCGCGCCATGATGGAAACCGCGCGTTCGAAGAGTTCGCCAGTCGTTGGCATGCCGAATAGAGTAACAAGCTTTAGGGAATGAGGAACACGGGTTTCCTTCGTGTAACTTCGTGTCCTTCGTGGTCAAAGTGTTTATTTCGACGCTGCCCGGCAAGAATTAACCACAGGGACACGAAGGTACACGAAGGGAAAACGCTCAGCTCCGCTTGAAGAACAGCGCTCCCAGCGGCGGCAGCTTCAGGACAAGCGAATAAGGCCGGCCATGCACCGAAACCTCTTCGGCGTGCATACCACCGGCATTCCCCATTCCACTTCCTGCATACTCGGAGGCATCGCTATTCAGCAACTCACGCCAATACCCTGCAAAGGGAACGCCGATGCGGTACGGCTCGCGTGGCACGGGAGTGAAATTGCAGACTACCAGGATCGTGTCTTCTGGCCGCTTTCCCTTGCGCAGCAACGACACAACACTCGCAGCGGTGTCGTTGCAGTCAATCCACTCAAATCCTGCCGGATCGCTCTCGAGTTCGTGCAGCGCCCGCTCTTCGCGATAGACGCGATTGAGTTGCTCGATCCACTTCTGTACGCCCGAGTGCACTGGAAACTGCGTTACGTGCCATTCCAGGCTCATGTCGTGGCCCCACTCCCGCACCTGGCCAAATTCGTCGCCCATGAACAGCAATTTCTTGCCGGGCTGCGCGAACATGTACCCGTAGAGCAGGCGCAGGTTGGCGAACTTCTGCCACTCGTCCCCCGGCATCTTCCCGATGAGTGAGCCTTTTCCATGGACAACCTCATCGTGGGAGAGCGGCAGCACAAAGTTTTCAGTGAACCCGTACAGCATGCGGAAGGTCAGCAGATTGTGATGGAACTGGCGATGAATTGGGTCATTCGAGAAATACTTCAGCGTGTCGTGCATCCATCCCATATCCCACTTCATGCCAAAGCCGAGCCCACCGAGATAAACCGGCTTCGAAACCATTGGCCAGGCGGTGGATTCCTCTGCATAGGTCTGTACGTCCGGGTGCTCTTTGTAGATTTCCAGGTTCATCTGCCTCAGGAACTCGATGGCTTCCAGGTTCTCTCGCCCGCCATACTTGTTTGGAATCCACTCATGCTCGCGGCGCGAATAATCGAGGTAGAGCATGGAGGCAACCGCATCCACTCGCAACCCGTCGGCGTGATATTTATCCAGCCAGAACATGGCGCTCGACATCAGAAAGCTGCGAACTTCGTTGCGACCGTAGTTGTAGATGTACGTATTCCAGTCGGGATGGAACCCGAGCCGCCAGTCGGCGTGCTCAAACAAATGAGTGCCGTCGAAGTAGGCGAGTCCATGCGCGTCAGAAGGGAAATGCGATGGTACCCAATCGAGAATGACACCAATCCCGTGCTGATGCAGGTGGTCTACGAAGTACATGAAGTCCTGCGGCGTGCCATAACGTGAAGTCGGAGCAAAATATCCGGTTGTCTGATATCCCCAAGATGCAAAGAAGGGATGTTCCATGATGGGTAGCAGCTCAACATGAGTGAAGCCCATGCGCTTCACATAATCTGCGAGTTTGGGCGCAACCTCCCGGTACGAGAGCGGACGGTTGTGCTCTTCTGGTACTCGCATCCACGAGCCCATGTGCACTTCATAGATTGAAATTGAAATGGGCGCATGCAGCGAATGGTGTTCGCCGCGCGCCTTCATCCACTCGGCATCGCCCCAGGTGTAATCGAGATCCCATACCACGGAAGCCGTCCGTGGCGGCTTTTCGTGATAAACGCCGAATGGGTCAGCCTTATCGCCCACGTGTCCGTGATGCTGAGAGGCGATGTGGTACTTGTAGAGCGTTCCTCTTCCAACCTGCGGAATGAAACCTTCCCAGATGCCTGAACTGCCCCTCGGCTGCAGAATGTGTGCTTTTGGATTCCAGCCGTTAAAGTTGCCGATCACCGACACCTGTCGGGCGTTGGGCGCCCATACGCTGAAAACCGTTCCCGTTTCGCCTTCGAATGTAGCCGGATGCGCCCCGAGGTGGTTGTAAGCCCGATAGTTCCGGCCCTCGTTGAAAAGGTAGAGGTCGTCAGGCGATATCAGAGTAACGTCGTGGCGCGCGGCATCGGACATGGGTGGCTTAGTGGTCATGGGTTTGTGCTACCAAACTTCAGATGCGACAAGTTCGTTTTAGAGTGTTGTCCCGCCCCAAACATTCTTCGATGCCGATTTGGGAGGCGAAACCCAAGTAGCTACTTCGGTGCTCAAGTATGCAGGCTTCAGCATGCTAGACTGCATAAAATCCCATTGTAATCAGGAATCTGCCGCCGATGCCTGCTTTGCGCGTCGTTGTCCTTTGGCACCAACATCAGCCGTTCTATAAAGACCTGGTCACGGGGGAGTACCGCCTCCCGTGGGTGCGGATGCATGCCCTCAAAGACTACTACGGAATGGTGAAAGTGCTGGACGAGTTTCCCAACGTTCACCAGACGTTCAATCTGGTTCCTTCCCTGATTAATCAGATTCAGGAGTATGAGAGCGGCAGGGCGCGAGACCCGTTTTTCGACGTCGCTTCCCGCCCGGCCGCGGATCTCAGCCCTGAAGAGCGTCGCTTCGCCCTTCAGTATCTCTTCCAAGCGAATCCAGAGCACCTGATCGGGCGCTACCCGCGTTACGCCGAACTCTGGGATCGATTCCAGAGCTCGGGATCGAATGGCGACCGGATCGATCAGTTCTTCCAGCGACAGGACTACACTGACCTGCAAGTGCTATCGCAACTTGCCTGGTTCGACGAGTTCTTCCTGAAGGAACCAGAAATCGCTGAGTTGGTGCGCAAGGGCAGGAATTTTTCGCTCGAAGATCAGCACTTCGTTATTCAACGCGAGAACGAGCTGATCAGGCGAGTCCTACCTGCTCACGCCAAAGCGGCCCAGGAAGGACGGATCGAAATTTCAACCTCTCCCTTCTACCATCCGATCCTGCCCTTGGTCTGCGACACGAACCAAGGCACCGCTTCCACGCCGGGACTACCGCTGCCGCAGAACCGCTTCTGTCATCCCGAAGATGCGCGCGAACAACTGCTGCGCGGGCTCGACCTTCACGAGAAGACTTTCGGCATGAGACCCAAGGGCGTGTGGCCCTCAGAAGGCAGCGTTTCAGAAGAGGTTCTATCCATCGCCGCTGGTCTTGGCGTGAACTGGATGGCCACCGACGAAGGGGTACTGGCACGCACTCTCGGTATGTCGTTCATGCGCGACGGGCGCGGGCGCGTGCCTGACGCTGCGGCCGCGAAGCTGTACAACATTCACCGCTTCGAGAGTGGCCAGACGCGCATGCACCTCGTGTTTCGAGACCACGCCATCTCTGATCTGGTCGGCTTTGTGTACTCGGGCATGGCTCCTCGCCAAGCCGCTGGACACCTAATGCAAAACATT
>WNFZ01005314.1_pt1 | contig 16826 bp, 9 predicted proteins | sample 5400081 | NCBI WGS metagenome assembly WNFZ01 (sample SAMN13153365, study PRJNA577476) | soil metagenome | isolation source: 80 cm soil or saprolite under grassland replicate 1 | place: USA:California | collected 2016-06-15 | reverse complement strand
GTTGATCATAGTTGGACTGGTTGGTTTCGCCCGTCTCGCGGCGGGCGTCAAAAATGGATTACTTACTGTCCAGGCTGCGGCGCGCAGCTCGATAGTAAGATCTGTCGCTGGCAGGCCGGGGATAGATTGTAATTTTAAACCGGAAGATCTTCATTGGCGGCCTTCCAATCGTAACTATTCAGGTCTGAGGTAGCTTTCGCCCTCACCCCGGCCCTCTCCCCCGGGGGCACTGCCGTTGAATTAAGGACCAATGAGGACCCTTTACTGCTAATGACCAATGACCAATGACCAATGACCAATGAATGACCAAGCCCCAATGCCCAAAGCTCGACAAAAACAGCCGCAGGGGCCGGCGTGAGCGCCGTTTGGTCATTGGTCATTGGGCATTCTTTGGTCATTGGTCATTGGTCATTGGTCATTAAGGCCACCGAGAGAACGCCAGGCTTAATTCAATGGCAGTGGGGCCGGGGTGAGGGCGGGCGTCTATGACTCTTGAACAGTTACTCGCCTGCACCCATCAGGCCTGTCGCCGGAATTTGCGGGGTGGGGAACTAGCCTATGCCACGTAGGGTGCACGCCCCATTGTCGCTTGCCTGAACTTCTCCTTAGCTAGGTGCATCAGGCAAATCAGATCAGCGGTCCACAATGAACTGACTCATGCATGGAACCTTTCAGTATAAACTATTCACGCTTTGCGAAGACTTCGTCGCCGCTATGCGCGCCAGGGGTGGGAGGCGCACTCGTCGAACAGAATTGACCACAGTCCGGACTTAACTGCAGCGAGCGTCACAGTAGCGCGAAGGGATTCCGCAATTCAAGGGGGGAATTAAATCACCAGGAAGGTGGCACAGAAATTTTGTATACACGATTTATATCCTAACACCGAAAGGAGGTGAAACAGAATGAAAGACCAAGAACAGCTTCGGCTCGAAGTGGAAGAGTTGGAGGAGCGGATCGCCCCGAGCGCGACGGGCAACCCGGGCAACAACAACCCGCCGCTCAACAACACGAACAATCCTGGGAACGAAGGCACCGGCGGTGCGGTGTCCACCGGCTCATGAGGTAATCGGATAATCGTCGTCTCCTGGTCCTTTGCCGCACGTGCGAGTGCCGTGAGTGTGCGGTGGAGCTGAGGAGACTGACATGGACGGATGAGCCGTCTGGCACCAGGTGGCTGATCAGTCCTCCAGCGAGTGAAGTGACAGTCAGGTGGCGTGGATTTGGCAGCACAGACATGAAAACCAGTAACGAACCTCAAGAAGGAGGTGAGAAAAGATGAAACAACCGATTCTGCTCGAAGTGGAAGAACTGGAGGAGCGCATTGCTCCGGACAGTGTTAACGGCGTTCCCGGCGAAAGCAATGGCAACCCTGGCAACGAAGTTTCCAACGGCAGCAAGCCGCAGCCTGGAAGCAATACCGCCGACTCGCACGGAAACTGAGTGGCTTGACCGGCCGCACGACTTTGTCGTGTTCCGGTGAAGAATCATGCCAGCCTTGGGTTTCCTTCCGCCCCTGGTGACGATCTACACCCGGTTCGGCAGGAGCCCGGGGCTGACTAGGACGCATGAACTGTTTCGCTCCGGCTGGTTCGTTCGTCCTGAGCCAGAAGGCCGGTAAAACAACCAACGCAAGAAACCTATGAAAGACCAGATCATACTGAATGCGGAAGAACTGGAAGAGCGCATCGCTCCGAGCGTGCTCGGCGGCGGCCATCCGGCCCAGACGGCCAATCCGGAGAACACTGCGAACCCCGAGGGCAGCGCGATTCCGGAGAACAAAGCCGGAAACTAAGCCTCGGCTAACCCGGCGTAAGGGCATGACGCTAGGGAGCGCCAAACCGGGTGGGCGGTCGGCGCTTCGCGTTAGGCCAATCGGCAGAACCAATCCCGGCCGGGCCGGTCGTGTCACCACCCCGGCCCGGCCGGTGATTCCGTCACGGACCCTTTGAGTTGCCTCTTCTCCGCACGGAGCTTGCGTCGGCTGCAATTCTTTCCGCGTGTGAATCCGAAAGAGTTGCTGGTTCTACGGGCGAAAAAGGGTTAGAATACAAGTCGAGCCCGGCCAAAAAGCAGGACGAAATGGGAGACATTCACGAAGCAGGCCGGGCTCGTCCTGACAAACCCTGTGAACGCAGCTTTAGACGCACCGCCAAAATTGCGGGCCGACTTGGCCATCAGCCGGCACGGGTCCGATGACTCGGTCGCCTTCGTGGTCAAGGAACCGGCCAGCGGGCGCTTCTTCCGCTTTCGCGAAGTCGAAGGCTACCTGTTGGAGCAGTTGGACGGGACGCAGTCGCTGGAAGAGATCCGGGAAAAGATCCGGACCCGGTTCGGCGCGCCCTTGTCGCAGGAAACCCTCGAGCAATTCTTGCGGCGGTTGCGCAACCTGGGATTGCTGGAGGATCCGAACGGCGAAACCCATGGCCACGCCCTTGCGCAACGGCGCATTCGCGGCAACGTGTTTTATCTTCGACTCCGCGCCTTCAATCCGGACCGGCTGTTGGACCGGATGGTCATCCGGCTCCGCTTTTTGTTCACGCCATCCTTTGTGGTTCTTTCCGCGGCGTCGATCCTCATCGCGGCCGGGATCACGTATAGCCAGTGGTGGGAGATCAGTCACGATTTCAGGCGACTCTTCACGGTCCAATCGGTCGTCATGGCCTATCTCACCGTGTTGGCGGTGGTGACGGCGCACGAGTTCGCCCATGGGCTTACTTGCAAATATTTCGGCGGGAGCGTGCGCGAGATCGGTTTTTTGCTGCTCTACTTCCAGCCGGCCTTTTATTGCAACGTGAGCGATGCCTGGCTTTTCCCGGAAAGATCCAAACGGCTTTGGGTGACCTTTGCCGGCGCCTATTTTGAATTGTTTCTCTGGGCGCTGGCCACGTTCATCTGGCGGCTGACCGACCCATTTACGTTCATCAACTATTTGGCGCTGGTGGTGATGGCCACTTCCGGCGTCAAGTCGCTCTTCAATATGAATCCGCTGATCAAGCTTGATGGCTATTACCTGCTGAGCGATTACCTGGAAGTGCCCAACCTGCGCGCCCGCGCTTTCACCTATCTTGGCGACCGGCTTCGCAAGTTGTGGGGGTCCGCGGTGCAACATCTGCGCGATGCCACTCCGCGGGAGCGGCGGATTTACTGGATCTACGGGCTGCTGGCCTGGGCCTATTCCTGGTCGCTTCTCACCCTGATCGCCTGGAATGTCGGCGGGGCCTTGGTCCGGCGCTATCAGGCCTGGGGGTTTATTTTCTTTGCCATCTTGCTCGGCGGGCTTTTCCAGCAGCCACTCAAAAAGTTATTGCACGCTCCCTGGGCGTTCTTCAGGGTCCGGGCCGGAATGAGCATTTGGCAGAAGCGCGTCCTCAGGATTTCCGTTCTGGCCGTCCTGCTTGTTCTATCGATTGTCTGCCGCACCGAACTGAGGATCTCGGGGGAATTCACCGTCCTGCCCATGCGCAACGCCGATGTCCGGGCGGAAGTCGAGGGCATCATCCAGGAGATTTACGTGGACGAGGGTGATACGGTCAAAAAAGGGGACCGCATCGCCAGCCTTTTTGATCGCGACTACCGGGCGGAGTTGCGCAAGCTCAAAGGCGAACTGGAGGAACGACAGGCCCGGCTCAACTTGCTCAAAGCCGGTTCGCGGCCCGAAGAGATCGAGATGGCCAGGACGCTCGTCGGCAAAGCGGAGGAACGAATCAAATACGCCCGGATCCACCTGGAAATGGACAAGGCGTTGGTCGAAGACAAACTCATTTCCCAGCGGGAATTTCAAGATACCAAGGAATTGGTCTTCGTTCGGGAAAAGGAGTTGCAAGAAGCAGAAGACAAACTGAGACTCTTGCTGGCGGGCAGTCGCAAGGAGGAAATCGAAGCGGTGGCGGCAGAAATCAGTCGCCTCGGCGCCCAGCAGCGTTACTTGGAGGATCAGCTGCAACTCCTGACGGTCGTCAGCCCCATCACCGGCGTCATCACCACGCACCGGCCGAAGGAAAAAATCGGACAGAACGCCAAGAAAGGCGATTTGATCGCCGAGGTGCACGAACTGAACACGGTCACCGCCGAGATTTCCATTCCGGAAAAGGAAATCGCTGACATCAAAGTCGGGCAGGCGGTTCTGCTCAAGGCGCGCGCTTATCCTCAAACCAGCTTCGCCGGCACGGTCACGTCGATCGCGCCGGTGGCCACCACCCCGGACGATGCCCGGGCCGAGCACACCATCCTGGTCGTCACCCGACTCGACAATGCCTCGCGGCTGCTCAAGTCGGAGATGACCGGTAACGCCAAGATTTATTGCGGCCAGCGGCGATTCATCGAGCTCGTGACGCGCCGCATGGTGCGCTTCGTCAAGGTCGAGTTCTGGTCGTGGTGGTGAGAGAGAAGCGCCCCTGCCGTTGCATCCAGCCTGGCGGTAACTATTCAGGAGTGAATGAGGCTCGCCCTCACCCCGGCCCTCTCCGCCGGGGCTGACCGTGTCCCACGTCTAATTTGCTGGACACCGTGGGTTCCGACCAATCCTTGAGAAAATCGATGACCACGAATCAACTTTCTCTCCTTCGCACTGCCATGGGGAGAGCCCCTCAATTCCGAGAGCATCTGACCCGGCGGCCAGCGCGAACCAATGTGATGCCTTGCGCCTTCGCGTCTTTGCGTCTTTGCGTTCTGACGGCGTCGGTGCTAACGCAGAGACGCAGAGGCGCAAAGACGCAGAGAGGACGTGGCCAGGAGGCGGTTGATGGGATCGGTCGGCCGCGCGCGACCGCAGAGAACCGGAGCGCGAGATTGTTGACCGCTGAACCGTGGACGGCCAGTGGGTGGAGGGAACGGGGATGGGCCGTTCAGGCCAGTGTCAGTTGCCACGTCCCCGGTGGCTCATCCCCGGCGCTCGCCTCGGTCGTTATCCGTGAAATCCGGGTCATCCGTGGTCAACCTCTGCTGGTCAAACTGGACGACCTCCCTCAGCACATCCTCGGCGCAACGATGGCGATGTTCAATGTACTCGTTCTGGGAACACGGATTAAACACGGAAAGAGAAAGCGCTCTGATGGCTTTGGAAAAAGAGGAGATCACGGAGAAGATAAGCTCGCAGCTTCACCTGAAAGGCCTCTTTTGGGAATCCGTGTTCCATCCGTGTTCCATCCGTGGCTCTCCTGAAAATCTTGTCGGAAGACGTCGCAAGCTTGCCTCCGGCGCGCTTTTCGTCTAAGTCAGCACCGTGAGAATGAACAAGTCCCTCTGGGCGTCCGCTGGGCTGGCGTTCGCCCTCTCCTCCACGGTGGCGCAGGTCGCGCCCCCGAAGACCAACGATTCGCAATCCGAGGCCATCGAACTGCTCCGCCGAACGATCGCGGAACAGCAGAACCATCCGAACAAAATCATCCGCCTGCCGGCCAGCCCAACGGCCACGAACAATCCGGCCGCGTCGGACGCCCGGGCCGAACTCGAGCGCCAGTACCTCGAAGGAAAGATCACCGCCAAGCAATACCAGAAAGCCTTGATCCACTGGCAGCAGGAGGAACAGAAACGATCGGCCGCCGAGGCCGACAAACAACGGGTCTTACAAGCCTGGCGGGAACAGTCGGTCACCAATAGCAAGCCGGCGTCCGCCGGCGCAAAACCGCCCCCCAAGCGCGCGAACGTTCCACGGGCCGAGGCCGCGCCGGTCTCTTCGCTCAAGGCGCCATCGCCACCGCCACCGCCTGCCCCGCCTCAACATCAGCCTCCTCCCCCTCCGGAGCCGACGCCGCAGCAGAAAAAGATCTCGGAAGTCGAAACGCGGATTGATGAAATGCTCCGCCTCAAGGCCGTGCGCGATCAGGCCGCCCTGTCCAATACGGTGGCCGTCACGAATAGCCTCTCCGCGACCGCGCCAACCAGGCGTCAGCGCCTCGATGCGTTGCTCAAGCAGTATGTGGATGGCCAGATCTCCGACGCGGAGTACAACCAGAAACGTGGCAAAATCCTGGCGGAACCGGAATAAATCCCAAGATCCAGGATCCAAGGTCCGATAGTCCAGAGTCTCGATGGGCGATTACGAGGTGCGTTTTGGCGGGCTCCGGCGATTATTCGCCGCCGACGGCCTGGAGCGCTTGCGCCGCGCGCATGTCTGCGTCGTCGGCCTCGGCGGCGTGGGTTCCTGGGCGGCCGAGGCGCTCGCGCGGTCCGGCATCGGCGCGCTGACGATGGTGGATCTGGATGACGTCTGCGTGAGCAACGTCAGCCGGCAATTGCACGCGTTGAGCGGCGAAATTGGCCGGCCGAAAGTCGAGGTCATGGCTCGACGCATCCGGGACATCAACCCGGAATGCGCCGTCCATGCCCGCCACGCGTTTTTCACGGCGGCCAACGCCGGCGACATTCTGCGAACGCGCTTCGACTACGTGCTCGACGCCGTCGATCGGCCGGCCAAGAAATGTCTGCTCATCGCTTCGTGTCGTGACCAGGCCATCCCGGTCCTGGTCGTTGGCGGGGCGGGAGGACGCAGAGATCCCACGGCCTTGAAGGTCGCAGACCTCGCCTTCTCCAGCCATGATCGTCTCCTGGTGCAAGTGCGCTCCGAGCTCCGCAGCGAATTCGGTTTCCCGCGCGGGGACATTCCATTTGGAGTGGACTGTGTCTATTCGCCCGAGCCGGTGGTTTATCCCCTCACGGACGGAGCCGTCGGCGCCCGGCCCGAATCCGGGGCCAGCCTGCGCCTCGATTGCGAGAGCGGCTACGGCACCGCCTGCTTTGTCACAGGAACATTCGGTTTTGTGGCGGCCGGCCATATCGTGCAACGGATCGCCGGGACGACCGACGGGCCGAAGAAGCCGACGTGAGTCGGGGCCATGATCCGGACCGCTGCCAGTCCCGCAGCCATTGACGATTTACGATGTACGATTTACGAGCGCCGCGCCGCGCAGATCGCCGGGCGTGCGAATCGCGTAGAGCCGCGATCCCTCCATCGGAAGCTCGTAAATCGTACATCGCACATCGTAAATCGCTGGGCCCGGGAGACGGCCCGGTCCGAATCGCCAGGTTCATGGGAAGGGAACACCTCAAAAGTTTTGACGTGAGTTGGGACCATGAACCGGAGCGCGAGCCGTCCCGGCTCGCAGCGCTTAGCCCGCAGCCGAGGGCCCGAAGCGTTCCACTGTGCCGGTCCTGGTCACGCGCTGCGCCCGGGGACCGGGCGCGCTCCGGGTGCGACGGTTCATGGAAAGCTCCACGGTTTATTGACCGCGCTTTGGGACCAGGAACCGCTTAGACTTGTAACTGGTAACTGGTAACTGGTAACTGGAAATTGAAAACAGCGTCACAATCGGGTAGAGCATCCGCAAATCGCCAGTTACAAGTGACAAGTTACAAGTGACAAGTCGGTTCATGGAAAGTCACGCTCGGGATGAGCTTCTGCAAATCGCCAGTTACCAGTGACAAGTCGTTTCACCGAAAACTCGCCCCGAGGTCTCCGAAGAGCCGCTGAAAATTCTCTTCCACCATCCCGGCCAGCACCGCAAGCGGTTCGCCCAGCAATTCGGCAGCGAACTCGTAGACGGCGCTAAGATTGGCGGGATGATTGAGGGCCTTGCCGGAAGCGGGATCGAGCAACGGACGCGGATTGCGCTCCTGCGGCAGCAACTGATCCGGCGCGTCGGTCTCGAGCAGCAGTCGGTCCGGCGGAACGTGACGGAATGTTTCGCGCTGCCGTCGCTTGCGCTCGTGCGCGAAGTAACCCGGCAGGGAAAAAAAGGCACCGAGCCCGGCCAAAGGGCCGACCATTTCCTGCGGGCCACCGTAGGAGTGGAGCAGAAATCCGCGTCGGGGTCTTGGGCCCGCCTGAAGGAGTTCGAACAATCGGCCCCACGCCTGTAAACAGTGGATGCTGACCGGTCGATCTCGTTCCGCCGCGAGGCGTAATTGCCGGACGAACACCTCCTCCTGTTGGGGCAGATCGTGATCGCGGATCCAGCGGTCCAAACCGATTTCACCGACCGCGGAAGGCACTTGATCGAGCTGACGGACCAGGTTCTTCTGCCAGTCGGGTGTCCGCTGCCTGACGTACCAGGGGTGGTAGCCGAACGACGGGATGACCTGCGGGAATTCCCTGGCCAAGGTCGCCACCTCCGGCCAGTCTTCCTCGCACGAACCGTTGACCACCATCGTCACCACGCCTGCTTCTGCGGCGGTCGCCATGACGGCCTCGCGGTGCGGTCTCAGCCGCTCATCCTGCAGGTGATTATGGGCGTCGTAAAAGCGCAAGGTGATAACGCGTAACCCATCGGCGGCGAGAGGGCAATAATAGTTCAAAGTTCAAAGTTGAATGTTCAAAGTTAGTTGTTCACTTGTGATGTGAAAAGGTTCGGGAGGAATGGAATGAACAACGAACAATGACCTTCGAACTTTGAACTTTGAACCTTGAACTTTGAACACCTCTTTTGGCTTCAAATGCCTCCGCCCGCCGTCCATCCTTGCCGGGCGATGATCAACGCGAAGATGCGCGCGGCGGTTCTTTACGGCAAGGAACAGGTGCGAGTTGAGCAAGTTGAGCAGGCCCCGTTGAAGGCCGGCGAAGTCCGCATCGCCATCGCCGCGGCCCTGACCTGTGGGACGGACCTCAAAGTCTTCAAGCGCGGTTATCATGCCAGGATGATCGTGCCCCCTGCGGTGTTTGGGCACGAATTGGCGGGGGTGATCGCCGAAGTGGCCCCCGAGGTGGACCGTTGGAAAGTCGGGCAACGGGTGGTCGTGGCCAATTCTGCCCCGTGTGACGATTGCTTCTTCTGCCGGCAGGGCCAACAGAACCTGTGCGACAGCCTGCTGTTTCTCAACGGCGCTTACGCGGAGTCGATTGTCGTGCCGGCCCGGCTGGCGCAGAAGAATCTGCTCGAGCTCAAGCCGGAAACGCCTTTCCCGGATGCCGCGCTGAGCGAACCGCTGGCTTGCGTGGTGCAAGGCGCGGCGGAATGTGGGCTGGGCGAAGGCCAGCGCGTGCTGGTCATCGGCTCGGGGCCGATTGGTTTGATGTTCGTGGGGCTGGCCAGACACCTGGGCTGCGCGGTGACCGTGGCCGGCCGCGGCGCGTCACGTCTGGAGACGGCCCAGCGGCTGGGCGCCCAGCGGGTCATCGAGGTCGGCGGAGCCGGCGATGCGCGCCAAGCGGTGCGGGCGGACACGACCGCCCTCTTCGACGTGGTCATCGAGGCCGTTGGCACGCCGGAGACGTGGGCGGCCGCGGTCCAACTCGTGCGCAAAGGCGGGAAGGTGAATTTCTTCGGAGGCTGTCCGTCGGGCACGAGCGTGTCACTGGACACGGGGCTCCTGCACTATTCCAACCTCACGCTCCTGGCGAGTTTCCATCATACGCCACGCCGGTTCCGGGAGGCGCTGGCGCTGATCGAAGCGGGCGTGATCCAGGCGGTCGATTTTGTCGATGGCGAATGCCCATTGAGCGGTCTGCCGGACTTGTTGCTCTCCATGAGCCAGGGAAACCGGGCCGTCAAGACGTTGATCCGGGTGCGTGAATGATCAAGCCGTTCGCCCGGCGGATGCCTCCGCCCGGGCGCGTTATCGCACGAGCCGCGCGCGGTAGAAGCGTGAACTGCCCGCAACCACCGCGGAGTCGATGAACGTAGCCTGGCCGGTGAAGCTGTTGAAGTTCGTCAAGGTGGTCCAGGCTGCGCCGAGCGCCGTCGTGGTATCCACCGCGTACCTGCGGCCGGAAATGCCGGTGAGCGTGGCCTGGAAACGAGCGCCGGTCAGCAGGCGCGGATTGATGATGGCGGGATGATTGGTCGAGGTGATCGACACGTCCACGGTCGTCCCGAACACGATATCGCTGCTGCCGGCATTGGCCTGGTGCACTTCCGCCGCCAGGACATTGTCGCCGAGGAGAAGACTGGTCGGATTGAGGGCGAAAAAGTCGGGCAACCCTTCATTGTTTTGCAACTGCGCCAGCGTGCTGTGACGCACCGTCCCCGACGGCATGCGCACGCGATAGATCTCGGAGCCGTTGAGGTACCACACCGCGCCATCGTCGATGTAACCCGTGACCGACGCCCCGACGATCGCTCCGGAATTGGTGAACTGGAGGTGGGTCCGGAAATAATAGGTCAGCGTGGTCACGCCGTTGGTCGTGATGTTCAGCGTCGTGCGGAACGGCTCGGGATACTCCTGCGGCGTCGTTTCGAATCCGAGCAGCCCCAGGCCGCTGGGCCAGGCGGAATCATCAAACCCGGGAGCGGACCAGGTCGTGCCCAAATCGTGCCCGCTTTGTTCGTATCGCCAGGAGCTGCCCAGGTCCACGAGGCGGACGACCTGGTTAACCACCAGCCCGTCATCCACGGTTAAGAGCGCGTCCACGCTGGTGTCCCGGCCGAAGGGGTTGGTCACCACCACCGAATAGGCTCCTTCGTTTGGCGCCTGCACGTTGGTCAGGAGCATCGAGCTGTTCGTCTCCCGCGGCAGGTCCACCCCGTTAAACCGCCACTGATAGCTGAGTGGGGCGGACCCGATGACCGCGACGGTGAACAAGGTGGCCGTGCTCGGCGTTACCGACCGGCTCGCCGGTTGGGTGACGATGTGCGGCGCGGGCGATTGGGTGGCGACATGCAACGTGATGCTGCCCGGGCCCGCCAGGACGTAACTGGCGACCTGGATATCGTAAATCGTGCCGGCGGTCGCGTTGAAAGTCACCAGGCTCTGAACACCGTTGAAGTCATCGTTGAACGCGATCAGGTTCAGCGTCGAAAGCACGTTCCCGGTGTAAACCGCCAGGACCGTGTCGAAGGCGCTGCCCGTCGTGTCAATCGTCACCAGGGAATCAGTGCCCGCCCGCCAGGCGATCCAGACGGTGTTGTCATTGCGCAGGTTGTTCGGGTTTGGTTCCCCCGGCTCGGCGGTGGCGCCGGCGTTTGACCCGCTAATGGTCAAGAGCGATCCGCTCACGGTGTTGCGCGCCGGGAAGTTGTCGGTGAAGATGGGGAGGCCGGTGTTCACCACGATGTTGACGGGGGCGGAGACGCCGCTGGCCCCGCGGTTGTCGATCGCTCGCGCGGTCAGGGCGTAATTGCCGACCGGCACGTCCGTCCACGAAACGTTATAAGGGCTGTTGACGGCCGTTCCGATCAGATTCGTGCCGGCGAAGAAAAGCACCTGCGTCACCGTGCCGTCGCTGTCCCCGGCGTTGGCGGAGAGGTTGATGTTGGCCGGTTCGGCGAAGCTCGCCCCGTTGTTCGGGCTGCTGATGTTTGCCGTGGGCAGCGCGTTGAGTACCAGGTAAACCGGCGCCGACGTGCCGCTGCCGTCGAAATTGTCGGTGGCCACGGCCGTCAGGGCGTTGCTGCCCGGGGGCGCGTTGGTCCAGGTGATTTTGAAAGGCGCACTGGTCGCCTCGCCGATTTTATTGGTTGCCCGCCAGAAGAACTCGACCTTGCTCACCGAGCCATCCGGATCCGCCGCGTTGGCATAGATCGCGATGTTGGTGGGGGTGAGGAGGAAGAGAGTGCCGCTCGGGGGGTTGGTAATGACGACGGTCGGGGCCAGGTTGTCGTTGTCGGCGATCGTCACGGTGGCGCTGGGCGGCGCGCCCAGCACGTAACCGGCGCCGGGCTGGATCGTGCAGACGACGCTTTCAGGGAATTCGCTGACCGAGTCGTCGATCGGCGTGACGCTGATCGGCGCCGAGGCGGCGTTGGCCGGGATGGTCACCGGGCTGAAAAGGGCCACGTAGTCCACGCCGTTGGCCGCGGTGCCGCCGATGCTGAAGTTCACCGCCAAAGGCGTGTTCGTGACGACGGAGCGCGTCACGGTGAACGTGCCGGGCTGCGGCCCGGTTTCGGCGGCGTTCGGATCGGTGGCCACGATGCTGACCGCGGGCAGGGGCACGACGGTCAGGCGCGCGACGACGCTGGTGACCGACCCCACGAGGTTGGTCACGACCACGGTGTAGTCTCCGGACTGCGACAACAGGACGTTGGCCAACACGAGCGAAGGGCTGTTGGCGCCGGGAATGTCGGTCTCGTTCAGGCGCCAGCGGTAAGAGAGCGGGGCGCTGCCGGTGGCGGTGACGCTGAAGCTGGCGGTGTCAGCCTGGTGGACGGTTTGACTCTGCGGCTGGGCGGTGATGGCCGGCGGCGTGTTGATCGTGAGCGTGGCCACCAGGCTGGTCGCCGAGCCGAACGTGTTGGTCACCACGATGAAGTACCCGCCCTGGTCGGCCACCTGGGCGTTGGTCACGAGCAGCGTTGCGTTGGTCGCGCCGGTGAGAGTTCCGCTGTCCTTGTGCCATTGGTAGCGCAAGGGCGGCGCGCCACTGACGCCGACCGTGAACGCGGCCGTGTCGCCCGCGGCGACCACGCGGCTGCGCGGGGATTGCGTGATGACGGGCGGCGATTGCAACGTGAAGGTGGCCGGCATGCTGCTGGCCGCCCCCGCCGGGTTGCTGATCAAAACGGTGTATCTGCCTTCCGCGTTGCTCTGCACGTTGAACAGCGTTAGGTTCGAACTGGTCGCGCCGGCGATGACGCTGCCATTGAAGCGCCACTGGAAGGAAAGCGGGGGGTCGCCCAGCGTCGAGACGCTGAAGGTCACGTTCGATCCGGCGATGGCGACCTGGCTCTGCGGCTGCGCGAGGATGGAGGGCGGGACGAGCCCAGGCGCGCCGGTCGCCGAGCCGGGTGTCGGCACGCCGGCGATCCAGTTGGTCGGGTCGTTGCCGTAGCCGGTGCCGCTGCGGCGTTGCAGGGACATGCCCACGCCGTTGGTGTTGCCGTCCGCCAAGCTCGCCCAGGGGAGCGCATCGGAATATTTCACCCGGTCCAACAGGACGTAAGGGACAAAGCCCGTGTCGCTCGCCGGCGGCGGCAACGGGTCGTCGGGCCGCGCCAGTTCCACGCTCTCGCCGCCGTTGTCGAGTTTGCCGCTATACGGACCGAAGATCGCCACGCCCGGACTGACGCCATACCTGGTCCGGAAGGCATTGACTTGCGTGAGGTTCGTCGGAGAAAAGCTCACCACCAGCGCCAATTCATTCGCCGCAAGATGGGCGTTGGGCGGGAAAACGAAGTCCACCGCGTCGCGGAGCTTCCAGGAGTTCGCCGGGAAATTCGTGTTGAAAAGCGAGACCGCGTTGGCCGTGAGGTTGCGCAGCTCGATGAACTCATCGACGACGTTGTCGTTCGTGCCCAGGCGCGGCGGGTGATACATGATTTCGTTGATCACAACCGGCCCGACCTTCGGATACGGGTTGGGCAAACCGGTGCCGGTCCGGAAAAGTTCCACCGTCGCGGGATTGTCCGCGCCGAAAGAGCGCGCACTCATCGCCGTGAACTCCTCGCCGACGCTCGTTTCGAAGCGGCCGAACGAGACGCCATTCTCCGCCGCGCCGAACTTCACCGAGGTGCGGCGGCCGGTGAAATTGCCGAGGGCGTCGGCCACCGAGAGGTGGACCTGGTCGCCGTGCGCGGCGCTCAGCGCAAAGCTCGGGGGAAAGCCCGGCAGGGGGTTGAATTGGAACTCATAAAAGACGACGAAGCCGCCCGGCTGAAGGGTCGTGCCGTCGGGAATGCGAAATTTGCGCAGTTCGTTGACGCTGTCGCTCAGATACCAGCCGCCGAGGTTCAGCAGCCGGGTCGAGACGTTGAACAACTCGATGGCGTCCTCGAAGGGCAGGTCAGTGTGAGTGAGCACCTCGTTGATCCGCACCTCGTCCAGCGGCAGATAATTGCTCTCGCCGGGAGAGAGGGTATCGACAAAGCGCACGAGGTTGGTCGAGCCGTCGGGCAGGCGGCCTTCGGAGACGCCGACCGCTTGCGCCCCAAAAGCAATCACGTCAATCGCCGGCCCGTGCGCCGGGAAGAATCCGATCTCCTCGCCATTCTGGCTGAGGCCGAAGTTGACGTGGTTCGGTCCCTTGGTCGGTGAACTGTCGGCGATGAACTTGGCGAAACCGTTGGTGAACGACCCGATGAAGCTGAGCGGCGCGATGGGGAATTTGTGCGGCGTGTTGAGGTCGTCGGTGAGGTATAAGCCGCCGATGGCCACCGGTTGACGGTTCGGGTTGTAGAGCTCGAAGTAATCGTTGTCGCCCGATTTCGGGTTGGCCAGCCACTCGTTGATCCGGACCTGGTTGACGTCGCCGAGGGCGGCGGCCAGGTTGGGCGCGCCCGGGGTGGGGAGGTTCAGCACCCACTGGCCCGTGCCCCCGGGCACGCGGCCGATGGAGAAGTCCGCCGCCTGCACGCCAAACACGACCACGTCGATCAGAGCGCTGCCGCGCGCCGGCGTGTCGAACAGGTAAACCTCATCGCCCGCGGAGTTAAGGCCGAAGCCGGTGTTGAGCACCGGCCCGTTGTTCGTCGAAGCCGGCGCGCCGTCCTCGCAACGGACGAGCAAATAGGCGCCCGCCGCGAGGGTGACTCCGGCCGGCACGACCCACTTGCGGGGCAGGGTGACGTCGTCGGTCAGGCTCATGCCGGCCAGGTCGGTGAGATTGGTCGAAGGATTGTATAGCTCGATCCAGTCGGTCATGGTGCCTTCGGCATTGGTGAGGGTGGCGTTGTCCGCGAGCACTTCGTTGAGCACGAGGGCGACGGAGGTGGTGATGATATTAGTCTGGCTCTTGATGGCGGCGAGGGAGAGGCCGAAGACGTCATCGCTGCTGGTCAGGGTCTGCTGGTGCACTTCGACCGCCATGACGTTGTCGCCGTTGACGAGGGCGTTGGTCGGGAAGGTGAGCACTTCGGCCTGGCCTTCGGCCGTTTGGGTGGCGGCCCGGGTTGTGTAGAGCACCGGGTTGGCGGTCAGGCGCAACCGGCCGACTGCGACATTGTTGATGTAAAACACCGCCCCGTCATCGAGGTAGTTCGTCGCGAAAAGCGCAAATCCGGACTGATTGGTCCAGAGAAAATGGGTCCGGTAGTAGACGGTGATTTGGCCGCCGGCCTGGTTGGGCGCGGGGATGAACGTATTGAAAGGGTAGGGATAGACCGCCGGGGTGGTCTCGAAGCCGAACAGGCCCGTGCCAGTGAGCCAGGCCGAGTCGTCGAAGCCCACTTGCCGCCAACTGTCGGCCAGGTCGAAGCCGCTGTTGTCCCAGCGCCAGGTCGAACCAGTCACGTCGAGCAGTTGCACAAAGATGTTCGAGATGGTGATCGTGGTCGTGTCCGAGCCGCCGGGGTTGGCGGCACCGGGCGTGGGTTGGCTGAAGAAGGCGAAATTGGTCGAGCCGCTCGGCCGCCGGCCCTCGGACTGGCCGAGGGTTTGGGCGCCGTAAGCGATGCAGTCGATCAGCGTCAAGTCCGGCGCGAACAGCGCCAGCTGTCCCCAGTCGGGTGAAAGTTTAAAGTCCAGGTGATCGCCGCCCTCTTCCGGCTTGCCGTCCGCGAAAAACGCGCTGAAGCCGCTGCCCGGCAGGAAAGTCAACGGCAAGTACTCATGCTTCCTCGGCGCTCCCTGCGGGGCATCGCTGATAAAATGGCCCCCCAGGTTCACCGGCAATGGATCGGGGTTGTAGAGCTCGACGAAGTCCTGCCCGAAAATGCCCTGGCCGCTGGCCAGCCACTCGTTGATTTTGAGAGTGCGCGTTTCGCCGACCGGCGCGGCGACGTTCGGACCGGGGAAGGTCGGCAGCCCCAGGCCCCAGCTGCCGTCGCTCCGGCGGGCAATCGAGAGATCGGGCAATTGCGGGCCGAAGACCACCTCATCGACCAGCGCGCCGTTCGTCGCGTAAAGATGGACGCCGTCGCCCTCCTGATCCAAGGCGAAGTTCAGGTGGAGGCCGGGGCCGGCCGCGTTGTCCGCGTAGAGCACGAGATAATCCCCCGGTTCCAGAAACGTCGCCGGGGCGAAGGTGAATTTGAACTTGTCGCTTGGATCATCGGTGATGCCATAACCGGAAAGGTCAATCCCGGTGGCACCCGCGTTGTACAGTTCGATCAAATCGGGAAACTCGCCGTTGACCGTCAGCGTGCTCGTGTTGCGTGCGAGCACTTCGTTGATGACCAGGCGGGTCGAAGTCGTATCCACGGTCCAGGCCCGCGAGGCGCTGACGTGAGCGGGGATGCCCGCGGTGGCGGGGTAGACAAACGTGTCATCCTGATAGTAGCCGGCATCGTTCTTACCCACGACAGAGACCGTGTGCGGGCCATCGCTCAGGTCGCTCAAATGGATCGTGGGCGACGTGGTGATGGGAATCTCGGCGCTCCACGGACCAGCATCGAGCCTCCACTGATAATGGGTGTAACCCCACAGATAAGGCGGCACCACGCTGCCCCAATTGAACGTGCCGCCAGGCCCGACAGTGAGCGTCGCGCTGGTGGAATGGTTCGTGCCCGGCGGTTGGCCGAAGACGAGGAGACCCCGCGGGTTCAGTCCCCCTTTGTCGAAACCGCCCAGGCCCGTGCCCAGGGCCGGGGAACCGGCCCGCGGTCGGAACGCGGCTTGGATCGTGCGCCAGTCGGCGGTCGCCACGCTGGTGATCAAGTCAAGGTTGAGACGCGGATCGGCGACAACGTTGTTGGTGCCGGGACCGGTCCAGGGCAAGGGCAGGAGATTGTTCTCGAAGATCACGGTCTGGTTGGCCGGGTTGTAGTTGGCCACCAGCGCCGGGCAGTCCCAGATGATATTGCCGGCCACGTAGGCCCCCGCCCCGTAGCTCGGATCGGGCAGCGGCACGCCGTCGTCGGTAAAGTCAAAGGCGGCAATGTCACTGACCAGGCCGCCTCCGTTTTCCTTGGCCACATGGACCAGCGTGTTGTTGACGAAGACAAACCGTCCGGCGCCCGGGGATCCCCCGCCCTTGTTCAGACAGGCATGGTCCACGTCGTAGAAGAGGTTGTTGATAA
>WNFZ01008079.1_pt1 | contig 16828 bp, 8 predicted proteins | sample 5400081 | NCBI WGS metagenome assembly WNFZ01 (sample SAMN13153365, study PRJNA577476) | soil metagenome | isolation source: 80 cm soil or saprolite under grassland replicate 1 | place: USA:California | collected 2016-06-15 | reverse complement strand
GGCTTGGCCCAAAAGATATTCGGTACGAAGGTCTGCGGATTGCGATCGTAGAGTGGGAACCAACTCGATTGGATCTGCACCATGATTCGGTGCCCCGGCAGAAAAACATGATTCGCCGTGGGCAACGCAAAGCGATAGAGCAGAGGCTTGTTGGCCGCGATGGGTTTTGCCGTTTCCAAACTCTCTCGATAGCGACCGCGGAAAACGTCTGCCGAAATCATCAATTGATAGCCGCCCATGTTTGGCTGGGCGGCGACCTCGTCCGGATAGAGGTCGATCACTTTAACCACCCAATCGGAATCCGTTCCACTCGTCGAGGCAATAAGGTTTGCAATCGGTTCCCCACTGATCTTCACTGGCGCCTTCAGAGTCTCAGAAACAAAGACCGCCACATCCGGGCGACCAGACGCTTCTCTCTGATCATCGACAAGCCATCTTGACCAACTGGTGCCGTCGATGGGCCGAGCGCGGTAAGGCACGGGTTTGGCAGGGTCAGAGATGTATTCTTCGAAATCTGTGCCGCCGGATTTTGGCGCGTCAAAACTGGCTTCCAGACCGGCGTTGAGATAGAGCGGCGTCGGCCGCACCGTGCAACCGCTCGAGCAGCCGGCGGGCCAGGCCGGAAGTCGGTGCCACCTGTTCGTTCCGGTTTCAAATGCGGTAACCGGGGCGAGGTCCATTTTAGGCGCCCCGTCTTTTAGGTAGTGATCCAGAAAGGGCCGCAGAATCTCCTGCCGAAAATACAACGCTGTATCGCTGTTGAACTTAATCGCACCGAGCATGCTGCCATCTCTGATCTCCTGACCGTGATGCCATGGGCCCATCACCAGAAATACCTTGTCGTTGTTCGTGTCTTTCGGCTTGATCGCCTTGTAGACCGCGATGTCACCGTAGATGTCCTCTTGATCCCAGAGGCTATGGACCAGCATTACCGGCACCTTCAGCGGTTGCATCGCGAGGATTTTGTCGACTGCCTGCTCGCGCCAGAAGGCGTCATAGCTCGGATGCTCGAGAAGCTTTCGCCAAAAGCCGATCTGGTCGAGCCCCCGACGACGCCCGAGCTCTCCTGCCGACCCAGCTTCCATGAACATGTCGTAATCGTCGAAGTGGCTGGTCCACCACTTAATGTCGTTTGCCCTGGTGGCCTCCTGGTCGTAAATGTAGCTCATGCCCTGCTGACGAAAGGCGCCATTATGGAACCAGTCGTCGCCTCTCCAACCGTCGACCATTGGATTCATCGGCACAGACACCTTGAGGGCTGGATGCGGATTGACGAGCGCCATCAAGGGCAAAAAACCGTCGTAAGAAATGCCGAGAATGCCGACCTTGCCATTGCTTTCGGGGATGTTCTTCACTAACCAGTCGATCGTATCGTAGGTATCAGTGGCGTGATCTACGGAACTCGGATTCAATGGACCGTGCAAGGGCCGGTTCATCACGTAGTCGCCCTCCGAACCATATTTGCCGCGGATGTCCTGGACCACACGAATGTATCCACCCTCTACGATCACATCGGTAGCGTTGTCATATCCGGTCAGGATTGGACCGAGGTGCGAGCTTTGGGAGTGACTTGTGAGCGATGTAGCATCGTAGGGTGTGCGCGTCAACAGAATCGGCGCGTTCTTCGAACCCTTCGGCACGAGGATTACGGTGTGCAGCTTCACGCCATCGCGCATCGGGATCATCACGTTGCGACGGACATATTCAAAGCCATCATTGGTCGGCTCAAATTTCTCAGGCCTCTCACTCGGCAGGGTGGGCGACGCGGTAGCTGTCTGAGCGTCAGCCGGTTCGATAAACAAGAAGAGCGGGACAAGCACGGCCGCGAGTAAGCTCAATGAGCGAAGAATGTTTTTGGTCATAAGTTATCCTCAACAGAGTTTCTTTAATCAATTCAAGATAAAAGGGGCGCGTGTGGTGAAACGCAAGCACCTTGTCGGTTTCCAAAACCTTCCTAATCGGGGTGTGCCCGCTGAGAGCTTCGTCGCAATAAAAGTCGTTCGTCATAGTCATTTACAAAGAGTGTCCGGCCGCATAAGCTGAGGCCCACGCCCACTGAAAATTATAGCCAACCAGCTCTCCTGTCACGTCAACCATGAAGTTATCCACCGATTACGCAGATTACGCAGATACAAAAGCAAGAGGCAGGTGGCAGCAAGCAGAAGGCGGAAGGCAACCGGATTACGTTTACTGGTTACTCCATTTACGTGGTGCTCCTGCTGTCTGCTCCTGCCTTCTGTTTCTTGAATCTGTGGAATCTGCGTAATCTGTGGATAAAGCTCAGCCGCGAGTGAGTTGACGATATTTGATGCGATGCGGTTGGTCCGCGGCGGCGCCCAGGCGTTGCTTTCGGTCGGCTTCATAGTCAGAATAATTTCCTTCGAACCAAACAACTTTGCTATCACCTTCGAACGCGAGGATGTGCGTTGCGATCCGATCGAGAAACCAACGATCGTGAGAAATCACGACCGCACAACCGGCAAAGTTTTCCAGCGCCTCTTCTAAAGCGCGCAGGGTGTTGACGTCCAGATCATTCGTTGGTTCGTCAAGTAGCAAAACATTGGCGCCCTCTTTCAACATCCTGGCCAGATGCACTCGATTGCGCTCGCCTCCGGACAACATGCCAACTTTCTTTTGCTGATCCGAGCCGGAAAAATTAAAGCGCGCCACGTACGCTCGGGAGTTCACCTCGCGCGTGCCCAGCTTTAATAAATCCGTTCCTCCAGTGATCTCTTCCCAGATCGATTTTTCCGGACTCAGCGTGCGACTCTGATCCACGTAAGCCAGTTCTACAGTTTCTCCGGTTCGGATCGTTCCTTTGTCGGGTTGTTCCTGCCCTGTGATCATGCGAAACAACGTGGTTTTGCCGGCGCCGTTCGGTCCAATCACGCCCACTATACCGCCTGGAGGTAGGCGAAACGTCAGGTCGTCAATCAACAAGTGATCCCCGTAGGCTTTGCTCACTCCTTCGGTTTCAATCACGACGTTGCCAAGCCGTGGGCCCGCTGGAATGTGGATCTCCAGATCTTCACGTCGCTTCTCTGATTGCTCCTGTAGCAGGGCTTCGTACGAATTAATACGTGCCTTGCCCTTTGCGTGACGAGCTTTCGGAGACATGCGAATCCATTCGAGTTCGCGCTGCAGCGTTTTCTGCCTTTCACTTTCAGACTTTTCTTCTCGTCGCAAACGCTCCTGTTTCTGCTCGAGCCACGATGTGTAGTTGCCCTTCCAGGGGATACCCTGCCCGCGATCGAGTTCCAGAATCCAACCTGCAACATTGTCGAGGAAGTATCTATCGTGCGTGACTGCGATGATCGTTCCGGGATAACTCTGGAGGTGATGTTCGAGCCATGCGACTGACTCGGCGTCGAGATGATTTGTCGGCTCGTCGAGCAGCAGGATGTCGGGTTTCTGCAAAAGCAACCGACACAGCGCCACGCGACGACGTTCACCCCCTGACAATACCTTCACTAGTGTCTCAGGCGGCGGGGAACGCAACGCATCCATGGCCATTTCCAGGCGCGAATCAAGATCCCAAGCGTCCAATTGATCAAGCTTCTCCTGGACCTGGCCTTGACGTTCGAGGAGTGTGTTCATCTCGTCGTCTGACATCTCTTCGCCGAATTTGACATTGATGTCTTCGAACTCTTTGAGGAGATTAATAGTTTCCTGGACAGCTTCTTCCACCACTTCGCGCACAGTGCGCGAATCATCTATCAATGGTTCCTGTTCCAGATAGCCAACGGTGTAGCCCGGGGAAATAACGGTTTCACCATTGATCTCCTTGTCCACGCCCGCGAGTATCTTTAACAAGGAGGATTTACCGGAGCCGTTGAGACCGATAACGCCAATCTTGGCACCGTAGAAGTAGGAAAGGTAGATGTCTTTGAGGACGGCTTTCTTGTCGTAGTACTTGCTGACGCCGACCATCGAATAGATAACTTTGTTTGGTTCAGTGGTCATGAGAAGAATTTAGAATTTGGAATTTAGAAGTTAGAATTTGCGAATCGCTTTGTTTGGTTCAGTGCTCACGAATCTCTATCAACAAGATTACACAAGATTACGCAGATTACGAAAACAGGGTCTTTGGACTTTGGTCTTGGGTCTTTGAGTCATGGCGAAGTTGAGACTAACCAAAGATCAAAGACCGAAGACTGAAGACCCAAGACCATGTTTTTTGAATCTGCGCAATCTGTGGATTCTTCTTCACGTTTTCAACAACTCTCGTGCGTGCCGTCGAGCGCTATCGGTGATCTCTGCCCCGGTCAGCATCCGAGCAAGTTCTTCAATGCGGCCCCGACGATCGAGTTTTGTTACGCTCACCTCTGTTCGACCTTTAACTGCCTCCTTTTGCACGACCAGGTGGATGTCGGCAAAGCGTGCGATCTGCGGCTGGTGCGTGACGCATAACACCTGATTCGTTTGCGAGAGCTTTCTGAGCTTAACGCCAACCGCCTCGCTCACTCGCCCACCAATGCCCGTATCGATTTCATCAAACACAATGGTGCGCGGAAACTCTGAGGCATTCGCCACAGTCTTTAGCACCAGCATCAAACGCGAGGCTTCTCCGCCAGATGCTACTCGTGCAAGCGGCTTAACGTCTTCACCCACGTTCGCCGAAAAATAGAACTCCACACGATCGATACCGGCTGGAGAAAAAGCAGGAGCAGGGGCAGGAGCGGGAGCAGGGACAGGAGCAGGAGCAGGAGCAGGAGCAGGAGCAGTTTCGTTCTCAACAGTTGCCGTTATCTGAACCTGAAACCTTGCGTTCTCCATTGCGACTTCCGCTATACCCCGCTCAACGGCCCGCTCGAACTTTTTGGATGCTCGGACCCGCTCGGTATGCAATTTGTTCGCTCGTTCAAGATACCGTGAGCGTGCCGCCGCCACTTCGCTTTTCAGTTCGGTTTCGCGTTCATCAGACCGTTCAACCTGTCGTAAGCGGTCTTCAGACCGCGCTAAATGCTCAAGAGCGCTCTCAACTGTTCCGCCATACTTGCGTTTCAACCGATAGAGTTCTGCCAACCGATTTTCAATCTCTGTCTGTCTGGACGGTGAAAACTCCAGTTTGTCCGAAAAATCGCGTAAAGAGAATGCGAGGTCTTCCAGGATCGCGCGAGCTGACTCCAATCCTTCCAGATACTCACGAAAGCTTGATTCATACTCGGCCAGCTCTGCCAAACCCTTTGCCGCACGGCGAAGGCGAGCAAGTACCGCGTCATCATCGTCATAGATAAGCCGGTAGCTTTCGACGGATAGCTGAGTCAGTTTTTCGACGTTCGACAATCGGCGACGCTCCTCTTCCAACCTGGCGTCTTCACCAATGGCTAACTGTGCGCGCTCAAGCTCTTCAATCTGAAACCTCAATGTGTCGACCAATTGAAACTTTTCCGCTTCATCTTGACGCAGCGCGTTAAGCTCGCGTTTGAGCTCAGTGAAACGCTGGTAAGCGTCAGCAACCTCGTCACGAAGCCCTCCGGGTCCGGCAGCACCAGCGAAAGCATCGAGCAGTTGCAGATGCGTTTCGGGATTGAAGAGCGTCTGCTGATCACCCTGGCCGTGAATGTCTACCAGAAACTGGCGTAGGTCGCGCAACAGCGACTGTGTAGCGAGTTGATTGTTGATGAAGATCTTGTTTCTGCCGGCGCCAGAGAGCTCGCGTCGGATTATAAGTTCGTATAGCTCGCGGCGGGCTGGCATCGCTTTCCCGTTTGAGCCGGGACTCGCCGGCGCTTCTTCTGTTTCCGAGGGAAGTATTCCTGACGTTTCCAACAGAGCATCGAGTTCCGGATTTCGGCTGACCGAAAAGAGTCCCTCAATGAAGCCCCGTTCAGTTCCGGACTTCAACAAATCGCCCGTAAACCTTCCTCCAATCAAAACTCCGAGCGCATCGACAATGATCGATTTGCCTGAACCAGTTTCGCCTGTGAGCAGGTTAAGACCAGCGTCAAACTCGACACGCAGATCATCGATCAGGGCGATGTTTGAAATATTAAGTAGTTGGAGCATGTTTGAGCAGACTCAACTTTTTGGAGTGCGGTGGCCTGGCAGGCCTGGCACCGCTTTGGCCTAACGCGGCCGTGCGTCCTCTTCGTGTTAAGAGTCTTGATGAGGATCATACGGCAACTCATATAACTTCGCTGACAATACCGGCTAATGAGTCTCAGGCCAAAGCGGCGCCAGGCCGCCGCACTCCAAATATGCTTGCACAACATAACCTTTCGAAGCTACAAGGACACGTGAAAACTTTGCGTCCCCTGGCCCGCTTTGCGTCTTTGCGTAAGAACTTTTGCTCTGACAAGCCCAACAACGGAGAATCATCGTGAAACGAATCTTTGCTTCTGCACTTCTGCTGGTCTGCTTTTTTCAGATCGTAAACTCCCAGGCGCTCTCACCTGAAGAAAGGAAGATCGCAGCTTATGTCGATGCGCACGCAGCTGAAGCCATTGCGCTCCTCGAAAAGGTCGTCAACATCGAGAGCGCAACACAGAACCTCGCGGGAGTGAAACGAGTCGGCGAAGTTTTCAAAGGTGAATTCGAAGCTCTCGGGTTAACCGCCAGGTGGATAGACATGCCGACCGAGATGAATCGCGCCGGACATCTCATTGCTGAGACCAGTGGAACTAGCGGGCGGGGCAAAAGAATTCTCTTGCTTGGACACATCGACACGGTCCTTCAGGGTGAGCGCTTCCGCAGGGAAGGCAACAAGGCCTACGGCAACGGCAGCTCTGATATGAAAGGCGGTGACGTGGTCTTGCTTTATGCGTTGAAGGCGTTGGCTGACCTCGGCGCGCTCAAAGACATGCGCGTGATCGTGATGCTCACCGGTGACGAAGAAGCCGCGGGGCGTCCGGTTGAAACCAGCCGTGGCGATATGATCGCCGCTGCGAAACGAAGTGATCTGGCACTCAGTTTCGAAGGGGCACGCGGCGTTGATGCCACGGTCGGCCGGCGCGGTGGCAGTTCGTGGACGCTGGAAGTCTCCGGCGCCACCGGTCATTCATCCCAGATTTTCAAGGAGCGCATGGGCAGTGGCGCGATACTCGAGGCCGCGCGCATTCTCAATCAGTTCTACGAACAACTTCACACCGACAAGAATGTCACTTTTAATCCCAGCTTGATCATCGGTGGTACAGAAGCCACCCTCAGTGGCTCGAGCGGCACCGCAACGGGCAAAACTAACGTCGTCCCGCAAAAAGTGATTGTTCGTGGCGACCTGCGTTTCAGCAACGACGAGCAGAAAGAAGCTGCCCGCGCGAAGATGCGCGCCATCGTGGCCGCAAATCTTCCGCGCACTTCGGCGAAGATAACCTTTGAAGATGGGATTCCCGCGATGGCTCCGACTGAAGGGAACTATGCGCTGCTGAACCAACTCAGCCAGGTGAGTCAGGACCTTGGTTTTGGCAAGGTAGGTACGGTTGACCCCGCCGATCGAGGCGCCGGCGACATAGCTTACGTTTCACATCTTATCAGCGGCCTCGATGGTCTCGGAGCAGATGGACAGGGCGCACATGCACCAGGCGCACATGCACCAGGAGAATCCGTGGAATTGGACTCAATGCCGATGCTAATCAAACGAGCAGCCATCCTTATCTATCGTTTGTCGCGGCAATAAGTTCACGCTAAGACGCGAAGGAATTTAGAATTTAGAATTTAGAACTTAGAATTTAGGAATTAAACCAGCCACTTAGGAGAATCTTTTCAGCGGACTGGCTCAAACTCCACAATTCTAAATTCTAAATTCTAAGTTTCCTTTGCGTCTTGGCTTGAACCTTTAGATAGAGGTTCACCTCATCTGACGAAATCTTTTGAGAGACGAATCCAATGTAATTATCCGGTCGTGACAGCAAACTAAAGGGTTCATCCGTGCCGAAGAGTTCTTTCACTTGTTCGTGAAGCGGAATAGCGTGGATATCAACCAAGCCGGCGAGTTCGCTTTCAAGTTCCGTCCTCAAGGCTTGTAAATCGCGTTCGGCATTCGAGAAGAAAAGAAAGTGAAATTTTGGTTGATGCAGCCGGTCGTAAACGCTCTTGCCGTCTACCAGGAAATATGGAATCCGGTCGCCGGCTTTGACTTTGAAATTCTCATCTCCGGCGTGTTGACTGAGTGAACCGTGCCGATAGTTGATACCGATTTGCGAAACCAGCGGAAACACGAATTTCTTAATGGGGTCGAAACCAAGAATGTATTTTGCAATCGGCGGCAAGACATTCGTGCGTAGGAATGCGAGAAACCATTCCGAGCCCGCGGCAAACTCAAACAGCCGGTCCGTCGTTTGCAAAAGATTCTTTGCGTTCTCAAGCCGTTCTTCGTTGTAGGTTTCCAAAAGACTTTCTTCGCTCTTGCCTTTCAAAACGAGAGCCATCTTCCAGGCAAGATTGTAGCCGTCTTGAATTCCAGTGTTCATCCCCTGTGCTCCGGCGGGGGAGTGAATATGCGCAGAGTCACCGGCGAGAAAACATCTGCCCTCTGAGAATCTACTGACATGGCGGGTGTGGACTTTGTAAGTTGAAAACCATTCGACCTCGTGAATATCGAGTTCCAGGCTTGCGATTTCCTTGATCTGTTGTTCGATTTCTTCATACAAGATGTCGCCTGGGTCTTTTGCAAATTCTTCGGGAAACGTGCCGACAATGCGGTAACGCTTTTCGCCCTTGAGTGGAAAGAAAACAAGTAGTGAATCCTTTGACAGACAGGGGTACAGAGCGTCATGACTGAACTTCCAATCAACCTGCGTGTCAGCGACGTAAAACAAACGCTCAAACGTGCTTCCTTTAAACTCGAGTCCAAGGGCGCGTCGCACCGAGCTTTTCGCTCCGTCACAACCAACCAGATATTTGGCTTCGATACTTTGAACTTCGCCAGCGTCCGTTTTCGCTTGCGCCGTTATGCCGGTTTCCGTTTGAGAAAAACTCTCGAGTTCGGTTTTCCAAAGAACTTCTTTTCCACGACTTTGTAAGTACTCGAAAAGCAGCCGCTCGTTCTTGCTTTGTTCCAGCATCAGCACATAAGGATAAGGACTGAGACCCTCTCCAATAGTCGACAAATCAAGTTCTCCTCGAACTTCACCGCCGGTGAGGAGACGGACGTGTCCGGTAATCCAGCCCTGTTCGACTGCTTTTTGCGCTAAATCAATCTGCTCGTAAATCTCAAGTGTTCGTGCCTGAACGCCGATGGCCTTGGAATAAGGAGTGACCCGTTCGTTCTTTTCAATGATGACAAAATCAACATCATATCTAACGAGCTGACATGCCAACGAAAGCCCGCTTGGACCAGCGCCGACGATCAGTACGTCCGTTTTAATTGTTGTCTCCATAGCTCCAATCTCCACGGCAGTTTCAACAGGCGAATAATCAATGTCAATAATGACCTCAGAACTTTACGAACTCAAACTTCGTCCTAAAGCTGCGCCGTGGGCTGTTGTAGAAAGTACCAAATTGTGGGCTCGCGAGGTTGTTCTGCACATCACGAGGGTTCCAGTGGTTGGTGATGTTGAAGATCGTCAGCCCCACTCGTCCCTTGTACTTCTTCTTGCGGAAGGGAATCTTCAACCCCTTGGTCACAAGCAAATCAAGTGTCGCCAATTGCGGAAAGCGTCCACCACCATTTCGTGGACCAACGTAGTCCTGCTGCTCATTCAAGATCGAATACGGAAAGCCACTGCGCCAGTCCAAAACCGGCGTGGCGACAATGTCCTTTGGCAAAGCGACGTCACCCCAGAAAAGTAAGCGGTTCGGTGCGTCAAATGGCTGTTGGCCGTATTCGTCAGGACGTATCACCGGGTGGCGGAGATTTCCGAAGTAGGTATTGTAGTCGTTCAGATCACCGCGGGCCTGCGACCGCACATACGAGAGAAAGATGTTGCGTCCTTCCTGAAAGCGAAATCGCGCCACAGCCTGGAACTCGCGATAGCGCGAGCGGCCCGTGTTCTGCAATAACAGTTTGTTCCTGCTGGACAACATTACAGGCTCGATGATGAAGTCACGCCGCGTCTCGCGTTCCTCGTAACCCAGGCGTAAAAGAAGTCTCGGTGTCGTCTGATGATCAACTTGTACGTTCCAGGCGATGCTGTACGGGTTTTCAATATCATCGGACACAGTGTTGCGAAATAGACGTGGCCCGTCGGTGACAGTTACTCCGTCGCTTCCAAACGTGGTGACAATCAAATCCTGATACTGCTCAAATGCCCCGACGTTCAGTGGAATCTTATCGTAGAACAGCCCCACGCCGCCGCGCACTACGGTGCGCTCAGAAGAGGTTGGCAGGAAGACGAAGCCAAGGCGCGGAGCAAAGTGATTCTGGGCGCCAATCTGGTCCCGGTCGTAACGCAGGCCCAGATCGAATGTCACACGCTTGTTGATGGTCCACTTGTCCTGCACGAAGACTGAGTATTCGTTCTGCCGTTGTTGCAGTTTACCGGCGCCGGCATACTCGAGGAGTTGATACGTTGTGCCATCAGCACGAACCACCCGTACCGGGGTGCTCTTGTCGGTGCCCGTGAAAGTGGTGTGACTGAAGTTGAGCCCGGTCTTAAACGCGTGCGAGCCGTACCATTTCATTGGCGCGAAGTTGTAGATCTCCAGCCATTCATACCTCCGGCTCTCGCGATGCTGCCGGTCGAACCAGCCGCCGAAGTTCCGGTTCGGGGTTACGCGATACGCCTCGGCGCTGTTGCCAAAGATGTCTCCGTCAAACTGCTTGGCGCTGAAACTCGATTGCAGCAGCGCGCCCGACTTGAACACAGCCTGCTCGTTAAGCGCAATGAACCATCCGCGCTGGTGAAAGTTTGCGGTTGTGTCCGCGGGATTGAAGGTGTTGAGATTAAAGAAATCGAATTTCTGCGGAAAGATAGAGAAGGTCGCGGTTAGGCGGTTGTTTGGGTTGACGACGTAGTCGACTCGAGAGAACGAGTCAAAACTTTCACGCTGGATATCGCTCTGTCGTTCATCAAGATCTTCCAAACTCGGCACGTTGGTGCGCACAAAGTGGTATTCGAGACTCTGAAAGAAAAAGAGCTTGTCTTTCTTGATTGGCCCACCCACGGCGATGCGCGGCGTTACCGCTCCGATTCCGAAGATATGACCGTCGCGAAGACGCGGACGGGGCAACGTACCAGTTACCAAATACCGCCAATCGTTGCTCCCCGAGCGCGTCTCGATGGTTGTCACCGCGCCGGTGAATTTGCCGTACTCGGCAGAGTAGGGATTTGAGTAGACATGCACCGTCTCGACCGCTTCCAGCGGCAGTTCGATCGCCGGGTTGCCGGTCACCGGGTCAGTTACGTTCAGGCTCGAGACGAGAATCCCGCTTTGGCTTGGCCGTGTTCCCTTGATATTGAGGTTGCCGTCCGGGCCGCGCACTACACCAGGGAGGAGCGGTAGCGCGTCCTGGAATTTCTGGTCGATGAGTGGTGCATCGCGCAGCGTCGCGCCCGAGAGCACCGCAGGAGTCGTTGAATCCGTTTTGCTCGCATCCGTCGGATCTTCTTTCACCGTCACCGTTTCACTCAGCGGAACGGGCTGTAGGAGGATGTTCTGCTCTACGGTCGATTCGATCTGCACGCCAAGCTTCCGCTCGTATCTCTTAAAGCCTGACAACTCGACAGAGATGACATAGTCGCCCGCAATGAGCCCGCTGAACGCGTACTGGCCTTCATCGTCACTGACGGATTGAATCTTCTTGTTAGCCAGCCGCTCACCACTAAGGTAGACAACGACGCCGGCAAGGATTTTTCGCTGATCGGGAATGTCCGCAACAACTTTGCCCCTGATGCTCCCACCTTGGATGTTGCCTTGCATCGCTGTAGCCGCGAGCGTGTGGAACCCCGAGCAGGTGACGATAAAGAGGATTATTGATGCCGCTAAGCGGATTGAATACGCGATTCTGGCGCTGCCGCAAGCGTTAGACCGGCGTGGTCGTCGGTTAAAATTAGCGAGGCCCATTAGCCCGATCCCCCTGGTTCAACATACCCTCTTCTACAGAGGACGTCCGCAGATTGCACAGATTACACAGATTAAGAAAAGAAGAAAGTAGGCAGGAGCAGTAGAAGTAGGCGGAATAAGCAGCAACCGCGCTCCGCTTACTGATTAGCGCACTCAGACCCCGATCCTTACCTGGACTGACGACCTGTGTACTGCCCTACTTTATTCTTTTGTTAATCTGTGTAATCTGCGCAATCTGCGGATGTCCTTTGTTCATCGCAATCCGACATCCGAAATTCTTCACAGGTTCGGCAGCCCCGACGCCTCATTCGGCACCGCGGGAGCAGCCTTGGGCAACTCGGGAGTAAAATCCTCGCCTGGATTTATGAACTGGTTTCGCTCAAACCGATACTGCTTGTCGTACAACTGCCTATATCGTCCGTCCGCAGCGAGCAGCTCTTCATGAGTGCCGCGTTCAACGATCTCACCGCCTTCAAGGACCAGAATCTGATCCGCGCTGCGAATTGTCGACAGACGATGAGCGATAACGAATGTCGTGCGACCGCGACGCAGCGATTGCAATCCATCCTGAATCATCGCTTCGCTCTCACTATCAAGGCTTGAAGTTGCCTCATCCAGAATAAGTATTTTAGGCTCTGCTAAAATCGCCCTGGCGATAGCAACGCGCTGCCGCTGACCACCCGACAATTTCACGCCGCGTTCGCCGACAACTGTGTCGTAGCCGTCTGCAAAACCGTTGATGAACTCTTCGCAGTGTGCGACGCGACTGGCGGCGATGATCTCCTCTCGCGTGGCGTGCGGATGAGAGAAGGCGATGTTCTCGGCAATCGTGCCGTCAAAGAGAAAGTTGTCCTGCAATACCACGCCGAGTTGGTTGCGATAATCTTTCAAGCGAATAGATGACAAATCCCGTTGGTCCACGGTCACGCTTCCAGACAGAGGTCGATTGAACGCCATCACCAGACTGATCAGCGTCGACTTGCCCGAACCACTCGAACCTACCAGCGCCGTTGTGGATCCCGCGGTTGCGGTAAAAGTAACGTGCTTTAGCACAGGTGTGTCATCGTTGTATTCAAAACTAACGTCACGGAACGCAACCTCACCAAAAATGTCAGGACACTGTTCACGATCTTCGTCGTCTTCATCTTCAGTCGCCATTTGCTTGATCTCGCGTATTCGATCGAGACCGGCAAACGCTTCTGTGATCTGCGTGCCGATTGAGGCGATCTCGACGATAGGAGCAGCCACGAGCGCCGTGAAGAAGATGTACATAAAAAAGTCACCGAGCGTCATTTGACCAGAAAGGATGTGACGCCCACCGACCAAAATCAGGATTACTCCAATAAGCCCGACGATGACAGTAGAGAACGCAGTGACCCCCGAGACCGCTGTCATCGACCGCGCCACGTTGCGAAACAAGCGATGCGCGCCGCGGGCAAACACCAGTTCCTCACGTTTCTCTGCGGCGTACGCCTTGACGATGCGAATGCCGCCCAGCGACTCAGTCAGACGGCCGGTGACTTCTGCATTGATTTTTCCGCGTTCGCGGAAGAGTGGTCTTAACTTCTTAAAAGCCAGCGCCAGGCAACTTCCAAATGCCGCGAGGGCGAATAGAGTTACGGAAGTTAACCGCCAATCCAAGTAGAAGAGTACGCCAAGAGCGATCGCTGCCGTCACCAGGCCGCCGATGAGTTGCACGAGTCCCGTTCCTACGAGGTTACGTATACCTTCAGCGTCGATCATGATGCGCGAGATGAGTACGCCGGTCTGTGTCGAGTCGAAGTATCTGATGGGTAGACGCTCTACATGTTCCTGCACGCTTTTGCGCATCTCGGTAATGGCGCGCTGCGCGGCCACTCCCAACACCTGAGAAAGGGCAAAGGACGAAAGCGCCTGCACCAACGTCGCCGCACCGGCCGCGAGGGCCAAGGGTACCAGCAGTTCGCTGCTGTGTTTAATGATGACGTCGTCAATCAGATACTTGGAACTTGCAGGCAACACCAAGCCGACAAGGCGGTTGACGATCATCAGCATCATGCCCAACGCCAGTCGATAGCGATGCGCCCAGATCAGCTCTCGCGCCTCTCGCCACGCGGCTGCCGGAGTGATGCGCTTTTTCTTGGGCTTAGTTATCTCGGTGCTCATTACCTTATCCGCAGATTAGACAGATTACGCAGATTACGCAGATTAAAGCAAAAGCTGGACTGGTTTCTGGCGTCGGAATCTAATAGAGCTACCTACCGGTATCCAGGATATTGACAAAGAGATACTCTCGATAGTAAAAGACGCTCTGCTATCAGTTCTCGAGTCGAATTCCTCATTGTTGAAGCCTGAAAACTCTATACGACGACAGTGACTGGATAAAGCTTGTCTACTGGAGTGTCTCCGGTTACTAAAAAGATCCGAGGGGAAACCATGAACATTCACAAACTCTTCGTAAGTGCAATAGGTTTTATCCTGGTGGTGATATTCGCGCCGGCTGTGCTAAAGGCTCAACCAAGAACCGAGTATCGCGCCTTTTGGGTTGATACCTTCAACAGCAACCTCAACAACCACACGGATGTCGTCACTGTTGTCAATAACGCTAAGGCCGCAAAAGCCAATGCCCTCTTCGTTCAGGTGCGCCGGCGCGGAGACTCGTGGTATCTCAACTCGCTTGAACCGTTAGGAGATCGGGTGCCGATTCAATCGGGCTTCGACCCACTCCTCGACATTATTAATGTGGCGCACGCTGAAGGGATAGAAGTACACGCCTTTGTCATCATGAGTGCGATCTGGGGGCGCGCGCCGAACCTTTTTCCTCCTGAGAATCCGAACCACGCTTTCAATTTGCATGGCGGCTTTAATGCCGCAACCAATACAATAATTCCCGGTCCGAATAATTGGCTTACTCGCACGCTACTGCCGGATAGCGGTACCGCTATCGCTTACCAGGGGCACCGTTTCGGCAGTGACTTCTGGATAGACTTTGGTCACCCAGACGCCGCCAAGTACACGGTTGACGTCGTCACTCATCTGGTGCAGAACTACGACATTGATGGGTTGCACTTGGACCGTATTCGCTATCCCGAAATCAGCATTTCAGGTCAAACACCTTCCACCGGTACCAATATCGGCTATAACACGACGAGCGTCGAACGCTTTCAAAGACATTACGGTATTCCAACGGGTTCGCCACCGCCCGCAGCGAACAACTCGCAGTGGAACCAGTGGCGCCGCGACCAGGTCACAAACATCGTCCGCCGAGTTTATCTAAATGCACTCGCAATCAAGCCGAACTTGAAAATCTCCGCCGCGCTCATTGCATTCGGTGGTATCGGCTCGACCGAAAGCGCGTGGAACTCTGCTGAAGCATTCTGGCGTGTCTATCAGGATTGGCGTGCATGGACGCAGGAAGGCATCATCGATATGGCCATTCCCATGGTTTACAAAGCGGAACATTCGGCTTCGGTAAGCCCGCAGTTCGATCAGTGGGATTTGTGGTTACGAGGGCACCTCTATAATCGCGCGGGCATCATGGGCCAGGGTGCATTCAATAATGCGATTGAAGGTACGTTGCGGCAGACGCGCCGAACGCTGACACCCGGCGGGACGAACAGTCTGAGCGGAATAATTTTCTTTTCGATGGCCACGAGCAACATCGCCGTTGCGAATAATCCGTTTGCGATTCCGCCGGCCAATACTCCCGCTCGCCCGTTTGCAGAGTTTGCTTCGGGCCTGACCACAGGCAAATCGGTAAACGGCTTGACAATGTACGAGCCGGCAGGATTGACACCGATCTTCAACGACCCGGCTCCAATCCCTGCTTTTTCGTGGAAGGTGGCTCCGCAACTCGGACATATGAAGGGCGAAGCTCGCCAGGTTGATAACACGCCCTTTGATACCGCGGCGGTCACAATCGAAAACCTCGACACTCACGCGATGCTTACAACGGCGACTGATGGTGGTGGGTTTTTCGGTGCTGTCGACCTGACCCCCGGTCCATATCGAGCTCAAGTCGATGCTTTATACTACTGCTTCAACGTGACGCCGGGAATGGTGGCTAATGCAGAACTCGACACTCACTCGCCCGAAACGACGACGGTCCTTGCGCCGGCGAGTCCGGATGGTCAAAACGGCTGGTACAAAACAAAGCCCACTGTCAGTTTCAGCGCAACAGATAACTGCTCGGGCGTTGCCATTACTGAGTACTCGATGGATGGAGGAGCGACCTGGCAGCCTTTCAGTTCAAGTTTTACTGTTGCTGCCGAAGGCACAACTACAATTCTCTATCGTTCGACAGACCGCGCCACGAATACTGAGACAGCTAAGAGCATCACGCTGAAGATTGACACAACGGCCCCCAATATTACGCTGAGCGCGACGCCGTCGATGATCTGGCCTCCAAATGGTGGAACTGAAAACGTGATCATTAGTGGAAACGGAACGGACGCAGTTTCAGGTCCTGCCAACGTCACTTACGTTGTTACAGATGAGTACGGCATGCCACTCAGCATTCCGCTGCATACGCTTTCCGGCACTCCCGTTCAATGGACCGACTCGCTCGCCGTCGAGGCAAGCCGTCGAGGAAACGATCTTGACGGACGACTTTACCGCGTAGTCGCCACCATCACGGATCTGGCAGGTAACACGGCCACGGCATCTGCGGACATTGTCGTTCCGCACGACCAACGGAATCAGTAAGCAGGAGCAGGAGGCAGGAGCAGGCGGCAGGAGCAGTAAGCACGGGCAGGAGCAGGAGGCAGGAGGCAGTAGGCGGGCGCCCCGCCCGCTTACTGTTTAGCGTACTCAGACCCGATCTTTATGTAGACTGACAACCTGTCTACTTGCACCTGATACTGCCATCAAGTACGTTGCCGGTTTCCCAACACGCAATCCGCAATCC